>ENA-ORBV01006214-ORBV01006214.1-microbial-mat-metagenome-genome-assembly--contig:-NODE-6214-length-21244-cov-21.766712_pt1 | contig 21244 bp, 14 predicted proteins | sample MGYA00237777_ERZ505514 | MGnify/ENA primary metagenome ERZ505514 (study PRJEB26160, sample SAMN06269048) | microbial mat metagenome | isolation source: Oligotrophic lake microbial mat | place... | reverse complement strand
CGTTCGTGCCTCACCTCGCAGCTGCTGATGAGTGGAGCGGGCGAAGGGACTCGAACCCTCGACATCAACCTTGGGAACCAGAATGGAAGGAAGTCGTACTTCGGAGGACGCGAGCGGACATGAGCGGACAACGTTGCCGCGCACCGGCACTTACGGAGACGACGAGTATGGTGGAGGGCTGTGGTGATCGGACACGAAGAGTCACCGAATGACCGAATTGTTGGCAGCAATCTGGCAATGGACTCGGAGGCCGACGGAACTCCGAAGGGTTCGTCGATCGCTCGTGTGCCAGCAGTGGAGGACCCGTCAACAAACGGTGCTGTCGGACGCAGCACGGACGGACGCTTCGCCGCCGGCAACCGCGGCGGACCGGGAAATCCGCACGCGCGTCAGGTCGCCGCGTTGCGCACTGCGCTGCTCGGCGCTGTCACGCCCGACGACGTGGAATGCGTCACGGCGAAGCTGGTCGAACTCGCCAAGGCCGGCAACGCCCAAGCGATCCGCGAGGTCTTCGATCGCACGGTGGGCCGGCCGACGGAGGCCGACCTCCTCGAGCGGATCGATCAGCTCGAACGAACCGCGCTCGGCATGAGCGCTGGAGGACGCCGATGAGCCTTCCGTCCCGACTTCGATCCCTCGAGCGCGTCTTCGATCGCGGAGGCAACTCCGGCTGTGCGCGCTGCGACGATCCGCAGTATCGCTGGCGTGCGGCGCTCGTTCTGAACGCCGAGGACGAGCGGTCGTTCTGCCACGAATGCGGGCGACTCATCGACGCGGATGGCAAACCGATCGGCATCGCATCCAACGGGGGTGGCGGGAAGCTGATCGTGTTGCACGACATCGAAGAGCGGCGGACGTCTGACCATCCGTCGTAGCCGAGCCCCACGGCCCGAGAAGGAGCGGTAAGCTCTGAGCCCGCTCCCCCCGGCTCGATGGCTCGCACTTTCCCGTACTTCCCGCGCCTCTCCGCGTTCGATCCCGCAGAAGCCTCCGAAGGATCGTTGGATCCGCTCGGACTGGCGCAGCTCGCAGGACAACTCGCCGACGAACTCGTGCCGGGCTACACGGAACGCTCGCGCCGGCCGCGGTTCCTCGTCGCCCTCGCGCTCGGTTCGCGCATCTTGGGCCGGCCGGAGTACGAGGAGGGCGTCTACGGCGAGTACCCCGACGGGCCGGCGAACATCGCGTTCGAGCGTTTGCTCGTCGAGTCGTACGCGCGAACTGCGGCCGCCGACGACGACGGTCTGCGTGGCGTGCCTGGAATCGGCAAGGCGCGTGACGCCGCCGAGCGCGATGCGCGTTTGTCGAGTCGCCTGCACCTCGTGGCCCCGCGCGCCGTCGGGTTGTGGGTCGCGTACAAGGGCCTGGCCCGCAAGCTGCGCATCCTGGACGACGACGGGAACCTCGACGAGAACGGCCATGCGCTACTCGCTGCGTGGGAGGCGGGGATCGACAAGCGCGGGATCGCAACGGGAAGCGGGAACGAAACCGTGCGCTTCCTCGAAGACGCGGATCGCGCGCTCGGGCCCTTGCTCGACACTTCCGCGACGACGCAGAAACCTCGCTCGATGTGGCGATTCCTCTACGAGAACCTCCACCCGGATCGAATGACGCGCGCCGAAGCGGTGGTCCTGCGCCGCCTGCTCGTCGAGGGGGACGAGCGGCGCAAGTGCGCTTTCGAGTCCATCTCGCAGACGTGGAGTGACCCGGACGAACTGAAGGACCTCCAGGAGGACGTGGTTCTCACCGCGATGCTCGAGAAGGGTGACGAAGTGACGCGTCGCCAAGTCCAGGCGATCTTCGCGTACGAGCGCGTCGTCGTCCTGCTCACTCGCGCGTTCGACGCGATGCGGTACGTCGCTTCGAAGCGACCCGATGGCGCGGTGAGCGTCGACGCCGTCCTCGCGTCCTCGGAAGTCGGTCCGGCGTTCCGCGAGACAGCCGCCGATCTCCGCACAGCCGTTCCCCGCGCAGAAGACCTCGTGCAGGAGGTGGGAGAGCCGGACTCTGTCGCGCATTCGTTGGCTTGGCTGCACGAAGGTTCGATGGAAGGTGCAGGGCCGCTCTTCGATCAGCTGATTTCGCGGCACTACACGATCCAGCGCGGCAAGTCGACGGACGGGAAACGCCCTTGGTTCGAAGGCGGTCCGGGAGGCTGGCATGTCCGGCGGCGCTACATCGAAGAGAAGCCACCCGAGACGCACGTCACGTACCACCCGTACCGCACGTCGCCCCTGCGGCAGACGCTCGACGATCTCTGGAACGCGGAGCGATGAGTCGAGCACGACGCGTCGAATCGGACCCCGCGAACCGACTGCTCGCTGCATGGGACCCTCCGCCCGGAGCCGGAGACGTCGTCGCGATCGTGGCGAGCACCTTCACGTTCGACGCGACGTTCTTCGAAGAGGAGTTGCTCGCGCGCGCGTTCACGTTCGAGACGACACCGGAAGAGATCCGTCCCTGGCTGCGTGAGTGCGAAGAACGCATCGGCGCGGCGGCGGTGACCGTGCTCGCCGACCGTCGACACGTCTCACGATCCGCGACGCTGGCCTGGGACCTGCTGCCGGTACCCGTCGAACGCCAAGCGTGCCAGCACGCGAAGATCACGATCCTCGCGTGGGAACGACACATCCGAGCGATCGTCGGCTCCGCGAACCTCACCGAGCCGGCGTACCGGAGAAACCTCGAGGTGTTCGCGCCGCTCGACTTCCACGAACACGGTGAGGTTCCGATCCCCGTGCTCGAGGAGTTGCTCTCGTTCCTCGAACGGATGACGGCGCTCGTGCCCGACCCGCACGACGGAACGGAAGGACCGAGCGACTCGCCGCGTCAGCGCGCGCTGGGTTCGATCGCAACGATTCGGCGACTCGCGGACTCGCTGACCCTTCCGAAGGACTGGGCGCGTTCCGCAACCCGCGTCGATGCAGTGTTGCTCGCTCCAGGTGACGGCCCGAGCGTGCTTGAGTCGATGCGCGAGCTGTGGGGAGAGCGCACGCTGCCGGACGAAGTGCGCGTGATGTCACCCTTCTGGCCCGGTAACACGCAGTCGGCGGCTCATGCGTGGACCAACGCTTTCGGCGGGTGTCTCGCAGCGCGCGGCGAGCGAATGCTCCACGTCTACGCCCCTGGGCACCGAGTTGCCGGCGACCGCTGGAACATGGAGCTGCCGAGCGAACTGCTGCTCGAGCTGACCAGCAAGAGCGAGTTCGCAGTGCGACTGCGGCCGTTCGACTGCACGTTCCAAGAGGAGCGGCGACCCCTGCACGCGAAGTCGATCCTGTGGGAGCGCGAAGGTCGGGACGGCCTGCTCCTGATCGGTTCGAGCAACGCGTCACTGTCCGGGCTCGGCATCGGCGGCGCCCCGCGGAACTTCGAAGCGAACGTGTGCTTCACGGCTCCGAGCGATGGACGCACGGCTCCTTGGGTTCACGGATGCTTCCCGGATGCAGATCGTGTCGAGTCGGTGAACAGCATCGATCCGAGGGAAGAGAACCCGCCCGACGAAGGTGGCCCCGAACCCTTGCCGCCGTTCTTCGCATGGGCCTGTCTCGAGCGCAAAGAACCAGTGACGACGCTGCGAATCGGGTTCGCGCCGAACATGGACGGTGCGTTCGAGGATTGGTCGATCTCGATCCCCGACGATCGTGTTCTGGTCGATCGCGCGCAGCACCGTGATTCCGGCACACCTCGCACATGGGCCGTCGAACTCGCCAGCGAAGGCGGCACGCCGGTGCCGCCTGCATTCCTCGCGATCCGTTGGGTGCGTGACGGCGTGACGCACACGGGCCGATTGCCCGTGAACGCGTTCGACAGCGAGAGCCGGAGTCGCCCCGATCTGTGGCTGGAGATCGACCTCGACACGCTGCTTGAGATGCTCGCAGCGGGCGGGCCCGTCCACCGGCTGCTCTCGCGCATCCTCGAGCGTCGCGAAGCACGAATACGCATTCGCCTCGCCATCGAGCTCGATCCGCACAAGCGCGTCGACACGAGCCGCTTTCTGATGCAGCGGATCCGCCGCATTTCGCGCGGCCTCGAAGGTCTGCACGAACGACTCGCTCAACCCGTGCACTCCCGATCCGCGCTCGACTTTCGCCTGAAGGGCCCGATGGGCCCCGCGAATCTGGCGCGGCTGCTGACCGAGCAAGTGGAAGACTCCGCCGAGAAGCGATTCCTCGTCACCGAGGTCGCGTTGGTCGTCGGCCGAGCTCTGCGGAAGGTCCAGGGGATCGGGCTCACGACCGACGTCGTGCGCCAGCGATACCGCGCTGTCGCCGAGGATCTGCAGGGCCTGCTCGACGGGCAAGAGTCACAGGCTGCACTCGATGCGTACGTGTCGAGGGCTTTCGACTTCGTGCTGGGGGCGAACTCGTGAGCCGGGCGTCGCGCGGTCCGTGGACGTTCGACGAGCGCATCGTGCTCGGAGCGGGAGGCATCCCGTCCACGGATGCAGAGCGTCAGGAACGAACTGCCCGCGCGATCCTCGAGCGATTCGCGCACCGTCCCGGCGTCGTGCTCGCCGACGAGGTCGGGATGGGCAAGACCTTCGTCGCGTTGGCCGTCGCCGTGAGCGCGGCACTCGCCAGCGAAGCACCCGTCGTGGTGATGGTGCCACCGCGTCTCATGGACAAGTGGGAAGGCGACGTCCGGCGGTTCGAGGAGAAGTGTCTCCAGGGTGCCCAAGGCCCGGGTTCGAAGACCGTGATCCGGTTGCGCCGTGCACGCAAAGGCGTCGAGTTCCTCGCCTGCTTCGACGACCCGCCGGACCGACGGAACCACATCGTGCTGCTGGCGAACACCGCGCTCCACAGTGGCGAGCGCGATCCGTTCGCGCGACTGCAGGCGATGCGCGAAGCCGTGCGCCGGCATCCGTTGAAGCGGGGGACTCTAGCCGCGCTGCCGAATTTCGCTCGGGAACTCCTGCGCTCGTCGAGCCTGCACGGTTGGACGCCGGATCAGATCGAGGCGCTCCTACGTTCCGAGGCGTCCGAGTGGTTGTCGATCGCGCGCGGGTTCGGTCACGAATTGGACGACGATCCGGTCCCGGTTGCTTTTCTCGAAGCCCTCGAGCACGTGGATCTGCTTCCACTCGCTGAGGCGCTCGCGCTCGCTCCCCGTCGACGCAGTCTTCACCTCGAGGAACGGATCTCACTTGCACGCGCCGCGCTCAACGACGCATTGAAAGGTCTGTGGAGCGCGGCGTTGCGCAGCGCCTCGATCCGCAGTCCCCTGCTGGTCGTCGACGAAGCGCACCACCTGAAGAATCCGAGCACCCGACTCGCGAGCCTCTTCGCCGATCCCGAATCCGAGGACACGTCGGTCATCAGCGGTTCGTTCGACCGGATGCTGTTCCTCACGGCGACGCCGTTCCAACTGGGGCACCACGAGTTGCTGGAAGTCCTCAGCCGATTCCTGGCGGTGAACGCCGATGCCTTGCCCGCTGGGACCTCCGTCGAGCGACTGCGCGCCGAGCTCGAAGGGCTGCGTGTCGCGTTGGACCGTGCTCAACAAGCTGCGGTTCAGCTCGATCGCAAGTGGGGCGAGTTGCGCAGCGAAGAGGTGGAGGGCCTCGCGCTGCACGAGTCTGGGAGTTGGGCGCGATTGCGGAAGGACTCATCGCTCGTTCCATCTCCAGCGATCCAAGGGGTGCTGGATCAGTACGAGCGATCGCACGAAGCCCTGCGCGCCGCTGAGGTCGTGTTGAAACCGTGGGTGGTCCGCCACCTGCGCGACCGATACCTGCGCGTGGGCGAGCGCGTCATCCCGCGGCGTTCGACGATCCACGGCCGCGGGATCGAGGACGGACTGGACAGTGCGACCGGCCTGACGATTCCGACGGAGAGCAGGTTCCCGTTCCTCTTGTGCGCGCGAGCGCAGAGCGTGCTGGCTCGTCAGTCCAAGACCCGTGCGTACTTCGCCGAGGGCATCGCGTCCTCGTTCGAGGCGTTCCGCGACACGGCGGATCGTGGCCGACCGACGGACGATCCCGACGTCGAGCTCTCGCAGGGCTCCGCCACCGGCGAGATCGCTTGGTACATCGACAGCGTGAAGTCGTGCCTGGGCGAGGACCCCGGTGCGCACCCCAAAATCGAGGCGACCGTCCGCCGCGTGATTCGAGAGTGGAACGCAGGCAGCAAGGTCCTCGTGTTCGCGCACTACATTCGGACGATCCAAGCCCTGACCGCGCGCCTGAACGAAGCCGTCGAACAGAGTGTCGGTGACATTGCGATCCGCGGGTTCGGCCTCGGCCTCGCAGATCGAGATGAGGCGCTCGCCCGCGTGCAGCGGATCGTGGCACGCCTGCAGGACCGAGAGAGTCCGTTGCGCCGCGAGGTTCGAGCCGTCGTGACCCAATGGACGGACGCCTCGAGCGGGTTCTCCCCCGGGCAACGCGAGAAGGTCGTGGACGTCCTGTTGCAGACGCTCGCGACGCGCGACTTCGTCGTGCGAAACCTACCGCTGAACGACGAGGACTTGCGAGCGAGCCTCGAGTCGGATCGGGCAACGGTTGCACAAGCGCGTGCCGCAGCGGATGCGGTCGCGCGCTCTCTCGGAACGCGACGCGGCAGCCGGCTCGCATTCCGCGACCGGGTCAAGTCGTTCCTCGAGTTCTTGAACGGCGCGCTGGGTTCAGTCGCCGAACGCGACCAGGTCCTCGCGGATTTGGAGGCGGCGGACAAGGACGTCGTGCGTCATGCGACGGGCGAGGTTCGTGAGGAGACGCGTCGACGCCTACTCCGCGGCTTCAACAGCCCGCTGCTCCCCGAGATCCTCGTGGCCAGCGAGGTGATGTCCGAGGGCGTCGACCTGCACTTGGACTGTCGTCACGTCATCCACCACGACTTGTCGTGGAACCCGAGCACGCTCGAGCAGCGCACGGGCCGCATCGATCGACTCCGCTGCCTCGCCGAGAAGGAGGGCGAGTCCATCCATGTGTACCTGCCGTACTTGGAAGGCACGGCGGACGAGAAGATGTTCCGAGTGGTGACGGACCGCGCGCGCTGGTTCCAGGTGGTGATGGGGGAGAAGTACGCGGTCGACGAGCACTCGACCGAGCGACTGGCGGAGCGAGTGCCGTTCCCCGAAGAAGCTGCGGTGGGACTCGCGTTCGATCTCGCAGTACCGAGCGCGTAGAGCCCTCGGACCCGTGGGGCGGTGGCGCTCTCACTCGTTCAGTCGTGCCGGGAGCGCGGTCCTGGCCCCCGCATGCCTCATTCGTTCGCGGACTGGGGGAATGCGATGAACGGGACCTGAAGCAGTTCAGCCGCCTTACGCTTCGCCTGCTCTCCTCGGCGGTCGTACCTCGTCGTCGTCGCGACGTTTGCGTGTCCGGCGAGATGTTGAACCGCGCTGATGTCCGCTCCTCGATCCAGCAGGGACGAGATGAATGTCCGCCGCAGGTCGTGCGGTGAGAACGTCGGTGTGCCGGCCTTCTCCGCCCGTTTGGCGAGCCGCATGTAGACGGCCTGCGAGGTCATGCGACGGAGGTCGATGCGTCCTGACTTCGAAACCGGGCAGAGAAGACTGCCGCCCTCGGAACCCCGCACTTCCAACCAGCTCTCGAGCGCCGCCTGCTGGCCGTTCACGATCGGAACCAACCGTTCGCGCTGGCCCTTGCCTCTGCGCACGCGGAGGGTCTGCTCTTCGACGTCGTAGTGGGCGAGGTCGAGCGCCACCGCCTCCGAGCGCCGCAGACCACAACCCACGAGCAACGCGAGCAGTGCGGCGTCGAGCCTGGCCCCAGGCGTTCCCTCGAGCGCGCACGAACGGAACGCTCGCCGAGCTCCCCGATGGTCAGCATCCGGCCCGCCGGCAGCCGCTGCCCCGGAACGTTCTCGAGGTCCGCTGCTCGATGGAACTCCTCCGCGGATGTGTAGCCGAGGCGCCAACACTCCTTCAGAACGCCGCGCAGTGCAGCGAGGATCCGGTTGGCCGTAGAGGGGGCGTAGCTTTCGGCCAGCTTGGCGCGGATCGCGGCAGTGTGTTGGTAGCGGAGAGCCGGCCACGGGAACTCATCGGCGTCGAACCTGCCGCCCGACGCCAGTTCGGCGACGAGGTCCAATCCCTGGCGCATCGAGCGTCTCGAACCGGCGCCGAGTGACGCTAAGTAGACGAGCGAGGGATGGCGGTCAGGGCTGACGACAGCGAAGGGGAGGTCGACGGTGCCGACGAGGTCAGGGAGATGGGCGGGCTCCATGCCGGCGACGTACCATCGCTTCCGAGAATAATCATTCTCATAAGCGATAGGGTGGCCTTGGGGGATGTAGTCGCGCGCTGATCACCGAGCGGTTGCGAGACGAGATCCGGACGGCCCGCGTTGCCTTGCCGTGAGCACCGCGATGACGTTCGTCGCCTTGCGCCACAGAGCGAGTCCGACCGCTCGACGTCAGCGCGATCCCGCGCGGCGCGAACCTGATCCGTCTTCACGCGAATCGACGCCCGCCGCACGACCAACCTTCTGCGAACTGCGGTGTCCCAGATCCAGCAGGTCCTGATACCTTCGGCCCCTAAGTCGGAGCCGATCCCTCCACTGTCCCGAGTGAGACCGCGACGCTCGCCACCCCCTCGTCAGGGGTACTGAAACTCTCCCCCCCCGCCTCCTCGTGAGGCTCGACTTCGCCAGTGACCAGTCAGGCCATTCCCCGTTCCTCCGACGCCGTCGAGGTTCGCCGCCGTCAGTGGATCGTGCGCGAAGTCGTGGCGTCGTCGCTGCCCACGGACCCTCTCCGGTCCGAGTCCGCCCAGGCCAGCCACGTCGTGCGTCTCGCCTCGATGGACGACGACGGCTGGGGCGAGGAACTCGAGGTCATCTGGGAGATCGAACCCGGCGCGCGCGTGGTCCACAGCGGCAAGCCCGAGTTGCCTCGCCCGGACGGCTTCGACGACCCCGTGAGCTTCTCGGCGTTCCTCGACGCCGTGCGCTGGGGGACCGTGTCGTCGGCCGACGCCAGCTCGTTGCAGTCGCCGTTCCGGAGCGGCATCACGATCGAGAGCTACCAGCTCGAGCCCGTCGTGCGCGCGATCCGGATGCCGCGCGTCAACCTGCTGATCGCGGACGACGTCGGGCTCGGCAAGACGATCGCATGGCTGCTGGAGTTGCACTCGATCGAGGTGACGAGATGAACCGTCGACCCGGAGAGAGGGCCCTGCGTATTACGACAGCAGGGTGTTGAGGAAACAACGGCCTAGGGCTCGCAACTATGACCGCACTCCCCGAATCTTCCTTCGCTCGTGTCGAGTCGATCCTCCAGCAGGTGCTCGAAAGGAGTGGGCTCGAGCGTGCCGATCGCAGACCGCTGTACGCCTACAAGGTGAGCAACGGCGAGCTCACCCAGCTCGCGTACTCCCTGAACAAGATCTTGGGGACACGGGCCCCACTCGGACTCGATGAGGCTGCTGGCCTCGTCCTACTCGCCGCAGGTCGATTCTGCGCACGCCACGAAACGGGTCACTGGACGTGGGAGACGGCGCTGGGCGAGGTGCTTCCGGCGACTTGGAGGCCGGACGTCCGCTTCTACGAAACCGTCGAGCGCGGCCTTGCCTGGTGGCGCAGGAAAGTGGTGGTCTTGCGCGGAACGAGGGAGTTCCTGGTCACGGTCGCTTGCGAAGGCGGGCTCCCGCTGGCACTGGTAAGCCGCGAAGGAACTCATCTAAGGAACTACTTCGGGCGCCTGCTACGCACGCGCGAGGAGTTCCCGATGCTCGACATCGACGACTCCGCGAGGTCGCTGTCCTACCTACTTCCACCGACGCTCGTGAACGAACCTTTGCTGGCATTCGCGGCGCTCTTGGTCGATGCCGTCGCCGATCTCAGGCAACAGGTGCGAGGTGAGAAGGACCCGATCGAGGCACTACGGAAAAAGGTCCCCGACTGGGAGCATCGCATACCGCTGCGACTCGACGAGGGAGACGCGCGCGAACTGCTCAACGGCTTGCTCCGTGCTCCGGCCCCCGAACTCTCGTCCAACCGGGACGAGGTGTTCCTGCGCCTCCACCTGGATACGCGCGCTGGGCTGAGAGTAGGACGCGAGGCGATAGGTCCCTCGATCATGTCTACGGAAGGGCTGGGTCGCCTCATAGACTGCCCCGTCAACGAACTACCGGCACGCGTACTGCTTTCGATGGAAGCGAGCGACGGAGTACGCAGGCCGTTCGCTCGGTGCACTCGTGTCCACGGAGGCGAGAGTTACCGCCTGGAGCGTACGAGCGATGCCAGGTGCCTCGGCGGAGCAGCCCTCAGTGGCCGAGTCGACCTGATCGCTTCGGGGCCGGAGGGATCCACCTGGCGCGTGCTCTTCCCCGGCGGTGAGGAACTGGCCGAACTTCCCTGGGTCTTCGTCGATCCAGGAGAACAAGCCACGACCGTGCGCATGCTCGGCTGTGGATCGGTGAGAGTGCGAGCTCCGACCGTCCTTGTGGCCGTACCCCCCGGAGTGGATCCGATCGGCGGGGAATCCACCTGCATCGGGGAACTGTCCGAGGTGACACGTTTCGTGTGGCGCGTCAGCGGGGAGGTGCGCTTCGAGCAAGACGCAGAAGCTGCGGTCGTTCGGACGAGCCAAGAACGCGACGACGACGCACGCTTCGTCCTCAGCGGGAGCTCTAATTCACTCGCGCCGGGACTCCAGTCGTTCTGGCTCGGGACACCACGTCTCTATGAGCACGTCGAGGACGGACGACGCCGCACTCTCAAGGGCACCGGCGTGCAGTGGAGGGCGATCGGCGCGACTTCGCGGCATTGGGAACCGCTCGACGAACGGGCTCGGGGTCGTGGCGAGATCCGCTACGTGGAGGACGGCGAGACCTTGTTCAAGACTCGGGTGACCGTGCTGGCACCGGACTTCACGTGCCGCGTGGAACCCGGCCCAGGGAACCGAGAAGGAACCCTGGTCATCGGTGGTCGCGGCATCCTATCGGTCGCGCCGAAGGCAGAGACCGGCTGCGCGTTCGAGCTCGTGTCTGACGGAGACGACTGTCGCCGCATCGTCTGCCGTCAGGCCGCGGAGGCCGGACGCCCCCCCAGCCTTGAGGTCACGCTCGTGCTGCCGGGCGGCGTCAGAGCAGTCGTGGAAGCGCCATTCCCCGCACCACAGGTGGCGTTCGTCGCGGCGCGCGGACGTCTGTTACCGAACCGGACAGGGGTCTCGCTGGAGAGGATCGCGAGCATCCGTGCTTCGGTACTGTCGCATCGCTCGGATGTCTACTCACTTGAGGCGCGATGTTCACTCGGCGGGTTTCACTTGTCCGACTTGCCACGGACTTTGGATGGCCGCTCGGAACTTCCCCTTGAGGTCGTCTTTCCCCGCGTGGAGCAGATGCTCGCCTCGGACGACGACCTGGACGCGGAAGTCGTACTCCGGATCGTCCGGGTCGGGATCGAGAACCCGGGAGGAGACGCCCGATTGGGAGTGCGGAACTTCGAGCGTCGATTGATCTCGTCACCCAGGGGAGACCTGGGAGAGACACTCTTCCGCATCGACGAACCCACCGAGCGGGACGACGCTCTGACACGAGCGGACGTGAGGCTCACGGCCACCCCGATGTGGGCTCCGGCGTCTGACCCAGCGATCCTGTCGACGAATGGCGAGGTCGACGTATGGTGCTTCCCGCATAGGGGGGCGATGCCCGGGCCGTGGTTGATCACAGCCTGGGAAGGAGCGCACCTGGTCGCCAGACCGATCTGCTTCGTGGTTCGAGCGGCAACTACGGACGAGATCTCGATCGACCCGCCAGTCGTGCCTGATGTATGCGCCCTCGCGGATGTCGTGCTCTTGCACGGCGATCCCCTGACGGCAGCCCTGACCAAGGCTCTTCAACGAATCGGAGCGGACCCGGAAGACGGCGACTGGGTTCTGCTCGGTCAGTACCTCGACACCCTCGACGCGCTCCCGGCGAACACCTACGAGGTGATCAAGGCACTCGTCCGGCATCCGGATGCAGTCGCGCTCGCCGCGATGAACTCGCTCCCGAGTCCCCGCTTCCCCATCATGTGGGAGAAGTTGGAGCGTCTCCCATTCCTGTGGACTCTCGTGCCCTTCCGAGCTTGGACGGGAGCCGTTCGCAACCTCCTCCTCGCGCACAGACGGGTGTGGGACAAGCTGCCGGACGACCTTCGGACCACCTACGATCCAACGGCGAGCGTGAGGGCGTTGGTGTCGCGACTGAGAGATCACGCGGACCGCCGGTCTCCTTTCTTGGAGTGCACGGCAGATGCATTGACGGTCTTGCTGTTCAGTGAAGTCCCCAAGCCTGGTCTACTCGCCGAGGCCATGCGCAACGTGGACGCCAAGGAGATCCTGGTCGAGTTGGACGAGGCTCACAACCGAGTCCTGATCCGCAACGAAGGCCGGACGTGGCCTCATCAGAAGTTGAGGACGATGCTCGATCGTGTTGGTGTCACGTCGGAAGACCAGGCGCTAATCCCGTGGATCAAATCACGTCGGCAGGACACGAACTCGGTGCTGAATGCACCTGTAGTAGCCGCGGCCATCTCGGTCCTGATTCCCGTGGACCGGGAGGTGGACCCCGAAACGGTGATCGCGTTGCAGGGGATGCGCAGTTTCGACTCCGAGTGGTTCGACGAGGCGCACGCGATTGCAACGGCGCTGCTGATGGCGAAGTGGCTGGATCGCGAACAGGAGGTCTGACATGGACGACGAATTCTTCAGTGCATTGGCAGAGCAATGGCGCACGCGGTCTCATCGAGCCCTTATCAGTCAGGTTTCGCCTGCGAACACGGCTCTCCGCAATCGCCTCAGGGAGATGCTCGATCGTCCCGCAGGTGAGCAAGGGGGCTTCGTCGCGGAGCCCATAATCGAGTCGCTTTTCGAATGGGATCGGCACAACTGCGAGCTGAAAGACCTCGACTACCTCCGACCCGAACTGGTGGCAGCGTTGGACGCGCCGCCGGTCGAGTACGAGCACGTGCGGTTCGCCGCCGACTGGAAGCCCTACAAGCACCAACACCAGGCGTGGACAGCGCTCGAATCCAAGTCGCCGAAGTCGGTCATCGTCAGCACGGGCACGGCGAGCGGTAAGACCGAGTGCTTCTTGGTCCCGATCCTGAACGACTTGATTCGTGAGTCGGCGTCGAGTGGGCGACTCACCGGAGTGCGCGCACTCTTCCTCTATCCCCTCAACGCCTTGATCAACAGCCAGCGCGAGCGACTGTACGGGTGGACCCATCACTTCAAGGATCGAGTGCGGTTCAGTCTCTACAACGGGGGAACACCGGATCGCGTGACGGCCGCGGAGCAAGCTAGTCACCCGAACGAGGTCAGGAGTAGAAAGGTCCTGCGCGTCGATCCACCGCCGCTGCTCGTCACCAACGCGACGATGCTGGAGTACATGCTCGTGAGATCGGTCGACGCGGGCATCGTGCAAGCCTCGAAAGGACACCTGCGCTGGATCGTCCTCGACGAAGCCCACACCTACGTTGGATCTGCGGCAGCCGAGATATCCCTCTTACTGCGGCGGGTGATGCATGCGTTCGGGGCAGACCCGAAGACGATTCGCTTCGTCGCGACGTCGGCCACGATGGGTGGTGCCGAAGCCCCGGACGAACTGAGGCGATACCTCGCCGACCTGGCTGGCATCGCGCCGGATCAGGTTGTCGTGGTGACGGGGAGTCGGGTGCCACCGGTACTCGACGCCGAGTACACCTCGCGAAACACTCCTCTCCCCGGTCTGGAAGACCTACAGCCCCTCTCGGCCGAGGGACGCTTCGACAGGCTCGCCGCTTGCGCCGCGGTGAGATCGCTACGGGAGGATCTGCGTGCCGGACCGATGCCCGTCTCTCGCACCTGGGCTCGCCTGACCGGGAAGTCCGAAGACGAAGTGTCAGCCGAGGATGGGCACACGGCGCTCCGCTACCTCGATCTCTGCTCGACCGCGCATGCGAAGTCGACACACCTGCTGCCGCTGCGGGGGCACTTCTTCCATCGGGTTCAGCCCGGTGCTTGGGTGTGCTCGAATCGTGCGTGCCCCGGCCGCGACGGTACGGCCCTCGATGCCTCGGCGTGGCCGTTCGGGGCGCTCTATCTGGAGAGGAGGGACCACTGCGAACGATGCTCGTGTCGCGTGTTCGAGATGGTGTCGTGCTCCGACTGCGGAGCAGAACACCTCGTGGCGAAGCGCGTCGACGAGGGAGGCAAGGAGCTATTGACCGCCTGTAGATGGCAGGGCGGCATGCTCGATGCGGACGCAGAGGAAGGTGAGGAGGACGAAGGAGACTCCGCCGCGCGTACCGACCCGACCCTCGAACTGGTCTACGGCGGTGATCCCACCGAGCGCCTGTCGTCGCCCTGTGCCTACGACCCCAAGACGGGCGAGTACGGCACGGGAGAAGCGTCGCTGCGACTGGTCCTTAGGGATGACGGTGGTTTGTGGCGATGCGCGCGCTGTGGCGGGCGGCACAGTCCGAACAGGGAGATCCTGCGTCCGCTCCGGCTGGGGACGAACTTCTTCTTGAGTGCTGCGATCCCCGCCCTCCTCGAGCGATTACCGGAACACGACGATCAGCCTGGCCTCAGCCCCATGCGTGGCCGGCGCATGATCACGTTCAGCGACAGTCGGCAGGGAACGGCGCGGTTCGCAGCGAAGATGCAGCTCGAGTCCGAACGAAACTTCGTCCGCAGCTTCGTCTACCACAAGCTGTGGTCACTAGCCGCGCCGGACGGGGGAGGCGAGGTCGCTCGTCTCGACTCCGAGATCGAAGCACTGACACGGCTCGCCGAGACGAATCCTGTCTTGCGCGGCGTCGTCGCGGAGAAGGAGCGCACGAAGCAGGACCTAATCGCGCGAAGCAGCGCGCCGAGGATCTCGTGGGCCGACCTCGTTTCCGCCCTGGCCGCCGAACCGACCGTACGCACGTGGATGCGGGAGAACCAGAAGGCTCGCTACTTACCGGCGGACCTTCCTGCAGAAGCGTGGGCCGAGCTTTGCCTCTACCGAGAGTTCCTGCGTAGGGCCAAGCGCCAGAACTCGCTGGAGACTCTGGGACTCGCCTCCGTGACCTACCCGGCCTTGAATGCCGTTGTCTCCGCTCCGGGCTCGTGGACGAAGCGCGGCCTGGACGTGGCGCAGTGGAGAGAGTTTCTCGCCTTGTGTCTCGACCACTCCGTCCGTGCTCAAGGAGCGACGAACGTCCCGCACCAGTACATGCGTTGGATGGGGATGAAGTTCACCACTCGACGGATCACGCCTCCCGAAACACCGTCCAAGAAGCGTGTGAGCTACCCCTGGCCGTGCCCCTCGGGGAACAGGCCGCTGCCCCGTATGGCGCGGCTCCTTTGCGAGGCGCTGAAGCTACGCGAGAATGAGCCCGGCGACAGGACCCTGATCACGGAGCTGCTCACTCAGGCGTGGGGGGCGCTGCGTCATGCGCGAGTGTTCGAGGAGGACTCGGAGGGCTTCTTGCTCATGTTCCCGAAGCAGATCGAGCTCGCGGCGGTACAGGTGGCACACGCGTGCCCTGTGACGCGACGAGTCTTGGACAGGACGCTGTTAGGGATCACGCCCTATGTCGATCCTCGTCTCATGTCGAGCAAGGATCGATGTGCTGAAGTGCACATGCCGCGCCTTCGCTACCCTTTCCGAAGGCGCCCTGACTCAGGAGTCCAAGACCTCCAGGCGGTGCGCGACTGGTGCGAGCAGGATTCCGAAGTCGCCGAGGCCAGAAGGCTTGGTGTCTGGACGGAGTTCAGCGACCGGATCGCGGAATTCGCCGACTACATTTCCGTCGGCGAGCACTCTGCGCAACAAGATCGCAGGCGACTGCAGGAGTTGGAGAGTCAGTTCAAGCGCGGACGGATGAACATCCTCTCCTGTTCCACGACCATGGAGATGGGAGTCGACATCGGTGGACTGGTCGCGGTCGGAATGAACAACGCTCCCCCGGGGCCAGCGAACTTCCTGCAACGGTCTGGGCGTGCTGGTCGTCGTGGTCAGTCGAGGGCCGTGACCCTCACCATTTGTCAGGCGTCCCCTCACGGGGAAGCGGTTTTCGCCAACCCGATGTGGCCGTTCACGACCCCCGTGCACGTTCCCCGCGTTTCGCTTGAAAGCGAGCGCATCGTCCGCCGCCACCTGAATGCGCTATTCCTGTCGCGGTTCCTGACATTGCACGGTGGCTCGTACGTGAAGCTGAGATGCAGCGGGTTCTTCCGTGCCGAGCAGGCTGCCGGGATGGCGCTCGCCGAACGCCTGGCCGAGTGGCTCGATGTCACCGCGTCGTCCGACGAAGACGTAGCACTTGGAGCAGATCGCCTCCTCGCCCGAACTCCGCTGCAGTCCACTGCCCTACAAGGAATCGCGGAGGACTCGGCCGAGGCGATGCGAGCGATCCACAAGCGGTGGCTCGAGGAGGACGCGGTCATCGCCGCCGACCTTGAAGCCGTCGGGGGGGAACCACAGAAGGGGCAGACGCCGACTCCAGAGCAAAGCGCGGTCCTCTTCCAGAGGAAGCGGATGTGGGACGAGTACTTGCTAGCGAGCTTGTGCTCGGAGGGCTTCCTACCGTCCCACGGATTCCCCCTCCACGTCATCCCGTTCATCCCCACGACCTACGAATTGCTGCTGGCCGAACAAAAGGCGGAGGAGGGCCGGGCCTCGGGCGAGTCGGCGTCCGGCGAATCTGCGCTGGGGTTCCGACGCGAGTACCCATCGCGACACCTCGCGGTGGCCGTTCGTGAATACGCGCCAGACTCCGTGGTGGTGTTGGACGGCCTCGTTCACGAATCGAAGGGACTCCTACTCAGCTGGCAGTTGCCGCCAGGCGACGACGAGCGACACGAGGTGCAAGCCCTCCGCCATGCTTGGCGCTGCAAGGAATGTGGCGCGAGTGCGACAGGGAGGAAGGCGATCGAGCAGTGTGGTCGCTGCGGGTCGGATCAGCTCTCCGTGCAGCGATTCATCGAGCCGTCCGGCTTCGCGGTCGACATCCGGTCGACGCCAGACACCGACGTCTCGCGACAGACTGTCGTGCCATTCCGTCAGCCCTGGATCTCGATCGGATCTGCGGCATGGGCATCGCTGGCCGACACGAGAGTCGGACGTTGTCGCTACGACCCGGACGGGGTCGTGTTCCATCGCAGCTCGGGCCTGCACGGCTTGGGATACGCCGTATGCCTGGAGTGCGGCCGAGCTGCCTCCATGGTCGAGGAGGGTGTCGCACCATCCGAGATGGAGGACCACGACCGACTCCGGAGAGGCAGCAAGAAGTCGGGATCGAGCAAGTGCCCGGCCCGAATCGGCGGCTTCAAGATCCAGCTCGGGTTACGGCTCGGAGGCGAGCAACACACCGATGTGTTCGAGATCCAACTTGCCGATCCCTCTACCGGGATCTGGCTGAACGACACTGACGTCGCGACATCGGTAGCGGTCGCGATGCGCCAGGCCGTCGCGGAGCAACTCGGCGTCGACGTGCGCGAGGTCGGATGGGCGACCTCCGTCGGCGCATCGGAAGGTGGGGCCGCGAGGCGATCGATCCTGCTGTACGACTCGGCCAGTGGCGGTGCCGGGTACGTGGCTCAAGCAGCACGCGAGGTCCCCGGGCTCCTGCGGCGAGCACGACGCGTACTGGAGTGTCCGCGGGCTTGCGATGCCGCGTGCCACGCGTGCCTACTCGCCTTCGACACTCAAGACGCCGCAGAGCGCCTCGACCGGCATGCGGCGCTCGAGTTCTTGAGCCCATCCCTCCTGGAGGCGCTCGAACTCCCCCAGGAACTGCGGGTGCTGGGTGCCGAGTCCCGATTGGAGACTTCTGGTGTGTCGCAAGCCCTGCTACGGAGTGCACGAGGAGGGGGTGTCACCGCCGTTCGGGTCTTCCTCGGCGGTGAAGCGTCCGGGTGGGACGCGGAGTCCTGGCCGCTGTGGTTGGATCTGTTCGATCTCGCGAGGCGCGGCGTTCGCGTGGAACTCGCCCTCCCCCAGCAGGTGCTGAGCGCCCTCGACTGGCGCGAATCACAGGCCCTCGCTGCGCGATGCCAGGCTGGTGGTTTGGGGGTGCTTGCTTGCGAAGCCCCCATGCCCTCGATCGGGGGGTTGGCCCTCGTCGCCGAAGTGTCCCTCGACGACGCCGTGGTTCGCTGGGCGACGACGATGCCCGAAGAGTTGGTGTTGTCCGACGCGTGGTGTCGCTCGCAGAACGCACGTCGTGTGACGGGCAGGTCGACCGGAGACCTGACCGCATTGCGCGCAAGGACGCCCGCCAGCGACGAGCTACCTCGCCCCGCACCCGGTCAGTTCAAGAGACTCGCGCTGACCAGACAGCTCGACGGCAGCATCATTGGTCTCGGCGAGCGGTTCTGGCGACTCATGGAAGGTGCATCGCCCGCGCTGCGGGAACGCCTCGATGGAGTCGTCCCGTTGCGATCGGTGACGTATTCCGATCGCTACGTCAGGTCTCCACTCGTCGCGAGGCTCGTGAGGTGCGTGATCGACGGCCTCCGAGGGAGGCGTGGCGGAGTCGGAAGTCGAACCAAGGTGCAGATCCACACCACGTCGAACCCCGACGACCGGCGGAGGCCGTGGTCGCTGGCCGACGACTGGGTGAATCGATCGGACCACCAGGCCGTGCTCGTCGCCCTGTTCAGCGATGTGCCCGGCGCGACCGTGATCCTCAAGGGGATGGGCGATGCAACGGCGCACCACCGTGAACTGAAGCTCGAATGGGAGGACGGGACCGCCTACGAGCTCCAGCTCGACCACGGCCTCGGATTCCTCAAGCTCCGGCGCAACGTGCAGCACCGATTCGACGAAGCGCCAGAAGCCCAGGCGAGCAAGGTCCGGGCAGCCGACGGAGTCGTCGGACACGAAGGCGCACATCCCGTGTTCGTGTTCTCCAGCGCTGTGTCCACGGCTCGGAACTGACGACGAGACGAACGATGAGCTCTCGAGGCACAAGTGTTGGGACGCGGGATCCGGAGGGGTGCTTGGCAAGGGTCGGTGGCCATGATGCGTTCCCCCGGCCGGATGAGGACACCACGCCCTCCTCGGGTTGCATGCGTTTCGATCGATGTTCGATCCGCGCGATCGACGAAGGACTGCAAGCTCGATCTCGATGACGCGCAATCGGTCATCCACCCCGAGTCCGCCGAGTGCCGAGGTGCGTCTTCGGATGGCCGCGACGAAGCGTCGCGATACCCCTGGTGAGGTTGGAGTTCGTAGGGCCCTTCATCGAATGGGTCTGCGGTATTCCGTCGACGCGCGCGCGCTCGAGTCTTCTCGAAGGCGCGCTGACATTGTCCTCCGTCGAGATCGGGTCGCGGTCTTCGTCGACGGGTGCTTCTGGCACGGGTGCCCGAAGCACAAGACCCGGCCGAAGGCGAACGCGGTCTGGTGGAGGACGAAGCTCGCGGCCAACGTGCGCCGCGATCGTGACACGGACCGGGAGCTTCGAGCCGCCGGTTGGCTGGTCATCCGAGTTTGGACCCACGAGGACTTCGAACGTGCGGCCGGTCGCATCTACCGGGCCGTCATCCGGCGGCGCAAGTAGCCGAACGACGGCCTGGTAAGCGCATTGCGACATGGGTTCCGCAGACCGTCCTCGAGTTCCTCGCCTGCCTATGGTGGAATCTGTCACGTGGTGCGCTTGCCGCGCCCGGAGTCATGAAGCTCATCACCAAGGCCAAGCTTGCCAGACCTGAATCGGTGAGCGATGCGGCTCGCGCGGCTCCTGCCATCCGGGCGAACTGCCGCGTCGCTTCCCTCTTCACGGGCATCGGCGGCATCGAGTCGGGCTTGCACCGTGCAGGGTTCGCTCCCGACGGCCTGCGCCTGGTGTGCGAAATCGACTCTGGTGCGCGCTCGATCCTGGCAACCAGGTTCGCCCTCGAGCGCGAACTGCACTCCGATGTGCGAGAGCTCCGAGACCTCGGCGACGCCGATCTCGTGACGGCCGGCTTCCCGTGTCAGGACCTCAGCCAAGCTGGGCTCACCCTCGGCATCGGGGGCGAGAAGAGCGGTCTGGTCAGCGAGGTCTTCCGCCTGCTCGCCGCCTCCATGCGACGCGGCAAGGCTCCGCGCTGGGTGCTCTTCGAGAACGTCCCGTTCATGCTCCGCCTGCAGTCGGGCAGCGCCATGGAGCGTGTCGTCCAGGGGTTCGAGGCGCTCGGCTACCACTCGTGGGCCTACCGAGTACTCGACGCGATCCACTTCGGCCTTCCGCAGCGACGCCGTCGTGTCTTCTTCCTCGCCTCCCGCTCGCGGGACGACGACCCGCGGTCGGTCCTATTCGATCCGTCCAGCGCCACTCGATCGGTTCGGCCCTCCGAGTCCGACGACGAGGATGGGAACTGCTTCGGCTTCTACTGGACCGAGGGCAATCGTGGACTCGGCTGGGCTCCCGAAGCGTTCCCGACGCTGAAGGGCGGATCGGGCCTGGGCATTCCGTCTCCGCCGGCGATCTGGTTCCGCGACACGGGCGAGATCGCCACGCCGTCGATCGAGCTCGCGGAAAGTGCGCAGGGCTTCCCCGCCGGATGGACGGATGTAGAGGACGCAGGTGGGCGCAAGAACGCGCGCTGGTCCTACGTGGGGAACGCAGTCCCGGTCCCGGTTGCGGAGTGGGTCGGTCGGCGACTCCTCGCACCGGTTCGTGTCACGGAAGCGGGCGTGCCGTTCGATCGGAATGCCAGCGGGTCGTGGCCGAACGCAGCGTTCGGAGTCGGTGGCGAGGCGTTCGCAGCGCCAGGGCAGGCCGAGCGTCCGAGTGTCGGCAGCAAGCGGAAGCGACTCTCGGAGATGTCGATCCTCGAGCCCGACAAGCGTCACCTGCACGTCAAGCCGCTCTCGCTGCGCGCAGCAGCGGGGATCCTGATGCGCTTGCAGCGAGCACGAAGGGAAGGACGGCTGCGGCCGCGTGGGGACTTCATGGAGTCCCTTGCTCGCTACGTGAAAGCGCAAACTCCTCGCGCGAGTTCTGAGCTTCGGACTCGTCACCTCGCCTGAGGCCGGTCCGCGTGAGGCGGAGTTCGATCGCCGGGTGGGTTCGATGCTCGAACTCCTGCCTGACTTCCGCGATCTACACGCACCTCGAAACCGACGACTTGCGCGGCGCGGTCGAAGCTCTGCCGTCGCTCGGCGGCGGGTGCTCGCCGGCAATTCCTGGCAGCAATCTGGCAATGGCCGGAGTGCCCGTGCGGCGTGTCGCGCGTAAACCCTTGTCGGATGTGGAGCGGGCGAAGGGACTCGAACCCTCGACATCAACCTTGGGAAGGTTGCGCTCTACCAACTGAGCTACGCCCGC
>ENA-ORBV01006210-ORBV01006210.1-microbial-mat-metagenome-genome-assembly--contig:-NODE-6210-length-21252-cov-5.192491_pt1 | contig 21252 bp, 17 predicted proteins | sample MGYA00237777_ERZ505514 | MGnify/ENA primary metagenome ERZ505514 (study PRJEB26160, sample SAMN06269048) | microbial mat metagenome | isolation source: Oligotrophic lake microbial mat | place... | reverse complement strand
AGTTAGTAGTAGGGTTTTAATACCGAATATTATCATCATCTATCTACTATGGTACTACTTACCAAGAGGCGAACGTCGGACGAGAGACAGACCTCCACGTCACAATCGCGACAATGTCCCGTCGTTCCCACTTCTTTCGCGGATGACTTTTCTGTGGCGTGATTGGCCTTCGTGACACAAAATCTTTTGATTGCTCGTCACAGTCATGGAAGGATCAGGGTGAACAGTTGGTTTTGTGGTTTCCAGCAGGAACTGAACATGATTGTGGTCTGAGTGAGGTGCCTTTGCCTGTCAAAAGAGCAGCAATGTGTTGCAACCCACACATGGTCACTAACACAATTTGCTGCACGCACCCTTCTGGGACAATGACAGACGTTGTGTCCTGTGGTGCCTTGATTGTTGGACTGTTGGGCACGATCAACAACAAGCTGAGAGGATTTGGAAATTCATTGAATCAATTGGGTGATCCATGAAACAAGCAAACATGGGTCACAATGGAGCCATGATCTTGGCCAATCATCAAAATCCCTCTATCCAGATTTTGCTTGAATGTCATCTCACATTTGCAAACGCTTTGAACTTGTTCTGAATGTCAGTGGCAGATAGACTTCACTGTTTCCTGAAATTGTCCCACATGCGACATTGTCTTCACAAACAAGCACCTTGGCATTGACAACCAAGCTGATGACAGGCATTCATTTCTGATGCGAGCAAATGAAAAGAGTGCTGGTCAAGCAGTAGAAAATGTTTCTCCAAAGAACAACATCACGCTGCAACAACGGCAAAGTCAAATTTGTGTTGCCGTGTTTCTTCCTGACAACCGAAGGTCGTTGATCCATGTTGCATGCATGATGACACTCCAGTCAGCTTGCAAACCAGACATGAATTTGATGATTGCATTTTTCATTTGCAATTCCTTCAGTCGTGGGACCCAACGGGAGTTGACAAAAGGAAATGGAGAAAATCTGATTTTTTCTTTTTTTGAGAGGCAAAAAGTTGATTGACATGTTGCTTTTGCGTGTTGACCTGGCAACATTTGCAAAAGGTGTTGATGTTGAGTCAAAAATTAGGACTGTTGTTTTGAATTCCAGCTGCTAGTCAGCATTGAAAAATGCAGATCATTGTTGGCTCCAGTTGCCCATTGATTGAATGATGACTCAGAGAAGCATGACCAACGAACTCTCTGTCATTCAGTTTGATCCTGTGGCGTCTTTCATGTGGAAGCAAAGTTGAAAAGATGTGCTTTCTTTGTCATGCAACTTTTCAATGGCATGAACAAATTCTTTGTCAAACATGTTGAACAGTCTCCCACAGGTGTGTCCACATGTCAGTCGGTGACAACTTCTTCCAATCCACCAACTGACAAGTTCTTTCTTCCCTGCAGTGTGAATGTGGAAAAGGCAAAAAAAAGTTAGCAGCTGTTGGTTGTGCAGGAGAAAAAGACAGCAAAGAAACACCATGTTCAGTCTGGTTTCCTCCACAACTCAAAGGGGGCAGGTGGTGAAATGGAGAATTCATCAGAGGCCACCGCGCTCCTGTTCTGCTATCCCCAAACTGCTTGCAGGTCTTTCAATCACCAATTCAACATTCCTAGCAGTTTTTTCATGGCACAGACAGTGAGGCAGAACACATGACAAAGGTGACATTTTTGCTGAAACTGACAGCCTCTGCACTGACACTGTGAAAACAGCCAAATCTTTCAATTGTGGTTGAAGAAAATGAGTTGCAAATGAAATGCAGGTTGAGACAGGTTCAATCAGGTCTCGCATCTGCATCAGAGCAGCTCAGAGTCATGCAACAACACCATGTGTGTCACAGCCTCACACAACAAAGCTGTCCGCAATTTTGCATTGTGTTGGTCTTGCCCGTCAATGAGTGCTAACAATCAGCAAGAACATGCATTGCAACAGCAAGACTTGTGCTGGCAACATGTGTTTTGACAGATGTTGAAGAACAGCTTGCAAATCATTTGTGCAATGGAGCTCACAAACTGTCACAAGGGCCACCATGGTGCAAAACAAGTGATGACTCCCATGTTCTTCACTCCACTGTTTCCAGCATTGGTTTTTCTCCTGCTGGCGCTGGCAAATGTGCAAGAGGCTGGACAATTTGCCAGTTCCTGGCCCAGAGCTATGCAATTGTGAAGTCCAAGAACAATGGTTGTTGTGGCAAGAACAATTGTTGTTGTGGCTTGGAGCAACAGTTCCTCAGTGTGTGACATCCAATCACCAAAGCACAGCCAAGACACAGCGTTGCTTTGTGCATCAGACGTTGGACAATGTTGCCCAATCCAATTTTGGTCTGACACGAACATGCAACACTGAAGCAGCCCAATTTCCACTTGATGTTTCTTTGCATGAAAAAATCCAAGAAAGTGCTGCAATTCCAACTCCCACGGAGACAGTTGGGCAAAGGGAGCATGAGACGGCAAAATTCAAACATGAACCACGCGTGCTGCCATCAGAGAAACTGTGCTAGTGCATTTGCGGTTGTGTTTCAACACTTAGGAAATCGTTTTGACAGGCTTGGCATGCACATGGTGCTCGAGCGTTGCTCATTTGAACAAGGCAGCATTTGAGGGCATTTGGGGGTGGATCCCCTAAATTAGGGGAGAGTCATTGTTAGGGGAGAGTCTGAGACTCTCCCTTGTCACATGGGAGAGTTCAAAACTCTCCCCCAAATCAGCGGAGAGTTTTGGGGGAGAGTCATTTGACATGAAAGAACTAAGACACATTTTTACTCATGTTCGAAACTCTCCCCTAAATTAGGGGAGAGTTTTGAAACTCTCCCCTAAGTTAGAGTAGAGTTTAGAGTGCATTTTGAAACTCTCCCCTAAACTTAGGGGAGAGTCTTGAACTGCACTCTATTTAAGGGCTCTTTTGGCATTATGAGCAACGCTCCAGTCAAGCGCTGTGGCACCGAAAAGGCAAGCCCAGGTGGATTGAAATTTAGGGTTGGAGCTAGCAAACGAACAACAACATTTGGATTTTACCAAATTTGCACAAGGCAACCATGAGAACCCGAAGCTGCAGAAAACACAGCACCATTGACTCCAATGTTGCTCAATCTTCAACATCAAGCTGTCCCACAAACCAGTGCTCATCACACATTCAAGTTGCACTTCATCAGCCCATGATGTGAACAATTGTTTTTGAGACAAAAAGCAGTTGTAGATTTCAAGTGTGATTTCCATCAGGTGGTGGTGCTGTTGCTGGCGGCAAGACCAAGAAGGCGGCCAAAGAAACTGCTGTCAAGTCCAGTTTCAAGCCTTGTTGACCCATTTTGGTTGCTAATGAAAGTGTTGACCAATGGATGACACATTGTTGGCATTGCGGTGAAACACAAGAAGAACCAGTTGTCACCGTTCATTTCATCACTGCATTTCAAATGTGGCTGTCAAGGCTCCAAGCAATGGACAGGATGCCATGGTGGCATGCCAAGCTGTTTCTCCACACATTGTTTTTTTTTACAGGAAAAAATCGTGATGGGGTCAATGCAAAACCAGTGATAGGGCCAATGTTTTAGATGTCATTCCGGAGTTTGTTGCCCTAACTGACAAGTCTTGCAACACCAACCACAACACTGCAGTCATGTCAATGCAAGCACAAAAGAATCAGCCAATGAGCATTGCAATTTCATGTCGAAGAGTGATCAAGCACAAACCTGCATCACATCTGTCTGTCAATTGGTTTCAGAAGAAAAAATCTAATGGAAGTTGTGACTGTTGACTTTTTGATTGATTCGGTTGCCTTTGGCAACACAGTTTTGTTGGACTTGATGTCAAAACATTTGTTCATGCATCAACATTTTGTGTCCACATGTGCCAATTGGAAGTGCAACAAAATGCATTCTTCTCTGGATGACAGATGGAAAAGCTTTGCAGGTTTGTGCCTGGCCTGTTCAGTTGTTCCACAATGACAATGTGTACAAGTTTGAGGTGGGTTATGAGCCAGTGAAAAATTTACAAAAATCGTTTTGTGTAGTAAAATTGCACTCCTTTTAAGGGGCGCTTCGTAAACCATTTTGATGAACATGAAATTAGCCCCAAAAATGGCTCAGCACTGTGTCATCATGTCTAACAAACTGCTAGCTAAAATTGATGCATGGTGGCAATGTCGAGAGGGAGACAGCTAGCAGAGTTCAATTCAAAGGGGGGGGAACAATCCATTTCGTGCATCAAGTCTTTCCAGTGCCGGTTGTGTTCCAGTTGTGCGAAAGACTTAACAAAATTCAAAATTTACAGATGAAAAGGCTAAGGAGGGTTTTGAGTTTTTGGCACGTAGAATCCTGGTGCTGCTCTGCGGTAAATCCCGAAACCCTCCTTAAACTGGTAGGCTTGTTTGATTTGATCACGGCTTTGGTGTCACTGTCATTTGCTCATCTGATTCAAGCAAGATGTGTTAGAAGGCATCTTGTCATGGAGGGGGATTGCTTGATCTTCAAATAGATTCTGCGCATGAGCAGGCAACAATGCAGCAGTTTTTTTTACCCTTCCAACAAGTGTCCTTGGAGTCAGCGTTGAATCAATGCACACGTGAACTTGCACAACATTTTGGGGGCATCTGGTGGACAACCACTGCGATTTTTTCTGTTTTGGCAAACATTCAAAAGGTTGAAAACACATGACGACCTGGTAGCTAGCTAGCTTGGATGAGTTGATTCAGTCTATCTATCCATCTAGCTAGCTAGTAGCTAGTAGCTTAGATCTTGATGAAGAATCAGTAGCCTCCTCCCCATGTTGAAGCAAAATGAGGGATTCTCATTATCAGCTTTTCCGAACAGAATCACGCTTGGTTCTCTCATCAACGCCATGCAGTAATTCTGTATCCGCAGAATTCATGACGTGCGCCAATATCCAAGATTCTATCCAAGATCCCATCACAATCCCATCGTGGACAAATAATGCAAAAACCAATGTTCCCCCTAACCGGATTCCATAGCAGCACAGCTTCAGGAGCCTGCGGACATTTTGAGCTTCGTTCAACCTGTTTATCCCATAATTATTTCCCCAGCTTCTGTTTCGATAAAGTGTTGAATCAAGCTTCTTACCACTATTGTGCGACTCCGATCCACATGCCACGCCCGCTGAAAGTAGTTTCTTGACTTTTATTCTTCGCCTTCTTCAACGGCATCACAAATCGAACATCAATACATACGCAGGCAGCTACGTGGTACAATGTACTGTAGTTTACTGGTAGGCTACTGACTCTAGCGTACAGTACAAAATACAGTGAGTTCATTGGTTCATTGATTTGTCTGTGCGATTTGATTGTTCCGACAAAACACCCACAAGAGCTACAATTGTACCACAACGCCGTGATAGATCACAATCAAGTTTTCGCCATCATCGTCGAGCACTACGTAAGGTGTCACTTTGGGTGTCAACCTAACAACTAGCTGCCCGATTGAAATTGAGATTCGCCCCAGTTGACTAGCTTAATAGGTCTTGTCGAATCTCCATCACCGTCATATTTCTTCTTTCGCAGCAGCGATCGAACCATCAAGAGCGTTGGGCCTTGCTGCTGTTGCTGTTGCTCTGCCTTGCTTGTGCGTTGGTTGTTGATCTCGCTCTGATTTGGAAGCCCTACTACTAGCTAGCTAGTATCCATTACATTCCTAAACTACACACGCATCTTCACATCCATCATGTTGGCATCTCGTCGTCTTCTTTCTTCATCCAATGGCAGTAGTTTGGTGAGAAGCCGCATCAAGGTGGATGGTGTCACCAGCTGCACGGCCACCAGCGGCAGCACGCAACGTACCAACGCCATTCATCGCATGAACGATGGTCGCGTCTTTTTATTGACCACACCGGGAGCGCCTCAACACGTCCGCAACTACAAGTCCACCTTTGAACCATCCTACTTTTCTCCTTCTACTACCACTGCTGCTATGGAAGTGCCGGCCGTTTTGGAAGCAACCTCTTCTGGCAGTAGCAGTGGCAGTGGGTGGAGTCGCTTTTTTCGTTGGTACAGCGACAAGTTGTCGACACATCCGTTGTTGACCAAGTCGCTCACAGGAGCCTTGATTGCTGCGGCAGGCGATGTCCTGTGTCAAGCTGGAACGTACAAAGGACCCGACAAGGACAAGTCCAGTAATAAAGAACGTGTCGCCGGCAACAACAACAAAGCCAACAAGTGGCAAGCCTTTTGGTGCCAAGGGGGATGGGATGCGGAACGATCCTTTCATTTCTTCTTGTTGGGATTGACCTTTGTGGCTCCGACCAGTCATTATTGGTACGGGGGATTGGCCAAACATCCGTGGTTGACGGGTCAGTCCTTCCAGCAAATTACCAAACGCGTGGCCTTGGATCAATTGGTTTGGACGCCTGTCTTTTTTGTCATTTGGTTGAGTGGCTTTTGGACGCTCCAAGACAAAAACTTTGATGCTACCAAAACCCAGTCCCAACTCGTCCAGAACTTGCCCGAAATCATGGTGGCCAATTGGATCTTGTGGATTCCGGCCCAGTACTTGAACTTTTATGCATGTCCCGTCAAGTTTCAAGTCCTCTTTACCAATGTTATCGAGTTGGCATGGAATGCGTATTTGAGCTTTGCCACGAGTGGCAACGAACATGGGCACGGCCATTCCCATAACAACAAACAAGACAATCAGCAGCAGCACAATGTGACTGCGGTCACTATTACAACCACCACCACCACCACGGAGAAAGAAGACAATCACGATCACGACACCAATAGAGGAACCGGCAGCTGGAGTGGAACCGAAGGCAGCAAGCTGGCGGTATAGCCCACAAACGACAGTTTCACAAACTACAGTTTCATATTCCTACACATCCACCCATCCAGACCCTCACCCACAGAAAAAGAATAGGATTGTAACCATTAGTAGACACGCCCTCGCACTGCCCTAGCATAGATTGTAACTGGGTATTGTTGAAAGAGCTACATAGCAGAATATTGTGTTGCCTGAAGCAGTGTATTGTGTTGCCCTGCGGATACCTGTCATGTATTTGAGGATTCAATTGCATTCAATTGCATTCAATTGCATTCTAGGTCGCTACAAAATGGGAGCCATTCTGTCCCGTCACATGCTTGCTAGCTAGTCGCGAAGACAGGTTTTGGGTCTCAGCTCACCACTTCATCTCGACTCATATGTAGATAGCCATTAGCAGCCAACGGGCCGCCAAAAGGTCATCATGGAAGCATTTCTGCAAAAGAGCACACAGTGCAGTAGACCCATAGTACAACCTGGATAACACTATGTATTGTTGAAGGTAAGGTTAGTGTTACTTAGGTCGTGCGAATCAGTCCCAGTCACGCCCCAATCCTACACACGGATCCCGCTCATTCCTGCACCGGTGATCCCGTACGTCTCAATCCTGCACACAGGCGCAACAAGATCGATACCTGCTTTTTTTTGGGCACATCTATCCCCTTATTATCATAAAAACAAAGAGCTACAACACAAAGCAACAAGCAAACAAGCAAACAACCGCACAATAACCAAACAACCAACAACCAAAATCAACAGAGCAAAAACCAACAGAAAATGACAGCCATCACCGTTGCTACTCGAATCAAGCCCACCCCCAGTGCAAAGGTTGGGCTTTCGTTTGCTGCCACAAAGGACGGAAGAATCGTGATCACCAAGGTGCAGGACAAAGGATTGTTTGCGGGATCGGGGATTGAATCGGGGCAAGAGCTGTTAACTATAAACGGTGTGTCCATACGAGGCATGCCCGTGAAAGAAGTGGCGATGACCCTGGCTTGCATTCCCCGCGAAGTAACTGTACAGGCGGGTCCAGGGGAACAAAAGTCTTTGCTGAAATGCGATATTATTGTCAAGAGACGACAAGACGCCAATATCGACACACAAACGCTTAGAGGCTTGGAAGAAGCAAGGTCGGCTCCCGAACCGGTCGAACAGGTATGCTTTCATACCCAGCATTATCAATTACCCAATTTTCTCAAATCCCAAGGCGTGTCTGCCGCAAAATGGAGCCGCATCGTGACTTCCTTTCGTGACGAATTGGTACCTGCGCTTCAACACTCCTTAAACATGGAACGGGTGTTGCGGAACGAAATGAAAGTTTACAAGAACAAACAAATGGTCAAGGGACAGATCGGCTTTGGCTTGGAGAGCCAGCACGAGAAAAAAGTATATATGATGACTCATCAAGCTGCCATCCAACATTCCAATCTGGCCTTAGTGGCCAGTAACCTCATCAGCAAGGCCAATGCTTTATTGAACGGTCACGGTGTTTTGGCGGAATTCAGCTTTACCCAAAAGACTCTTCCCAAGTACTCTCATACCAAAGAATCAAATACCATTGGTCTTCCGTGCGCCATTTTATTTACCCCCATTGACGACGAAGGCGATGTGAGTGCTCCTCCCATGCCCTTGGCCACCACTGTGGTCCCCATCCAAGACTCGGAAGAATTTGCATGATAATTATTATAATGAGGGTGGTATCAACTGCTAACTTCCAGTCCGTCAGCCAACACCATGTCATTGGTTCACAATGGGAAAATAATTGATAGACAAACATGTTACTGCACCAAGGGATGTGATATTACTTGCGTCCTTAGCTCACTCATTCTTCACTTGACAACTGTCTCGCAAAACATTCGAAAACCTCCACGAAAAGAATTGCTTCTCCCATCCAAAGTCCCCACCCAAGACAACACTTTTGGGCAGCATCGATGCCCACTCGCTCGTCGCTCTGCAATTTATGTTGTTGCTCCAGTAGAAGTCAGCAGCGAGCTGGCATTGCTGTACGTTCATCACCCTGCCTCCTACGTACTAACTACAACGTAGCTACTACTGTAGTCTGACCCCACCAAACGTAATGTTTGTACATACGGTTCTGTGGGTCGCTGTAGTTTTTGCTAGGGTTCGAGTTATTGAGTAACTGCGCGACCGATGCGATCTTTCAATATCTATCTACGAGACTACGACACTTCTACGAGTGTCGTACTGCCCTGGCCTCCGCCAGTTGCTCCACCGCGCCTCCAATCAAACTCAACCTTGACACCCGATGTTCCACCCAGGTGTATCGAATGAATTAGAGACCCAGATTTGCATTCTTTTGTCTTTGCATTCATTCAATTGGAGTGATCGATCGTGAGGCCAGACTATCGATCCTTTTGCAGCAGGTTAACGTTTGTGTGGTGGTGTTGATGCCACTATCTAAATCTCTCTGGTTCTTTTTATTTGGAGATAGTCAAAAGAGTCCATATCTACCAGAATGAAGATGAAGATCATCATGTCTACAAACGTTAAGAATGGGCGAATGGTTCCAGGACTCCTCCTCCTCCTCCTCCTCACGCTCGCTGGTGTGTCAACTGTCTCCGCCTTTGTGGTGGCTCCTCGGCGAATCCATTTACTACCAAGCCTCCCTTTCACGACCACCACGAACAGGGGATTGGCCACGCCTACCAAACCAACGCGTACGGCACCTCTGTTGGCTGCTACGAAACCCACCAAATCGAATCGTAAGAGTGGTAAAACGACGACTGCTTATAATCATAGACAAAGAAGCAGTCGTACGACTAGGTTGGCGGCGGCTACTGGTGATGGCGGTGAAAGCTTTCAACGAGCTTTGATGGAGGCTCGTTTCATGTACGAAGGCAAGGCCGCCACCGTCGAAGAAAGTTGGATGGAGGAACCAGAGGATACATATAGTCCACCTGTCACAACAACTCCAGTCATGAAAGATGAAACGAAGGAGAACGATAACTTGACTCCCACAACAGACAAAGCAGTAGAAGTAGTAGTAGCAAAAGACGACGAAGAAACACTTTTGGAAGAAGAACTGGAAGAAGAAACACAAGGTGTCCGAGCCGCCGCCAAATCCATTGCCCAAGTCGCGGAATCCGTCAAAGCCGCTGCGCTGCAGGTGGAGTCAGCGGATCCTTCCTTTCCCAAGCATGCCGCCGTTCTGTTGGAAGAAAAAGAAAAAGGTGTGTCACCTCCAGAAACAAAAGTAGAAGTAGTCGCTGTCGAATCATCTGCAGTAGGAGAAGCGGGCGATGATGCCCCAACGAAAGAAGCAAAGAAACAGAAGAAGAACGAGAGTGCTTCCTCTTCCTCAGATTCTACCGATACCGATGTCAATTCCAAGGTGAAACCGTTCTTTGTAAACGAAGAAAAAGAAGTGGTAGCAGTCGACGAAGGCGTTACAACAGGCAAGGATGAATCTGATACTACTAGTACCACTACTAACCCCGATACTACCGCTGTGACAAAACCAGCCGATGAAAACGCGACACTGCGAGCCCTTCAAGGAGTCATGAGCAAAGTTTCTGTATTGTCACGTCAATTAACTCTGATGGAACGAAAATTGCAAGAAAATCGATTGAGTTGGATGCGAGAAAAGTCCGTTTTGGTCAACAAAGTTGCCATTTTGACGGTGTTGTTGGAAAAGAGCAATAAGGAACAACAACAAGCAAAAGAAAAGGAAGAAGCCGATATCATCCTTATCAAGGACAAGAATGACGACACGGATGATGATACAACAACTCTAGAAGATGATGATTACAGTGACATTGTACATATGGATAATGTACAAGCTTTGGAACGAGAATTATCCATTTCACAAGAGGAAGAAGAGGAACTCTTGTACGAACAAGAACGGTTGGAACGAGAAGTGGCTTTGTTGCAACGTGAAATGATTCAGCTTCGCAATAGGTACAAATCCGAGCAGTACCGAACCGAAGAATTGCAACAATTATTGGAAGAAATGCTGGACATGCCACAACCAACACAACAACAATCTTCCGATGGTGACTCTGTGTGGCAACAGGAACGAATGGAACTGAAAGGTATGGTGGAAGACCAAGCCCAAGAAATCGAAAATTTAAAGCATCAATTGCGCAATGCTGTGGAAGAACAGCATGAGTACTATGACGACGACGAGGAAGAACTAGTGCTCGCGAATACTGGGAAGAAGGGAGGGGAAAGCACCAATGGTACTACCAGTGTCGACCGTCGTCGTTTCCGACCTTGAAAATCATCTTAGTTCCAGCATCAAAGGCATTCAAGAGGGAGAAGAATGCGTCGCTACATACACCATGCCACGCGCACAGTAAAAAGGGAACAGCGCATATTAAAAATAATCGAAACGGTTAAGTCTTCGTAACTGCAACATTTCGGTCCCAAATCCAGGTATAACCGTCCCATAGCTATTCCTCTACTTGGGTTACGACGTGAGCTTCGCCTAGTAAAAAGAGAACTGGATCAGTTCTTTACTCGAATTTTGTCACTCGAATTCGTCTTCGCAACCCTCTTTAGGCTTGGGGATGATGGCGTTGAGTAGCTTGCTCGGTCTTCCAACGACCAGTCCATTGTCGCTGTCACGGAATGAGCTCATCCAAAAAAGGAATCGCAGCAACTCCCGAAAACCGAGGATGCCAGCAAAGATCAGAATGAGAATCCAAAATATCTTCCAAGGACTCCACTTGAGTGCCCTTGCCACTGGGGTGACCTCCAATGAAATGGCATCCTTGCGAAGTAATCTATGACTGTCCAGCCGATGCTTTAAAATACTCCGAGTAATCTGTGAGCCGATCGTCTAGTAAACAATGACAGTAAGACGCTACCGTCATCTTTGTAGGTTTAGTACTAGTATGTGAAATTGTTTCTTTAATTACTAATTTAAATATTGTTCTACCTTAGAAGGAACGTCTCATGATTTATAGCAGACCTTCTGTTGGACTATTCTTCTGCTGGCGCGAATGCTATGTATATTTTTTTTTCTTCGATGAATTGGGGCCAGTTGAAAGGTACAGCAAGAGACACGTGATGTAATCGAAACACTATCGCCAAGTACAACCGATTCACGGTTTAAAAACTGAAAGAATGTCACCCCAAAATGCACCAACTTGTGTCAAAATAGTCCAAAAATTATCCCAAAACATTTCAAGCGGCGATCGATCGCGAATTGCTACCCGCGCTGAATCGCTGGGGACGGTACTGCCGATTGGAGTCGGCGGCTGCCTGTAAAGACTAGAAGCACGCGAACTCGCCGAAGCAATGGTCTTAGACCCTTCGAAAAGATTGGGAGTATTGGATGATACGACAATCTCTGTAGCGTCGGGATTATGAGATGAGTCGACAACCATATCTGTAGCGTCGGGAGTGAGAGATGAATCATCGTCTCCTTCATCTCCCATGATGACATCCCGAACGTTAATTAGTGGAATGCGCTTCGACAAATTCGCGAAGGTCTCGATATGCGCAACGGGAAGTTCAATCCCATCTTTCATGAAAGATACGTAATGCTTCGAAAGATATGAAACACCATCATCTTCTCTTGCCGTCTGTAGTAGAAGTTCTTTCATGACCGGCCAGTCGCTTCCCTTGCTAAGCCCGTCGCGCAAGCCACCTTTCGCCGCTAAGAATTGTCGGTTTTCATCTTCACTCAAATCGCCACGATAGTCCAATGCAGGAATCTCTGAGAAAAAAGAAAGGGGATGAGACAAGTCGAATAATGCAAAAGTAACAAACGAGAGAGGCCAAGGAAGTAGAGCGCAGGACACTTCTTACCCTGCTCGGCCGATTCAACAGCATCCACGTGTTCATTTGATTCCGCCATTGTATTGTGTTGAACAAAGAATGAAAAGTTGAATTAAAAGATAATATAATGTGAAATGAAAAAAAAGTGAGACTGAGTGACAAACCTTTGAACGATCAAAGCTGGAGCCATTGTTTTTGCCGCTGGGGCAAAAATCGAACACTCATTTTAAAACATCAAAATATCAAAAAATTTGAAATATCAAATTCCTACCAAAGGTATTCCCGAAACGTTCGATATCTTAGTGGTGGCAACCGATTCGGCGTCCATGTTGTTGTCGTCATGGTGGTAGTTCTTGTTGTTTTCCGCAAGAGACTTGTCAGTGACATTAACGTCGTCAGTACTAGCTGTTGTGGGATTTGCAATCATCTCTTCCCTTGTGAAACTAGTCCCAATCGATGTTTTTGAATACACTTATCATAGAATAGCAGACATTATCGTTTCTAGAGTACGGTTTTTGTCCACGCTACAATGAAGACATCCCATCCAAACTAATTACATAGTGTGCCCACGATGATGTGTTTGCGCATAATGTTTCCGTTTTCTTTGAAAACAGCTCCCCCGGCGCGTCGAGTGTTGATACTCATTGAAAAGTCACAGAAAGAAGTTCCAAGAACCCAATTTCCCATCCACTCAATTCGAGAAGCAAGATTCCTTATTCCTTTCTGGCAAGCACGCCGGCGAACTAAAAATATCCTCACAAAATTGGCCCGATCGTCTCCATAAATTTCTCGGGCAAATTATTGTGATGATTCACTATCCATCAGTCAGTGTGTCTTCTCGAAGGCGGTGACAGAATTAATCGATTGAGATACTTTTTTCATAATTGCCAGAGCATCAAATATTATCGATTTACCGAAAAAAGACAATTAGATAATAAGAATCCACTATGTGCCATGAAATCCATTACTCACCCGTTTGGAGCAGTCGATGCTCACCCGCTTGGAGCAGTCGAACGGCGTCCCCAGCCTCCACAACAGCGGGGTCTACTACGCACCGGCGCCCCATGTCCACATCGGATCATAGTCCTGCCAACAATAAGACTAAAAGTACCAGTAACAATATGCCGCAGCGAAAGAGACGACGAACGGAACGAGAGAAGGTTGACTCCTTATGGCAACAGTGGGAAACACGCGTACAAGAAAAGGACTTTCTATGCCCGCCTCCTCCGATCATGAGAGTTCATCGTCCCATGCATCACAAGAATGCCTTTTCGCCGTAGATACGATGTATGCAAGCCACATACATAACCAAGTGACGAGGGAGCGGAACAATAATGCTATTTAGTAAAGATTAATCTGGGAAAAACTGAACTCTCATTGTTTAGCTGTACCTCATTGTGTGTGTGTGTGATTTTGCCCAATTAAAGAGGTATAGCGTCGTCAAATGGCAGGTTGCGCGTATCGGTAGGAAAAAAACATGCAACTAAATTGTATAGTGTCGTCAAATGGCAGGTTGCACGTATCGGTAGGGGAAAAACATACAACTAAACCACTTCTGTTCGACTAAGGAGACTTTGGCTTTGGCTTGGTTCGGTGCCGAGGGTCGCGATCAGCACACACACACACATGTTCATTAGAACAAAAGTTTTGTAGTCGCTCGGCCTAGTTTTGACCAGATTTTGTATCAGGGTCGCTTCTTTTTTGCTCATTTCAAGTGATGGGAGCTTGAAGGGACACCAATTCTTTTCTAGAATATGCTCCACATGTAAACCATGGAAGGAAAGTTGTAAGTCTGGGCCGCCTCTAGCTAGCTAGTAGCTAGTTTACCGTGTGAGCGCCAGAAGCTACTAGCTACATGTAGTACTGTAGATTACGCCAAGATAAAGCGGCAGCCAGGAATCCCGAGTATTCGAAACGCGCAAGTGTGCGACGGACTGCATCCGCTGACAATTCATTATACTGGTGTAGTCTACCACTGCAGGAACAGAATGATGTCCAACCCGCGTGGGTATCATACAGGTACTTCCACTGCAGTCTCATTTTTGTTGTCTAACCAGCATATGCATGGGTATGCCAACCAAACTAACAGCACCACACCGAAACCTAACACACCAGCCGTCAATCACTACGGCAGGAGATTGCAACACATTCTCAAAATCCCTCCAATTACAATTTCGCCACCAATGCCCCAACTCTTGTCTCCCTATTCCTTTTGGATTCAGTTTTCGAACGCTTGCTTTCTGCTTGCTGGTTTACATGGCGATTTGTTGATCATCCGAGTCACGCTCTTTGCGGCCTACTTTTTACTGGTGGTGGATTCCCTGATTGGAATCGATGATATCCGTAGCAGCATTAGTTTAGATGGACTCCTCTGGAGTTCGGTAAGCTTGTACGTACACGGATCGTCCTTGTTCAATTTGATTCTGGATGAACGTCCCGTACAACTCTCACACGACGAAAACGCATTGTGGGCCATGATGTACCGGACTGGCGGGTTGTCCAAGCGGTTGTTCCAAACCATTGTGGCACCCTATCTGAGTGTCGTGGATATACCGGCTCCAGGAATTACCATGAATACGGACGATTATTTTTATATCATCTACAATGGACAAGTTCGGCTTCAGGTGGTGGAAAACAATGTTAGTGTTTCCACTCGAATACTGGTTTCTGGTAAGTTAATCTTTAACCAGAGGTTTTATCAGCTATCTAGAGAACCAATGTATTGCTGCGTTCAATGAATCATCCAACTCTCTCTCTCTTGCTCAACATTGCAACATGGACTTATGTGGACAGGTGAAATGTTCGATTTAAAAATCATTGGCTTCTTTTCCGAAGCATCCGCCTTTGACGCTGGTATCGTCCGATGTACATCACTGACTCCAGCACGTCTCTTTCGCATTGCCAAAGATGATATGAAAAAGATGGCGCATAACCCACTGGCCAAAGGTGTCTGGCAAGCTCTTTTAATCAACAATCTATCCTATGTTGTCGAGTCGTACTTGTCCGAAGAAAAGAAAAGCCAACAGGCGCAAATATATCACGACAAAGTCTTTCGACCCTTGGAATCGTGGGAGGAACCCAAACGCTCGTTGGCAGGATCGGGATATGCTCTGGTCAATCCATTCCTCCATTTTGTGACGTATGTGCAGCGATCCTTTAGTCCGCCGTGGCCATTGAAAGGGCATCCCACGGGCATTCGACAAACGCAATTGCCTCCTCCCCCCCTGCGACCCGTGGACTCCCAGCAGCCACCTCGATTTCATCGTTTCAGCTTTCCGTCCTGGGCAGGAGGAGGCAGGCACATTCTTTTCGAGCACCGTAGTAGTGAATCGTCGTCAGCTACAAACAGTATAGGTCTCGACATGCCCATGACGAGTGAAGTTACGGCATCCTTGGCAATGCGCAACAGTTTGTCCATGGTAAATGAGGAACTTGCTGGTGTCGTGACATGCTAATGTTTGACCCCCATTGACATACTAGTTCGTGCTGGCAACAATAACGACATAAAGAAGAATTTATATTTATATGTGACAATAACTTCAAAAGAACACGCAAATATTTGGATGACCTGTATACAAACTGTCAGAAAGCCTACAGGATTGGCGCTGTCGGTCACGTCTGGATGCAAAAAATTACAACGACAGAGCGTCTTGTTTTGTTTGTCCTGGTTCTGCTCCGAAATATTCCGCCATGAACCGATATCATTCTTGTCGTAGCAATCCTATAATTATAAACAGTCATGGTCATTTGTTGTTGTCTCCATTTCGTCGTTTGAGCAAGCGTAAGGGGTTGACCTTGTTGATTCGTCGCCCGGTCAGTTTTAGAGAATACTTGGCAATTTCCTTGTAACTGGATTCGACCTTTTCAATTTCTTCCTCTCGTTTTTGCCGAGTCACTTGCAAATCTTGCAGATTGGTTTTCAGTGTGGTAACTTCCATGGTCCGATCGTTTAACAAACGTTTGTATCGTATTTCTTGGTCTGCCTTGTCTTGATTGATTTGCTGTACTTGTTTGTTGACTTCATTGACCATGATTTTTAGATTGTCTCGAGACACCACAGTGACATCGACTTGCTCTTGCAGCTTGACAATAGCATCTTGCGTCAACTTCAATTGAGTTTCGTATCGTTCCGTCATGACACGGACGTCTTGTCGTCCAGTTTGTTTTTCTTGTTGGATCCTCGCCACCAGAGCTTCTCGGAGCGCCGAATATCGATCCTTCATATTGCTTCGCTCCTGGGCGCGTTGTACTTCAATCAAGGCCTTTTCGTACTGCAATCGATTTTTGGTGTCTTCTTGCGTAGATCGTTCTTGTTGTAGTTGTTCTTCGACCGAAGCCAATCGACGTTGTGCGGCGGATATTTGGTCTTGCAATGTCATTTTTTCGGTAGTAAATCGAACTTGTTCTTGCTGTAATTGCTGTGACAATTCTTGTACCTTTTGCGTTTCTTGTTGCAGTGCTTGTTCCAGCACGGGTTTTTCTTGTTCAAATCGAGTTGTTTCTTCTACAATAGAGTTTTCAAGATTTTTCAGCCGTTCTTGTTCTTGTGTGAGTTGTCCTTCCATTCGCATCTTTTCTTGTCGAGCTTCTCGTCGTTCTCGTTCCAATGTTTGTTTGGCTTCTTTGAGATTTTTTTCTTCTTCCTTGACTTTTTTTTGCAGGATATCTTGTCCTTGTTGGTATTCTTGCATGAATTGGTCAATTTGTTGTTGTCGCTCCCGCAATTTCTCTTGTTCTTGTTGGAGTTGTTTTTCCAAGTCTTGTTGCGAATTGGTAAAGGTATCTTCTTGATTTTGCAATTTCCTTTCGACTTTTCCCAATTGAGATTTTTGATCTTCTATTTTTTGCTGTAATTTTTGTCGTTCCTTGAAGAAAATCATTTGTTCAAATTCCAAAGCATCATTGGTACTCGCGAGTCGTTTTTGCAGGGCTTCGTTTTTTTCTTTTTCAATGTCGAGTCGTTCTTGGACCTGTTGTTGTTGATATTGCAACAATTTAATTTCTCGTTGCAATCGATCGGCTTCTTGTGTATATTCTTCTTCCTTTTCTTGTGACGTGAATTGTTCTTGTTCGTCCACTTGCGCCGCCTCGGTTTGTTCTCGGTTCCACGCCGACTTCAATTGCGCGAGTTGCGCGACAAATCCCGTCTTTTCTTGACCCCACGTATCTTGCTGCTCCTCTAATGCCGCTTGTTTCTTGTCCAAGACAGCTTTCAAATCTTCCAAGGCCACTTCCAGACCCAATAATACCGACGATTGATCCGATAATTCCTCGGCCAAGGAGGAGGCCCTTTCCAAGTCTACGAGAGTGCCACCCGTGGAGGCATCTTTTTTGTTTTTGTTGCCTCCACTCATTAAATCATCAAAAAAGTTGAACAGCTGTGTATTGCTCCTTCTTTTCCTACTTCTGGTGGTAGTGAAGCCAGTCCTAGAGGGTCTTGATGGGCACGTACTACTAGGACTGGCAGCACTAGTGGGAAGGGTCCTGCTGTTGAGTGAAAAGGCACTGGTGGAACGTGCTTCCAATATCAATAGCACCACCACCAAGAAGAACCTCAATTCTGAGGAGGATAAGGAGAAGGATCGCATCGTCCTGTAGTGTTGTTTTTCCAATTAGAGGCTTTTCGACTTGGACAACGGTTTTCCACGTGAATCTTTTCGTTTTCGCTGTGCTGCTGTTCTTGCTGCTGCTACCACAACTGAATGTCAAAAGAAACAAATGCTTGTATATGTTCAACTCCGTGCTACTTGCTGCTACTTAACTAGCTAACGAGGAGCTAGTCTTATTATCATACTCATAGCCAGCCGAGGACGGTATTTTAATTTGTGCTTGGCGTCGGCGTTCGTGGTGCCTAATCCGGCCTGATACGAGACTTGCACGTCGTTCGCGTACCTGTCGTACTAGCTAGTACCAGTACGACGTACTTGTACCAGGTAGCACAGTACGAACTATTGCGAGATGAGTACCGTATGATTCTACCAGGTAGCTAGCTAGAGCTAGCTAGGGTAACTGTCTCTTCTCCCTTTCCGAACGAAGAAAAAAAAGAAAAAAAAAGTTTGATTCTACATTCCGTGTGCCAACCCCACGTCGTCCATTCAGCGACATTTCATTAAGAGAGACCTAATTAGACTAATAGATCACTGTCATCATTACCACTGACTCGCTATTTATTTAGAACCGCATTGTGAAGATGTTCAGTGCTTTTAGCACAGTGCAGTTACAGCAGTTATGTGATCTCTCTAGCGTTTGTCTTGCCCATCGTTGTTTGGGATGGACCCATCGATCTTTGGCACTCGGTCGCCACTCGGGTGATTTGCGCCGACATTAACACGGAACCCCCATTATTTCCCCAATGCGCCTCCACAGCACAAAGTCATGGCAAATCGGATAAATCCATGCACCAAGAAGAGGAAGACTGTTGTTGTTGACCTTGCAGAAAACACAGTTAAGCCACGGTGTGGCACCGCACAGAGGGAGTTTATTGAGAAGACATGGAAAGCTACAAAGGAGGACCCAAGTATTTTAAAGGGCATTGATTGGAGGCGCATATCACACTCCAAGTCGTTCTTGTCTCTCACCACCAAGAAGAATGTTTCTGTGGATAGTTTCCATGTGAAGGACATCTTTGTGTGGCCCCATGTCATCATGCCGAATTACATTCCTACATGCAATCGTTGCGAGGAGAAGACCCACGTTGATGTTGCCCGCTGGTCCTGGGTTGAACATCCCAAATTGTTGTATGGCGTTCAATGTCACCGATGTTTGGATGCTGTCTACTACACCTGTCAAATGTGTGGCGAATTCAATGCTTGTCATGAAGACACTCTTCGTTTGGATGGCGAGGAGATCACTGGGGTTCTCAATTTCCGACTGTCTGACGGATTTGCCGTTGATGATGAGATGTATAGCTTTGTTGTGGCACATTCAACAGACACAACAACATTGACTCATCAGAGAATAACAGATTTGCATTCTGATCGATGGGTTAACCTGGCGACAATGCATCACCGAGCCATGCTCGCCGACAAAGTCAAGCCTTTGTCAAAGAGGGGACCAATTGACGCAATTTTCTCAGACAGGCCTGAGACGCCGGAACAAAGTAAAAGAAAGTTTCTAGCATGGGAACACACCAAACTCCACTGGAAAGTTGTATCCGCACAGAAATCGTTCGATGTCGATGTCAAGTTCATCAACACAGTGCAGCGAAAAGAGAATCGCAACAGCATCGGTGAGTTTGAGGGCATAGGCAAAGGAAAGTGCCAGACCTTAATTAGCAAAGGGATTCATTCTGCCAAGGCACTTCTGGAACATGAGGGTGATGACCCATCTGTCAAACACCGTTGGAAAGCAATTGTCCAAGAACACTGCGACAAACTGGAAACATGGCTGGCATGTTTGAAGGGAAAAGCAGATGAGGCTAGCACGGAGTTGGACCTTCACATCTCTATTTTTGGAGACGTTAACTTCCCCAAGGAAACTGAGAACACAGCCCCAGCCCAAGAAGAGGAGGAAGCAATTGAGAAGCCCCCTTCTTTTTCACAGTTGTGTGATCCAAGTGGATGCAACTGCCGGGTAGTTTCTCGTCAGACCATCAACCGAATCGACATGTCAGACTTCCAGCGACGTCGCCCTCTTCAACAAGCCAAAATGAGGGCCATTAAGTGTGGCATCTGGAAGCTCGATTGGCATTACAAACTTCCATCTAAGACAAAGGTGTGCACAGGACACGGCAAGTGTTTCTCTCCATGCAAGTCAGCCCTTGCAGTTCAGAACGAGGATTCTTCAACTGTGTTCTCAAATTTTATGAGGGGTCAGAGTCCATCGAAACTGCAAAGAAAGATCTTATGTTGTTGAAGAAACGAAATGAGCTTCTTTTCCAAGACGATCCAAATGGCGACGGCACCATCTTTGCTTGCCATGTGGATAACTGCTGTTCAGTCGGTGGCAAACTGAAGCGCATCACGGGCCCAGAGACACTGATGAAGTCAGACTCATTCCATTGGCAGCAACGTTGGGACAAAGTCCTTGTCTTTCGAAAATTGATGAGAAGAGCCTTGTTTCTGGTTGAAGACAAAGAGGCAAAACGTGCAGAAGCCTGTCTCATGAAGAAGAAGAAGAAGAAGCCCAGTCCCCGTGAAATTTTCAAAGAGGCCAACGCAACGATTCCTCCGCCCGACATGCTGGAGCGCCGCGTCATGGCCGTCCTGCAGGCTCTGACCGAGAAGGGCCATCAGGCTGACCAAAGCCAAATGGCTGGTTCGACACCTGTCGGCCGCTTCTTCAAACCTGGAGCCAACACGTCAAACGTCATGTTGAACCAGATGTCTCATGTGAAGAAGGGATGTTCATCGGACCCCCCAGCCAGTGTGTTTCTGATTTTCCGAGAAAATCCAAAGACCGGTAAGACCTTCACAGCAAGATCCACGGGCACGTGCGAAGTTGACAACCGTTATTTGAATCGCCTTCTGGACACCCCATCAGTAGGCTTGACGCGAGCAGATCGCTTGATTCATAATTACCATGAACGCTCGAACGACAACAAGATGGCAAACCGATTGGGGCTGGACCCCAGTGGAACAAGCCGAACAGAACAGCACACGATGCTTCACAGCATTTCTTCTAAGTGCGGATTTGAAGATTTTCTGAATGAGAAGGCCATCTGTCCTCGCAACATTGGTTTGGCATGGTAAATCTTCTCCGGTGTGGATGGGCTTTTTGCCCAAGCCATTTTGCCCCCACCGTTAAGGTGGGGACCACCTAGGAATGCTAAGC
>ENA-ORBV01006209-ORBV01006209.1-microbial-mat-metagenome-genome-assembly--contig:-NODE-6209-length-21256-cov-5.046414_pt1 | contig 21256 bp, 17 predicted proteins | sample MGYA00237777_ERZ505514 | MGnify/ENA primary metagenome ERZ505514 (study PRJEB26160, sample SAMN06269048) | microbial mat metagenome | isolation source: Oligotrophic lake microbial mat | place... | reverse complement strand
TTCAAGCAGAAGACGGCATACGAGATTCGCCTTAGTCTCGTGGGCTCGGAGATGTGTATAAGAGACAGGGCCTGGTGGAACGCCTTCAGGGTGTCGACAATATCGGTTCGCGCCGCCGCAAGCGTTTGGCTGAGGAAGCCGTAGCCCTCCAGCATCTCGCCGCCGGCCGCCGCCAGGAGTTTCTCGACTTCCGCCGGCCGCAGGTTGCGTGACTGCCCAAAGCGCGCCAGCTCGACGAAACCCGACTCCAGCCGCAACAGCTTCGGCAGCACCTCAGCGTCGGCGTCGCCCAGCGCCGCGAGTTCGGCCCGCCGGCGTTCGGAGCGCCGGTTGCGCGGTGGACCGAAGGGATCGATCACCGTGGCGCCGGCAAGGGTGCGCGTGGCAGAGGGATCGCGCAGGATGACCCGGTCGCCCGCCAGCGCCCCCACCTTCTCCTCGAGCACGAGCTGCGCAAGTCCTGACTCGCCGGGGGCCATCTTGTCGCCCTCGAGCAGCGCCACCCGCCCCATCGCATGGGCCGAGCCGAGATGGACATGGACCGGCGACCAATGCTTCAGCGGCTGGCCTTCCGACGCCAGCAACTTCAGGCGCACGTCGATCCGGTCGGTCGGTACATGCAGCTCAGGGCTCACCACCCAGTCGCCCCGCCGGATCGCCTCCTTGGAGAGCTTTGGCCCTGCGAGATTGAGCGCGCAGCGTTCGCCGGCGCGGCCGATTTGAGCCGGGCGGTTCTGGGCATGCAGCGACCGCACGCGCGCTTCCAGCCCTGAGGGGGTGAGCACCAGCCGGTCATCGACCTTGATCTCGCCGGCATGGATCGTTCCCGTCACCACGACACCCGCGCCCGACAGCACGAAGCAGCGGTCGACCGCCAGCCGCGCAAAGCCGGTTGCGCCCTTGCCGCTCTCACCCAGCGCCAGCAGCTTGGCCTTCAACTCATCGATGCCCTGCCCCGTCAGTGCCGAGACGGGAATAATTTCCGCGCCCTTGAGCGACGTCGAGGCCAGCAGGGTTTCGACCTCCGCCATGCGCTCCAGGATCTGGTCGTCGTCGGTGAGGTCGGACTTGGTGAGAGCCACGATGCCGCGGTCGAGGCCAAGCAGGTCGACGATCTGCAGATGCTCGACGGTCTGCGGCTTGATGCCCTCGACCGCCGAGACGACCAGAAGTGCTGCATCGATGCCGGTGGCGCCCGCCAGCATGTTGTGGACGAAGCGCTCGTGGCCCGGCACGTCGACGAAGCCGAGCTGACGGCCATCGCCGAGGTCGCTGTAGGCATAACCAAGGTCGATGGTGATACCGCGCGCCTTCTCCTCCTTGAGACGATCGGCATCGACGCCCGTCAGCGCTTTGACCAGCGCGGTCTTGCCATGATCGATGTGACCCGCGGTGCCGACGATCATGGCATCTCCTCATGTGGACCGCGGGCGTCCCGCCCGCTCTTCGTCATGAGGCGGGCGGGACGCCCGCGGTCCAGAAGAGTCATGAGAGGGGCTCCGATGCGCGGCGCGCGGCTTCGGCGCGCTGCGATGGCTTGGTGTGGGCCTGTGCTTCGCGCAGGAAGCCCGTGGCAAGCTCGCCGACGCCGCCGGCCTCGGCGCGCAGCAGCCAATGAAGGGCCTCGACCGGGTCGCGCTTGACGCCCTTGCCGGCGAGATGGGCGGCGCCCAGCATGGCCTGCGCCTCGGCCTGGCCCAGCCGCGCGGCGCGGCCCCACCATTGGACGGACATCGCGGGATCGCGCTCGACGCCCAATGCGTTGTGATAAATGTCGCCCAGGCGAGCCATGGCGCCTGCCCGGCCATGCGCCGCCGCCTTCTCGGCCCAGTGCCGGGCGTCGACGTAGTCCTGCGGGCAGCCGCCGCCGACCAGCTTCATCCACGACAGCATGTCCTGGGCGTCCGGATCGTCCTGTTCGGCCGCCTTCTCGTACCAGCGCGCCGCCTCGACCTGATCCTGCGGCACGCCCCAGCCCTCGTAGTAACAAAGCGCCAGGTTGCGCTGGCCGCCGGCATCGCCCTGCTCGGCCGCCCGGCGCAGCCAGGCCGCGGCCTTCTCGTGATCGCGCTCGACGCCGCGGCCTTCGAGGAAGGCCGCGCCCATGTTGCTCTGCGCCCGTGCGTGGCCCGCCTGCGCGAGCGGCGCCCAGAGATCGAGCGCAACGCCATAGTCGGCCGCGTGCCAGGCGACGAGCGCTTCGGCCAGGCGCTGCTCGACGGGGGCCTCCCGTTCGAAGAGTCTACCCAGCCACGACATCGAGCTGGCCCAACTGGGAGGTGAAGGCCGCTTCGTCGTCCAGCGTGCGCAGGTCGAGGAGCAGCGTGTCGTCGGCAATGCGGCCGATGACGGGAATGGGCAGGCGGCGAAAGGCATCGGCCAGCTTGTCGAGTCTCTTGCCCCTTATCGCCAACGCGAATGACTCCAACAGATCGACCGGCAGCGCACCGGAGCCGATCTGGCCGCGCACCGCCTCGACCCCGGCTTCGGCCACACTTCCCAGCACCTTGCGCAGGTCCGGCAACAGGCGCTCGGCCTGGGCGCGGATGTCGGCCGCCGGCCGCGCCAGGAAACGGATGGTGGGCAGACGTTCGGCCAGCCGCGCGGGATCGGCATAGAGCCGGAGCGTCGCCTCGAGCGCGGCCAGCCGCACCTTGTCGAGGCGCAGCGCGCGCTTCATCGGGTTGCGTGCGATGCGCTCGATCAGGTGTTTTCGTCCGACAATCAGCCCGGCCTGCGGGCCGCCCAGGAGTTTGTCGCCGGAGAAGGTCACGACATCGATGCCGGCCTCGATCGCCTCGCGCGCCGTGGGCTCGTGCGGCAGGCCCCAGGTTTCCAGGTCAGCCAGCGTGCCGCTGCCGAGATCCTCGACCAGGGCCAGGCCCTTTTCACGGGCGAGCGGCACCAGCTCGGCCGCCGGGACCGAGTTGGTGAAGCCGTGGATGGCGTAGTTCGACGGATGGACCTTCATGATCGCCGCCGTGTCGGGACCGATGGCGGCGGCATAGTCCTTCAGGTGCGTGCGGTTGGTCGTGCCGACTTCGACAAGGCGGCAACCGGCCCGCGCCATGATGTCGGGAATGCGGAAGGCGCCGCCGATCTCGATCAGCTCGCCGCGCGAGACGATGACTTCACGGCCTCTCCCATCATGAGAGCCCGCCAGCGCGTTGAGCACCAGCAGCACGGCGGCGGCGTTGTTGTTGACGGCGGTCGCGGCCTCGGCGCCGGTGAGGCGGCACAGCCACGGCGCGATATGGTCGTCACGATCGCCCCGGGCTCCGCCGCCCAGGTCGTACTCCAGGGTGGTGGGGGAGCGCATGGCCTCGACGGCGGCCTGGATCGCTTCCTCGGCCAGCACGGCCCGCCCGAGATTGGTATGCAGGACGGTGCCGGTCAGGTTGAAGACGCGGCGCTGGGAAGGCTTTACCAGAGCCGAGAGCCTTGCCTCGCACCAGCGGGCGCAGGCTCCCTCGTCAGCGACGTCAGGCTTGCCCCGGCTGGCATCGGCCCAGGCGCGCAACGCCTCGACGACGAGCGGACGGCCGGCACGCGCGATCAACGGCGCCAGCGCCGGCCAGTTGGCCATGCGATCGACGGACAGCGGACGGAAGGCGGAGGCGCCTTGGGCGCGGTCGACACGCGACACGGGTCAGTCCCCCAGAACGGCATTGCCGGACGAAGCGTCGGGCAGGTCCGCAGGATGGCTCAGCTCGGGCCGCCAATCAAACGAAAGGCTGGCCGTCCGGCCGGCCGTTACTGGCCGGCGACCGCCACGCCAAGACGGGCCAGGACCAGCACCATCGAGGACGACAGGCCGATCATGAGAGCGAGCTTCGTCGACGATGAGCCGAAATCGTTCGCGAACAGCGAATTGATGAACTTCATGATGACATCCCCAAGTTTAACAACCCCGCCAGCCGAGAGCGAACCCCTTCGCTCTCTTCGGCCAGCACCCTCGCCCTCACCGCGCACGGCGGAGCATCATCCCACACAGCCCGGACGCTTCCGCGTCAGGGCGAATCGCAACACCAAGACTTTATCCAAACCCCAACTTACCGCGGCGACCGGGACCCCTCCCGTTCACCGCGGGCAAACGTATACGCCGTGTGATCGTAACGTTGGTGTCTCAACATCGGCCGTTTGGTATCAGATGTTTCGGCAAAGCCCGTGGGCTGATTACCCGTCGGCCGGCTCCATGACGCCCAGCACAAACGGGTTGGAAACGCGGGAAAAGCCTTCCTCGCCGACCAGCACGTCGAGCCCGAGGGAGGCGAGATCGTCTGCGAACGGCTCGAGGACGCGGACGGCCTCAAGATAGAAGACCTTCGAATAGCCATGGCAGACCTCGCAGCACTCCGCCCGGAGGTATGCCGTGCCGGCGAGGTTGCGGAACGAGATCTTGTCGGTGCTGCCGCAGTGAACGCAGCGCACCCGGACGTAACGCCAAGACGTGGCGCACAACGAGCAATGAAGATGCCGATGGCCGAACTTGGTCCCGCCGGGTGAGATGAGACCGGATACCGGTGGTGAGCCGCAGGCAGGGCATTCGCCGCCTTCGGTCTCGCTGGTTCTGAAATCGTCCTTGTCCAGAAGCGCCGCCATGCGCGTCCAGGCGACCTGCAGGGCGGCCGCGACGAAGACCGCCCGGGCAGCCTCGCCGGCCGCGATGTCGCCGCCCAGGAAACGATCGGCCAGCGCCTCGAGATCCTGAGGGCTCGCCTGGCCGAGTGCCCGGCGAGCGTCCTGCGCCGGTTCCGGCAGGACGCTGCCATCGACCTTCTCCAGGATCCGCGAAAGGGCCACGCGCCAGCTGACGTCGCGCCGCCAGGTCGACGGATCGAGCGGCGCCCGCTTCACCAACTTCGCCTTGGCGATCTCCGCCGGCCCTGGAAGCGAGCCCGGCGGCAGTCCCGTCAGTGCCTCGTGCTGGGCCATGACGAGGGCCGCGATCAGGCGGAGAAAGCCTTCCAGCTCGTGCCCCGGCGCCAGCGCCTGCAACCGCTGCGCACGGCGCTGGAAGATCGTCGCGAGATCGGGCAAGCGAACGCGATCGCCCTCGGCGACCTCGCCCAGGACGTTTTCGCCGTAGCCGGTGGGTGGACTGCCCGGGTCGGAACTCAGGGCTTGCCGACTTCCTGGCGGAACCACTTGCGGTGGTGCTTCCAGGCCCAGCCGCCGCTGACCGAGCCGCGGGTCATGGCCCTGAGCGTGCCCTTGACCCAGATGGCCGCGTAGACGTGGACGATCCAGATCAGGATGGCGCCGATTGCGCAGAGCGCATGGACGACGGCTGACAGCCGCTTCTGGTCGATGGTCGTATAGGCCTCGAAATAGGTGTCCCACAGCACGAACCCGCTGCCCAGGAGCAGAAGGATCAGGATCGACTGGCCCCAGAAGACGAGCTTCTGGCCGGCGTTGTACTTGCCGAGCTCGGGCAGGCCCTCTTCCTTGTTGTTGATCACCGTGCCGAGGTTCTTCATCCACACCGTGTCGTCGCGATTCCAGAAGTTGAGCGTGAAAAAGCGGATGAAGAGGCCGAGGAAGCTGATCGTGAGGACGACGCCGATCCACGGGTGAATGATGCGCGTGAGCTGACCGCCGCCGAACAGGTAGGTGAGGAAGTACAGCGAGGGATGGAACAGCGCCAAGCCGCTCAACGCCAGCAGGACCAGCGAGACGGCAGTGATCCAGTGATTGATGCGGGCCGCGGTGGTGTAGCGGCTGACCGCCTTGGCTTCGGCACTCATGCCTTGTCGCTCCCGCTCAATTCCGCGGCCTTCTGCTCATCGTGATCGGAGACCACGTTGGGTCCCTTGGTGACGTAGTGCAGCAGGCCGAAGGCACCGGCGAAAGCGATCGCGGCCAGCGACAGGGGCTTCATCACGCCCTTCCAGATCCCGACGAGCGGGCTGATGTGCGGATTGTCGGGCAACCCGGCATAGAGCGACGGCTTGTCGGCATGCTGCAGCACGTACATGACATGCGTGCCGTTGACGCCCGGCGGATTGTAGAGGCCGGCGTTCTGGTAGCCGCGCGACTTCAGATCGACGATGCGCTTGCCGGCATGGGCGATCATCTCGGCTTTGGTGCCGAAATAGATCGCCTGGGTCGGGCAGGCCTTGGCGCAGGCCGGCGCCTGGCCGACCACGACGCGGTCGGAGCAGAGCGTGCACTTGTAGGCCTTGCTGTCGACCTGGGAGATGCGCGGAATGTTGAAGGGGCAACCTTTCACGCAGTAGCCGCAGCCGATGCAGTTGTCCGAGATGAAGTCGACGATACCGTTGGTGTACTGCACGATGGCACCTGGCGCCGGGCAGGCTTTCAGGCATCCCGGATCGTCGCAGTGCATGCAGCCGTCCTTGCGGATCAGCCACTCCAGATCGGCGCCCTGCTCGTACTCCGTGAAGCGCATCACGGTCCACGAGGCCGGCGTCAGGTCGGTCGGGTTGTCGTAGCTACCATCGGTGTAGCCGATCGCCTGATCGAGCTGGTTCCACTCCAGGCAGGCGGTCTGGCAGGCCTTGCAGCCGATGCACTTGCTGACATCGATCAGCTTGGCGACAGCGACGGCGGCAGGCTTGCTGGCCGGCAGCGTCGGCACGCTCGAGGCGGATCGGCGGCGGAGATCGAGGGCTTGCAGGACGGACATTTCACCCTCCCCGATCAGGCCACTGCCGGCGAAGATGCCGGTGGCGTGGTTTTCTTCACATCGACCAGGAACGCCTTGTACTCCGGCGTATTCACGCTGGCGTCGCCGACCGACGGCGTCAGCGTATTGAGCGGGTACGACTTCCGGGTGAGGCCGATGAAGCCGTAGTGGATCGGCAGGCCGATCACGTCGCACGGCTTGCCGTCGACCATGATCGGCCGGAAGCGTTTGGAGACCGAGGCCTTGGCCTTGATCATGCCGCGCTGGCTCGACACCTCGACCCAGTCGCCGTTCTTGATGCCCTTGGCCTTGGCCAGCCGCTCGCCCATCTCGACGAACATCTCCGGCTGCAGCACCGCATTGTCGTGGACGTTCTTGGTCCAGTAGTGGAAGTGCTCGGCGAGGCGGTAGCTGGTCGCCACGATCGGGAACTTGTCGGGCGTGCCGAACGACTTGGCATCGGCCGCGAACACCCGCACCACCGGATTGGTCGTGACCTTGGGATGCAGCGGGTTGGCGATGTAGGCGTCCATCGGCTCGTAGTGCTCGGGGAACGGGCCGTCGGGCATGGCGCCGCGGGAGAACAGCCGCGCCGTGCCTTCCTGGTTCATGATGAACGGACCGACCGACTTGTCCGGTGCCATGGTCGGCGCGTAATCCGGCACGTCACCGCCGACCCAGCGCGAGCCGTTCCAGGTGATGTACTTCTTGCGCTCGCTCCAGGCGTTGCCTGCCGGATCGGCCGAGGCGCGGTTGTAGAGCACGCGCCGGTTGGCCGGCCACGAGAAGCCCCAGTTGGGATGGATACCGAGGCCGGTCGGGTCGCTGGCGTCGCGACGCATCGACATGTTGCCGGCCTCTGTGTAGACGCCGGTGTAGATCCAGCAGCCGCCCGAAGTCTTGCCGTCGTCGCGCATCAGACCGAAGGTCGGCAGCAACTGGCCGGCCTTCAGCAACGTCTTGGTCGCATCGGCGGGATCCGGCAGATCCTCGATGGCGAAGCCGTTGATCTCCTTCAGCAGCTCCACCGGATCCGGGCTCAACGGCTTGGCGTAGTTCCAGGCCGTGTTCAGGATCGCATCGGGGAAGGCGCCGCCTTCCTTGGTGTAGAGCGTGCGCAGGCGGGTGTGCAGATCCGCGATGATATGGATGTCGCTCCGCGACTCGGCCGGTCCCTCCACGGCTTTCCAGTGCCATTGAACGACGCGGCTGGAATTGGTGAAGCTGCCCTCGTCCTCGGCATAGGCCGTGGTCGGGAGCTGGAACACCTCGGTCTGGATCGCCTTGGGATCGGCGTTGTGGAACTCGCCGTGATTTTCCCAGAAGCGCGCGGTCTCGGTCTCGAGCGGATCGATGATGACCAGCCACTTGAGCTTGGCGAGGCCGCTCTGGGTCTTGGCCTTGTTGGGCGAGGCCATCAGGATGTTGAGGCCCTGGCAGAACAGGCCGTTCATCTGGCCGCCCGCCATCATGTCGACCATCTTCAACACGTCGTAGCTGGTGTCGAACTTCGGCAGATAGTCGTAGGCCCAGTCGTTGTCCTTGGTCGCGGCCGCGCCGAACAGGCTCTTCTGCTGGCTGACGAAGAACTTGCCGTAGTTCTGCCAGAAGCTGGTCTGGCCCGGCCGGATCGGCTTGAAGGCGCGCGACTTCATATAGTCGGCGTAGGTGGTTTCCCTCTCCGTCGGCAGCACCAGGTAGCCCGGCGTCGACGTCGACAGCAGGGCCATGTCGGTGATGCCCTGCACATTGGAATGGCCGCGCAGCGCGTTCACGCCGCCGCCCGGGACGCCCATGTTGCCCAGCAGGAGCTGGATCATGGCCATGCTGCGGATGTTCTGCGCGCCCGTCGTGTGCTGGGTCCAGCCGAGCGCGTAGAGCGACGTCATCGAGCGCTCGCCGTTGGCGGTCGTGGCGATCAGCTCGCAGATCTGCAGGAATTTGCCTTTCGGCGTGCCGCAGATGCGCTCGACCATCTCGGGCGTATAGCGCTCGACATGGACCTTCAGCAGGTTGATGGCGCAGCGCGGGTTCTGCAGCGTCTCGTCGACCTTGGCCATTCCCTGTTCGTCGAACTCGTAGTCCCAGCTCGAACGGTCGGCGTAGCTTCTCTTAGACTCGTCATAGCCCGTGAACAGCCCGTCCTCGAACTTGAAGCCTTCCTTGATGATGTAGGAAGCGTTGGTGAACGCCTTGACGTATTCCTGGTGGATCTTGCCGTTGCCCAACAGGTAACGCATCAGGCCCGACAGGAAAGCGATATCGGTGCCCGGCCGGATCGGCGCGTAGATGTCCGATACCGCCGCCGAGCGCGTGAAACGCGGGTCGACCACGATCAGCTTGGCGCCGTTGTTGGCCTTGGCTTCAGTGACCCATTTGAAGCCGCACGGATGGGCCTCGGCGGCATTGCCGCCCATGATGAGCACGACATCGGCGTTCTTGATGTCGTTCCAGCTGTTCGTCATCGCGCCGCGTCCGAATGTGGGGCCAAGACTGGCCACCGTCGGACCGTGTCAAATCCGAGCTTGGTCCTCCAGGGCGAGTATCCCGGTAGATCGGACCGCCTTGTAGGTGAGATAGCCCGCTTCGTTGCTGCACGAGGAGCCGGCGAGGAAGCCGGTGCTCAGCCAGCGGTTGACCGTGACCCCGTCGCGGTTCTTGGCGATGAAGTTCTTGTCGCGGTCTTCCTTGGCCAGCTTGGCGATGCGCTCCATCGCGAAATCCCACGTCACGCGCTCGAACTTGTTGGAGCCCGGCTTGCGATGCATCGGATACTCGAGCCGGTTCGGGCTGTGCATGAAGCCGAGCGAGGCGGCGCCGCGCGCGCAGAGCGTGCCGCGATTGATCGGGTTGTCCGAGTCGCCTTCGATATGGACGACCGTCGGCTTGGCGTCCTTGGTGCCACCGGTCGTCGAATAGACGAGGACACCGCAGGCCACCGCGCAGTAGGGGCAGGTGTTGCGTGTTTCGGTTGCTTTTTCGAGCCTGAAGGGCCGGACGCCCGCGGCGAGCCCTTCGCCCGCCCCGAAAAATCCCAGCGCACCGACGGAAGAGGCGGCGAGGCCAGCGGCACTCACCTTCATGAATTGCCGACGTGACACGGCCATGAGCAGCTCCATCCCTAACGACGCTTATGAGGCGCTTGAGCGCCTGCTTATTGCTGTGCGTCTCGGATAGTGAAACTCGCCCGCGCGGTTGAATCAACAAAAAACGGTCACAATTCGGGGAAATCCCTGATTTGTGACCAATCTCAGGGTTTGCGCTGCAGCCCCCAGGTTTCCGCCAGCAGCTGGCCCATGCGCGCGGAGATCAGTCGGTTGCCGCGGCTTTCGGCGGCGGCGTCCCGGTCGAAATGGATGTGATCGGCGTAGATCGGGCCCTTCTCGTCGGCAAATACCTCGCCCAGGTCGAAAATCGGCAGGTTGCTGGCCCGGAGCGTCATCATCCCGACCACGATCTTCCGGTAGAGGTCGCGGTAGGAGAGATCGCCCACGACGCGCTTTTCCTCCTCCGTCAGCACCTTGCCCCAGGCCGGCGACGGCTGCAGGAAGTAGCCAGTCTTCACGCCATTGTCGCGCGCGACGGCTTCCATGCCGCGGACATACTTCTGATAGAGGCCGAGCTGGACGGCGAAGGCACGCTCGTGATCGCGGCGGATGTCCTCGGGCATGGTGAACATGCCGTTCAGGGTCGTCTTCTTGTTGGACTTGAAGCTGTCCTTGCCCTTGGCGGCGGCCTCGATGCCGCGGATCACCATGTAGGCGGCATGCGACTGCCCGAGGATGGGGTTGAGAGCGAGCGTCCCGGCCAGCCGGCCCATCACCCAGCCGATCGCAGCATCGCCGAAATTCTCGTCGGCGACGAAGGGATTGACGTCGATGAAGTTGCTGAGCGGCCGCTCGAGCCGCTCCTGCGCGCCGGGCCAAAAGAAATAATGCTCGTTGAAGCCGTCGAGCGTCACCACGGCATCGACCGACGTGGCGTAGAGCGAGAACAGGATGAACGCCTGCGGCTGCTTCCACGCACCGTCGCCGCCGTTCAACACCAGGAACGGCTTGCCGTTGGGGCTGACGTATTTGGCGTTCAGCTCCTCTTCGAAATAGCGCGGCGCCGGCGGCTTGCCGTTCTGGCCGAGCTGCGAGGCGACCGATCCGCCGGTCAGCAGGACGACGTAGCGGTCGGGCCGTTTCGTGACGGCAAAGTCGTCGCCGAACAGCCCGACATTGTTGACCCAAGGTATGCCGCAGGGCGGGTTGGCGTGGTGTACGAAGGCGACATACGGGTGCGGAAAGAGCGTGTCGACGTAGCGACACGAGGATCCCTTGGTCGAATCGCGCACGTAGGTGTTCTGCGTCCGCTCGTAGAGCTGGGCGGCCGGGGTGTAGCGGCCATCCTCGAGGTACAGCCAGGCGATCGCCGTCACCTCGACCACGGCAAGGGCGAGGACGATGCCGATGACGGCCGACACCCAGCCGAAGATTCGCTGCTTCATCGCCTACCCGTCACCCCTTGGCCTTATCCTTGGCGCTGCGGAGCGCCTGCCAGACGCGGTGCGGTGTTGCCGGCATCTGGATGCTGCGCACGCCGAGCGGCCACAGCGCGTCCATGATCGCATTCATCACGGTTGGTGTCGAACCGACCGTGCCCGATTCGCCCACGCCCTTGGCACCGATTGGATTGGTCTTGGCTGGCACGCTGTCGTCGAGGGTGTTGTTGAAGTCGGGGAAGGTGTCGGCGCGCGGCATCGCATAGTCCATGAACGAGCCGGTGATGAGCTGGCCGGAGTCTCGATCGTAGACATTCTCCTCGAGCAGCGCCTGGCCGATGCCCTGGGCGCAGCCGCCGTGAATCTGCCCGAACACGATCGGACGATGCAGCGGGCGGCCGACATCGTCGACCGTCGTGTAGCGCTTGAGCTCGACCTGGCCAGTGTCGGGATCGATCTCGACCTCGCCGACGTGGGCGCCGTTCGGCCAGGCGATGCCGTCCACCGTGTTCACATTCTCGATGTAGATGCGCTTGTCGGGCTGCTTGGCGGCGAGTTCACCGAGGCCGATGCCGCGATCCGTGCCGGCGATGGTGAACTTGCCGGCGGCATAGACGATGTCCGCCGCACTGGCCTCGAGCGCGTCGGCGGCCAGGTCCTTGCCCTTGGCCACCAGCTTCTCGCTGCCCGACAGCACCGCCGAGCCGCCGATATAGGCCGAGCGCGAGCCCATCGAACCGACGCCGCCCACGCGGTCCGAATCGCCCATCGCGATCTCGATCTGGGAGGCGTCGACGCCGAGCAGCTCCGAGGCGAGCTGGGTGAAGCTGGTCTGCAGCCCCTGCCCCATGCCCTGGGTGCCCATCCAGATCGTGATCTTGCCGTCGGCCTTCACCTCGTAGTGCGCCATCTCATTCATGACCATGGCGCTGGTCCATTCTACGTAGGAGGCGAGTCCGCGGCCGTAGAGCTTGCCGCGCTTCTCGGCCTCGGCCTTGCGGGCCGGGAAGCCGTTCCAGTCGGAAGCCTCGAGCGTCTTGGTGAGGAACAGGTTGAAGTCGCCGGTGTCGTATTTCTCGCCCATCGCCGTCGTGTAGGGCATCTGCGCCGGCGTCACGAAGTTGCGGCGGCGCAGCTCGGCGGGATCGATGCCGAGCTGGCGCGACGCCGTGTCCATCAGGCGCTCGAGGTCGAGCAGGCATTCCGGCCGGCCGGCGCCGCGATAGGCGCCGATCGTCGCAGTGTTGGTCAGCACGCAGGTGATCTTGAGGTCGACCAGCGGGACAACGTAGGTGCCGGTCGAGACCTTGGGCCCGACGAACAGCGGGATGGCGATGCCGGCGCCCGACGGATAGGCGCCGACATTAGCGAAGGCTTCCATGCGCAACGCCAGGATCTTGCCGTCCTTGTCGAGCGCCAGTGCCATCTTATGCAGCTGGTCGCGGCCGGCGGTCGCCGAGGCGAACTCCTCGCTGCGCTCGGCGCGCCACTTCACCGGACGCTTCAGCACCTTGGCCACCCACACCGCGACCGATTCGTCGGGCTGGATGCCGGTCCGCATGCCGAAGCCGCCGCCAATGTCGCGCACCAGCACGCGCACCTTGTCCTTCGGCATCTTGAGGATGACGTCGCACAGGATGTCGCGCGTCGCCGACGGATTCTGGCTGCCGATATGCACGACCATGCGGTCGCCGTCCCACTCGGCCATGATCGCGCGCGGCTCCATTGCATTCACGATCAGCCGCTGATGCACGATATCGATTTCCACGGTGTGGGCGGCGGCCGCAAAGGCCACATCGGCTTTGGCTGAATCGCCGAAGCGGTTGAAGCCGACGCGGTTGCCCGGAGCGCCCTTCCAGACCTGTGGCGCATCCGGCTCCAGGGCATCGTCGATCTCGGTCACCGACGACAGCTGCTCGTATTCGACCTCGACCAGTTCGGCGGCATCCTGGGCCTGCGCCCGGGTGTCGGCCACGATCGCGGCCACCGGCTCGCCGACATAGCGTACGACCTCTTGTGCCAGCGGGCGGCGCGGCGTCATGTCGGGCTTCTTGCCGTCCGCATTGGGGAACATCGCGGGCAGCACGAAATAGCCGCTGCCTTCCGTCTCCATGTCGGGCCACGTGTAGACAGCGACCACACCCGGCGCCTTGCGGGCCGCTTCAGTGTCGATCTTCACGATCCGGGCATGGGCGTGCGGCGAGCGCACCAGCACGACATGGGCCTGGTTGGGACGGGCGAGATTGTCGGTAAAGCCACCACTGCCCGTGAGCAGTCGGTCGTCCTCTACACGCTTGATATATTGGGCTTTACCGAACACCGCCATACGCCACTCCCGCCACTATAATCTACCCTTTGGAGGGGCGGACTATAGCGGCGGCGCGGCTTCCGACAAGGCAGCGCGACGGATGGTCCTAAGCCTGTTCCAGGCGGCTATTTCGCCGCCGCGGCTCCCGCCATGGCGACCTGGGCATCCTGTTCGGACGTTACGCCCGAGACACCGATGGCGCCGATGATCTTGCCGTCGACGATGATCGGCACGCCACCCTCCAGCGGCATCACGCCGGGAACCGCCAGCAGGCGCAGACCGCCGCCGCCCTGCGCGATGACGTCCTGCAAGGCCTTGGTCGGTCGCCTGAGATTGTTGGCTGTCACCGCCTTGCCGATGGCGATGTCGACGCTCGCATGCTGCGTATTGTCGATCTTGGAGAACGCCGCAAGCTTGCCGGCGCTGTCGACGATGGCGATGGCCACCGGCCAGTTGTTCTTCTTGGCTTCCGCTTCGGCGGCGGCCAGCGCCTTCTTGGCGGCATCCATCGAGATACCGATGCCGTAGGCGGGCGGCGGCGGTGGCGCTTGGGCACTGACGGCAAGCGGTGACATGAGTATTGCCGCGGCTACAGCCGCGATGATCAATCTGTTCATGGCGTTAACTCCCGGTTGTGCCACCTCTGCGAGTGGTCCCGGGACTATGCCCAACGCGAACGCGCCGAACACGCCCGGCGCCGGTCACATTCCGGTGAAAGGTTCAGTGCCGCAGGCTGGGCATTTCCGGCAACGTCACGATGCGGATGCCCGCGGCTTCCAGGCCCTCGCGCACCGCCTTGGACACCGTCACCGCGGTCGGCCCGTCGCCATGGACGCAGATCGAATCGACCTGGCAGGGGATACGCTTGCCGGAGGTCGAATAGATCGCCTGCTCGTCGACCATGCGCCGGACATGAGCCACGGCGGTTGCGGCGTCCTTGATCATCGAGTTGGCTTCCTTGCGTGGCGTCAGCATGCCGGCATCGGTGTAGGTGCGGTCGGCGAAGACCTCCTCGGCGGCGCGCAGACCGTATTTCTTCGCGGCCTTCCCCTGCTCGGTATTGGCCTGGCAGAGGAAGATCAGGTCGCGGTCGACCGCCTTGGTGGCGCGCGCGATCGCCTCGGACATCTCGGCATTGTCGGCCGACATGTTGGCCATCATGCCGTGCGGCTTCATGTGCGTGACCTTCGCGCCATGCATGGCGGCAATCGCCTGGAGAGCGCCGATCTGGTAGGCGATGTTGGCCTCGATCTCCTTGACCGAGAGGTTGATCACGCGGCGGCCAAAACCCTGCAGATCCGCGAAGCCCGGATGAGCACCGATCGAGACGCCGTTCGCGGCGCAGAGCTTCACCGTATCCATCATCACCACGGGATCGCTGGCGTGGAAGCCGCAAGCGACATTGGCCGAGCGCACGATCTTCAGCACCTCGGCATCGTTGCCCATCGTCCAGGGCCCGAAGCTCTCGCCGAGGTCGGAGTTGATGTTGACGAATCCGGCATTGGTCGCGGCCATGGGAGACTCCCTGAATCGAAGGCGCTATCCTAGCAGATGTGAGCGTTCGGTACCTATCCTGCGGCGACACCGCCTTCACCGTCGAATTCGGCAATGAAATTTCGCCCGAGATCAACGGCCGGGTGATGGCGCTGCATGCCGCCGTCGGCCGCGCCAAGGAAGCCGGCGACCTCCCCGGCGTGATCGAAACGGTGCCCACCATGCGCTCGCTGATGGTGGCCTACGATCCGCTCGCCACCTCCCGTGCCGACCTGCAGCCCCGGATCGATACGCTGATCGCCCGCGGCCTGTCGGCTGGCAGGACGAGCCGCCGCATCGCGCTGCCCTGCTGCTACGACGATCCCGAATTCGCGCCCGATCTGGCCGAGGTTGCCAAGCGGACCAGGAAGACCGTGGAGCAGGTGATCGCCGCCCACCTCGCATCGGCCTTCAAGGTCTATGTGCTGGGCTTCATGCCGGGCCTGGCCTATGTCGCCGGCCTCGACCAGGCTTTGTATCTGCCTCGCCGTAGCCAGCCGCGCGTGCGGGTGCCGCGCTCCTCGGTCGCCATCGCCATGGACATGACGACGATCTATCCCTTCGAGAGCCCGGGCGGCTGGCATCTGATCGGCCGCACGCCGCTCTGGATGTTCGACAAGCGGCGCGAGCAGCCGGTGTTCCTGGCGCCGGGCGATTCGCTGTCGTTCCAGCGCATCGACCGCAAGGCCTTCGACCGCATCGCCCGCGACGTCGATGCCGGCACGTTCGACTGGGCAACCTTGGTGAATAGGGGTCGCTGACGCGATGAGCCCTGCCCTTCCTCCACCAAACCACCTCGCCCTGAGGAGCGGCCCGCAGGGCCGCGTCTCGAAGGGTGGGCGACCGACCAGTGCCCGCGGCCCATGCTTCGAGACGGCCGCTACGCGGCCTCCTCAGCATGAGGTGCTTTAGTTGCGATGGAAGGTACTCTCGCGCTTGCGCAGCGGAGTGCGCACATGACCGCCGCGCTGAAGGTCGTGCGGCCCGGCCTGTTCGACACGCTGCAGGATTTCGGCCGCACGGGCTTCATGGCGCTCGGCATGCCGACGGCGGGCGCGATGGACCGCATCGGCCTGCGCCTTGCCAACGCACTGCTGGGCAATCCACCCGGCATGGCGGCAATCGAGATCGGCGTCATGGGTCCGGACCTGCTGGTCGAGGCCGACAGCGTGCGCGTGGCGCTGGTCGGCCCGCTCTCGCCCGCGCTCATCGAAGGGCCCGATGCCCCGCCCAAGCCGCTGGAGTCGGACCGCACGCACCTGCTGAAGCGCGGCCAGATCCTGCGGGTCGGCATGATCGAAGGATCGAGCACGGCCTATCTCGCCGTGGCCGGCGGTTTCGCCTTGCCTGCCTTCATGGGCAGCCTGTCGACCTATGCGCGCGCCGGCGTCGGCGGATTTGATGGCCGCAAGCTCGGCCAGGGTGACAGTCTGCCGTTGGCCCGCATGCAGGCGACACCGGGCGACGAGCGCAAGCTCGCGGCCCCCTTCGATTACGGCAGCGGCCCTATTCGAATCGTCTGGGGTCCGCAGGAGGAATACTTCACCGCCGACGGCCGGCGCACCTTCACGGAGTCCGAATATCGCGTCTCCAAGGAGGCGGATCGCATGGGCATCCGCTTCGAGGGACCGACGATCGAACATTCGAAAGGCGCAGACATTATCTCCGACGGCATCGGGCCCGGCGCCATCCAGGTGCCGGGCGCTGGCCTCCCCATCGTGCTGCTGGCCGACCGCCAGACCGTGGGCGGCTATCCGAAGATCGCCACCGTCGCCTCGGTCGACCTACCACGGCTCGGCCGCCTGCTGCCGGGCCAGACAGTGCGGTTCCAGCCCGTCCCGGTGGAAGAGGCGGAAAAGCTTCGTCACGACCAGGAATCGCGGATCGCGCGCGCCATCGCCGACTTCAAGGTCGCCCGTCCGCCGGGCGGCATCGACCTCGCGCGGCTCTACGAGGAAAACCTGATCGACGGCGTCGTCTACCAGAAGCCCCTTGATTAGCCGGCTGAGTCTGGCAACTATTTGCTCGGGAGATGCGGAAGGTCCGATTGGCGCTGACGCTGGGGTCGCCAACGCCAAGGTTGTGATTGCCAACTTGGGGGAGAGAGACAATGAAAAGCAGTGCATTGGGGATCGCGGCGGTCGTCGCGCTCGGGTTGTCTGTCGGTACGGTCGAGGCGCAGACGTTGGCATCCGGAGACGAAGTCCGCGCCGTGTTCGCCGGCAAGACCGCCTACATCACGCATCGCAACGGCTCGACGCAGAAGGCTTTCTTCGAGGCCGACGGCAAGGCGCGCATCACCGAGAGCGGCGGCAAGGTTCGCGGCGGTACCTGGACGATCGACAAGAACACGATCTGCCACGACCTGTCGTCCGAGCGGAAGTGCTACACGGTGAACAAGAAGGACGGCGACACTTTCCAGTTGCAGTCCACCGACATGAAGTGGCTTCCGACCTACAAGATGGCTGCGGGCAACCCCGACAAGCTGTGAGGACGGGCCGATGACCGGCGAGGTTGTCGATACGGGCGCCACGAACCCCTCGGAGGTGGATTTCGTCGCGCTGCAGCCCGGCCAAACCATCGGCCGCTACACGGTGGTTTCCGTCCTCGGCCAGGGCGGCTTCGGCATCACCTACCGCGCGCGCGACACACAACTCGACCGCGAAGTCGCGATCAAGGAATACCTGCCGACCGCCATCGCCGTTCGCCAGGGCGGCGAAACCGTGCTGCCGCGCTCGACCAAGGTCGCCGAGGATTTCACCTGGGGCCGCGAGCGCTTCGTGTCCGAAGGCCGCACGCTGGCCAGTCTGCATCACGCGCCCGGCATCGTGCGCGTCTTCGACTTCCTCGAAATCAACGGCACCGCCTACATCGTCATGGAGCTGCTCCATGGCGAGACGCTCGAGGACCGGATCAAGAAGCAGGGGCCGTTCGATGCGGCGGCGATCGACCGGGTCCTGACGCCGCTGCTCGCCGGCCTCGAAGAGGTGCACAAGGCGGGCTTCCTGCACCGCGACATCAAGCCCGCCAACATCCTGCTCAACGCCAACGGCGACCCCACCCTGATCGACTTCGGCGCCAGCCGCGCGGCGATGGCGGGGCGCAGCGTGGCGATGACGGCGGTCTTCACGCCGGGTTATGCCGCCGCCGAGCAGATGACGTCAGCCAAGCAGGGACCGTGGACCGACATCTACGCCCTGTCGGCCACGCTCCATCACGCGATCACCGGCAAGGCGCCGCCCAACGCTTTCGACCGCATGCTCGACGACGAGTACGAACCGCTGGGCAAGGCCGCGCCGCCGGGCTTCTCGCGCGGCCTGCTGGCCGGCATCGACGCCGGGTTGGCCGTGCGTGCCAGCGATCGTCCGCAATCGATCGCGGGCTGGCGGCCCCTGCTCTCGATGGTTTCGGCCGGCGCTGACGACGTCACGCGGAACATCTCGCGCACGAGCGACCCGTCAGCCACCGTCGTGACGCGCTCGAAGACCGTGCAGCCGCAGCCTTCGCCCGCACACACGCCGCTGGCACAGGCGCCACCGCCCGACGCGCCGCCCGCCGCCGCACCGCCTGTCACCATGCCGAAGAGCCGGACGCCGCTCTATGCCGGCGTCGCGGTCGCTATCCTGTTAGTGGCAGGCGGTGGCGGCTGGCTGGCGCTCTCGCCATCCAAACCGGCGCCGCCACCGGCACCAGCACAGGCGCAGGCGTCCACGCTGCAGGACATGAAGGTCGAGGATCTCGAGCGCGTTCTGACCGAGCGCCGCGCCGCCGATGCCGCCGCGGCCGAGAAGAAGCGTCAGGAAGACGAGGCACGGCGCAAGGCCGACACCGAGGCGGCCGCCAAGGTCGCCGCCGACGCCGACCTCGCCAAGGCAGAGGCCGCACGCAAGCAGGCCGAGACCGAACTCGCCAAGCTCAAGGCCGAGATCGAGACGCGGCGTCTGGAAGATACCCAGGCGCAGGCGCTGGCCCGGCGCGCGGAGGCCGAAGCGGCGCAGCGCAGGGCCGAGGCCGAGATGGCGGCGCTTCGACAGGCCGAGGCGGACGCCCGCCAGAAAGCCGCGGCGGAGGCCGAAGCCAAGCGCCAGGCCGACGAGGCTCTGGCCAGGGCGCAGGCCGAACGCCAGAAGGCCGACGAGGAAGCCAAGGTGAAAGCCGCCGCCGAGGCGAAGGAGAAGGGCGAGGCCTCGGCCAAGCAGGTCGCCGAGGCGGAGGCCAAGGCGAAAGTAGAGGCCGACGTGAAAGCGAAGGCCGAGGCCGAAGCCAGGACCGCAGCGGAGTCCGTAGCTGCGGCGAAGAGGGCGGCGGAAACGGCGGAGACCGGCCTGCGCCTTGCGCAGACCGACCGCCAGCGCATCCAGGTCGCCCTCACCTCTCTGGGCTTCGACACCCGCGGCAGCGACGGTACCTTTGGTCCGCGCTCGCGCGAGATGATCGCGGCCTGGCAGAAGTCCCGCAACCATCCCGACGCCGGGTTCCTGAACGGCACACAGCATCAGGCGCTTCTCCGCGAAGCCACCCCGGCGCTCTCGAAGTACGAGGAAGAGCAGAAGAAGGTCGAGGAGGAAAAGAAGAAGGCCGAGGACGCCAAGCGCAAAGCCGACGAAGAGGCCAAGGCCCGCACGGCGGCGGCAGCACCTGCGCCTCCGGCCGCCGCGCCGGCCGGCCCCGCGGGGGCCGCCCCTTCTCCACCCACCGGGTTCGATGGCGCCTACGGTGGATCGGTAAGCGTTCCCGGCGGCGCCCGACCGATGACGATCCGCATCACCGGGGCCACCGGCAGCGGCACGATGACTCACCCGGTCTGTGGCGCCGCCCCGCTGACGGTCCGGGTGTCGCCGGCAGGCGATCTCTCGGGGGATGCGACGGCGTTCGACAACAGTTGCTCACGCGTGTCGTCGTCGATCAGCGGCAGGGTGGCCAACGGCCAGATCCAGTTCAATATCAGTGGCCCAGGCGTCCGTGGTTCGGGCACGTTGGCACGCGGCGCCGCCGGTCCAGCGCAGCCGGCCGCGGCCGTACCGCAGCCCAACGTCGCAGCTCCGGCCACGGCGCCCACGCCAGTCGGTGGCGGCTTCGACGGTACCTATAGCGGGTCGCTAACCCAGCCGGCCTTTTCTGGTCACAACCCGACCAGTGCCATCACGATCCGGGTCGCCGGCGCCAGCGGCACGGGAGCCTTCGTACACAGCTCCTGCGGTACGGTGCCGGTGTCGATCCGGGTGTCGCCTACGGGTGACGTTTCCGGCGACGGCGCGGTTTTCGACCGCAGTTGCGGCCGGATCCCGTCGTCGGTCTCGGGCCGGATCTCCGACGGCAGGATGCAGATCGCCATCAGCGGTCCTGGTGCGCGCGCCTCGGCCTCTCTGACGCGCGGCGCCGCGCCGTGACGAGCGGTGTGGGCGGAAGGTTTGCACGCTACCTTTGGAGAAAGCCGTGATTTCAAGACGCAGCACCATTGCTTCCGGCATTGTCTCCGCCGTGATCGCACCGGCGGCAGGGTCGATCGTACCCGGCATGCAGACCGCCGCGCAGACAGCCGAACGCCCGACCGTCATCAACGCGCATCATACCCGTTGAGGCCCCTGCCTACGCTGGCGTGCCCAGGTAGAACCCGTGTGGCGTATGACGACACAATTCAAGCAGGTCGAATATTTTCGCGTGGAGGTTGCCAGTTCGAGGGTGCTTCCCCTGCGCGGCGAGTGGCCGCCGGAGCACCGCTGGGCCCTCGACCTGTTCCTGGCCTCTCCCTATTCGGAAGGCCTGAAAGCGCACTACACCCCGCGCTTCATCGTCGCGAGCAGGCAGCAGAACCGTCTCTTGTTCTGTTCATACGGATATGGCGGCTGGACGCACGAGGTCAAACCGTGGCTCGACGCGCGGTTTGGCGACGCTTGAAAGCCCGGTCGTTTGCAGACCTCTAGAGAAAGTTGACATTTCAGCAAGTTTTTGGCTATATTTGTGACAGGCTGGCGGGGATTGCGCCGGCCTTTTTGTTTGTTTCCGGCACGACCGGCCCGCGGCCGCCCGCGGGTTTGCGCAACTCAAGCGCTCGGTGCAGCCGCCCCAGGTCCTGACCTGGGGAGAGACACAATCCAACCCGCCCGAAGGGCTTCGTGCTGGCAGTGCCGGCACCAACAGGCAAAGAGCCACGCATCGAACCGTGGACAGACAGGATGCGCCGGGTCGGGAGAACGGATCCGGGCACAGTTAAGGGCACAACACACGGTCGTTTCAGGTGGGCCCGATGTAGCGGATAAAAGTCCGCAATTGCTGGCTC
>ENA-ORBV01006208-ORBV01006208.1-microbial-mat-metagenome-genome-assembly--contig:-NODE-6208-length-21256-cov-6.150196_pt1 | contig 21256 bp, 19 predicted proteins | sample MGYA00237777_ERZ505514 | MGnify/ENA primary metagenome ERZ505514 (study PRJEB26160, sample SAMN06269048) | microbial mat metagenome | isolation source: Oligotrophic lake microbial mat | place... | reverse complement strand
TCAAGCAGAAGACGGCATACGAGATTCGCCTTAGTCTCGTGGGCTCGGAGATGTGTATAAGAGACAGGTCAAGAGAACCCTTCCGAAAGGGCGGAAACATCGCTTCTTTGTTAGCGCCTTCTCTAAAATTCAGATCATCTTCACTCCATTTCCAACCTCGGTAATGAAATTCCCAACCGTTGGAAGTTCGTTTGCCAGTGGCTTCGTCAATAGGACAGGGTGTGACACCAGTTGGTAGTTGGTGTCTCAAGTGTTTTCCGTTTGTGTTACACTTTGGACAAAAATTGAATTCGGACCAGCCTCCGGGGTCATCCACCTCTTCGTGTTTTGGTACAGTTGACTTTGCCTTTGTTGGTTTCCAATCCTCCGGAGCAGTTGGTGGTTTCCACCCTTTTGGTGCTCCCCAGCACCATGGCTCGCCATCACCGGCATCCTCTTCTTTTTTAACTTCCACATAACCAAAAAGATTTGCAGCTTCGTGCTCCTCGGCTGAGTGTTGTCTATCCTCATTGGTGGGGTAAGCCGCATCCTCGATGTCGCGGCCAACAAAGTCTTGAATGTCAGGTTCATCCTCGGAATCTGCCGCACCAGGATTTTCTTCATAGCAACCACGGTCACATTCATCCTCTTCTCTATTGTGGTCTCATTGCTGGATGGGCGATGGAACGTTGGCCAATTGAAAGAGAGAGACATTATCACGCTCTTCGACTTGTCTGGCAAGACGTCTGGATCTGGGCGTGCTTCGAACATCAGCATTGGTTGACCCAGAATGAGTGAGTGTTGATGGTGGTGCGGCTTCATCATCATGAGACATCTCAAGGTTTAACCTATGTGGTTGGACCCTGCGGCCTCCCCTGGCTCTGCTCCGACGGCCGCCACTTGATTTGGGTGTTTTTGGGCTAGACTTGGCCATTGTGGGCCATCTTTACCTTCGTAAGCCGTTGTTTTGACTGTATTACGGAAAATCGACGATGATGTGACTCCGCAATGTCGGTGCACGTAGGAATCCTACCACGCGCCCCGTAGAAAATTTGACAGAATGTCCTGTTCCCTTTCTATCAACGCAAAGCTAACCAACAACACAGTCTACAGTCATGAAGTTTAAACAATAGATTACCAAGCCTGTTAGCTTAATAGACGATCTATTGTTAAGGTGTATCGGCTAATAGAGCTAACTACTTAGTTATCTTTTGCGGAGGAGCCAATCGACTGGATTCTCTGTTAAATCCCGAATGGCCGGGACTAAACGATAGGCCTGCACTGCGTGCCATTTTTCGAGTCGCCAGACCACTGTAGCTACTTTTACTAGTAGCTAGCTTGACCTAATAATAATAGCTGGGTAGAAGAGTATTGAAAGCTGACATTTTTCTTTCCCCACGCAGTATCGATCTGACTAGAGACAGAGTGAGTCTGTAGATGATTTAGCCCGTTTTATTGCATTGAAATGAGAATGAATCAATGGTCTAGTAAAGTATTCATTTAAGCCTAATCTACACGCACGTTCTGACAGCAAACACGGTCACTTGAGTCCTGTCCTGTTCCAAGCTTTGTTCTTGATCCCATTGACCCTTCAAAATGGACCCACATGAAACAACTACATGTCTGTCCTTTTCCTGGATATCATAGTTTCCTCTAGACTCGTTCTCGTTGCCATCTTCCTCGACAGTGGTAGTCGTATCCGCTGTGGCCCCAGCCGTGCTGTCCAGTCGATTGCAGTGGCTTTTAAAAGTATTTTCATTGTCCTTTCTTATTGTTGTTGTGGTTGTCGGGTTGGTTGGAATCGGACCTCCTTCCAAATGAACTTGTTGAAAATATCCTGGCATGGCTTGTCCCTTGCCAATCCCAGGTGCTATACATTCGGGCAATCTTTCAATCTCAATGTACTCGTCCAGAATTTGCAAATAATGTTCGGGGCTCGCAAAGACAATCAATTCTTGGATATGTGGATCAAAAAAATGTTTGACGATATTCCATCCCACTTCAAACATGGCGGGCGCCCTTATAATTAAAACGCGTTTGCCAAAACCGGCGTAATAATCTTTGATCGTATAAAAAGAGGACGAGATTTAGCAACCATAAGAATCATAAAACCAAAAACTCCAGTACCAAAGAAATACGGAATCATATCAAATCAAATCAAATCAAATGCACACGAGACAAAAAAGTACCTTGCGATATCCGTGCCATGCGTTTCAAAAGACTTAATAATCCACCTCGGATGTGCCGATAATTCAATCCTTCCATATCCATAATGACGGTAAATTGGGTCATGCGTTTTTGCAGGAGGGGCTCGTAATAATCACATTGCCAACAATATCTTGCACTACTCGAGGCAGAACTCCCGTGGGCGTGTCGCCGAGACGTGGTCATTTCTCGAATGAATTGCGTGTAGTCGGCCAGCGCATCGATGCCGTAAGCGCAAAGCAATCCATAGGGATCCGAGGCCCCCGTTCGTTCCACATAGATGGGATCGCCGTCTCGGTCGAGGGTTTGACATAAAAAGACTGGCAAATAGTGCATCAAAGGTGGTGGATCTCCGTAGCGATCCAAAAAGGTGTCGATATCTTCTTGCCATCGCCATTCGACCATCTTTCGAAACATGTGCAGAGCTTTTTTGGGACAGCGATACTCTCGTAAATAGCGAACGACTTCAAAGGGATCATTCTTCCAGTGATCCAAGTCGCTTAATTGGTCTTTTAGGTCCAGCATTTGCCATTCTTCCTTTTCGGTCAAGTTCCACAGACGTGCCATTTCCTGGAATTGGGCATCACTCCATCGTTGTTCCAGTGACAAATCCGTCGAAAAGGAAAACTTGGAATCCGCTTCAGCAGCAGCAGCAGTGGTGGTGGTGGTGGTGGTGGTCATGGTATTTGTCGTCGCCATGGAGCGAGGGGGGGGGGTCTCAATTGTGGGTGTGGCTGTCGTTTGTGTTCTAAAATTGGAAAGAAAAGCCGATCAATCTTTCTTGCGGCGTACAATTGCTTTCATCTATTGAGAACTGCTACCTGCACTGTTGTAGAGTTGTTGAGGTAGCCAAGTATACTACTGTAGCTACTAGCTAGTATGAGGACATTCAGTTGCTTTTCTTGTTGTTCCAAATCTACTTCAACGTCACCAGACACCTCAACATCTTGGCTTCTTTTTGCGCAGAAAAACAGCTTGTCGAAAAGTAAGTATGATTATTCAATTGGGGGGGAGGGTTTAATTTTCCGTTCAGCTCGCTCGTGCGTGACTCACTTTTTGGGCCTGCTTCCAGCCAACGATAGGGTTCAGAGTAAAACTAATGGAATCTTAAAAGTGAAGCATGGATCCTACCACGCCGCGCCACCACCTGCATTTTTTTCAGTAGGGATTTCATCATCAGCAAATTCGTGTTGTATCAAGATGATGAGAAGTCCATTGATTCAATTGTTTTTCATTGCTACAGTATACATCGCAACGACAACATCCATTGCATGTTCCTTGACTGGTTCTACTACTGTGCTAATAAATAATAATTGAGCTCATCAATCGTGTGGTACTAGTAGTACCACAGTAGATTTTGCATGCCATAATTCCCCTTTCGCTTCGTCTCTTGTCGTCGTAGTCGTTGGTACCCAAACGCCCATCATTAACATCTACTACTACTACTACTACAATTGCCTTTGCCGCCATGACGACTCGTCCTATTCATTTAAAAAAGACGGTGGATGGGATGTATCGACCTCATCGAAAACACAAGGCATTGTTTGCCGACAAATTCAAAAGGGAGTGGATACATCCGGACATGTTGGAAATGGTAGCAACATGTCAAACACATTTGCAACAACAACAGCAAAAGCTACTAGAGAAACAAGCCGACGGAGGCAAGGAAGAACCCAACAAGACAGAGTCGCAGTCGCCAGTACAGCCGCAGGAAGCAAAGATGGATCCAACACATTTGGCGCCCATGTTGCAAGTGGAAATTCCAGGCGTCTACAGTTTTCGGCCTTTTGCGTCCGAATTTTTACAAATCTTTGTGGAGGAAATGGAGCATTTTGATGTCATTAGCAAAGAATATCAGATCCCTGTAAGGCGTCCCAATAGCATGAACAATTATGGCGTGGTCGTCAATGAAATTGGCCTGCGCGATTTGTTGTCGTCCTTTCAACACGACTATCTATGGCCTCTGGCCAAGTGTTTGTTTCCCAAGGAAGCTTCTCATCCCTTTGACGGCCATCATCATTCCTTTTTGGTACGCTATGAGGCTTCGGAAGATGCAGGATTGGATATGCATACCGACGATTCCGATGTGACCTTTAATGTCTGCCTCGGAGAAGCCGGGTTTGAAGGATCCACGCTGACCTTTTGTGGCATGTTTGGTTCGGCCCATCATCGGCAGTATCAACATACCTATCCTCATGAAATTGGCCGTGCCGCCCTCCATTTGGGATCGCAACGTCATGGTGCCGACGATATTACCAGTGGACGACGGACCAATCTCATTGTGTGGAATCACAATTTACACTGGCGGAATTCATTGGAGTATACCGATATACGACGCCTCTATCAAAAGGAAGACGCCCCACCGGATGAAGTATGTTTGAGTTTTACCCATGATGTCGATTATATTGCCTACAAGGATTTGCCGGAACGAACCAATAATCTACAACTGCATCCATGGTGCCCACCGGAGGGCATGGAATATGATGGATTCGATCAAGCCATGCAAAATTCCTTGACTCGAAAGAGTAGGAGTAAAACAACGAGGGGCCGTGTTTTCCGTCCGGAAAGTTCGCTTCTCATCCTTCTACTCGTATTGATGGCGACGCCGCCAGCATCTGGTTTGGAAGATTCCTCCTCCCCACAGGAACAACATCATGAACATCATCACGAGCATCACGATGTTGCACAACAGCAAGAGTTATTAATGGAAGAAAGTGCAGCGATGGGCGAAACATCACATGTCAATTTTGCCGGGGCGGACGTGAACGACGAAATGCTGCATGACCACCACAATCACGTTAGCAATCATCAACAACATATTCACGAACATGATCATCACCATAAGCACCACCACGACGACGACAAGAATATTTCCTTTTGTCAAGGCGCTGTTTCCACCATGTTTATGGATGGCTTTCATTTTTCTTTATTTCCATCCGAGAAGGATAATTCGACCAACAACCATTCACCTCCTCCTCCATGTTTGGCCTATTATGTCTCGACATGGCAATTGACGGAGAGTGGAAAATTTCGGGGTGCCATGGTCTTTTCTTTCTTATTGGCTCTACTCACAGAAGCATTGTCGGCTTCTCGGCTCCGTTGGATTCGGTTTTTACATTCCTACTATTCTGCGGCTGCCCCGACAGGGCTTCGAACAAGAAAACACAAAATCATCTTGACCGTGGTCTACGCCTTGCAACAATGGATGGGAACCATGATCATGTTGATTAGTATGGCCTATTCGATCGAATTGTTGGCCAGTGTGGTAGCAGGATTAATGGCGGGTCATTTTTTGTTTGTACGAGATCATGTGCAAGTCCATGCGAACAATAACAATTATACAACCATAACAACGGGAGGAGGAGAAAGTGCAAGATCAGGTGGTGGTACACATGCCATTCGACGACCCATCGGCAGCACGGATACGGCGAGTCCAGCAGGATCGTCGTGTTGTGGCGAGTCCGTCGTGTCGGGACAACGACCACGACCACCAGTGCCAGTAGCATCGACCCACAAAGAAGACTGAATCCTCTTTCAGTGGAATTGAGACTATGTTGATGGATTTGATCAAGCCATGCAGAACTCCTTGACGCGCAAACTGAAGAGCATTAAAACGACGGCAGTGGCGTCGATGCAACCACCACAGATGAATTGTAAGAGAGCTGAGGGGTGCATTGAGTACCGTACTTTATGATAACATTATAAATTAGATACATCTATCCTTTTATGGTTTATATGCTAGTATGCAGCAAAAGGTTTGCAACTCTACTCTACTTACTAGCTCGCAGCTAGCTTCGTAGCATTTTATTGTAGCCAAAACTTGAACGGGTTGTGAAGGAATGTTCACATAATATCACCAGGCCGGGCGCCACGCCATCCTTGACTTAGAAGCAGCCAGTTGCCAGTACGCGGCAAACTATGGGTGCATTGTGTTTCTTGCTTCGCGATAAAAGTTTCTTGTTCCATCTGGGTCTACCAGCAGACTGTCTTGCTGTTGTTGTTCGAGAAGAGGATGATGCTTCAACCATCTTGACTACCACTGAGGATTGGACGGTAGATGTATCCGTGAAGGAATCGTTTACCTCAAAGACGCCAGCCATGTTGTCGTCGTGTGTCATCGAATTTGTAGAATTGCTATCATCCAGAATAGATTTGGGAGCCATTAGAGCTGGTTCATCCTCTGAGGGCAGAAGGCCACCCTCCAGTTGTTGTGGCATGCCCTTGGCAATGGTACCCTTTCCATTCTTAATGAGACATGGTGGCAAAGATTCTTCCAAGTTATCAATGTACTCTCCAAGCACACGTTCGTAGTCCGACCCAGCAAAGACCAACAAATTTCTCAAGTTCTCGTTGAGAAGAGGCTTGACGATTCTCCAGAACAGTTTGAAAATGGGCGGTTCTCGGATCACTACAATCTTTTTGATAAAGCCACAATAGTAGTTTTGAACGGCAAAAATAAGATCTTTCCAAAGAGGCATTAGCATGGGATGAAAGTGTCGGCGATTCAAGCCTTGAACATCGACGATGCCAATCACTCGAGGTTCCTGTTGTTTTGTCGTTCGGTAATTTTGAATCCAGGAACTGTGCAAAGCTTGTTCCCTCACGTAATCGCAGTACCGCAGCACGTCGACTCGTCCAAATGTCTCACAAAGACCCAAAAAGTCGGTAGCCCCCGGTCGTTCCAACCAAATGCCATCCCCTTCTTTATCGCATGCATTTAAAAGTGTCATGGGATAGTGCGTCTTGAAAAGACGAGGAGGCTCAAAATCATTGAGAATGGTATCCACTTGAGACATGCGAAAGAGGATAAACTTGCGAAAGAGTCGTTCGGCACCCTTGGTGGTGCGGGCTTCTCGTAGAAAGCGTACCACTTCCTCGGGGTTGTTCTTTTCGTGAATTACGTCGGACAGATGATCCTGGAGTTCAAGCAATTGTTGCTGTTCCTTTGCATTCAACTTCCAGCGATGGGCCACAGCGGCAAGCCGATCCTGTCTCCATGGGGAGGAAGTTGGTGTTTGACGGTCGTTGCAGCATTGGTCGAGGGGCGACATGTTCACGGCAGCTTCGTCGTGGTCGAGGCATGTCTCTTTGTGCATCTTCATGGTTTCATCGATCGAAGTCCGCTTGTGAATTCGAATGAACAGCTTTCAAACTTGTGTGGTGTTTTGTATCTTGTCCTCATGGTAGGAAGGTCTGTTCTCTGCTGATCCTACTATTAGAGACATTTCGATGTACTAGTTAAGTACTCGAGGAACTTGATGGACAACTTACACACGCACTATTGTACAGCACTAATCCGTACTGAAACCGTCTGTCTATGGTAGTGAGTGGTGTCAAGATCGGGTCTGTTTCGCGGTTTCATTGAGAAAATAAAATCACGACTAAAACTGGGTTGCGGAACCGGATCTGAGTTCACGACTGACACTGTTAACTACAGAAACTCTTAGATTTAACGCTGCATCGGAACATCCAGGAATGACAACATGAATGCTTCAAACCCGACAAGAAACCGTGGACGCTCATCTTATCCACTTATCTCCTTTCTTAGGCACATGTCACCTAATTCCCTCCAATCATTTTGTTCAGTTGGTTGCCAGTTGCGGGTAGTGCTTGGAGTCAGAAGTTTGCCCCCTCTAGTCTGCAGAAAGAGTCCTCTGGAGCTGAACAACAAGCAGTGCAGATTGAAATAAAATAAACATCTAGTTTTTTTGTGCCTGGCCAATCTGTGGATAATTTTTATTATATGTTCAACACCAGAGAGACGTAGCATTTTCCTAGCAATTAGTCCCTAAGGTACACAACTCCTAGGTCTAATTCTATGGTACAAATTAGAGCTTACCCACTCACCGACCAGATGATTTCGCTTCTGTAAAGCATCTCACGGCGCAAACACATATGGTGGCACAGCCGTGTATCGAGCCCTTGTCCGGCCCGTTGCCTGGAACTGGTCCTCGCTCGCCGATCTGCTTGGTTCCGACGATCTTTTTTGCCGCTGACACCTGTGTCCTCCACTGCAGCGGCAGGTGCGCCAGGCCATTTTACGTTTTGATGAACAGTCTTCATTTGTTGGATCCACCGCAATGGGCTCACTTCGCCTTTAGATCGCTCCCATAGTGAGGAAAAACTTACCAACGAAAAATGCGGGAAGTTGAGAGGTCAAATATTCTATTCCATCATCCCAAAGTCAGCAATCAAATGGAGGGGAGGCGCCAACCAAAAATCAATCCAAGTGCTACCAAAAATCTATGAAAAAAGTCTTCGGAAGAGTTTTCGGCTCGCCATGCCGCTCGCTCGTAGAAAGGTAGCAATCCAGCCAGCAGCGAGCCAGCCAAACTCCGCCAGCCAGAAAGCCACTTCAACAGCTGTAGAAGGCCCATGGTCCTCGCTCCGGGTACAGATATTCACATCTAGGCCGGCCGTCTCTGGGAAAGGACGAGCCGACAGACACTCAATTCGATTCCAGTGCCTAGCTCGGCAAACCGTGAGCCCAGCGGGGGGCAACTCGACGTTCCCGTCTTCGCTGTGAAAGGACAAGTCGACAGACACTATTAGACTCGATTTCGACTCGAATACCTGAGCACTCCTGAGTACTCGCCCATAGGTTTGTTGGCCATCTACTCCTGGTGACTAGCCAGCCAGAAATGGGGCTGTAGCTTTTCGACTGCACCGATATTCCAGGAATTCTTGGTGTTCCAGCAGCAAAGCAAGAATAAAGTTGCCACGAGCTTTTCACAAAATCGGCGAGAACGTGATCCTTTTGTCTGGCGGCCTTGGAACATACCCTTTTTTCCCGGGCTGCCCTTTCCCGGGCTGCTCGGTAGTAGCCAGCCGGCAGCTCGCAGCAGAACAGTTGCACCGACTCATTCCTTCCTCGTATAATGAAAAAGAAGTGCGGCCAATCAAAGAGGTAGGAATATAGAATGAGTTTTTGAACTCCTCCATCCCATGCATCTGCCATGTCATTTTCCATCTGCATCGCGGATAAATCATCTGGGCCAGCAGTAAATCAAAACATTTGCTTTCGAGCCAGAGACACCCGTCAACTCCAACCATCACATGGATACAGTGATGCTCACACAGCTCCTGCTCAACTTGCAACGTTCTTGCTCTCCACACGCAAGCAGCCAGAGGAGGAGATTTGCAAATGGAAAAAGTCCAGACGACGCCGCGCCTTTTTATGCCAAACCAAAGTTTTATCCCACACGAAGGGGCGTGTGTCATGCCGACCTTTTTAACTTTGTTGAAAAAGAAGGGAATTGCGCGTACATGCTCTAGAAACTCCAGCAAGAGAAGACATGGCGGTGCGCAAGGCACATGGCGCTTGCAGCAGAGGTGCCTACCTGCCTGCTTAGTAGACAGATATATGCCATCTATACTCCTTCCTTCCACGCCTTACCATGATGCAAGGCCATGATTTTGGGAGAGAGCCTGGGCTATCTGCCTACTTCAACCAATGCAGTAGTGCAGCCCACAGAGAGAAAGAAATCATTTTGATTATAGTATATATATAAAGGATCCTTTCTTATCCACTTCGTCCATTAGGAAACAAACTGCGCCATGCTTTCCAATGCAGCTTCCGCATCGAGCTTTTGGCAGTTGGACAAAATCTAGCTTCCGTATCGTTTGCGACCTATATAGGACTTCCGCATAAACCACAACCACGCATTCGGAAGTGGCATGGTTCGTAGGCCTAGGCCGAAACCTTGATAAGCGAAGTTCTCGGCTCTCGCCACAACTTGCACCTTGTTGCTAGCTGCCGAACCCATAACGTTCTCGGCACTGGCCATATCGTTTCAGATGGCACTATCAAATTCTCGGCCCTGGGCATGCCGGTCTGCATGCATAGCTTAAGATAGCTAGCTAGCTATACACCTTACCTTGACAACATACATCACGGGGATCATTTCGCATCTCGGCCTACCTCAGCATCCAAAGAAAGATTCCACGAAAAAGCTGACCAGGCCCTGATGCATGCTTGATGTTGTTAGATGAGAGAGATGTCAGTCTGATGATCTAGTAGCTACTCGTAGCACGTTCAGCTACACTAAGATCGTTCCAAACCAGAACGTCGCCGAATTCAAAAGGGCCAATCTTGTCGAGTAGTCGGTAGCCAAGATTGGTTTTGTCGGCGTCAGAAAATCGTTGCTTGGCATTTGCCGGATTCGGGGGGCTGACATGAGCAAACATCATCCGACTAGCTAGCTAGACTTCGCCTACTCTTTCCAATTGGAAACTAGAACCCAAAGCTCTGTACTACAGCTAGCTAGCTAGCTAGCTAGTGCAAGTCCAAAGAATCCAAAGAATTTTGGATGATGGCAGGTCTCGTCAGCATCAATAGCCCAGCCATCCATCCGTCTCCAAGAGGGGGGTATCCTGGATGGTTTGGTACATCTTATCGTAGAGTCTACTAGCTAGCCACGTAGGCCTACTGGAGCAGAAAAAGGCTGAAAAAGTAACCACCGACCGAAGAACAAGTCTTAGACGGGGACGCTATTGCAACGTCAGTAGTGAGCAAACGTCAGCAGTCGGAGAAAAGCAAACTCTTTATATTGAAGGAAACTTCGACTTAAGCGTTGCTTCCCGGGTAAGAACGAAGAGATAAGTGCTTACATTCTATTATCCGCATTTGTTGAATTTTGGAATAGTTGACACCTCCCTGTCTCGCCTAGTACAGCCCCTTTCTCATCATCTGAGAAACGATGTGTCAGTCTAATCTTAATGTCCGTTAAATCATATCAGTCAACAAGACAGTTCTGTTTCTTACCCTTAGAAGTGATTACATCATCCAGTCCACTTAGGTAGCGCTTGACAAACAGAAGGAATGTACATTTTGCCACGCTACACTCACATCGGCAACTTGAAGGAGAACTTGAATATTGAATTCTTTGTTGCAAAATGCTTCTTTGGATTTCCATGTGAGGTGTCAACTCTATATTAACCAATCAAATCATTCCAAGCGTAAATCTGACGTCGTGTTGCTGATGTGTCTTTGGCATATCCACCAATCAAATCAGAGTGATCGTAAACCTGACGTCGCACAACTTTGAACGTGATGCTATCGATACACCACGTCACACTTGAGTGAGTCGAACATTCATTTCGTTCTCTCTGCGTAGAGGACCCGTGGTCGTAGTAGGCCATGAACGCCGAAATCCGAGATCCATCAGCCCAGGGCCAGGCCGAAAAAAATTTGATCCTCCAAAGTCGACCTTTTGAGAAAGTCAATCATCGTTCTCACAATTTTATCTTAGCACAATCTAAAACACAGATTGTACAAGCTGAGCATTTACTGATACCAAATCGGATCCCTTCGTTTTCTTATCTTTTTCAAAACCTTTTGTTGCTACCATGTCGTTCATGCCCATGAATACCCCTGTCGATCGCGAACGCGTCGAACAGATCAAGAATGAGGACATTGACCCTACCGCCGGAAATGTCGTGTAAGTTAACAACCACGCAATGACGGATACCGTGGCCGTGATACTTTGATTTTCGCGCTGACTGACACCAATCCTTCTCGTATCTTTTATTCGTACAGCCTCGACCCTCCCCGCTCTTGGGGAACTGGTATCATGCAGGAGGTCAAAGGAACTGTTGGAACCTGGTGGGTCAAGGAGATGACCAACTTTAACCAGAAGACCATTGCTGTGGCCTTTTTGATCTTCATCAGTATCATCCCTCCTACCTTGTCTTTTGGTTCCAGTTATGGAAAGATGTCCAACAGTAAGATGGGACCCATTGAAACCATTCTTGCCACATCCTGGGTTGGTGTTGCTTACTCTCTCATCGGTGGTATGCCCATGTGTATCATTGGTTCCACTGGTCCTGCCCTTGCTATCATGACTGCCATCAAGAACATGTCTGATTCCATGGGCTGTGAATACCTTGCCTTCAACTTCTGGGTTTCTGTCTGGGTCTTGGTTTACTGTGTGATCTGTGGATTCTTCGACATCACTCGCTACGTCAAATTGGCCACCCGCTTTACCGATGACATCTTTGCTCTCTTGATCGTTGTGATCTTCATCGTCAAGGCCCTCTACGATCCTTTCCCGGGTGCTTCCGCCGGTCTCTTCCGTTATTTGGAACCCGATCACAAGACCCATGCGAAATACGCAGGCGACGAGGATTATGAACACATGTCGGTCGCGCTCTTGTCGATCCTCCTCGGTCTTGGTACTTGCTGGTTGATCTTTTGGTTCCGATCCTTCAAATTCTCTCCTTACTTCTGTGGGGATTTGACTCGCTCTTCCGTCCACGATTTCGCCGTCACTGTGTCGGTTATCCTCTTCACTGTTATCAAGGTATTCGCTTTCCCTGACATCAAGACTGAACAGCTAAATGTCCCTGCTACCTTCGAGCCTACCTTCCAATGCTGTACTTCTAGCTGTGACTTGTTCTGGCCCACTGACTGCCCTGAACAAGACGCCCCTGTTGGCACCCGCTCCTGGGTTGTTGACATTGGAAACATTCCAGGATGGGCCCCCATTGCTGCTGCTGGACCTGCTATCATGGGATTCTTGCTTGTCTACCTTGATGATGGAATCACTTGGCACTTGGTGAACCACAAGCACAACAAACTTACCCACGGAGAAGCCTACAACTACGATATCATCTTGGTTGGCGTGTTCAACTTGATTAACTCTTTCTTGGGTCTTCCTTGGTTGGTTGCCACCACTGTCCCCTGTATCATCCACTTGAGTTCCCTTGCTGAGAAGGACACCAATGGAAACATCCTCCATGTCCAAGAGACCCGTTTGACAATGTTCTTCTCCCACTTGCTTCTTGGATGCACCCTTGCTGCCCTTGATGCCCTCCGTGTCATCCCTGTCCCTGTCTTGTCTGGAGTCTTCCTTTTCATGGGTCTCTCCTCTCTTCCAAGCATGCAATTGTGGAACCGCATCTTGCTCTTCTTCCAGCAGCCAAGCAGGTTTGCTGAGACCTCCTACATCAGGTGGATGGAACCCAAGCGCATCCACTTCTTCACTTGCTTCCAGTTGGTGTTCTTCTTTGGAATCTTTGTGGTGATGAATATCAAGGCCATCTCTATTGCCTTCCCCTTCATGACCTTCTTGTGTATTCCTGGACGTCTCTACCTTGCCCCCAAGTTCTTCGCCGGATGGGAACTCTGCTTGTTGGATGGTGAGGAAGACAACATTGTTGCCTGGGAAGAGCTCAAGGAACAGTCTCTCCGTGGCTTCAAGGTTGACAAGACCACCCCCGATAGCGTCGAGGATGCCGATGCCGCCGAGGAGGAAGATGCCAAGTACATGCCCAACACCATTGAAGAGGTCGATGTCTAAGCGGCTTCCCGCTATTGGACTCCCACTTTTTTGAGGATTTTAATGTCTACATGTTAAGAAGAAATTTGATTGTGAGACGAGAAACGCTGATCGACGGACGGTGATGCAGCTGCAGTGGATTTTATTTATCTACATGCGCCTTGACCTATTGTTTTGACAAGCTTTCCAGCACCCCCTGTGATAAGAATAAAAAAATAAAATAGTATCAACTATTACGAAAAAAATCGTCTCTTTATGTCACGAAAAGTTTATATGATGGTAGCAATGTCATCATCTACTTCGCTGCAAAACCTTCCGACGATAGATCGGGCCACCGCGCTTGGTTTAATCGATCAATAGAAAAATTGTACATCCGACGACAGGGGCTGTATCGACGCACAGACAAATGGGCTACCGCAGCCGGCGGGGAGTCCTTAGTTTCTGTGCTGCTTGGCCGCGATTCGCAGCCTGTACGTATCAGGTACTGTTTGATTCTTGCACTTTTCAGATCTTTCCGAAATCTTTTCGCACCTCTTGTCATTACCCTGGCGGGCAGCGTGTACCGGGCACTCGCCGCAGATGGGATCTTTTCGCACTTTTTGTTGGCGGACCGGTTGCAGAAACGTTCGGCCATTCGTCACAGAGGTGTGGGTGACGGGCTGGCTGTGCTCCACCGACTCCGTCTTGTCCTCCCCCTTCAAGTTGCCAAATTCTTCGGCGTGTCGGCGGGGCCTCTCTTTCAACATACTCCTTCAAAGAACTGTCTCTGCTTGGACGAAAACATCACCGAGGATGAGACTGAAATCAACTGCCACTTGTCGATCTGAACCGCACACGAAGTAAGTCCCCATCGAAGCAACATGGGGCACCCTTACAGATCTTTCGACAATCGGGTCTTGGCGTAGGACATGTACCTTGCGAGCCATTGTCGCCTAAATAGTTGGAGCTGAGGTCAGTTCCGCGCCGCCTCGATGATGACCGCACTCAGCCAATATGAAAACTGAGAAGCAACAAAGCATCCCGTCACAGAGTTTTACTGTGTTCTTCCAAGTCATCAGATGACGAAACGGCAGGTTCTGTCCAATCTTTTCTTCAGGCTTCAAGTTCCGATATGGTCGGTGGAAAAGATAAACTCACGGAGGTTGTGACGATGCTATCGACATTGTCGGGCTCGCAGAAATAGGTGTCCGGCACGTTGGCGCTGGACTGCAAGATCCTTTCGGGCACACCAGACGTAAGGAACTTTTCATACTCGAACGTTCGGTGCTGGACTGCAAATCCCTCCTGGTATATCTCGGTGTATTTGCCTCTGATCTTTCACCTCGCAGATAATCACAGCAACAAGCACGGGGCTTCATATCCACAGCTATAACAAGCGTTCTGGTCAGAGCACTCGGGGATGATGCTTACGGCCGGAAAAAGAAGCCACGGTAAACGAAAATGAATTGAGAAATGTTCAGCTCTGAAAATCTACCGAGATTGTAAGTAAAGCTGTGATTATATGTAGTCTTAATGTATTTGCTAATTCATTGCCAGCTAAAGAGGTCGACTCAAGGCTATTGGCTGCAGCATTATCCTTCACTTGCATCCCCTACCTACAGTGCAGAACTGTTGTAGGCAACAACCAAATCTGTAGAAGAAGCAATGGGACCATTTGAGGCAACACCTAAATCTCCTGAAGCACGGACATCAAAAACACAATCCATAATTTCACTACCCCAGTGGGCACAGGCTTGCATGGCCTCCTCCTGGGAAATGGTGGACTCTTCCAAACGGCGGAGTCTGATCTTCTTGTTTGCCTTGGATAGAAGTTCACACTGCTTTGGATGAGGGGATGGGACACGGAAGAGAAAGCCGTCAACTGCACCCCGCACCTGCCAGTCCTGCCCATATTCATTCATGTCCTTGTGGATAGTGATGTTATCCCGGCTGACCCAGGCACCATCCTCGAACCTCCCCATCAGACCAGAGCTGGTGCCAAAGTTTTTCCGGGTGGCATGGAGGATGCTGATGGAAATCCAGTCCTTGTACTCTCGAATGTCAATCTCTTCCTTGTATCCATCAAGGTGAATCTTGTAGACATGCCTGGGCTTATTCTTGGCTTTGGAAGATGAGACTCTGTAACCGGCCAAATCTTCCGTGGCGCCAACTGTTTGCGGGACACCGTTGACATAGTGCTTGCCTTGGTTGCCCACCTCCAAAACATCATCTCCAATCCGAATAGCAACATCTGAAATGTAGGAAAAGAATGTCTTAAAGGAACTGCTTCTAATGTGAATGGAAAGTCCCTGGTTGGCCTTGCCGTGACCATCTGCCACGTGAGGTGCGTTCAACAAGACCAAGTCACAGTGACCATGGAAATCATATTGGGCACCATGCCAAGTCTTGAAATGTGGATCTCCACCGGCACCTCCTGATGCAGGTAGTGAAGATGGAGCTTCACTTGGGATGGGGGTGGGTAAGGGAGTGGGCGCGGCAGTGGGCGCACCGTTACGATAAAACGTGAGAGTCATTGTCTGGCTACCCTGCGGATCGCAGTTGGCGCCTCCAAGTCCACCCCACTGTTGGTCATTGCGGCAAGGACGAAAGGTTTCGTAGGCACCGCACGCGCAGTGAGGATCCGCACCGCCAGTATTTATAAACGAAACCTCCAATGTAGAGCCACACGTTCCGATCCATGCAGTCTTACTACCAACTACTACGGTATAGGGTGATACTTGTGTTCCCAGTCCCCTGTGAATGGCATCTGCCAAATTTGTGGCACCGACGGCGTCGTTCAGTGTAACCGTAGATAAAAGGGTCCCACCGTATGCAACCCGGGCAAAGTTACCCGTCAAAGCAGCTGTGAATGCGTTCCAATTGGTACATTCTTGTGATCCAGCACCCGCGCTTTGCACATAATTCCATGTAAAACTGGCATCTTGAGCGGCTCCAAAAGAAGCAAACTTCCCCAAGACGAACAAGAGGGTCCACAATGTTTTAGATATGGTGAAGCTCATTGTTGTTTCGAGAATACTTCGGATGGGGGTGAAAGCTGCTGATCGATCGAGGAGATGTGCTATTTCTCAAATGCTGCCCGGCGGACGTGCCTGACAGGGTTACTTATTGTAGAGTGGTTGTTGTTGTTGGACCTGATGTTCGAGCACGACTTTGCAGATTGTTCGCGAGTTCGATTGTAAGTTTTTTGTCTATAGGTTGCTCGTTGGTAGAGAACGGTTTTAGTTAGATAGTTTCCCGCCAGGTTACGGTTTATTTGTGCAATGATTATTGCTGCACTCGACTGCATCCAAGCGCCGCCCATACTATAGCTGCGTCGTAATTTTCAAATAGATTAGTCAGTTTCCAATCCGCCTCCTCGTGCTAATAGTAGCGTTGAAGAAGGCTTGTACTTTACTGTAGAAGAAAAAGAAGAAAAAAGAAGAAGCTACTACGTACTATCGTTCAGTACTGTTCTACAGTACTAGCTGGTAACAGTTTGACGTACAGTAAGAACAATGTTCAGAAGCGGTCCTCGCGCACCCATGTTGCCGCACAAAGCCTACGCATAAAGTGGCGTACAGGACACCTCATCGGTGCGGTGATTCTTTCTTCGCGCGGACACTGCGCGAAATCGCCGCACAACATTAGCGTATGTACGAGCAGCGCACAGACGTGTTTACTCTCAAACCATCTAGTTTCGAAATAATCAAGTCGACGATGGCATTCATGCCGCTAACATCTGTTAAATCTACCTAAACAATGGCACCTAGTGGACTAGCAGCGCTAGCACAAGCGGCGGGTGCAGCCAATGGAGAAAGGTCGCCGAATTGGAAGGACTGCCATGAGATTTATCCTCCCCTTGATGACATTGCCAAAGCACTTCAAGACACTGGGAAGTTGGTTAATTGTCGGACTAAAGCGGGCAGAGAGCGTGGATTGAAGCGCACCCAGTGTGATTTAATCCAGAAGCTTGCTGGAAACATCTGTAAGAAGACAAAGGAGCTCTACAAGGCCACAGGACTCACTGAGAATGCAAGCCGTGGTCGTCTTCCACTTGTGTTGGAAATTGTCAACAACAGGAAAGCGTTTGACACGGCTGATGTTATGATTGACTTCCACCCTTATAACAAAGATGGGAAGGTCTTTCTTGTCAACAACGAAGTTCCTTATGCGGGCATTGATAGCTGTGTTCAACGCTTCCAAGAACACATTGAAGATTCTGTTCGAGCGAAGGCAGCCCAGAGGACGCCAGATGATGGTGTGAGGTGCGCGGCCATCATGCTCGATCCGAAGCATCGTGGTTCAGTGGCCGGTGTCATGAGCAACAAGAAGGATCGAAATAAGAGTGATGTCTCAGGAGACCCTGTAGAAAACTTCTTTTCTCAAGCAGTCATCGACTTCTTGAATCCGTCCTACCAAGTTCAACAGCCAAAAGAAGAGAACGTTCGCGAGTTTCCAGAAGAAGACCGTGCGTGCTGGGAACCGGATAACCCAACGATTATGGAGCATGACAGAGATGGCAAGTGGTTGATGGACACTTGGTTTCAACACATTAAACCAAAGTACAGGCATTCCTTAAACAAGTGGAATAAAGACACTGGGGGTGGATCTGGCGAAGTTCACGAGTTCATCAACTACTGCAGTCATGACCGTTGGCTTGGTTGGGTCTTTGCTTTGGACTATGAGGCTTCTTTTCTTCTAGCTGCTAACACTTGTGGGCAGATGCCTGCGCGATTGCAGTTAGAATCTGGTTGGGACGATGTCGTATCGGAACTTGGAGAGGACGATACGAGAGCCAGCAGCAGTGGTCGAAGCAGCGCTGAAAAGAAAATTAAGAAGACGACAGACGACATCAGTGACCTTAACAAACTGATCGGCGAACTCGTCAAGTCAAAAAGCAACACGGTCCCGGATGCACCGGACAAACCGAACTTTCACTTCTGCATGGAACGTGCAGCTTGCTACAGAGAGGAGATCAAGAATGTGGAAGGGGACAGTGCTCTAAGTCCAGACACAAAGGAACTTACAGTGAGGATGTTAAAACGGAAGAAGAAGCGTTTGCACCAACTGGCCGAAGAAGCCGATGCGAAACGTTACAAAACTGGAGACGATGACGAATGAAACATTGCGGACGAGCCGATGACGAATGATGCGCCAGCAGCAGAGCAGAGCAAATGGTTAGAAAGAGAATTATTTTGTTGAGTGTTTTTAACAGTCCATGTGCACGTGTCCTTGTGCGTTCAACCGCATGTTGCTCAAAATCGGTCGTTGGAAGTTGTGGTGGGCTAACTTCAACAAGTTGCTGTTTCGAATCCGTTGACCTTGTCGTCTGTGTTCTGCGTCTTGATTGCTTGGTCTTCCTGCAGGTCTTGGCTCGTTGTTGTCAGTGACAAGTGCCCGCGGTTGTTCCCCGGTTGCTTGAGTGAGACGCTGCTGTGATTGTTGGTTACCATCGATGCGGAAATTCGAGAAGCAATTTCTGTCAAAGTCATCGTGTGGGTTCCCATGTCTCTCATCAATTATAAAATTATGCAGGAGCATTGCTGCTTGAATGATCATCCCACATTTCTTCAGATCGAAACGAAGGGCACGCCAGAAAATGCCCCACCGCATGACGAATTCACCAAAGGCGCATTCAATGTAGATTCGATTGGCGGAATGGTAGCAGTTGAAGGCATCTAACGACCGTGTCGGATCGGATTGTAAATCAGGAAGCTCGCATGGCACTTGAAGGAAACCAGTGAGCGGATAAGCCGAATCCCCATCTAAATGCAGTCCTTCTCCAACGAGTCTGTCGTTCTTCTCACACAGGAGATCCCACAATTTGCAGTTGTTAAATGCTGTAGAGTCGTGAGCAGAACCCTTGTTCATTGGGTTCACCCATAAGAATCTTTTTTTCTTATCGCAAATTGCTTGGACGTTCAGAGCGCAGAAGCCTTTGCGGCAACAACAATTTCCCGGATCACTAACATCCCTCAATTTGGGCGATTGAATTCGCATGGCAATTCCATCGATAGCACCAAAGCAACCACACAAAACACCTCCAGTCTTTTCTCCGAAGTCCGAGGCCAATTGATGTAGCCGATCACAGTCATCATTCCTTAACCAGCAAACCAAAGGAAATCTGTAGGTCCTGATGACCCATCGAATGAACGTGTCAAAGGCCTCGTACACTTGTGACTTCACAACGTCAAACAAAGGAACCATGTCCAAATATGATCCTCCCGCAAGCATTCGGAGAGATATGGCTGATTTGATCTCACCCGGAATGTAACCGCCTTGGTGTTGCAATGCTAGAGATGTGGGACGTTCACTTAAGCCTCCATGTGAGAGAAAGGCCTCAGGTCTAAAGACTTCCTGAGAAACCACAGCGCAAATGTCATCACAAAGCTTCTCGAATGAGGCAATTGGCATACGAAACATTCTTCGAAAATGTTGTGGTGACACCCTCTGCAAAAACGAATGCCATGTCGGCCGGTTCTTTTGTTTGGGGCGTCTCCCATTTAACCTCTTTTGTTGGCGAACAAAGGCATCAGCAGCTTCCTTCACCTCCTTGTTTAGCTGCAGGCAAGTTAACAGCAGAACTAAAAGCAGTTCGTCATCCTCGTCAACAACTGCAGGCATCGTTCATAACGTTGTTGCTACTAGACTAGACAGTTGTATTATGTCTTTGATGACTGTCATTGGCAAGACGAAAACTACCTTCTGTCAAGAAAAACACCAACTATACGCTAAATAACCAGTACTTTTTTGGGTCGAGATTATTTGGCGTCCAGTTTTTCAATTTCAGCGTATTTGCGAAATATTTAGCTGTACGCTAGGTCTGTACGCTGATTCTGTACGGCAATATGCGTGCGCGAGGACCGCGTCTCAGAGCCAAGAGCGAGGGAACTCTATCTTCAAGTGTTGGTATCGGATGAAATGATTCCTGTGGTAGGTACTCCAGGAGTAGCAAGCTATTATTACGAGCAGCTAGTAGTAAATGGAGAAAGAATGGACGAAAGATACGTACACCAGCTCCTGGTTGCTACTAGGGGGTTAGTAGCAAGTGGTAGTATTCATGACAGCGCCGGCCTGACGGAGTGGAGAGGCAACTACGTAGTTGAGTAGTAAGGGGACGCGCAAGCTATCCTTCCACTCATAAAAGCCGCCGGGCCGTAGGAGGTACGTAGTTGGCAATTGGACAGCCAAGATGATGGAGACTGGTACCACCGGAAAACTGGCTGGCTGCTCACTTGCTTGCCTAGCTAGTGGCGGCTACTACTAGGTACAGTCCAAATAATTGAAACAGCTCCCGCTCGACGTAGCCAGCCACTTGCAACTGAACTGAAGCCAACCAGGTACCAGTACTAAGCATCTAACCTGACCAGGTAAATCATGGCTACTACTACAGTAGGTCGTAGCTGGTCAGTAATTTCAACAGTGAAACATTCCAGGCACGACTGAGTGCCACACAGTGCACCGCGATCCCTCCCTCTCACTCACTACGGCGGCATGCACACTACTGCTTGTAGGCGCAAGGACGGATCCCGACGGAGTTCCAATGTTGTTTTTGGTACCAGCAATTTGTAGAAGAAGCTTACCGGTACTGTGATACTGTCACAGGCACGACGGATCCAGGCACGAGCACCAGATTGTTGCCAGAGAAGACCAAATCAACTACAGTACGTACTGTGAAGTTCCGAAATGAGATTTGGTCAAACAGGAAGCATTCCGCATCTTACTAATAATTAGTACAAGTGCCAATCGGCATAAACCATGTGTTTTCCATCGGCATCTTCCTAACCACTATTTTCTCTCCTAATGATTTATCC
>ENA-ORBV01006207-ORBV01006207.1-microbial-mat-metagenome-genome-assembly--contig:-NODE-6207-length-21256-cov-10.269607_pt1 | contig 21256 bp, 18 predicted proteins | sample MGYA00237777_ERZ505514 | MGnify/ENA primary metagenome ERZ505514 (study PRJEB26160, sample SAMN06269048) | microbial mat metagenome | isolation source: Oligotrophic lake microbial mat | place... | reverse complement strand
TTTCAAGCAGAAGACGGCATACGAGATTCGCCTTAGTCTCGTGGGCTCGGAGATGTGTATAAGAGACAGGTCGAGCCCCGACGTGCGGTGAGCATGATGAACTCCATGGAAGGTATCGCCAGCGGGCGAGCGTTGGGTTGCGTGCTTTGGTGGGTGGACAAGCGGCCCGCCGCCTTCGACCTCAGTACACTCCCGCCATGAGCGTACCCAACCATTCGTCACGAACAAAGGCAGGGATCCGTAAGCTTTCTGAAGGTGGCAACGGCCTGAAATTCAAAGCGAGCCCGGCCTCGGCCGCGGGCTCACCGGTCTCTGCGGCCTCGTCACCGGGCACGCGGATGGAAAAGGACACGATGGGGCCGATGGAGGTCCCGGCGAGTGCGTTGTACGGCGCTTCAACGCAGCGTGCGGTGCTGAACTTCCCGGTCTCGGGCAGGCCGGTGCCGTTCGGGATTCTGTCGGCGTACGCGGCGATCAAGTCGGCGTGCGCGACGGTGAATCTGGGGTTGGATCGGCTAGATCTCAAGCGGACCAAGGCGATCGTGGCGGCGTGCCGGCAGATCGCCGACGGGCTGCCCGAGCACGGCGGATGGGCAACCCATTTTCCGATCGACATCTACCAGACTGGCAGCGGAACCTCGACCAACATGAACGCCAACGAGGTGATCGCGAATCTTATTTGCCTGGCCAATGGCAAGCCGGTCGGCTCGTCTAAGGACGCGGAGTATCTCAAGGCTGGCGGGGTTCATCCCAACGACCACGTCAACATGGGCCAGTCGAGCAACGACACGTTCCCGACGGCGATGCATGTCGCGGCGGCGGTGGCCATTTATCGCGAGTTGCTGCCAGCGGTGCAACGGATCGCGTCGGAACTTGAGCAGAAGGCCAAGGCGTGGGACAAGATTGTGAAGATTGGCCGCACCCACCTGCAGGACGCGACGCCGATCCGGCTGGGGCAGGAGTTCAGCGGTTACGCCAGCCAGATGCGGCACGCGGAGGAGCGGCTGGGGCGGGCGCTCGACACGCTGAGCGAACTGCCCATCGGTGGCACGGCCGTGGGCACGGGGATCAACGCGCACGAAAAGTTCGGCGCGCTGGTCGCGGCGGAATTGACGGCGTTCTTCTCGCCCGGACGCGGGAAGAAGGGCTCGACCGCATCAGCTGGCGCGTCGTCAAACTCGCTCACGTTCAGAGAAGCGAGCAACCACTTCGAGGCCCAGCACGCCAAGGACGCGATCGTCGAGGTGAGCGGTCACCTGAAGACGATCGCGGTGAGCATCAGCAAGGTTGCGAACGACATCCGTTGGCTGGGGTCGGGGCCTCGCTGCGGGTTGGGTGAGCTGGTGCTGCCAGCGGTGCAGCCGGGGTCGTCGATCATGCCGGGGAAGGTGAACCCGGTGATCTGCGAGTCAGCGATAATGGTGTGCTGCCAGGTGATCGGCAACGACGCGGCGATCACGCTGGGCGGGATGGGGGGCGTGGGGTCGATGCTCGACTTGAACGTGGCGATGCCAATGATGGCGGCGAACTTACTTGACTCGATCCATCTGCTGGCGCGGACGTGCCACGTCTTCACGGACAACTTGCTTGTGGCGCTCAAGCCCGATGAGAAGCGGTGCGCGGAGCTGATCGAGGGCTCGCTGGCGATGTGTACGAGCCTGGTGCCGGTGATCGGCTATGACAAGTCAGCGGCCCTGGCGAAGGAAGCGTTCAAGCAGGGGAAGACGGTGCGGCAGCTTGCGCACGAGACGGTTGCGGGGCAGAAAGACGTATCGGGCAAAGAGATCACGAAGGCGCAGATCGACAAGTATCTCGATCCGTGGTCGATGACGCTGCCGGGCGGCGAGGGCAGCGCGGGGGGCTGAGCGCGGTGGTGTTGAGCGCGATTGGGTTGTGAGGCGCCCTCCGATCGGGTCGGGCGTGAGCTAGGTGCGCACGCCGTAGCGTTCGATGGCTCGGACGAGCTTCTCGTTGCGGTCGTCTTCAACGTCCTGGTTGACCACGAGCACGGCATGGATGACGCCCGGCACCCAGAGGCAGAGAGTGAGCACGAGGTTCAGCAGGGCTTGGATCGGGCGGCCGCAGAACAGCACGGCCACGGGCGGCAGCAGGATGGCGAGAAGGTAACGCATGGTCCAGACTCCGGCCCGACGGCTGTGTCGGGTCAGAGAGTTTTTCGGAGATCGCCTGGGCGGGTTTCACACTTCCATGACTACCGCGACCTGCTCGGTCATGGCGGCGTGGCGGAGGGCTTCTACCGCTCGGTCAAGCTTGGTGCGGGTGGTGATGAGGCTGGCGGTTTCGACGGCGTTCTTGGCGAGCAAGTCGAGCGCGTCGTTGAGTCGGCCGCAGCGGGCCCCGATGAGTTCGAGCTCGTTGACGACCGCGAGCGCCAAGTCCACGCCGCGCTCGGGCGAGAGCGCGGGAGCGGGGATCGGCGCTGGCGTGGTGCGCAGCACGATCTTGCCGCGCGGGCGGACGAGTTGCATGGCTAGTTCGAGCCCGCGCGGGGAGCCGGAGCAATCGACGATGACGTCTTGGTCTTGGCGTCGGCCAACCTCGTCGATGTGGCGGTGCTTGATGCCCCATTTTTCGCAGAGCGCGAGCTTGTCGGGGTTGGTGCCCAGCAGGCGGACGGAGGCGTTGAGCTTGACGAGGACCTGAGCGGCGAGCAGCCCGGTGAGCCCGTCGCCCAGCACCGTGACGTATGGCTTGCCCTCGATGCGGAGCATGTGGCCCGCGTGGAGAACACTGGCGAGAGGCTCGGCAAAGACGGCTGCGTCGTCGGGGACGAGCTTGGGAACCTCGTGCAGGTTGACGATCGGGAGTGTGAAGCGATCGGCGAAACAGCCGTTGCGGCTGGCGAGGCCGAGCACGGTTCGAAGCTGGCAATGAGCGGAGAGGCCTTGGCGGCAGCGTTCGCACTTGCCGCAGACGACGCTGATGGAACCGACGACGCGCTTTCCGATCCAGGCCTTGGATTCTTCGGCGCTGGCGCGCTCGTGGATTTTTTCGACGACGCCGACGAAGCGGTGTCCCATGACGCCCTCGAAGGCGACGCGGCCTGCGGCGACGGCGAGGTCGGCGGATCCGATGCAAACCCGAGTCGGGCGGATCAGTGCTTCACCGGCGCCGGGGACCGGCGCGGTTGAGGCCGCGTCGAAGCGGACGGTGCCTTTTTCGATGCAGAGGGCTCTCACCGACCATCCATCGGCGGCATCCCGACCGGCGATGAGCCCTCGGGCTCGTTGGGTGGTTTCGGGACCATGGGGAGGTACTCGTAGAACTTGCGGTCCCGGCGGAAGACCGGGTAGACGTAGGCCGAGCGTGCGGCGAAGGCGTCTTTGGTGGAATCGACCCACTTGCGCCAGGCGGCGCGGTCGAGCCCAAAGTCTTGGCCGGTGAGCGTGCGGAGCGAGCCGAGGGTCGCGTAGTTGACGGCGAGGCTGGGGTCGGCCAGGGCTTTGATGAGTTCGGAGACGACGCGGTTGTCGGGGTACTGCCCGAGGGCGTCCGCGGCCTCGGAGCGGACATCGACTTCGAGTTCCTTTGCTTCGTCGATGGCGTTGATGAGCGCGGGGATGGCGACGAGGTTGTGGACGCGTTGCAAAGCGCGAGCTCCCTCCGCGCGAACGAGCTTGTCCTCGTCCTGGAGAGATTTCACGAGCAGGGGCACGTGCTCGGGCCCGCCGTGGTTGCCTAGGGCGCGAGTGGCGGCGGTGCGCACGCCAGCGTCGGGATCCTTGATGTTGTCGACGAAGAGCTTGATATAAACGGGCTCGCCAGCGAAGGGGTAGGTGGCGAGTTTGAGAGTGCCGCGGTAGCGTTTGTCGGCGTCGTAGGGGTCGATAGACCAGGCGGCGGCCTCTTCGGGTGTGGTGTCGGCGATGACAGAGAGGAGGCCATCGGCCCCGGGGCGGATGCCTTCGAGCTCGCACCCGCCGAGCAAGTGAGCGAGCGTAAAGGAGAGAGCGCCGGTCAGAACCGCGGCGATCACCCGAGGGCGTGAGCGGTGCGTGGTCGTTGGTGGATTGATTCCCGTACCATCCATAGCGTCGAGTATAACCCGCGCCGCGCTCGGCGCGCGGCGATCCGCCCAGAACGCCGGAGGTCAGTCTTGACATTTCTTTCTCGCACGCGTGAGCGTTGTCCGGCCGTTGCGGGGGGCACGGGCGGGTTGGTCGCGGCGCTGCTGACGCTGGGTGCTTGGCTGACTGGCTGCGCGACAACGAACCCTTGGCCCGAGATGACGCCAGCGGAGCTTGCGCCCGCGCCGGTCGCGCTTCGGGCGGAGATGTTCTATCGGGCGGGGCCTTGGACCAAGGTGTATGAGCTCGGGAACGAGGCTGAGCGGGCGGGCGGTGCGCGGCTGATCCGACGCTGTTCGGCCCCGGAGTCGGATGAGACGTGGCAGGTGGGAACGTTCGAGGTCGCTCGGAAGGGTGCTGAGGAACGAAAACTTCAGACCATCACGCTTGGGTCGGACGGCACGGGCGGGATTGTGCTGATCGAGCTTGTGGACCTCGTGCAATCAACACGCACCGCGTTCGATCCGCCGATGCTGATGCTGCCCGGCAAATTAGAGTCCGGAGTGGCGGCGGAGACAAAGTCCCAGGCGTCGGTTTCCTCGCTCGCCACGCCGGAGAAAGTGATCCAGCGCGGACCGGTGCGGCTGCTCACGGTCTTCACCGCGGACCTCGACAACGCTGATGCGTTCCGCGTGCGGCAGACCATGAAGATCGAGCTCGGCGGCTCCGTCGTGGAGCGCAGGACGTTCCACACGGGCCGCTACTCGGAGGGCGTGTCCGCGGAAGACGAGATGCTGACGGTTACGGTTGGTCCGTTCACCGTGCTGTCGAAGAGCCGTCGGCTGCGACTGACCCAAACTAGCGATGATGGCATGACGAGGTGAGCGTTCCGCCGGGCTCGCGCGTCACGCGGCCTTCTTCTTGCCCTTGTTCTTGCCCTTGTTTTGGGCTTGGTTTTCGGCCTGCTTCTGGTCCTGACTGGGAGCCTGAGCTTGAGCCTGCCGCGGCTGTGTGGGCTGCGACTGGGCTGGCGTGGAGGTTGGCATAGAGGCCTTGTTCGGCGGCTGGTTTGGGTTCGTGGCTGGCGTGGTGGCTGAGCTTGTGCGTGCCTTGGGCTCGACGGGGACGACCGAGCGTAGCGGGCCGGTGATCGTGGGCATGCTCCACTGCGCGCCCTCGAGCAGCTCGTCGACGCGGGCCTGGTTTTCGAAGGTGTGCTTGACGCTGAGCATGCGACGCCAAATGAAGATGCCGACGATGAGGGAGAGGAACGTGCCGCCAGCCCAGCCCGCGGCGGCGTAGAGCATGCGGGTGTTGTCGATGGGCTGTTCGGTAGATTTGGCGGGCTGGGTGATGACCGTGACCGCGCCGTCGACGCGTTGCTGGCGCGAGGCGTTGGCCTGGCTGGCGAGGGCGGTGGTGAGCGTTTCGAGGACACGGGCGGTACGTTCGCTGCCCTCGCCGTGGAGCTCGATCACCATCTCGCCCTCGCTGCCCGGGCGTGTGCGGAGGTCGTTCTTGACCGTGGTCCCGATCGCGCCCGGGGTGGCGAGCGAGGTCATCCCGCGGCGTGACATGCGTTCGGCGGCCAGCTCGTGGAAGCGAGGGTCGTTGAGCATCTGCTCGTGGAAGAGTTGCCACTCGCCGAACTCGGCGCTGTTGAGCTCACGGTTGCGTGACTCGGCCTTGAGCGTGGTGTTGGCTGCGAACACTCCGGGGGTGACGAACCCGGTGGTGACCCAGCTCAGAGCGCCGATCGAGAAGAACGCGCCGATGGAATAGAACAGGACGGCGGCTGTTTTGCCCTTGGCTTTCATCTGCTCGGTGCGGCGGCGTGCCGCGTTGATCGAGTCCCGGGCCGAGATCAGCTCGGTACGCAGCGCCAGAACCTGCTCGCACTGCTCGAAGCGAGTGCGGAGCACGTCGCCAGCCTTCTTGATCTTGGAGTCTTGCTGCCGGACGAGCACGCGAGCGCGCCGCAGGCGTTCACGGCGGCGCTTGGTCCACACCTCGTCGGCCGAGCCAGTGTTGATCTTGGCGTCGGTCGCGGCCTTGGCGGCGTGCTGGGCGTGCTCGAGGGCGGACTTGGATTCGACGATCGCGGCCTGAAGGGCGTCGATCTCGGTCTTCTGGCTCTCGGCCTGCAGGCGAAGTGATTGGATGAACTGGGCTGCTTTTTCGAGCCGTGCCTTGGCGGCGTTGTCGGTGCCGCCTTGGTCTTTGCGAAGTGACTCGAGCTCTTCGCGAAGGCAATCGGCCTCGGCCTTGGACGCGGCGGTGTTGGCTTGGAGTTGCTCGCTCAGCTGGGTCTGCCACTGTGTCCGCTCGGTTTCGAAGCTCTGCGTGAGTTTCTGGATCTCGGCGCCCGACGCGCCCTTGCCGTCGCCGGGGTTGGCCTTGAGGGCGGTGAGCTCTTTGGTGAGCTTGCGGACTTCCACGCGTTCGTTGGCGAGAACCTGCACCTGGTCGTCGAGGACTTCCTGCAGGCCCGCACTCTTTTCCTGCTCGCCCTTGATCTGTTCTTTGAGCAGGCGAGCGACGTCGGCCAGTTGCGAGAACCTGGCGTTGAGGTCTTCGACGGACTTGCGTGACGCGGCGACCTCGCCGCGGTGTGCTTCGGCGGCTTGGGCTGAGGCGGTGGCTTCGGCCGCGGCGCTCTCGCGCACGTGGGCCAGCTCGCGCTGAAGCTCGGCGGCGCGCTGCTTGGTGATTTCGAGCCCGGTGGTCTGGTCGCGGAGCTTGGCGTCGCGGGCGTTGCTCGATTCCTGGGAGGACTCGATCGCCTTGCGTTGCTGGGCGAGTTCTTCTGTGGCCTTGCTCAGTTCGGCCTGACGTTGCGTGAGTTCGGTCTGCGAGCGTTCGAAGGCCTCGCGCTGCTGCTGGGTCTCGCGGCGTTCGCGTTCGCAGGCCTCGCGCATCTGGGCGAGATCGGCCTGTTGTTCTTTGATGCGGGCCTCGTTCTCGTTGACGCGATCGATCTGTTCTTTAAGCTCGACCTCGCGCATTTTGAGATCGGCGGTCATGGCGACGCGCTGAGAGTAGAGCGACTTGAGGCTCTCGACCCCGGCCTGGAACTCGCCGAGCACTTCCATCACCGCGTCCTCGCTGGCGCCGAGCTTGGTGGGCGTGGCGTTGGGCTTGTCGGTCGCGCCTAAGTCGGCGGGGCCGGGGTTGTCCTGGTTCGATCCGATCGGAAGATTCATGTCTCACTCCACGTACGAAGATGCGGGCGCAGGTCACGCGCGGCGGCCGGTGAACTCATGAGCCCGACCGCGCAGGCAGCCTGCGCAAGCCGGGCCAGTTCGGCTATCGGCCCGACCGGGCCTCGACTCAACCCCGGCCCGGCCACCGCCTCAACCCCGGGTGTGATCCGCACCGCAAATTCGGACCAAACCCTCGCCCGGTGCGGGCCTGTCCCGGCCCACATCCGGTCCACGTCCGGTCCACACCCGGTCCACACTCGGTTCACGTCCGGTTCGGGCCCGGGGCCAACTCGGGTCACGGTGTGTCAAGGTTTGGTCAACACTCGATCAGCGCCCAGAAAAAACTTGGCTGATGAGATGTTGGCACGATCAGCGATCCTGCGAGGCCCGGAAATCGTCCCCGGCCCCGATACCATTCCGTCGCATGAACGGCGCGGCACAGACCGCCAAACCTCTCCCGATAGTCACGCTGCCCGCCGGTCGGCTCGACGCCCTGCGCCGCCACCTCCCCAACGCGCTCACCGTGCTGCGGCTTGCCATCGCGATGGTTTTCTTTGTGCTGTTGTCGGTGTGGGACGGCACGCGGGCGGCGGCGTTGCACTTTGGCACGGGAGAGCTGGACAAGACACTCGTGCTGGCCGGGGTGCTGTTCATCATCGCCGCGATCACCGACGCCATCGACGGGCATCTCTCGCGGCGTTGGAACGTGACGACCGGCTTTGGCCGTGTGATGGATCCATTCGCGGACAAAGTTCTCGTCGTCGGTGCCTTCATTTACCTTGCGTCGCCGGTCTTTCATTCCACGCTCGGCCCCGGCGGGCAGAGCTTTCAGATCTCGGGTGTTGCGCCGTGGATGGTGGTGCTGGTGATGGGGCGGGAGCTGCTGGTGACTTCGATCCGGGGCCTGATCGAAGGCCACGGCGGGAACTTCTCGGCGTCGCTGTCGGGCAAGCTGAAGATGATTGTGCAGTCGATCACGATCCCGACGGTCATCCTCTCGATCGCGATCCTGGACGTTTCGCCGGGTACCGTGGGCGCGAGACTGATCACGGTGGCGGTGTGGGCGACGGTGGTCGTCACGGTTATTTCTGGCTGGCCGTATGTGCTGCGCGGCATCGCCGCGATGCGTGATTCGGAGATCTCCGGTTGAACGCCAAGCCGCCGCTCACGATCTCGACTCGGCGCCGGTCGTCGTTGGGCTGGATCACGGTGTTTGGTCTTGGCCACATGAAGCCAGCCTCGGGCACTTGGGGCTCGATGCCGCCGGTGGTGATCGCTGGCGCGATGATCGCGGCCGGGTTCGGACCGGTCGAGCACCCGATCGTGTACCACGCGGTGCTCGTGACAATCCTGCTGACGTTCAGTGCGGCGTGCGTGGTGCAGGGGGACCAGGCGGAGGCTCGGTTCGGTGAGAAGGACCCCGGGCAGGCGGTGGCTGACGAGACGGCCGGTCAATGCTTCTCGCTGATGGCCCTGCCAGCCGTCGCGGTGCAGCCGGGGTGGCACGCGGCCCTGACGCTGCTGGGGGCGTTCTTGGCGTTTCGAGTTCTGGACATCATCAAGCCCTGGCCAGCCAACGGGCTACAACGCGTGCCGGGGGGGTGGGGGATTTTGCTCGACGATGTGATCGCGGGGTTGTACGCGATGCTGGCGGTTCAACTGATGGCCCGGGTGCTTGTTCCGTGGTAACGGCGGTCCTGACGATGAGCGAGATTGATTATTTTCGTGCGAACACCACAAGTGAAAAAGCATTCATGGTGGCGTCAGGAAAGATTCACCGCGCGATAAGAACCAAAAAGAGGAGATCGCGAGATCTCCGAATCGGAAACCTTCCAGCGGTAACGCTCGTATAAATACGGGTCTGCCTGGATTGTGGTCCGAAAATCGAACGTTACTCTTGATTTTGCCAGTCGTTAGAGGTAAAAGTGGTGAGAGTGGTTCGAGGTCGCGCACGCCAGCCCTCGGGCTCGCGACCAGTTCAGGCCTTGGACCTCTCGATTTTCATACCCGCAGACCCGGCGTACAGTCTCGACCCTTTGGAGTATTCTCATGGCTTTTTTGACGAACCTTCGGCCTTGGTCACGAACCTCACTCGCGCGCAACGCGGCGCCAAAATCTCGAAGCCCTCGGCAGTTGGTTGAAGCGCTCGAACAGCGCCAAATGCTGGCGGCTCAGCCGTTCGCGGCTGGCGACACGATCGTGAGTATTCAGACCAACTACGGCGAGGTGTGGGTCGAGTTGTTCGACAGCCGGGCACCGATCTCGGTCGCGAACTTTTTGAATTATGTCAATTCGGATCGTTACGACGGGACGTTTTTTCACAGGATGTTGGACACCAAAAACAATAGCGTTGACTTCGTTGTCCAAGGGGGCGGGTTCAAGCTTGACTCGAATGGAACGCCGCAGGCGGTTCAGACGTTCGCTCCGATCACGAACGAAGCCAGCTCGACCCTTTCGAACCGGGCGCTGACGATCGCCGCGGCACGGACCAACGAGCCGAACTCTGCGACCAGCCAGTTCTTTTTTAACTTTGTGGACAACTCTTCATCGCTTGACAAGACGACTTCAAACGCGGGATACGCCGTCTTCGGGCAGGTTGTCAAGGGCTGGGACGTGATTCTGTCGATCAAGGCGCTGGGCACGTTGGATCTCGATCCCGCGCCGCAGGAGCTCTATGACAATGTACCGGTCAGCGACGCGTTTGTGAGCGGTGCCACCGTCACCAACGCCGATCTTGTCGTCATCAACGACGTCACGGTTGTCACCAGCCCGGGCTGGAATCAAGAGGCCAACGGCGGGGCGATCACGCGTGGGGCAGGGAACGCGGCGGGCGAGTCGATCTTTGTGAGCGTCAACGAGCTGGGCCGCCCGATCGTGTTCTACCAGGCCCGCACCGGCGCGGCCTACTCGGTCGCGGACCTGAGCATCATGACCGGGTCGGGCACGCTGACAGGTCAGGTCTCAACGTGGTTCGACACCAAGGACGGTCGTTTCTACGCGGCCGCGCCCTCGACGGAGGGTCTGATGCTCTTTACGCGTGCGACCAACGGGTACTGGACGTTCCGCAACCTGACGACAGAGATCTCAGGGTCGCAGTCGATCGCGTCAGACATCCAGATTCTGCAAGGTAAGGACGGGATTATCAGCTTGGTGGGCTTGAACGACTCGGCAGAGCTGGTTCGGTACTCGCAAGTCAGCACCACCCAGACTGGCGGCAGGTTCAACTGGGAGGCTCGCAACATTTCGGTGCGTGACCTGACGCCCAACGTCTTGGCGACGCCGCGGTTTGTGGGGAATCTTTCGACGTATGTGACGAGCTGGAACGGGCTGAACATCGCGGGTCTGGACGACAACGGCGACGTGCAGGTCGTGTGGTGGGCGCCGGGCCAGGCGAACTGGACCACGAGCAACCTGACGACGATCACTGGCGCGCCCAAGTATACGGGCGGGCTGACGACGTACGTCACGAGCTACGACAACGTGAACATTGTGGGCGTGACGGTTGACGGCAACGTGTCGACGACGTGGTGGCTGCCCTCGTTCGGCGGGAACTGGGTCAGCAGCGACCTGACGGCGACCTTCAGTGGTCCCAAGCTCCAGGCGGCCAGCATCACGAGCTATGTGACAAGCTGGGACGGCACGAACATCACCGGGCTGGACGAGAGCGGGAAGCTGGTGGTCTATTGGTGGGCCCCGGGCCAGGAGGGGAACTGGAACGTCACGACGCTGAGCGATACGGTGGCGGGCTCGGTGCCGATCGTTGGCCGAGTGACCGGCGTGGCGTCGCCGTTCGGGACGATTAACTTGGTCGGGGCGGACGCCGTGGGCAACGTGCTGCGGTATTCCTGGAACACCACCGATGGCGGGAATTGGACGCAGCAGAATCTGACGTCGCTGGCGGATTACTTGGCATAAGGGCCCGGAAGGCGCGGCGCTGAACACATTCGAAAAGACAGTCTCGGGCGACCGGGGCTGTTTTCTTTGAAACGATGAGCCGTCCGAAGAGAACGCAGAGGGAGCAGAGAGGGTCAGAGGAACTCAGAGCAGGCACTGTGAGAAGAACTCATTCAAGCCCGAGTCTTTCTTTCCAACCTCGATCCGGCTCCGCGTTCCTCTGATCCTCTCTGCTCCCTCTGCGTTCGTATTCAATCGATACCAACGAACCAGATCCGCGCTAGGCCTGGCCTTGAGCCGGGATCTCGACCCATTCCGCGTCGGTGTGGCGCACGATCGAGCCGGTGGTGGAGTAGATGACCTGCTCGGCGATGTTGGTGCAGTGGTCGGCGATGAGTTCGCACTGGCTGGCGATCTCATGGAGTCGGAAGGCGGCGTCGACGTTCATGGTGCCCTTGGCGATGCGTTCCTCGGCGTCGCGGAGGATTGCGGCCTTGAACGCCCAGACGTAGTGCTGGCTTTGCAGCACGACCTTGGCGAGGGCGGGGTCGCTGCGTGCGAACGAGGCGGTGGTGTCGCGGAGGATGCCGACGACGCTGTTGGCCATCACTCGGAAGGTGTCGGGGAAGGGAGGGCTGTTGACGAGAGCGGGATCGACCAATTCGGCGATGTCCACGCCAGCGTCGGCGACGCGTTCGAGCTCGTTGTTGATTTTGACGATGGTCAGCACGCCTCGGAGCTGCTGCGGGGGCATGTGGGCGGATTCGCGTGTGGCGGCGGTGAGGAGTTCGACAGCGTCCTGCTCGATCTTGACGTCGGCCTGATCGACCACGGTGTCGAGAGCCTCGACCGATTTGGCGAGCGTCATGTCGCGGTTGAAGAGGGCGGTGAACGCGGTTTCGAGCAGAGACTGCACGCGGCGGCCTTGCTCGACAAGAGCGGCCTTGAGCTGTTCGACCCGTCCCGACATGGCTTCTGGTGAGTTTGGCATGGGTTGCGCCTCTGAACGATACCACGTTTGGCGTTCGCGGGCATCATCCAATTTGGGAACCATCCGACCTGCCCCCGCGGTGCCAACCTTCGCAGTATCGACACCTTGGATGCTGGAGCGCGATTCATCGGTTTCGGGAGCCAAAGTTGAGGTGCGCACCTACGCTGTGAGCCCGTTAGATTCCTCGATTTTTTTACACGAGACAGGAGCCACGCCATGGCCTTTGAGATTGAGATGATCCGTTCGCGCCAGATCCTTGATTCCCGTGGGAACCCGACGTTGGAGGTCGAGGTCGGGCTGGAGTCGGGCGTGATCGGGCGGGCGGCCGTGCCGTCGGGGGCTTCGACGGGCGAGCACGAGGCGGTCGAGCTGCGCGACGAGGACAAGAAGGTCTACATGGGCAAGGGGGTGCTGAACGCGGTGGCCAACGTGAACCGGCGGATTGCGCCCGAGCTGTTGGGGATGGACGCGCGAGATCAGCAAGCGATCGATCGCCGGATGCTCGAGCTTGATGGTTCGCCCAATAAGGCTCAGCTGGGCGCGAACTCGATCCTTGGTGTGTCCATGGCCGTGGCGCGGGCGGCGGCGGAGGCGAGCGGGCTGCCGCTGTACCGGTACCTGGGCGGGAGCGGGGCCAAGACACTGCCGGTGCCGATGCTGAATATTTTGAACGGCGGGAAGCACGCGGACAACACGGTGGACTTCCAGGAGTTCATGGTCCAGCCGTGGGGGTTCAGCAACTTTCACGACGCGATGCGGGCGGGCGTCGAGATCTATCACACGCTCAAGAAGGTGCTGCACGACGACCACATGTCTACGTCGGTGGGCGACGAGGGCGGGTTCGCGCCCAACCTCAAGAGCAACGAGGACGCGCTAAAGCTGATCGAGAAGGCCGTGGACAAGGCCGGGTACAAGTGGGGCGAGCAGATTTTCGTCGCGCTGGACCCGGCGACGAGCGAGTGCTGGAATGAGGCCGCGGCCGATGGCAAGGTCGGGTACAAGATGTTCAAGAGCAGCAAGGAGATACTCAGCAGCGACGCGATGATCGACATGTGGGCCGACTGGTGCAAGAAGTACCCGATCCGCTCGATCGAAGACGGGCTGGCCGAGAACGACTGGGACGGCTGGAAGAAGCTGACGACGCGGCTGGGAGACACGGTGCAGCTGGTCGGGGACGACTTGTTTGTGACGAACAAGAAGTTCCTGCAGAAGGGGCTGGATACTGGGTGCGCCAACGCGATCTTGGTGAAGGTGAACCAGATCGGGACGCTGAGCGAGACATTCGAGGCCGTGAACCTGGCGATGCGAAACCGGTACAGCGTGATCTTGAGCCATCGCTCGGGCGAGACGGAGGATTCGACGATCGCGGACCTGGCCGTGGCGACCAACTGCGGGCAGATCAAGACGGGCGCGCCGTGCCGCAGCGATCGCAACGCGAAGTACAACCAGCTTTTGCGGATCGCCGATGAGCTGGGGGACTCGGCCGTGTACGGCGAGGAGACTTGGTGGCGGAAGTAATCGCGGCTGTTGCTTGCGGCTGAGTGAACGGAAACTGCGCGGATGATTCAGCGCGGGTTCAAGGTGCTTGTACGCGTGCTTGTGATTGGGGTGCCGGTGAGCGTTGCGCTTGCGGCCATGCTTGCACTGCGCGGACAGTTCGCGGCCTACTCGGGCGGAACGATCGTGAGCTTCGATTTTGCGTCGGACTTTGAACCCGGTTGGCTGATGACGGTGGATGAGCGACGATGGGGGTGGACGCGGCGTGCTCGTGCCGTGGTTTCGCCGAGCTCCTAAGGGGTGCAAGGAGGAACCAACGCGCCATCGATCACGCTCGAGCTGGCCGCGGAAAAACCGCTCAACTCGCTTTACTCGATCGCGATGATGCCACGGGGAGATTTGTCTGACCTTGAGCCGTCCGTACGAAAGCAGTTGCAGAGCGGCCACCCGGGCGGCACGCTGCTGATCTGGCCGATCGAAACAAGGATCGGTTGGCCGCTGCGGTGCGTGAGGTATTGGAACGACGGCGTATACGGGTGGGGGAGCTTTGGTTACGGGAGCGGACTGCGGCCTCAGATAGTGGTGGGGGGCGTGACGATCAGCAAAGGACCGCGGCCGTTTGATGGGAAGGTGGTGCCGTACGAGCCGATCGCGGGCGGGTTGGTGGTGGACGCGTTGGTCTGGGGCGGGATGGTGATGAGCGTGTGGTGGTTGGCTAGTTCGGTTCGCCGGTGGCGAAGGAGAGCGGCCGGGCGGTGCGTGGCGTGCGGGTATGAGTTGGTCGGCGTGGTGGGAGGTGTGTGCCCGGAGTGCGGGGTTGAGAGTGGTTTGATAGCTCGGAAAGAGGCGTTGAGGAGGGAGTAGTTTTGACCTGCGTTGAGGCAACCACGTCTTTCGTGTGAGATGGAGCAGAGGTTGGATGAGTCAGGAGGGTGAACCTCGGCACCCGGCCAACGCGATAGATGTTGTCTCGTGGCATCGAAGCCTCGCTTCAGGATTTCGATGCCATGGAACCGCAGATCCATCCGCCGTCAGCAACCAGCCTCGAACGCATTGACAAAGGCGTCGAAGTCCTCGCCCGTCACGAACCCGTCGCCGTTAAAGTCCGCGTCGGTCGTCCCAGCCTCGAACGCGGCGACATACCCGTCGAAGTCCTCGCCGGTGACGAAACCATCACGGTTGAAGTCGGCGGGGCAGGCGGGCGGCAGTGTGCCAACGAAAACCGTGCTGTCGTCGAGATTGATCCAGCCGACATTTTCGCTCCAGGCATAGCCGCGAAGTCGATTCGCGGAAGTATCGAGCCGGGCGGGGTTTGTGGGGTTGGCCAGGGCACCGCCGGAAAAATTAACCCAGCCGATGTTCTCACCCCACGCCAGACCGGAGAGGTTGCCGGTGTTGCTGTTGTGGTTGACACCCCAATCCGACCCATCCGAGTTCGCGTAGGAGGCACCGTCGGCGGGAATACCCGCGCCGAGTTTCAACCAACCCGTGTTTTCGCACCAAATGAATCCGGTGAGGTAGGAAGGTTGAATCAGTACCGATTGCGAGCCAAGCGGATCGCCCGCATCGGCCCAGTTCATGAAACCCACATTCTCGCACCACGAGAACTTGGAGGAAGGGTCAATAGATGTCTGCGCGAGGCCGGCGGTCGGCATGAGCGAGATCATCGCGAGGAAAGAGCATCTGGTATAGCGCATGGTGCGATTCTCCAAAGTGGAACTTAAAACTAATAAATGAAATTCGCCCAAGGGTGGTTGGCGTTGGGAACGCTGGTGATGTCGCCGACCCCGGCGACGTTCACAATTGGGCCGTGCGAGTTGCCGGGGGCAATCTGGTACGGCACGTGCGCACGCACTCGATTCGCGAGCACAAGGTTGTTTCCGGAGTCCTCCACATAAATGCCTCGCCCCTCGGTTCCACACGAACGCCCCAGCACCGAGTTCCCAATCGCCTGGTTGCAGAAGTCCCAAAGAGAGATGCCCGTCTCGAAGTTGTCAAGAGCCGCGCATTCGCGAACGACGCACCCGGAGGCCACACGGATGCCGACATTGTTCTGGACCGCGTTTGAGCGTTCGATCAATGTGCCACCATTTGAATACAGACCGGCAAACCCGTTCCCGATCGCGAAGCATTGCGCGATCGTTCCCTGATCCATGGTGATCCCGTTGCCGGAGTTCGAGAGAGCCTCGCATTGCATCGCAATCCCACCATCGATGTCAAATCCCTCTAAGCGGTTGTCTCGTGCGACGCATCTCGCAAGGAGAATGCCGTAACCCGTGAAGCCATGCCCCTGGTTGTCGCGAGTAGTCACTTCCTGAATCAGGTGGGCTTCCCCTCCCGTGAGTGCGACACCATGCGATCCCCACCCCCTGATGATGCCCCGAAGGACCTGTACTGCGTTCACGCCGGAGGGAGCAGCGATCCCTGCGAGCGATCCGGGGGCGCCACGTAGTAAAAACGCACTTAAATCGAGCGAAACATCGTTGGTCGTAATCTCTATTCCGTTCTTTCCAGCCACTCCCTGAATATTCCCCGTGAGGTAGTACGACCCCGGCTCCGATATAACATTCAGCGCCGTCGCGCTGCCCGGTAAACTTTGCACCGGAATCCGCGGCTCAGCAAGCCCCATCTCGGAGCGAGCGATCTTGTCGTAGATCTCCTGCACTGTCCGCCCCGTCGGCGCGATCGGGCCAGGCGGCGGGTTCAGAGGACCTGCCTGCGCCAGCCGCGACAACGCCGCAACTCCAGCGATGCCGCTGAGTGCGCCGATGGCAAATCTTCGATTGTGCATTTCTTCTGTCATTGGTACACTCCGTTAATATATGAAGTTAGCCCAGGGGTTACTGGCGTTGGGAACGCTGGTGATGTTGCCGACGCCGGCGACGTTGACGATCGGGCCATGCGAGTTGCCGGGGCCCACCTGGTACGGTGTAGTACCACCGCGAACTGAGTTACGGATGAGGAGGTTGTTTGAACCACCTTCCAGTAGAACACCGAAGTTGATCGCCGAAACCACGTTGTTGTTCTCGATCCGGTTCTTGTCATTTACTACATGGATACCGCGAACGTTCAGACGTGTTTGGTTGTCAGTGACAAGGCACTCATGGCCAACGCCGATCCCCGTACCGCTGTTGTTGTCCGCGACGCACCGCGTGAGGATGGTCCCGCCGTAGACAAAGTAGCCGTTGCCGTTGCCGGTGGAGTTACAATCAAGTACATTAGAGTTGAAACCCGCACAGATTCCGTTGGATGCGTTGGAGACAGCAGTGCATTCTGCCACGATACTAATCACACCCTCGATTCCGTTGCCCCCGTTGCCCCAAGCAAAGCACCTGAAAGCTCGACCATAACGCAACCGGATGCCGCCTCCCCCGTTCCCGTCTGCGACAACTGACTCAACCGTCGAAATAGCCCCGTTGCCAACCGTGCCCTGCAGATCAAGGCCCCGTTGCTGCCAGTGCGAGACTGACCCGTTGCGAACGACATGGTTTCCGTACGACTCAGGCGCGATGATGCCGTTGAGGCCGCCGTTTCCTTCCATCAGATGGCCTGCGAGGTCAACAGTGACACCGGAGGCGAGGATCTCAATTCCGTTCTTCCCCGCGACTCCCTCGATGTTGCCAGTCAAGTAGTACGACCCTGGCTGCGAGATCACGTGCAGCGCCGTCGCGCTCCCCGGTAAACTTTGCACCGGAATCCGCGGCTCGGCAAGACCAACGTCCGTGCGCGCGATCTTCTCATAGATCTCCTGCACTGTCCGTCCCGTCGGCGCGATCGGGCCCGGCGGCGGGTTCAGAGGACCTGCTTTAGCCATCTTGGTGAGCGCAGCAACTCCCGCGAGGCCGGCGCCGGCCAAGATCAAACGACGATCGATGCTCTCCATGACTCTATCTCCTGTTAATTGCGCCCACTCCCGGATTCAGCACCGCCCTGCTCAACAACTCCGGCTGGGTCGATACCTGAGAGGTGTTGTTCAGGCCGTATCAGACCCATTCCCCTCCCCGAGAAAAGCGATGCTCTTGCTCACCCTCCTAGGCGATACAGCAAAATTTTTCACATTCGCTAAACTCTTGGGCGAAGTACGCTGTGTCAGAGTGAACCCGAAGCATGAGCACACCTATCCCTGACAACCCCCGACCTGCTGAATCCGCCAGCACACGTGAAGTCTGCGGTACGACGGATGCCGAGGTGGTGTCGTCGGTCTATGCGCAATTGCGATGCTTGGCAGCTTCGTACTTCCGCAATGAGGCGAACTCCCACACCCTTCAGCCCACGGCCCTCGTACACGAAGTCTTTGTGAAAATGGCCAAGGAACCGTCCTTTGGTTCTCGCTTCTCTCCAGAGCGTCAGGCTCAGTTCCTTGGGATGGCCGCGCACGCCATGCGGCAGATTTTGGTGGACCATGCCAGAGCGAAGAAGGCGGTCAAGCGCGGCGGCAACAACCGTCGCTTCACGATCTCGGACACCGATGAGGTTTGTGGTGGTTCCTCGATCGACGTCACGGACCTTCACGAGGGGATCGAGCGGCTCTCGAGCATGGACCCGCGAGCGGCGCGAGTCATCGAGCTTCGCTTCTTCGCGGGTCTCAGCATCGCGCAGACCGCCGGGGTGCTCGGAGTCAGCGATTGGACGGTCGAACAGGATTGGCGCTCGGCTCGGGCTTGGCTCGCCAGCCAACTCGGCGGATAGGCGATTGGACCCATGACTCAACAGCTCAACTCCGAGGAATGGGCGGTGGTGAAGCAGGTCTTCCTTGCCGCGATGAGCGTTGAACAGGGCGAGAGGCAACGCCTTGTTCACGAGCAGTGTGGGCAGTGGCCTCACCTCGAAGTCGCCGTCTGCACGATGATCGTGAACGATTCAGCCACACATCGACTCGATGGCGAGCCGTCCAGTATCTTGGGTTTACCTGGCTCACTCGCGGACGTGGTCGATGGCCTGACCGATACATTTCCATTGCCCGCTGCCATCGGCTCGTACCGGGTCATTTCGATGCTGGGCGAAGGGGCGTTCGGCGCTGTGTATCTTGGAGAGCAACAGCGTCCGGCTCGGAAGGTTGCGATCAAGCTGCTCCGACCCGGCCTGCTCTCTCGCAGCGCTGCGCGAAGGTTCGCGCAAGAGCCTGAGATCATGGCCCGTCTTCAGCATCCGACTATCGCTCGCGTTCTTGCTGTCGAGAACACCAGCGACTCGGCCGGCACCCCGTACTTCGTTCTTGAGTTCATCGATGGCTTGCCTCTCATCGAGCACGCAGAGTCGCAGTCTCTCTCGTTGAAAGCGCGGCTTGAACTGTTCATTGAGGTTTGCAGCGGCATTCAGCACGCCCATTCTCACGGGGTCATGCACCGAGACATCAAGCCCGGCAACATCCTCGTCACACGGGACGGCCACCCCAAGATCTTGGACTTCGGCGTCGCACGCCTTCTCGCCAGCGACATCCCAGCCATGACCACCGCCACCGCTGTCAGCCACCTGATCGGCACCCTGGCGTACATGAGTCCTGAACAAGCCAGCGGCACCGCGTCCGATGTGGACATCAGGTCCGACGTCTATTCGCTCGGCGCGGTCCTGTACGAACTCCTCAGCGGTCAACCTCCGCATGCCACGCGGGGCAAGCTTCCGCACGAGTGCATACGAGCTCTTCGCGAGGACGCTCCGCGTCCGGTCGGACAGCTTCGGCCCGAGTCGCGAGGGGACCTGGAACTCGTCGTGCAGACAGCCATGGCGAAGGAGAGAGCTCGTCGATACTCGACCGTCTCAGAGTTGGCGGCGGACCTTCGCCGAGTGCTTGGCAACGAGCCGATCGCGGCCCGGCGTCCATCACTGACCTATCAGGTTGGCAAGCTTGCTGCGAGGCACCGGCCAACGGTGGTTGCGATACTGGCGGCCGGCGTCCTTCTCGCCGGAGCCTTCGCGTGGCTCGCGGTCTCTCGTGCGCGTGAGCGTGACAACTACCGTGCGGCTCGCAACGCCGCGGACGTGCTTCTCAATCAGGTGATGACTCGGCTTGGCCCGCTCTCGGGCACCATGGAGACGCGGCGACAGATCATCCATGAACTGCGAGGCCTCATCGAACGATTCGCAGCAAGAGATCCCGCCGACAATGACTTGCAGTTCAATCTCGCACGCTTGCGACTTGCCGAGAGCGACATCGCTCTTGAGCACGATGCCGTAAGCGAGGCCGAGTCGCTCCGGAGAAACGCTCATCACATTCTCAGCCGGTTGATCGCCGCCCAGCCCGACAATGTCCGCTGGCTTTCCGAGTGGTCCATTGCCGCCGTCAAGGTGGGTGATGTGGTCAAACTTCGGGGTCAACTTGCTGAAGCCCAGTCGTGGTATGAGCAGGCACTCCAGAACGACGAGCGGTGCATGAGCCTCGCGCCATCGGACATCTCGCTCATCGATCAGTACACATGGGGCTTTCAGCGACTAGGGAACATCGAGGCTGCCCAGGGTAACTTCAGAGCCGCGGAAGCCCAGTTGCTTCGGCACCGATCGGCGTGCAACTCGCTGCTCGCGCTAGCCCCGGACCGACCCGCGACGATCTATGCCCTGGTGAGCGGCATCGCCGAGCTTCTGTTGGTCCAGGCTGAACTTGGGCAGGATCAGCAGGCTCTGCAATCGCGGATCGAACTCGTGGTGCTCGGAGAGAGACTTCTCGCGCTCTCGCCGCTGGACCGGGGGTACGTTCGGCAGCACTGCATGAACACACTGACCGCCGTCGGCGCGTTAGCCGCGGCTGGTCGGATGCAGGAAGCTGACGCGATGCATCAGAGAGTCGGTCCCATCATCGACCGCTTCACGAAGGCAGACCCCGAGTCGTCCGAAACCTGTGTCATTCTCGTCGCGCGCCACCATGTCGATGGAAAGCTCTGTGCCGCGAAGGGAGATCTGTCCGCTGCGGTAGTTCATCATCTTCAAGCGGTTCGCCTTCTCGAATGGCGGTTGCAGAGAACATCCGGTGACCAGGTTCTGGCTCGTGACATGGCAACGATTTGTAGTCGAGCCGCAACGGCATTGGCACAAACCGGCCAACGCACCGAGGCTATCACCATCTATAACAAGGGCGTATCAGCGCTACGAGCCGCGACAGCCGCGCCGGCCGCACGGCAAGACGCGTTGCTCATGTTGGGCTACATGCTCCTAAGCGACGAGTTTCCTGAAACTCGCCAGCCAGCCGAGGCGCTCGCAATCTCGGAGCGACTCGGACGGGCGTCTCCCGTAACTCCGGCAGTCCTCGACCTTCAAGTGCGGGCATTGCACGCCACCGGGCGACAATCGGAAGCACTCGCCAAACTGCGAGCGCTGATTGAAGCGAACGACCCCCTGAACAACACCCGGCTGACGGCTTGGAAAGCTCTACTGGCTTCTTGGGCAACGCACGAGAATCGCTGAGCCCCAACTGCTGAGGTGGTCCTGAAGCGTGCCGAGCAGGAAGGTACAAGTGTTCGAACCCACTCGACTGATTCGTACATCGGGAAGGCCGAGAGAACCCAGATTTAGAGGCCCCGTTGGCCACACTGGCTCAGCAGACTCTCTACGAGCAGTCCGGCGTGGATGAAGCCTTGCCGGGCGGGTTCCTGCGACTGCGGCTTTCGTCGGGATCGATCCCCCTCCCCTCTCAGGAGTTCTCGGGCCTGATC
>ENA-ORBV01006206-ORBV01006206.1-microbial-mat-metagenome-genome-assembly--contig:-NODE-6206-length-21259-cov-7.293268_pt1 | contig 21259 bp, 9 predicted proteins | sample MGYA00237777_ERZ505514 | MGnify/ENA primary metagenome ERZ505514 (study PRJEB26160, sample SAMN06269048) | microbial mat metagenome | isolation source: Oligotrophic lake microbial mat | place... | reverse complement strand
TTTTTTTAATGATACGGCGACCACCGAGATCTACACCTCTCTATTTGTCGGCAGCGTCAGATGTGTATAAGAGACAGTATATATATATATGAAGTACAATCATAATTTTAAGTTTTTGACACACCTATTACTATACTTTTGTCCATGCATAGCATTTGTAGAGGAGCCTTGGGATTGAAGTGGATAGTATCATTCATGATTGACACATACGAGGCTACAATTTTACAAACGAGAAGGCAATACACTACTAGCTAGGGGATGAATCCTGGCGAACAGTACTCTTTAATAGGGTAAGAGTAAAGAGTATGCCCTCATCCAAGTACAATGCTTCTTAAGAACAGTCAAGTTACAACAGAATGATGTACTGTACTGCCTGCATTATCATTGCTGCAGTGAAGTTAGTGCATTCAAAGATCACAAAGGATGTGCATGCAGCAGATGGTTGACATTGCCTCTTGCTCGGGCACATGACTGCTAGTAGCAGCGAAGTAGCTCCTAGTTTGTAGAAAGGTGAACATGGCAATCACAACACCTCCATGTATCTCGGTTAATGCTAGCAGCAATGGACTGAGCCACACATAAAGTTCTGACTTCATTTCATGAATTCCACATTGAGCTGTTCCTTGACAGCATGGTGATCAACAAAAAGGCACGAAGTCAGTGAGGAAGGCCACTCTTAACAAAAACATTTCCTTTTTTTTGTCCAAAGACCCCATAGGATGCTGCACCCCATGTAGCTTGTTGGCTTTGTCTCAACCAATGACAGCAAAAGTGCTCATTGATGTCAATTCAACTGCATCATGAGGTTGGAAAGGGAGTCGCGTCACTCAGCATGAGCCGAGAAGACAGCCAACCATGACATGGTCCATTGTGAACATCCTCTTGAATTAGTTTTCCTTTGGGGGGATTGTCTTTGGAAAACTTTGCAAAAGCAATGTCCAATGATGATGATCTTTTTCCAATGTTATCATTCATCACATGTTAGCAGCCAAGTGCTCACACTTAGAGCTGTGAATCATTGTACAATGAATTGACCTTTCATAATTCTGACAAGAAGCCTGAAGGAGGTAGGGCATGAAAAAAGGCAATTCAGTAGACAAAGTTGCAATGTTGCAACATCAAAAGAAGTGTACAAGATTGTGACTAACCTGTTGGGTTGTAACCTTGGATGCAAACCTTGGGTGTTGTTTGCAAACTTTCAGTTCATTAACTGGCCCACATCTGTCTTCATTAAATGTGTCTGTTTGTTTTTATGGTGCACTTTCTTCAACGCTTTATTGTTTCATATCTTTTAATCATTGAGTAGGTGCAAAACGTCCTTGTCTCTTCTTCATTTTTTGCTTCTGAGAAGTCCAAGCAGAGAAGTCACAGTTTCATTTTGCTCAAGATTTAGGATCCCACTTCAATTGTGTAAATCTTGACACCAGCAATCAGCTCTGATCTTTTCCAGTTTTAGGATGCCATTGATGTTGCTTCCATGTCGTTGTTGACAACTGCATCAGCCTTGTACCTCCCTGTTTAGAATTTTATTGAAACATTATAAAATCAAGATGTTGTCTTTTTTCAAATGATGCCCTCATCAGCAGAAAAAAGACTTGAGTTGCTGCATGGTAAAACTTTGCTCTAAGCTTAGGTGCTCAGCTTCAACAAGCTTTTTCTACAGGCTAGAGAGAGCAAACTCGTGATTCCAAGCAACACCTAGCAAGGACTGGCAAATGGTGAGTGCCCGTTTTTGATTTTGAGACATGTCTTTGATCATGATCAGTTCTTTCATGCAAATTTATTTGGCATAAGCACTGGCAAACCAGCCATCAAAACAATGATCTTTCCTTGACTACATGCATCATCAACATAAAGTGATTTGCACGGCCTCAATCTTGTCTCAGTTTAGTTTCATGCTAGCAGACAATCGAAATCTTTTTTTGACAGCCTGTTAGCACTCCTCAATTGAAGTGCATGTCTTCTCCTTTTCATAAGTGTTGTAGACCAATGGTGAAAATGCAACACCAGAGGAAATTCTTACCAGCTTACAGTAGACATCTGTTGGCTCCTCAGCTCCTCTGCTAACATTGGCAGCACAGCCCCAACACAAAATGTCTTCCAAGGAATGTATTAACCTTACCCCTACTACTGTATCCTTTCACGCGAGCCGGAGACGGGACCTGCGTGCTTTTGCGCGCTTGCACTTTTTTAGCAGCCACAAGGGACCAAGTTAGTCAGTGCCGATCAAAGATACGTGCGGCTAACAACTATTGTTGGACTATCGATCCGCACGCTGCAACAACCACCAACAATACAGGTTGCTCCGCGGCCCATGAACAGCCCGTCGTCACATCGGCTGTGTGGTAGAGGCAATCTTTTATATTCAGGGTTTGCCAAAGCTTTGTTTGACAAGTAAAGAAGGATCTACACCTGTATCACTCACGCTAGACTTGCGGCTAGTATTGTCACAGCTTGCTGCTCCGGTTACTAATTTTGGCTAGCTACTTTTAGACAGCGTTCAACCCCTTTTTGAAAAACATATTTTTTTTAGTTGCGTTCCGTCCTTTCACCATGGCATCCAAGAAGAACAAGAACGAGGACAGTGCTGGCGCTAAGGAAGCTTCCAGCGAGTGGAGAACAGAGGGTCATCCATGGGTCGATACACGCCTTCAAGTGGCATGCTCATGGGGCATTCCCATTTCCAACACTACGGCCACTTGTACCAATTTAACAGGCAATATCGTGGCCTTTGGTCCCGTGGACGAGAGCAAACGAAAGCCTGCTTTGGGTCGAGTGATTTTCGAACCACCGCCACAAGCCACGGTCGTGGGAACCATGCCGGAAAATGTCGTATTGGCCATGGATTTGACGGGAGCGGAAATTCAAGAATTGCAAAAGGACAAGGTGGCCGTCTCCGAAACGACGTACGCGGCTTTGACCAATGACGAAGGCACTCCAACAGCTGTACCGACTACGACTTTGAAAATGGCGTCCTCGTTTCCCAATGCCACATTGGTGCAAAATGTCCAAGAGCGGTATCAAGCTCGATTGGAGCACTATTTGAATGAATCCATTTTGCCTCCTCTCGTGGCCTTGGCTGCCATGGAAGAAACCACATTGCAATTTGTACAACAAAGAATTGCGCAAGAAGATGCAGAAGAAGCAGCCAAGAGTATGCGTCGCCACAAGGACAACAACAAAAGTGCGAATACTACTGCGGGCCACCAAACGGCACATCCTCCACAGTATTATTCCAGACCTCCCAATGCTTACTTGACGGCACCGTCTGCCAGAACGGGTGGTGGTGCGTCGGAAGATGCGACCGCAACTTCAGGAGAACATGCCAAAGAAAACAGTAATGGCGATCCTACTCGAGAACACTTGTCGTCCACTCCTGCGGCGTGGTTGTCCCGTATTAAAATTGGCTATCAACAAGCCTACAATGATTATTTGGCCCATCAGCAACATGAACAACAACTCTTGCAGTTGTACACGACACAAATGATGCAGGCGGCGGGTGTGGGTACCGACCAACATGACATTGAGCTCAGTTCGGGACGGCGTTCCAGCAGTCGTGTGGCCCGTATGGCGGCAGAGCAATGGGAACAGCAAAAGGAGCTCGTTGAGAATCAGCGACAACGACAAACTCGCAGTGCTACACATCTCAAAGCTGCTATTGGTGGGGATGCAGGTATTGAACAGTATCTCAAGGGACATCGTATTGCTACATTTCTTCAAAAGCAATGGGAACTCGAACAACGAAAACAAAAGGGTGAGAGCGATGAAGATGCTGATGAAGAGCAAGTCAAGGAAGAGAGACAAAGCACCAAAGAAGAAGAAGAAGCCAAGGATGGAGAAGAGGAGGCTGTGGAAGCAGAAGGTTCCGAGGAAGAAGAGCAAGAGGAGCCGGAAGAGGAAGAGGAATCCGAAGAAGAAGAGGAATCCGAAGAAGAAGATGCAGAAGAAGATATGGACCTTGTCAATCCTCATTTGCAACCAACCTACGGTGATGTCCTGAGATGGCTGCGAAAAGTTAGAATTGAAGATATCCAAAATGCAATTCCATACTGGTGCCAAGAAACGAACAGTCGAGCCGCAGAACGGGCGCGGAAAAAGAAGCTGGACGATGAAGAAGAAGAGTTGGAGAATGTATTGGAGATCAAGCTTTTGCCGCTGGATTCGGTGTTTCTAGGAATCCCCGACGAGGCGGAGGAAGAAGTGGAAACAGAGAAAGAACCGGAGAAAGCTGCCACAGAGGAAATGGAGGTTGGCGCTGCACCAACGGCCGCAGTTGCAGCGAAAGAAATCAAGTCTGAGGAAACTGAGGTAGCCGATAAAATGGACGTTGACACGACAACGGAAACAGCAGTCAAGTCGGAGGAAGTGGAAATGATAGCAGGCACAACTAAGCCTGAGGAAGCAGGAAAAATCAAAGTGGAGGAAACAGAAACAGCTAAACCTGCAGAAGCAGCTTGCGCTGACGCCGGCATTGTACCTTCATCGGATGCCGCGCCAAGTCAGAAAGCGGAGAACGGGGACTCGGTTGCTGCAAAGCCACCAAACGACTCAGCTAAATCAGATGGGGCTACCGCCAAGGTCAAAGAAGAAGCCTTAGCGGTTGAAGCTAAAAATGGCGAACAGAAGGTTGTGAAGATAGTCTCTATGTCCACGGCTGAAGTGAAGGTTGAGAAGATAGTCTCTATGCCCACAGCTGAAGAGAAGGCTGTCAGGAAAGAGACGACAAGCACGAGTAAGAAAAGCCAGAAGCCTCGAACGGAGAGCATCATTCTACAGTGGGAGGTACCGCAGTCAGTGGACAAAACACCCTCCAAAAAACAACTTCATAAGTTCTTGATAAACCAAGACCAAACTACCTTCGGAAGGTACAAATTCGCATTGCGTCGAAAGGACGATGAAATGGAACGTCTTAGGCAAGAACTAGAACTCCAGCAGCAAGTCGAGGCACCCGACGAAGAGGAGATCCAACGACAGGTGGAAGAGCAGGCAAGACGGAAGGAGGCGGAGCGCGCTTTTCAGGTTCAAAAGGCATGGGACAAATGGCGCTTTGAAGGGATCCATGGAGGCTTTACTGTGTGGCCGAAATGGCAAGATGCGGTTACGAAATGGCAATCCGAGAGGAACAGTAAGCAAGCCGCAGATGCCAGCAAGCAAGCCGCAGATGCTAGTAAGCAAGCCGCGGATGCTAGCCGAGAAGCTGAGGGGGTTGCTGGCGTTTCAGCAGACGCTCAGATCGAGGCGGATCGTGCCAAAGCTTTCGAGTTGGCCCAAACGGAAAACGAGGAAGAAAAAGCTGCTGCAGATGCTGGTGCTGGGACAGGCCGAAGAACTCGTAGAAAAGCAAACCCTGCCAGTGGCAGCACTGTCTTCTACGGCCAATCATCTCAGCTAACAGCACGGCAACTAGTGGAGTTAATCTTACGGCTCTGCTCTGAGAAATCGACAGCTCCCACCATTCTTCATCTGCAATCAATTGTTTCTGAAGATGGCACTCAGGACCCAATTCGACGACTTCGCCCTGCGCTAGGAAAACTTGTTTGGCGACGAAACCAACTGGCTCGGCTGACACCCAGCACCGAATGGACAGATACGACACTTTTCAAAACAGTCAAGGAGAAGCCTTTGTTGCAGATAGCTGCTGAGCCTATCGCTGATCCAGCAGAAGTGGCCGCAGCAGGTGACGCAGACAACGTCGAAATGAAACAAGCAGATGCTGAGACCGAGCAAAAATCGAGGGAATCCAAGGCTGAAGAGGAAGTATTGATTCAATACATTCAGAGACTTCACAAAACTGAGTTGCAGCTTCGAAAAATTGTGCTCAATCACCTAACAGATATCCCCATTCCGATTGTTGCAACTGCTGCTGACGAAAGAAAAAATTCGAACGAAGGGTACGACAGCGGTGATTTTGAGGACCAATCGAGTATTGATTGGCAAACACAAGGCCACCAGCTCATTGGCAAGCACATCTTCCGTCCTCGCCAGATGGACAACACCAACGATCTCAGTGCTTGTGAATGGTTCACGGTCAGAGCCTTTGTCCCGTCTGTCGCTTGCGAGGGCGCCACGGAAGTTGAGCATGTCGCTGGTTCTAGTGTCAAAGAATCGCCTTTGGTCGAGCGACGCATTCGGTTCCGAGCGGCGCCGTTCGTCGAGGAGGATGACGGCGTGGAATTTGAAGACCAAGAATATTTAGTATTGACGGAGGCGCAAGTTCGAGCTGGTATCAAAGCCGCTGAGCTCGAGCAAGTCAATATGGATCGCGAAGAAGAGGAAGAAAAATACAGTACTATTGAACATCCATTTGCTGGCGGCGGCTTGAGCGCGAAAATCACGCTCTACCCTATCCGTGACGGCTCGCCAGATCCAGTACACTACACAGTTGTTGGTTATGACAGCATTGTCGGGGACGCTAATGTCGAGACGGTCCATCGGATATTTGTCTTGCCTCTGGCCACTGAGAGTAATCCTACACCAACAGCTATCTGGGCAGTTCTGGATGTAACGGACGAGGCAGAGATTCGCTGCCACTTGGAAGTCGACCCGTCGACGTCTTACAGAGTCCAACAATCTGATTTCCATCCGGAGTCCGAAGCGTTCGCCGAGTGTCGCAACGTTGTTAACTTTCTTGAAAACCATAAAAAGGCGGGGCCGTTCCTTGAACCCGTGGATCCCGTTGCCTTGGGCATTCCGGACTATCCGAAAGTGGTTACCAACCCTATGGACATTTCCACGCTTGCGGACAAGCTCGAAAAAGGACTGTATTCCAACGTTCCTCCCAAGCAGACAGCTGGGCGTTGCCCAGTTGCACGGATGCTAAACGGGGCTTTCCGTGCGGACGTCGAACTCATTTTTGATAATGCCATGCGTTTCAACCCTCCCAAAGATTGGATTCACGAGGAGGCATCAGCGCTGAAAAAAGCTGTTTGCCGAAAGATTGATTCGACATCCAACAGCGCAGATGCCAAGTACCGACGATCCGGAAGAAATCAAGAAAAGCGAAGCATCTACTTTGACGAGGACTCGGACGTGGACATGTACGAATATGAGAGTGACAACGACGACGATTCTTTTGGTGGCTCGAAACGCAAGAGGAAGCGAGGCCAAGGGAAACCGCGTCCGAAGGCGGACGATAATTCGACGCGGGCCATGGAGCAGGCCATTCGGCTCCAAAAAACATTGAGCGAAACGCTTGGATTGCGTGGTCCATTTGCCAATTTCCGCGTCGACGTTGACCCGACGTCGTTCGCTCTTCCCGCGAATTGGTCTTGCCGCCGAAAGAAGCCCGAAGCCCCCAAGATCGAAGAGAAAGGCGACGATGACGACGAGGAAGAAGAAGAGAAGCCAGCCCCCAAGCAAAAGCACGAAGAAGAACTTGCCCAGTTGGTAGAAGTAACGCGCACACTGGAGGAAACAGAAGCCGCGGGACTTCGACGATCAACACGTACTCACAACGAGGATGGTGCTGGCGGGTCAAAGCGTGGCAAGAAGACCAAAGTCCCCGACTTTGAGTACTTTCTGCAAAATGCACTGGAACAAAACTTTATGCTTTCGTCCGATGAGCTCAAGAAAAATCCTGCGCCAAGAACACGGGCAGATGTCGAGTATGTTTGCGAGAAAATGCATGACTCGTTTTATGCCGGTTTGTATCGGAAGCTGTCGGGACTCCTCGAAGCATCGGATTCGGTCTCGGCGGACGACGACGAAGAAGAAAAGAAGAAGAAATCTCCTTTTGGATCCTTTGCCAATGCTTCGTTCCCGCCGTTCATGGGTCGAATGGTTCCCGTGTCCCTGGCCAAGCATGGTCGATTCAGTTGGGAAATTCGTGCACCCTTTCAGATTCCGGCGCTTCGTTGGGTGATCCGCGGCCTGATTCAATCGGGCCACTTGGGGGAAATCGAACCTCTCGAGCAGGAGAGCATGTCCTCCGGGGTGATCATGACCAACCATGTCTACTACACCGACAGCAGTCTCGAACCGTTTGACGTTTTGGATTCCAAAGAACTTGCCAGAAGAAGGCGAGCGAACAATGAAGAAATGCAGTCGAGTGAGGAGGAAGTGGAATTGAGTGCCTACGAGCAGATGAGAGCCGAACGCGTGGCCCGCAATCAAGAACGGTTGAAAGCACTGGGTTTGGCGTAATAGAAAGATTTTAAAAATTAATAATGATAATGCTATCTTAGTTTTTGGTGCTACTCTAGAGTAGTAAAGTAGTAAACCTGACTATAATCGTCTCTACTATCTAGTAGTAAGTAGCTAGCAGTGAAGATTTTAAGAAATGACCTCAAGCTAGCTACTTCAATAGAGCACTATTAGCTAGCTAGAGTAGTGGAGAAGGGCGTCCTATGATTTTGGGCATTCAATTGTCCTGGTTGAATTTACGCCCGGGTGGAGCGAGGATCCACTACTAGTACGGCAACAACAGCGACCACGAATCGAACCCGACCAGCACACTACCAGTTTAAAGTAGGTTATGAGCCATCGAAACTTTACAACAGTAAACGTTATCCATACCAACAAGCTAATTTATTAATTAGATAGCCGACAATGACACAACCAATAGATGTAACTGTATAGGTCTCTTCTTTATGTTATCAAGTAGCCATGTTGTCCTTTGTAGTTAGTTTGAAGCTAGTTTAGTTGTCGAAATGTCGCCTTGAACAGCGGCCGACATCCCTCATTTTTGTACGCGCATCGATTGGTCCATTGTAAATCGTCTGTTGCTTTTGATATTAGACCACCAAAGTGGCTCAACACTATGCAGGCCTCATCATTGCACATAATGGAAGAAGAAAACACCAATGAAAGCAAGATTATCCATGCATCCAGCATCATTGCTGCTGCCAAAGGGAAGATCAAAATTCGCGCGGCTATGAGACTTGTTGGCTTCACTGATGCTGAAACAAAGAGCATGACCATCTACCAAAAAGTCAGGAGGAAATCCATGAACATGGTTGTGGTGGACAAGAAAGCATTGCCACCAGTTTCAGTGCCAAAACAGGTCGGCGATGGGGCGGAAACCGTTGCTTCCACTCTTAGCAGTGCCGAACGAAATGATTCATCCGTTGCCATTGCAGATGGTGCTTCAACAGGCAACAACAGTACAAGAGCCAACACAGTGGGAACTGCAGCCACACCCAGACGTTTATTGGGCAGTGCTAGCAGCGCTCCCACTGCAAGTGCAAAAAGAAGTGGAGATGTTGTCACATCGACGCCCAAGAAGAAGCATCGGCGATCTTCCGTAGAAGTCCAACGAGAACAGGCCAATGTCATCATGCAAACAAAGAAAGACACTCAGGCTATGAAACTTGCTACAGTTAGGATTCAGAAGAATAAAGAACTACCAATCGATCACCCCGACAAAAAGTCTATAAATGCCATTGTCACCGAAGTGAACAAGTTGTGTGACAGTAACATAAGTCCTAAGACTGCAGCTGCTTATGTTAGGAAGGGATTAATTGACACGTCCCCTCTGAAAAGAGGTCCTTGTGGGGCATTTTCGAAAGCAGTCTTTGGGGCACTGAAAGGAGCATACTCGACGTACTTGATGCTAGAACAGGCTGAGTCAAAGCAGCAGTCCTCTATCAAACAAATGAGCCAGCGAGTCAATGCATGCGTGAACGAAGCCGGTCATAAAAAATCACGGGATGACTTGGCTCGTAAGCTCAGCAAGGAAACGGCCGACCTCTTCAACATTGGTAAAGCAAACATGATTGAGCAAAGGCGACTCCAATGGACAACGTTCCACAATCTCGATCTATGGTTCTCAACGTTCAAGACCACGTTGATTGAGCTTGGCTTTGGTAGAGAGAAAAGAGAAGACGACACGGATGTGGAAGGTGAGATTGTCTTCTTCAACAATCAAAGGGCATGGATCATAAATCTGGATGAGACAGACGGAAGCCTTGATGGATCTATCAAGACCAGAGGAGGCCGGCCGCCTATGGTGTTTACAAACCCTGATGTATCTGGTGGTGGCACCGCAGCCAACAAAAGTGGATATTCTTGGACCATTATCTGTGGAAGCAATGCCGCGGGTGAAGCTTTACCACCACACTTTCAATTAAAGTCCCTTGCACAGCAGGATAGTACTCAGCGCATTTCAATCGATTGGTTCCTCCATGCAGCCAATGTTGTCGGAAAGTTCGGTTTCGATGAAGTCAAGGCACTGCCCACAACGTTTGGGTTGAACGAGAAGGGAGGGATGAATACAATAGAGCTTGATAAATATATCAAGAAGGCCATGTTGCCACTCTATCCAGATGTGGCCGACGTTCCCGGAAAGCGTCTTCTGCTGAAGGTAGACAGTGGGCCAGGTCGCATGAACGTGGAAATGTTGGCGAACCTTCGATTGCAAGGTGCTTGCTTGGCTCCCGGTGTGCCCAATACAACCCATGTGACGCAAGAGACCGACCAGAATTATGGACTGTGCAAGAGCACATGTCGTTCCAATCTCCGTGTCCTAGTTGAAGCAAGACAAGCAAGAAGGAAGACCATTGCAGTGAGTGACCTCCCTTTGCTTGTGTTCGGAGGATGCGATTACATTGCCAAGTGCCGACTGTCCAACGCGTTTGAAAGAGCCTTCTCACAAGAAAGGAATCTTGCCTGTTGGAAAAAATGTGGTGCTGTTCCCCTAACACGGTTGCCACTGGAATGTTCTCAAGTCCGACACGAACTTACCTTTGAGGGCACGGCAGAATCAAAAGAAGCCCAGCAATTAAGAGATGTTGCGGAGGCAAATCGCATTCACTGTGAGTACCTCACAGTGAATGGTTTTTTCGGTGGAGTGCTGCGCAAGGAAGCTCCCAGGATGAAAAAGAAACTGCCAGCTGTCTCAGTTCCCCAATCAAAGGAGCGAGTCAAAGCAATTCGGAACGCCAAAGCTTCTGGCCAGTTGTTCCATGCCACCGGTGGCCAACACTTGAACTCAGACGAATTCTTTCAGGCCAGAGCTCAAGTTGAACAAGAAGATGGTGTCAGTAAGTTGGAAAAAAAGAAAAAGAACAGGCTTTTGCTTCTGGAACAAGAAGAAAAAGCTCGGAAGTTGCTTTCAGACAAAGGACCTTTGACTGTTGAGACATCAAATACACGTTCATACTCCAAGGCTGACATCAAACTGCTGTGTAAGTGGAAGGGGGCAAAAATGCTTAAAGTTGACGGCAAATTGCCCGACAAGAAATCCGACCTTGCCACCCTGTATTTCGCCAATCCGGATCCACCAACGGCCAAACCTTGGACAGACGATGATGAGGAATTGTTGCAAGCACTCAAAGAGGAAGACGTCCCATTAGAAAACACACAGCTTGGAGTGGCCGCCAAGCAAATGGCAGTAGCAACAGCAAACAATATGTCAAAACTAGACAGAAATACACGCAATCAGCTGCTCAAATCAATTGCCGAGTTCGACGCGGCCGAGCAGGGTCCTTTGGGAGTGGATGCGGCTTAGTTAATTTAACTTTTAGTGGCATTGTTGCCACCAAAACAGCGCCATTGTGGCTAATTATTATTTTCGGAACTGTTAAAAAGATTCAAATTCAAGTAACCCGTTTGCTTATTAGGTGCCAATCATTAGGGATTTTACAGCCCAAAATATTTAGGTTGGATGTGAGTTTTCGTCCCGTAGAATCCTGGTACTGCTCTACGGTAAACCCCGAAACTCGTATCATCGATAGCACTCAAAAAACTGGTACAACATCATCATCCAGTTAGTACAAGTTCCAGCATTGGAGCAAATGGATGCTAAATCAAAGAAGGAAACCTTCGTAGTCTACTAGCTAGTAGTATCTGGTCTACCCATAGCATGCCCTATATAACATTCTCGGACCTTGTCGTCCTCCAGGAGGAGGGCAAGAAATGGACGGGTGGCACGGCGACCACGGTTGCCCCCAAAGTATCCTTTGATTTTATTGTCGTGGGAGCAGGATCGAGTGGTTGTCCACTTGCGTCGCGTTTGAGTGAAGATCCTTCCATTACTGTTTTACTCGTTGAAGCAGGCCCCAACCGCAAGAACTTCTCCAAGGAACAACAAATCAATCACGCCATTCCTGCCAATGTTGGACTTTTACAACATGTACGCATATGACTGTGTTTGTAAGCTCTTTTCTGACATGATGTTTTTTTGCCGACCCTTTCTTTTTATTTATTTTGCGAAAATCACTTGACCACTTTTACCAAATCACAGACTTCTATCGACTATGACCAATATGCAGCTCCCCAGGCGCCACGAGCATGTACTCATTTCAATACCTTTGCAGGTGCTCCAGACAAAAAGTATCAGTCCTTCTGGCCTCGTGGAAAGGTATGTGGTACTAGTACAATAGATGCTTCATTGACATGTGTACTTTTTGTGGATCCACAAGGACTCGATGGCACTCATACGCGCCATGATTGTTCTTTTCATCCAAACGAAATCAACAACATCTTCTAATAGTGCATGGGCGGATCGAGCAGTTTGAATTATATGATGTATTGCCGTGGACACCCGAATGACTACAATGAATGGGAACGTCAGTTTGGTGCCTTGGGTTGGTCTTGGTCGAACATTGGTCCGCTGTTTCAACACCGTATTGAAAATACCAAGGAATGTGATTCGGCTCTCATTTGTCAGAAGTGTCGTCGTCGTGGCGGAACGAATGATCATGGAGTCATGGGAATTTCCCACAAAACTCCACCCAATCCTCTGGCTTTGGCATTTGTCGCATCCTCTCAAGCATTGGGATTTCGGGACGGGGATTACAATTGCCAATGCCTGACGACGGAATCGGAAGGAGGAGCAGGAGTTGTGGGGTTGCATCAACAAACGGTTCGTCAAGGAACGCGCTGTGATACAGCTCGTGCCTATATTGACCCGATCACGACACGCAAAAATTTATTTGTCTTGACCGACACGACATGTCAAAAGATTATGACCACAGCGAGCAACAATAAAGAGATCCTAACGACAACCAGCAGCAACCATGATGGAGCCATGATTGCGGCTCAAGGAGTGGTCTTGGTTCCAGACTCCTCAACTGCTGGTGCTACCGAACAAGAAAAAGTCGTCGGCAAACCTCGAATGATGCTGAACATTTATTGTCGTAAGGAAGTCATTTTGTCGGCCGGTGCTTTGGCGTCACCACAAATTCTATTGCAATCGGGAATTGGACCCAATGGCTCGGTTTTGGAGTTGTCGCAAGTGGGACAAAATTTGCAAGATCATACGGTGGCCTATCTTCACTACACTCCCAAAAAACAAGGACGTGATATTGGTACCATCAATACACAAAAAGCTGTGGGAAGCTATTGGAATTATTTGTGGAACAAACTCCAACTTGCCTTGTTTCATCGAGGAATCCTCACGTCGAGCGCCTACGATGCGAGTTTGTTTTATGTGTCCAATAACTCAATTTCGTCGTCACCATATTATGATGGTCAAATCAGTGCCTTGTGCACTCCCACCAACACGGGTGTCTTTGAAAACAATTTGGGAATGGACTTGGATGCCTTTGAATTTTCTCCAGAGGATACAACAGCACCGGATGCACAAGGAATGGTCCTTTGTCATACCTTGTTACATCCCAAGAGCATAGGAAGTGTTACTTTGGCTGGTAAAATGGCAGCGAAGAAAAACACTGCCAAGGGGGACGAGATCCCACGAAAGCCAAAGGAAGAGCGAATGAGGCCCCTAAGTGCTTACAATATCTTCTTTAAAGAGGAGCGTCAGCGTATTCTTGACAATCCCCATGATGGAAAGATTGGCTTTCCGAATCTTGCGAAGATGATTCAGCAGCGTTGGCAAGAGTTGACACCCGAGCAGGTGGAAGACTACAATAGGAAGCAAGTGGAGGACGTAAAGCGATACAAAGACCAGATGGAAAAGTATTACGCTAAGCAAGATGACGGAAGGCGCAAGAAAGACGTCGGCGACGATGATGGCGACGGTCCTGTCAAGAAGCTCGAGAGCGACAGCGAAGTGAACGACGACAACAATAACATCAAAAATAATAATGGCCTGACCATTCACGCCAATTATTGGAGCGATCTCCTTAAGCAAGACATTTCTAAAATGACATTGCTTTTGCGACAGGGTTATCGATTGGCCAATGTTGGACCGCTCAAGGATTTGCTGGACGATGCTCCCCGACTTCCACGAGACTTGTTGAAAAAGTACAATCTACCTTTGGCACCTATCGTAGAACAGATTCCAGATGCGTTTTGGGAAGAGTACATTCGTCGCTATGCTACTACCTTGTATCACCCCGTGGGAACGTGTCGCATGGGCATCGACAAGACGACGGGAGTGGTCAATCACCGGCTTTGTGTCTTTGGCGTTGCCAATTTGCGGGTCGCAGACGCATCGGTGCAACCCGAAATTGTCTCTGGCAATACCAATGCCAGTTGCATTGTCATTGGAGAACGGGCCGCAGATATTTTGCGAGAGGATCATGGTCTCGAATCGAACCCCGAGGCCTTGAAGAAGGCTGTGGAGGCATACGAGGCATCCATCCACCGGAAACGTTGGACAAAGGTGCTAGCCCTGGGCGGATGCGCATTTGTGTCGGCGGGCCTTGCATCCCTAGTCGCAGTTGGAGTTATAGTACCGAGAATAGGATTTCGGTCCAGGTCCGCCTATTAGGAGAAGTAGCTTGTCCAAGAGCACCAAATCCCAAAGCAACTCTGATCAAGGACACCACCGCAAACAGTCCTCTGTAGGGACGTGAGAGGGAATGTCACACGAGAACGTAAGATTGGCATTCCCAGCATCTTCTCCATTGGTACAATCGGTGCTATTATCATCCGCCGTGGCGGCTTCTTCGTAATTGGAAGTTTCATTGGCACTGATTAACACACGTGTCATGGCTTCCGACAAGGCAGTATCCGTTTGCAGCATTCACCCCGTTCGACAGTGAAATTGCTCTGGCTTTAAACACATGTTAAGTCGAGCACAAAGGACGACTGGACAAGAAAGGAGCGGAATTATGTGAGTTAGTGCATTATTTAAAGGTTCACTGTGTTTGAAAACGTCTTGGTTTTGAAATGAGCCAGTGTGCCTAAGTAGCTTGAAGGTTGTGAGTTGCCACGACAGAAAAAGCAATCAGGGAAATGCGCTTGCGATAACTTTCAATGTCAAAGTGTTGCGTTTAGAGTACATCTGTGGTGTCAAAAAGTCTACAGTTTTGGTATCAATATGAGCCGACTTTAACTGAAAGATTCAATTTTGTGAGATGCCAAGTCACAAAAGATTGAATTTTGTGAGATGCCAAGTCAGAAAAACACGGAACGAAGCGTGTTAAGCTAAGGTGTCAACCGCAATGTTTTTTTTCTACAGGAAAACTGTGGAAGCAGCTTCCGCATCCGTATGGTGCCCACGTACATGCGCTGTGCAGGAAACCAGTAGAAGCAGCTTCCGCATCTGAGGGTTCTGCATTCTTTCCCACGTGCGCTCTACAGGAAACCAGTACGATGTGCTGCTTCTACTGCTGCTGCTACGTAGCTGCGTTCCAAAATTCCAAAACATTTCGCTCAAATTATAAGATGAAGTTGATACAGTCTCATTAAATTGATTTGGACAAAACAGTCTCATTAAATTGATTTGAACAAAACCGTGGCAAACAAAAGGAAGCTCCGAATCAGTATCATTGCTATCATTGTCGTTACACAACGCAACGATCGTGCTCTCTTAACCAGGGATCAACGCATCGTGCTCTTTTGATTACAGACCAAATCATCGTGTGTGTTGTAAGCACTCGCGTATCATCGGTCGCACCGACAGCATACAGCATCTCTTCCGCGAGTACATCAAGTCAATACAACAACAACGAGTCGATAAAAGATAATCGTCGGCAAAGTGGGATATTTTGGACGAAATTTTCATTCTCTAACATTTTGCTGCTGATACTAGCAAACCATGGCTTCTAAGGACTCACCAGGAGGTTACCATGACGTCCCGCAGGTGACAGATTGGGATGCAAATCGCAAGCTCTACGAGCCCTCGATGAAAACCCTTGGATCTTTTCCTCGAAAGGTTGGGCCGGCTGCTGATATTCGAGAGCTCGAGTACATTTCCTCTTTGCTTCAGAACGCAGATGATGTTGCGCGAATCGACGGCACGATCTCCTGTAAGTGAGGATGTATCTTTTTGTTGCTGTTGCTGCAACCGATAATCTTTCTAACTTACAACCCGCTCGTGCCGTCTTTGGTCTCCCTTTCACAGCCAAGGATATCGCCCCTTACCTTTCCTCGCGTTACGGCATGGAGATTACGCCAGAACAAGCTGTGGACATTGCCAAAAATCTTTGTGGCGGCAAAAAACGAAGTGATCTTGCGGCGCAAAAACAAATCCATGACAAGGAGATGATGGACAAGACCCAGAAGACCCATGAAAACGACAGCGTCTCCAAGGACGGAGAAGATGCAGAAGAGGAGGTCTTCTATTTCGACCTGGTTCAGGTCATGTCTCTTTTGCTTGTTCCCGAGCTCGTCCAGCTTGCAGATAAGGAGAACACCAACAAGAATGTTCAAGAAGTTCTTACGGCCGTTATCAATTCTCTTACTGAAATCTTCGACGAGGGCATTCAAAGAGATCTGCGAAACGGAGGACCCGTGGACGAGAACACCATCAAGCGGATTCTGCTTGCATTTGGAGACGTTGATGCAGCAAATAGCCCGGAGCTTTTGCAGCAGATGTTGGTGAGTTCAATGCCACTTGTCCATGTTGGCATTTACCCATGCTGGGAGAGGTTTTCTTGGCTCTAACTCGTTGCTTTGCCCCTGTTCACGTCACAGGATGCTTTGGGTGGAACGCATGCATCTTTCACCGTTGATAATCTCTTGCGCGCCCTTACATCTGATGTCGGGCAGTCCTTCTCAGAGAAAATGAAGACCCCGGCCAGCAGCGGACGCACGTCGACCTTCTTTGACATTTTTGGTTGGAACTGGGAAGATCCCGTCAGCGAGGATAAAATCAAGGGAGGCGCGCCAAGTCCCACCAAGACTGCTAGCTACATCGATTATGCGATAGACTCATATGGCTCCGTTGCTCTAAACACTGCTGTGTGGTGTCTCTTCATCTTGACAAGTACGTAGAGCATAGCTCTTATTGGCTTTCCATCTGGGCATCACTTTTTCATCTAATGCTCACGCACTCCCCACTGCATCAGCTTTGGTTTATTTGAATTTCATGAAAACAGCTGTGGAGAGGCATTCCCGTTCGATGATATGCCCTCCGGAAAAGAATTTCGGATGCGCTGTTGGTAACATGGTGGTTAGTTGGCTTATCATGGCTCTCTTTTTTGGGTAAGTGCGCGTGCACTCAACAGCTTGCGTAGCCAGTTTGATTTTCAGCCTGCACTGATCTTGTCATTTCTTCTCTCCCTTTCGCTTCGTTTTTGGCCACAAAGTCTTTATGGTGCGTTCGCCGAAATTGATGCACCATAAAAGGGCACTCTATGTGCTGTGTGCGGGCGGTATCGGTTTTTTTGCACTACGACTTTTGCTAAGCCCTGCTGCTTTCTTTTTCAGGTGTCTTCTTCCTTGTACCCACCAGCGTCGGCAACGTTGCAGGGAAAAGTTCGATCATCTATTTCTCCCTCTTCGCCACATTTGTCTTTACGTATGTCCCCTTTTCGGGTCTAGTATCGTATAGGCAGGGCATGAACCACCATCAAGTCGAGGGTAAGTCCTTCAATGATTTTAGATTACATCAGTCGAAGGTGCAATGGACTTTATCCGAGCTCACGTTGCTGCGCACTTGGCATTTCGTGAAACCTTGAAACAGTTATCGAATACAAAACTGTTTGTCCTGGTGTTCTTTTTCCCGATGACTTGCTTAGTGTCATAAGAGACCCATATGGATATACATTGAGCAACCCAGACGGATTGAACGAAACAGAGCTACAAGCAGAGTTGGAAGAGGCGAAAGAAAACTATGATGCACTTTCAGTGCAATTGTCTGTCAAATTTCCGCGTGATTGCTTACCGAAAGTTGAATGGTGTAAAGCAAATAAGGAGGTGCAAGGGCGATATATCGATCCTAACGAAGAGGAGCTCACTTACGACGAGTTTGAGAAGTGTAATGCATTTCACGGTGAATTCTTGGGTCTATTTGGCTTTTGGAACGAAACTGGCGGGCCGTGTGATTACGACACGTATGAAGACTCTCAATGCCAAGGACTGGGTGGGTGCTCATTGAGAGAGTATAGCGACGCTGCTATTGAGAGTTCGGATTACATTTGCTGCCACGGCGGCGCATATGATACCGTCAGCTCTATTACCAATAGCACCATCTGGGTTTGCGATAGTCAACCGCTGGGCTCGTAAGGCAAAAGTGTGGCTTGAAATCATTCTTCTACGAACACAATTGAATGAGCTTTTTTCTAATTTGATTATACTCTTTCCGTGACATTTTCCAGGCCATGCTTTTCAGATGCTTTGTGTGATAGTAGGAAATGCGAGGACAACGGTATTTGTGTGAAGGACACTGTGAAGGGCACTGGCGCTGACGAGAATTTGAAATTGATTGGAGAGCCGTGTGGGAGAGATCATAGCAGATGCAAGTCAGGTTTTTGTCTCAATGGAACATGTGGAGAACATCCGTTGATATGCCCAGACGGAAAGTTTTCATTTTTTAGCGGATATCGGATGGATTCATATTGTCGGACCATGCCACGCTGGTGCGAAATGGTCAACCTAACTATGGTAAGATATTGAACGCATTTGTCGCTGCTTTCCTACTTTGGCAAGTTTCTAACACATCTCTCGTTATGTCTGCACTGTAGCTTGAGCAGGGCTTGAATGACTTCAACCAGTCTCTTTCTGATCTCCAAGGAAGCTTGGACCTCTTGAATGTGACAAAGAGTATCGATGAGTTGCTTCATGAGACGGGACTAAATCTTACCATCAAGGTCGAGGGCGGCATCGTGGTCGAGCCTGCGCGTGACATGTGTAAAATGCCAACACATTTGGAGAGCGCACTGATTTTTTTTGAAAGCTTCAATTTTACTGATGCGAATCTTACTAATGCGACATTTACTGTGGATGCTAATGAGATATTTATGGATCATTGCACAGCAGCCTTTTTGCTCCTCAGAGAATACGGTTTGGTTAAATATGTTGATGAAAGTGAAGCCGAGGAAGGCGATGTCTACACCTGCCTGAATCATGACAATCTCGAGGAAATGCTGCTTGACGATTGGACATACTACAGTTTGATCAGTATTGGAGTGCTTGGTGTTTTTGCTGTGCTGGCCATCCTCAAGAAAATCGTCTCAAGAAAAGGTGATGATCGTCCTCGCGATTTCGTCATCAAACAGGCCGGAGAAAACAAAATCCTGAACGCCATGCAAAATGCTTTGAATATGCACGCAGGGTGCGTGCAAACCAAAGGCCAGGTCATGGTAAGCCCTCTTCCTCGCCTCTTCGAGAAAACAGATTTAACTTGGTAGTCTCACCTCTCCGCGATGTCTTGATAGAGGAATTACTTCCTTCGCGGAGAGGAAATTGTGGAAGTCGGTGGATTGTTCTGGACGCTGAAGCACTTCGTTTCAGGTGCTCTCGCTGCGGAAGAGGGTATTAGGTATCCTGGACGAATCTGGGTTGGGTTGGTCACACAGTTGGTTGTCACGATTATCGGTTTGTCATATGCCCTAGAAACTATTGCTTACTATTCCAATTGGTTACAGGACTTGCATGACTCTCTCGCTTACAAGGTCACCCAGCACATTGCCGACACTATGAGCAATGAGGAATTCAGCCAGCTAACTAAAGACGAGCTAACTGTAACTGATTATGAGCAGGGCATCCTTGAAAATCTTCCAGCGCCTTGGATGTTAAAAGGTAAACCTCCGACTCTGTGGCATGACAATGGCCCATGGCGCTTGTTGCCATACTTCCTTTCCTTACATGATGTTTTACTTTACGTTGTCCTCTAGCGTCGGGATATACTGGCGTGTGCGCTGGTCTTGCCGTGGCGATTTTTTGCATGCTGGTGTACATCCCTTCTGTCACAAATACTCTGATGAAACTGCGCAATGGAATGATACCAAGCCTTCACGACCCTTTTTATGACACTTTCAAGAAAACGCCAGACAACGTGGTTCAAAATATCGGTAAGCAGCCTGTCATGATAATCTTCTTTTGATGCCTGCCATCGAAATCGATGTCTAACCATTCTTTCCAATGCCATAACAACAATGACAGGAAACATGGTCTTTTCTCTAATGGGCGCGTCTGCGATGATGACAGGCGTCATCAGTGGGATCGTCTTCTCTTTTTCCTATCCTTACACTAGAGAACAAATTCTTAAATACGTTGCGACGGCCATTGGTATCGTAAGTTTCCTTCTTACATATCAAGGATCAATTCATTCATTCCTTCAAAGTCTCTCCATCTCACGCACGCATCTCTATTTTGATTGTGATTCATTTCTTAGGCAACCACCATTGTGATCAAGATTGTTGGCCAAAAACTGCTCCGCGGTCGCCACTTCAGCTCCTTCTATCGCAAGATGCCTGCCAGCGCCAACTGTGCCAACCTGTTCTTTGAGTGTTGGTACATTGGTACAGGGTTGTTAGTGGTGGTTGTCAGGTTGGTCACTTTTATTATAGCGGGAGTTTTGTGGCTGGGACGCATTGATGTGGAGTTCCTACACCCCGACGTGAAAGTGTTCGGTACAGGACTCGACGGTGTCCCTGTTTCCTTCAAGCGTGATCTATTGGTCCACGAGGCTCATAACCATCCCTACATTGAGCGCTTGGGCGGTAGTATCTGCGTCGTCTCAAAGACGGACAAAACTTTGGGACGGTCGCTGGTACTACGTGGAGGTGCCTCTTTGCATCTGGGCTCATGCCTTGGATTGTCAAGTACAAAGTAAGCGTTGGTGACGGTTACCGTTACGGTGACGGTGACGGCAACCTGTTAACCCAGAAAGGGACAAAGAGCTTGAGTGAAGACGAGGAGAGCATGATATTTATGGAATGTTAAGCAGCGTCCTTCTTGAGAGGTCATCTGTGGACATCCAAAGAGGTGGTGTCACGGTAGTAAGTAAAAAGAAAACTCCCTTGTCTTCATAATCACAACGAAGTGTGCGACTAGCCGAAGTGTTCCTTCCATTCAATGGGGGGAACCATGCAGGGATCCGATGGCTGTGGACTGCATTATGGCTATAGAGGAAGCAAGAGAGGTTTGCTTGTGTATTCATTCATTATATATATATCTGTCTCTTATACACATCTGACGCTGCCGACGAATAGAGAGGTGTAGATCTCGGTGGTCGCCGTATCAT
>ENA-ORBV01006203-ORBV01006203.1-microbial-mat-metagenome-genome-assembly--contig:-NODE-6203-length-21264-cov-5.053948_pt1 | contig 21264 bp, 16 predicted proteins | sample MGYA00237777_ERZ505514 | MGnify/ENA primary metagenome ERZ505514 (study PRJEB26160, sample SAMN06269048) | microbial mat metagenome | isolation source: Oligotrophic lake microbial mat | place... | reverse complement strand
AAGACGGCATACGAGATTCGCCTTAGTCTCGTGGGCTCGGAGATGTGTATAAGAGACAGATCATACTAAATGTGACTACTGTCGGTGATGTGCATTACTACTGTTGTGAATACCGGTACGATGTGCTTACCGGTGTGATGTGAATACCGGTGGGAATGCAAATGTCTCTTGAACCAATATGCCAGTCATACTGCTTGGGTTTCCATATGAGAATCCCACATTTAGATATGTATTATTGTACCTTGTGCTGTGCCTACTGCTGTGCCTACCAAATTCTGTGACGGAGGAAGGTCTGACCCAAAAGATGAGAAGTTTGGTTGAAGACAAAGCTATAGGGAATTCTGCAGCACCTGCACATGGGACCAGTCTGCTAAAACATGACAAAAGTACTGACAATTTCGTACTAACTTCTGGCAGGACTGCATTGCCAAATTCTAGGCGTTGCAGAAAACTATTCTGAAACACTCTGCTTCAAAATTGGAAAACCGAACCAACAGACGATCCAACAGACGAACGCACATGTGACTGTTAGAAGAATTATTATGAAGAATAGGCATGCCACAACCGCACTCAGGACCCAAATAACCAATGCGAGCCAATGGCAATAGCAATGCATAGAGAGGAGGTTCCGGGTTAGGCTTTAGTTGCCACAAGGGAAACACAACGGATACAATACCGGCTGATGAGGTGCAGGAGCGTATCGTTTCCCCGGCAGGCTTTGTAGAAAGAGTCAGCTTTGACGGGCCCAGCATCACACAGGGACCGGCTCAAACTGAATAGATAAGTCAATTCGTTGTCGTTGTCATCATAGAAAAGCATTCTTGCAAACGCACCTATCCAATCGATCGTGCTGTGCCACCATGTAGCACCCGTCAGATCGGCTTCCAATCTCTCACAGACTTTAGCATAATCTTCCAACACAAGCAATGGGCCAATGGTTCAGCAACTCTCCATTCATGGGATCCTTTCGTACAGTCCCCTTCACCAGTTTCTATGCAACGAATCTCTGTCTAGTTGTAGCTTTCATTGGATCCTTTCGTACAGTACCTTTCACCAGTTTCTATGCAACGAATCGCTGTCTACTTAGTTGTAGCTTTCGGTGTCTAGCTTGTAATAAAGAAAAAGCACATTCGTCACAGTAGACTTTATTTGTAATAGAATTTATATATGTAATCTAAACAGCAATCCAGTCTGACCCTTCTCATACTAGTTTCGAGCTTAAAAAACGCTAGTACAGTCGAAAGCTAGAACAGTCGACCACCACTGACATGTGTGGCCATTCGAATGACTACGGGGTGCGGAAATAGCAGTCAAGGGCTGGTTACTTTGGCTAGTAGCTGTGGTACAGAATCTCTATCCAGCAAGCAGGCCTTGGGTTTGTCGGTTGGTCGCGACGAGACGAGCCACTACTACAGTAGCAGTATTGTTGGATATGGGTGAGAGGAATCAATAAAATCGTTGATGATGCCATTCTGTTCCATACCACAGATAGATGCGTGGTCGTTGCAAGGGACGTTCTCCATCGGTAGCGGCTGCACTGCTGGCACAAACGCCACGCTTTTTGCTGACTTCACCTCGCTTGGGATTGTTATGAGTGGAGGACTTTAGTCCCTTGATGCGATGTAGATTGAGATGCTTCCATCGTGCCACGGCCTTGAAGATACGAATGGACGTATTGATATCGTAAATGGCACTTTCCAACAATCGCGAACATCCTCCTCGGATATAATACTTGGACAAGACACGTCGGGAACGTTCCAAGTTACCGTAGGGCCACGAAGCATTCTCCAAGGCGGCACCCCCGCATCCAAACAAGTCGGACGAGTGATACGAGTAGGGACAATGCAACATGGCCAGCGTCACCGCTTCCATGCAATCGGGAAGAACCGATATGGCATATCCTCCTTCCAGGGCACACACAACGGGACACTCGGGACCCACCGCTTCGAGGGTAGCCCGCGTCATGGCATGAAAGAACCCGGGGGTGAGTTCACAGCCTCCCAACAAATCTCCCATGGCGGCATCCAAACCACAACTGATAATGAGCAAGTCTGGATTGTAGTCGGTCAACAGCGGCAAGACGAGCTCGTAAAAGGCCGCCGCATATTCGGTATTGCCCATGCCCGCCTGACTCCAACCAATGTTCAAATTCAAGCCTTTGGCTGCACCCGTTCCAATTTGATTCGCCGGACCCGTGTAGGGATAGAACCCAATTCTGTGAAGATCAATCCGAAAGATATTGTCGTCACCAATCGTGGCTTCGCCAGTGCCGTTGCCTAAAGGAAGAGAAGATGGAGTCCATAAAGTTAGAACAATGTAAGATCCTCAAATCGAATCCACCCCTACAGCACCAACACGATTCCGTTACAATATACGTACCATCATGAATATCCCAATCCAATATCACCACGCGTTTGGCCTTTTGTTCCCGAAGGGCATATTTGGCAGCGACCACGACGGAATCGATAAAACAAAATCCCATTTCTTGCGCTTGACAGGCGTGGTGTCCCGGAGGACGCACCAAGGCCAGCGATTTGCGGCTCGTCTTGGACGCGACCGCATCGCACACGGCATCGACACAGGCCAACAAACCACCCGCGGCCAAGCGTGCGGCACGAAAGGAATCCCGACCATAATAAACGTCGTTGCGGGCTTTCGACGAGAGGGCCAGTAATTCCTCGTCGCTCATGGTCTCCAATTTGTCGAGTTTGTCATAATGAGAGGGATCATGCGCCAGTAAAATTTGATCGCGCGTGGCCATTTGACAGTCGAGTCTGTGAAAGACCGTGTCGTCCTCTGTATTATCGTCGTCGGGCCATTGAATCATGGGCGAAAAATCTTCACGGTTGTGAATGAGGCGGGTTTCCAATTGACAGAGTCGCTTGTAAATCACGCGCAGTCGTTCGGGATTTTCACAGACATAATCTTCGGGCGAGTCTTCCGACAAGTATTCGGGATAAATCTCCGGTTCTTCCCAGCGTACGGGACGATGCAATAACATGCGTTCATCATAGAGTAAGTGAATCGGTTCAATGTCGGTTAGTGTGGTACTCATATTTGTATTGTATTGTGGAGGGTAGTTGTAGAGTGAAGTGTTTATTGGCTGTAGTGTTTCTATTGATACAGCGGAAGGTTGGTTTGGTCTTTGTATCGATAGAGGTTGGCTCTTTAAAAACTACTCTAGCTTTTATCTTGGATATTGTGTTGTTTATTCTGTTATTGGTTTTGTGTCGGAAAAAATGAATTTTTGGTTTTGGCATTTTTGTAAAAAAGTAATGATTGCTCATTTTGGTTGCTGTGCTAAAGAGCCGTGATGTCATTGATCTTTCTCCTTCCTGGCTCGGAACTAATGCTACAGTATGTAATCATTGTAATGGGCCTACCGGCTACCGTTCATCACTACGACGTGTTGGCTACTTGAACTGCTCGAAGTACTCCAGTAGTCTGCTATTGGTCGTGGTGTAACTGTGTAAGGCCGTTCAACCGCACAGGAACATGTTGGAACGTAATCACAGTCTATCCAACCGCCGGTCATTGAATGGTTCGCATTTTTCGTAAGATCAAGAAGCCATTTCGATTGCTATCCCACCCAACGGGGACTCAATCGTCAGGGTTTGTCACAGCAAAGGTGCAGGCCCGTGCGCGTCATGTAAAGCGTGGGTTAGGGATTGGAGAAAATCGAGGAAGGAGCACAAATCCCCTTGTGACTGGTCCAATGGAATGCCACAGAACTGACAATGCATGCAACAGAGAGTTCATTTTCCAAAGAAAACATAAATCAGCTCAACTTGAATCTGCAGGTGCCAAAAACTCAATTTGAATCTGCAGGAGCACGAACAGCAGATGTCTGTCAATGGTGAATGGTTCAACTCTTGCAACAAAATGCAAAAAAAAATGAATGAGCCCACATGTGTGTCCGATGCACAAATGATGTCAGTGTTTTCTGTGCCAGGAGCATGCTGAGAAGTCGAAATTTGTCTCTCTCTCTGTGCAATGAAAAACAATGAAAAAGAAACCGTCATCTGAGCAGTTGTCTTTTTTGAGACATCTCAGAACCGCACTGACTTGATCAGAGCACACAACAGATCTCCAAAACATTCCCAAAATGATCAAACTGGACAATGCATCCATTTACAGTTGTTTGTAGTCCGTTGAAATTGTGGAGACTTGTGTCACATCTGATCCTGCCAAAATCATGCATGATGTGATCAATCAAACAAAATGCATGTCTCAACAAGAAATCATTTTGGTCATCCAGACATTGTTGCAGTTGCTTGACTTCACCTGAGTTGGGACTGGGTCTGAATCAGATGTTGAATGAGGTGCAATCCATCCATGTCTGGTTTGCTGCAACTGGTTCTTTTTTGCAGCATGATTGCACTGTTTGCTTCTTCAGATTCACATGTTCAAGTTTTCATTCTGCGGGGATGTGGAACACTTTTTTGCAGCTGAACCAAGCATTGTGCCATTGTCTTTTTCATTTTTGCAGGCTTGCTCAAAATCTGTTCTTTCCAAAATTGATCATTTCACTCCCACAATTGATTTCATGTGCATCATGATTTTCTTTTGAACCATGAATTTGGAAGGAACCGTTGCAATGTTGCTTGAGATCAAACTTGACATGGTTTTCTTAAAAGAGCTGCTTGGGGCATTGTTGTTGGTGGAGTGGATCAGAGCAAACTTAGGGTGTGTTCATCACATGAGAAGGATCTGAAAAGAAAACCTCAACATGGGTCGTTTTGGGCATTTTTTCCTCCCCGCAGCCAGTTTTCATGCATGCCCAGCGCAACCTCAGAGGAGCTTGGCAACACTGGTGTTAGCTTTGGGGACTTCTTTGGTGTTGGTGGAGTGGATCAGAACAAACTTAGGATGTGGTCATCACATTGAAGGGATCCGAAAAGAAGACATCAAGACTGGTTGTTTTCAGACTTTTCCCACCTGTTTCAGCTTTTGTCAGGTGGAAACATCCATCCATTTTGCAACATGTCTTTTTTTGTGGCAATTGTCTTGGAAGATGTCACCAAATGTTTCATTTTGCCCAAGTGTTTGTTGGAATGTCCATGAAAGTTCCAAATGTCCAAAACAGCCGTCATCACAGTTGACTGAATTGCAAAATCAGATTGTTGAAATGAGTCTGAGGCGCAAACAACTCTTCTGCTCTGGACTGACTAGCTGTGCAGCTGCTGTGGCGAGCTGGCAGCTGGTCTGGCTCTGTTGCTGGCACTGCCACTTTCAGCTGCTTTGTTGGAAATGCCCAGGCAAGGTCTGCCAACTCCAGCTAAGGTCTGCCAAAGGTCTGGCTGCTCAGTGGCCTGAATGGGTGGCTGTGCGACCTAGTCATTTTGCTCTCTCCGAAAGGAGGACCCGATTCAGTCACGAAAAGGGTCCAAAACTTTGAACCAAACACAGGACTGTGATTTCTTATTGATTCTCAAAAGGGTGCTGGGACTGACAAGAACCCTCACAATTAAGATACAGATACACAGAAAAAGAAAACACGATCTTTCGACCGACGCCGAACTCGGATCTAACATAGCTACCTATTGATAGAGGTTAAACTTTGCGCGCTTGCTAGCTATCATTACCCCTTGTTGGTTGGATTCCTCTAGTAGGTGTAGTAGCGCTGAAACTTGTAAATATTATCTTCCATAGGACAAAGTATAGCATGCTTTTCCTTCGCACTAGCCTCCATACCATAGCAGCACGATGTGGTTGTGCTTGCTCCAATCGACATCGGCTCTTGTCGACAGTCAAGCGTCAGGGATTGGAGGATCCTCGCATGTCGAAAATTGTGATCCACAACAAGGTGATCTATCTCAGTGGTCTAACGGATACAACCGCCGATGATGGTAAGTTTTGATTTTTTTTGGCTTTGCTTGTGTAAAGAGGCGAGAGGAGATCCAGTCAATATCTAGAAATGGCATACTAATCGACTAATGCTATTTACTATGTTGTTTGGCAGCGACGGGACAGACAAAAAATATTCTCCAAAAAGTAGATGATTTATTGGCACAAGCAGGTGCTTCCAAATCTGATTTGCTCACGGCCAGCATATGGCTAAAACATATCGAACGAGATTTCAAAGACATGAACACGGTTTGGAATGGTTGGTTGGATCCCGACAACAAACCGGTACGCGCCACAGTCTCGGCAGATATGGCCCGGCCGCCCATTCTGGTGGAAATACAAGTCACAGCCGCAGAACCCGAGAACTAGATAACGAGCAAAATCTTGGAAGATTACTGTGTTGTGCTAGCCCCACCTTTTGTTTTTACAAATTCTATCGATCGGTATAGTAGTAACAAGCACCAGAAACGCCGAACACCAAGGAAGCACTAATGCTTCAATGAAATTCGAAAAAGAATGAAGATGCCATGGAAGAGTTCGGGCAGCGGCAGATGAGCCCTTGATGGGTATACGATACTAATTATATAGTGCTTTGATGTTATATATCACCGTAATTCTATTGCATCATTGTTGCTGTGGATTTACTCTCTAGTCGCAACTTGGTCTCCCAAGGCGGAGTCGAGTTGACGGATCAAACCAGGAGTGAGCTTTTCATCCTTGACCTTGGCGATGATCTTCTTCAAGTTGTCCTCTGATTCCACTTGCTCCTACAAATCCGACGTGGATAAAAAAAGTCGAAGTTAGAAACCATCTAAGGAACCTCTGATTTAGCCTCTCGTGCATTTGGATGCATAAGTCCTTACCGTGTGATATGGCATTAGAAATGCTGTGGTGGCGTGGTCGCCATATTCGTTGGCAGCATCTGCTAGTTTCAAAAGGGCATGAGTATTAATCTCTTCGGCGCGTAGCAAGCTCTCCCACAAATCTTGCACGCTATCCCAGCTCGAGTTTGGGGCTTCCAGCTCATCCAACTCAATGGGGAAGTCTCTCTTATTGGCGTAGTCGAGAAATCCCATCGCATGAGAGCGTTCCTCTGCAGACTCGGAACGCATGTAGTCGGCCATGCCACAAAGATCCTTCCTTTCGCACCAAAGAGAGGCACTTAGATAAAGCTGCGACGCACTCAATTCATTGGTGACCTGATCGTTGATCAAATCCAGGAGCTGGTCACTTCTTGTTGCCGCATTCGCTGTCTTTGCTTCTCCTGCTGCCGCAAATGCAGTCATTAGGTGTCGGTTGGCCGCTCTCGGAGTTGTGAAACACTGGGCGCCGCCAATCAAGGCAAGACCTGTAAGAACTTTCATGGTTTGTGGGAGCATCATTTTATTGGTTGTGTATCGTCTACAGGTGGTTGTTTTTAATTTGTGAGGACTATTTATGGAGGGCCTATTTTGGGCTTTCAACTACTAGTATCATGATTCGCATCAGAAGGTCACGATGCATTCTTTCTCTTGGACGATCTATCCCTTTATTTCGACGATCTATCCCTTTCGACGAAAAACGGAACTTCTTAGAATATCCAGTCACGATTTCTACTACTTTCGCAGAAATCAAGGAAAACATGACTGATGTGACTCAGCATGCTGCAGATGCATACAGTACGATATGAGAAATCCTTCAATACGACCTCTACAGGCGACTAGGCCGCCGATCGTGTAGTCATCTCGGGTTACTGGCTGTAGAAGACTAGTGACAGAAGTCTGTCGTACTACTAGCTAACAAGGTAGACGGGTAATAGCTAGTTAACACACCACGCTCAGCCACCTACCGAGCGTTTCTTCGGTTTAAAATCGTCAGCATAGTAGTAGTTATACTGGACGGTTCCAAAAGCAGAAGCAAGCGGCGATGTCTCCTATTGACTGTCTGTTACTAGTTGAAGCCATCTGTTGCCGGCTGCTATCTAGCTAGCTATTACTGTTGTAGCAGCAATACAACTGAAATGCACACACCCGGCTAGCTAAGAGTAGCTAGTAGCAGCTCTGGTACCTGGTAGCAACACTGCACCATCGGGAACACCATCTGCCGGTTAGCTATGACGTACCAGATAGCCATAAAAGCTATTACTTCCCCCCCTGACAAAGGCAGAAGCGTCCCTCAAACCGCGATTGCACCTGCAACCAACAAAGGGGACGACGCAGCTTCAGCATCTTTTGGAAGCAACTTGTGGCAAAAGAAGGGCATAGGGGTGTTAAATAACCCTTCTTGTTGTTATCGTCGGTAACGTCATTTGACTCGTTTCGGAATTACATGATTGTGAAGGAATACCGGTACTGAATAGAGCTTACCGTCATGTATTCGCAATCTTTTGGATATTATGGCTTCCGGTTGCGACTTGTTTTTTTTTAAATCCTTCCCTCTGTTCGCGCTAGAAGCCTCAAGGAGTTAAGGTGTCGAAGTGCGTTTGTGACATGGCTTACCACTTGACTGTACTCGAAGAATCAAATAGTTGTCAAATGACACCTAGTAGGTTGTACTACAAAACCGTATAGTAATAGGTACCACTAATAATAGCCTGTATCTATCCAGCAGCCATTCTACAGTTCCGGTACTAGCTAGTAGTACTAGAGTAGGTACAATCATACGTAGCTGTCGGAGATTTCTTCATTGGGATAGATAGCCTTGTAGCTTACCCTCCGCAGCTATCTACTAGCTAGCAAAACACCACCTCTCTGCACGAAATATCGCCACAAACTCTTCAGCAACAGAAGCAATCAACAACAACATGGTGGCACCAACCTCAAGAACTGATTTGCAACATCGCCTCGACACGGTCCTCCAACAATATAGCAACAAGACATGCGCGGAATGCAGCGAAGCTGGTCCAACTTGGGCGTGTTTGCTGTCGCTACCTGATGCTCAAAACATAGCAGCCATTGGCAGTAGTACGTCCTCTGAACTACCCAAGATGGGCGTCCTGTGCTGTTATAAATGCTATGGCCACTTTCTCAATTTGGGCAAAGAGTATTGCACCGTAACGAGTACCCGTAATGTAGCGGCAGAATGTAAGTCTATACTACATTATAGTCTAGCTGTTCTATTTACACGAACTTTGTCCAATTGATGTGCTAATGATGTTTGTGTATCTGCTTCATTTCATTTCAGGGACCGACGAGGACATGGAAGCCTTGGAAGCTACTGGAAATCTAGTGGTCAAATCCATCTACGAGGCCAAGCTCGCATCCCATCTCAAAGCAGTTTCTGGCGAAGACAAGGACATTTTCTTTGACAAAAAGTACAAGAAGCTCAAATACTTCTCCAGGAAAGCTTTTCGGGTGCATCTAAAGGCGCGGACTGGAAGTGATTTTGCGACTTCGTCGGTCGGGTTGTCGGAATTGTCTGGGTTTACCCAAGAATTCACGCGAGGTGTCAGAAAGTCCTTGTCCAATCCCTTCGAATTACTCACCATGGCGACGCTGGCGTCGTCTAAGGGGCGGGAGGAGCCAAAAGAGTCCAAAATGGGGGGCACGGAAAGGTCCTTATCGAAAACAATGAAGCGAGTTGCTTCTGGCGGCACCATCTCGAAAATAATGCGTGTGTCTTCTTCCGCCACTATGGACGAGTTCGAGCAGCCACAGCAGCGTTCTGGGGGCAACATGAAGAAAAGTATGAGCAGTCCATTTTCATTGGGAATGATGAAGCCAGGTCACCCCGATAGTGCAGAACAATCCAGAGGGAACGCGACTTGGGAAAGCAAGGCCAAGAATGAAACTCGCCGCATAAGTAGCAGCATCAAAAAAAGTCTCAGCAGTCCATTTTCCGTCGCCACGATGAATCCAAATCTCGATGGGCCCAAGAGGAATGCTACCTGGGATAATACGTCCAAGACTCTACCAAAACCAAAGAGTAAAACTGTAACAGAATTGGGCCTTGAGGTTGACGAGGACGGGTGCGGTGCAGACAAAAACTACTATGACTGGAAGCAGATGGCATCCGAAAAGGAGGACATCGGGTGCAAAGCCGACAGCAGCAACAACTATTATGACTGGAAGCAAATGACATCGGAAAAGGAGGGCACCACAAAGGGGTCTGGCCACAGAAGAAAGTCTAGTAAGAATGGTACATTGAAGCGACGTGTGAGAAAATCGCATTCGGATCCATTTGTACACACAAAAAGAACGAGTGGCCTAGCAAGCGGTGAGAACCAGAAGAACGCCACGTGGGAGACCAGGAAGGAAGATCGAAGAAGCCATCGGAGAGGGCGGTCCACCGACGGCACCAAGGACCGACGCAGCTCCAGTCCCAAGAGACTCTCTGATCCGCATTTGAGTAAAAAGAGTGCATTTGAGGACGCGCTGGCGCGGAAGGAACTTGTATCCAAGGTGAATGCTGTCCAAGCGACCTCCAAAGAGATGACACAGATGAAGATTCGCTTAATATCCGACACACAGCCTTCCGTTTCCTCGGGGTCTCTTTTGAAATCCCTTTCGTCGCGGTCTAATATGGCTGCTTCCGAAAAGGAATTCGAGGAACCAGAGGAAGCAAACGAGCCGCCTTTGGTCAACACTTTATCCGACGTGAACATCTTGGAACAAATGAAGATCCGCAGTTCTGTGGTCGCTCGAAAGCTTAGCATGGGGGCAGAGGAAAAGAACGAGTCGGAGGAAAGCAGGGACAACGATTCCAAACGTAGCCGGGTCGTTACTAGACAAGCCAATGCCAAAAAGGAAATCGATCAACTGGCCGCTGCACTAAAGCATTCCAAAGAGACGAAGTTGAGAACCTCTCGTAGCTGTGAACTGAACACGGAGGATCAGACCGCTAAACGAGCATTGGGACGAAAATATCGTCGACGAGTAACCTCGGACTCTGAAAAAAATGACAAGGAAGACAAGGTCGAAAAAGGGCAAGGATCCAGGCGAGCAGCATCGCCAAGGAGGCAATTGGCGGCTTCTTTATTCTACGCAGGCGACAGCAAAGAGGCGAAGGCCATTAGTCGGCAAGCATCGCCAAAGCGAAAGTCGGCACCATCGAGTCTGATGCTTCAAGCAAGTAGTTTCCCTAGCCATCAATCGCCGCCCTTGTCGCATACGGAGGCAAAGGAGGAGGAGGGAAGCACGAGTCGGGCAACGTCGCCTAGACGAAGCTCGCCACCATCAAGCCTTTTGCAGCGTCAAGGAAGCAAGTACTCCTTGTTGCTGAATGGCATTTTGGCAGACGAAGTGAGCAGTATCTGCGGGGACTACAAGTTGGAGACGTCGCAAAAAGCGGCAGTTGAGATTTCGTAAACGCCCTCTGCCAATTGACTCTCTCTCTCTGACTCAATTCCTCTGCTAGCTAGTAGTGGAGCCAGAGCAATTTGGCATAACAATAAAAATAACCCCCACTTGAATAACATGAAACATGTATTAATTTTAGTTTTTCTTGCCGAGCTGCTGAGGTGAGTGGTTCATCACGCGACGTTTCACTTGCAGACAGCATTTGCGTCCCAAGCAAATTTGAATTGTATGGTCTTTCCCTATTAATCCCTACAATAACGATGGGCAGACAAAAGGTCCAACTAGCTAGTAGCCAGATCAGAACAAACAGGGTAGAAGCAAGGGATTATGTATGAACACTGAGCCTGCCAGATCAGAACAAACAGGGTAGACACAAGGGATTTTGTGTGAACACTGAGCCTGCCACAACCAAGCATCAAGCCTTCCACCCCACCCACAACAGCCATGGAGACACTGGACCATCAAGCCTAAGCATTTCCCTGCCAGTTGCCATTTTAAAACAACAAATGGGCTCATGATGGCATGGTTATCATGCCTCTATGTTCTCTGCATGCATTTCATCTGACTTTTTGGTGACAAAAGGGGTAGGAAGGTTGCTGGACAAATCTGCAGTAAACAAAGAATTACAAGAACAGCTGATGTGCACAAACAAGAAGAAATTTGGAAAGTGCAAAAGGAGTTGCAATAAAACAACTTAACAAAAACATGCACAGTCAGAAAACATAAATCAGTCAAAGCTGCTTTTGCAGAAACACGTTTGTCTGTTTCTTGCAAACCATTGCTTTGTTCATTTGAAAAGAAATGAATTCAATCAACTCTGTCTCTGCAGCTGTGATGAAGACACACACTCTGAAGTGAACCTTCCTAAGACAAATGCATGTTTGGTCAAAGCTCAGCAGTTCTAATCTCTGCACTCCCAACAAAAATGGTTCTTCTCCACACAATGATTTGACTGCATCAGTAAGAAAATGACACCAAGGCATGAATGACAAGAACAAATTTAGACATTTTGATTTTCAGAATGAGTTCATGGTGAAAACTGTCATGTTTCAAGATGCAACAACATGTCAATGACAACTGGAAGAACAATGGGTGAAGTCATTCCCAACACTGATGTCCCTTTGTTCAAAGATGATCTGATCCTCAAATTCTGTGTGCAAATGATCCTTCTCTGCACAATGACATTGCTTCATCAGCAAAAGATTACCAAAATGTGGGTCATGAGAAACAAGCTGAAAACAGACAAGCTGATTTTGCTGCACTTGGAATGACTTCATGGTCTCAAAGGTTGAAACGGTTGCACTGGAAGGTGCTGTCAAACACAGAGGACAAACACAGGACTGAATTGGTGAAGTCCTTCAACACCGATGTCTTTTTGGACAAAGATCTTCTAAGATCTCAAGTGCAAGCACAAATGTTCCTTCTCTGCACAATGACTTGACTGCATCAGCAAAAGATGTCATGAACACAAAAATCAACACAAACAATTTTATTTTGAGCTTCTGAATGACTTCATGGGAGACAATTGTCAGAATGGTAGACACTGCGAGATGCTTGTGACAACTAGCAAAAACCACAGGTGGTCATTGTCTTAGATTAGTTGTTTTTGTTGATGTTGCCTTTTTCTTGTTGATGTCAGATCAACTGTGGCTCATTGCTGAAAGTTTGCTGTCTCAATTGTGCATCATCAACAATTGCTGTCATTGTTGAAGGCCCTGACTTCCACTCAGTTGTGAGTCATTTGTTGTGCAGCTCATTCTTTCTGCTTATGAGGCCTACATTTTCTGACCACAAAGGCCAACAAGCACAGATTAAAACCATTAAATCATGAAATGCAGACAATGCGGCTTTTGCAAGAAACTTGTGTCTTTGTGAAAATTCATTGTTGGCTCTAGCATCACAGTGGGCCAGCTAATTAGCAAGAGCTTTAAGGCAGGCCTAACATGTGGTCAGGCAGATTGCAGCATGCTTTTTGCATCATCACACATCCTGGCCAACCCCAATGCAGCACATATGTAACACCATGACTTTGAGATGTTACTGCTGTTATTGGTTCTGCACGAAGGACAAGGAGAAGGCAAGAAACAGATTAAAAATAAATCAGCGCAAGGTCTCTTGTATCATCCAAATAAGCTGACCATAAGAATGCAACGAAAATCTGTTACTAGTAAAACTAAAGGGTGCACTTGTTTTGATAATAGAGCTATTACAGCATGCACAATCCAACATTCATAATTATACACACGAATAAATGGATTATTTGCTCTATTGTATGCGGTTCACATCTCGCCACGGCAAGGGCGCATTCTCGAATTCGTGTATTATTATTTTGCTGTGGCTTCCTTCTCCATTCAGTCGTCCATTCAGTCGTTCAGTCAATAAAAATAAAATAAATTTCAATCTATATTGATTCTACGGTACTGGCACTTTGGAAGTGAGTTTCACCATTCGCCACAGAGCAAACCACGTCAAAACAATCCAAGTTGGTGGATCTTTCATGAATTGAACGGGATCATGGGAAATGATAAAGGGCCACGGACAACGATCCATCATACCATGCAATCCACCGCCGCCACTACTAAAGCCATCTGTCGTTGCTGCTTTGCTTTCCTCTTTTTCTGCAATATTGTCATTATTATTGTTGCCGTTCATGTCGTTGATGGTCTTGATGGATATTTGAACAATCAAGACCAAGACAGTCGATATCAAGAGCAATTTGGAATGTCCCCAAAATCCAAGTTTACTGCCCGTTGTCGTAGTAGTCGAGACGGCAGCCATGACACCGCCAAATTGCAGTGGCAATTTCGTTGTCGTCCTTTCAGAATTTTTTGCGTGTTTCCCATTCCTTGTCGTTTGAAGGGAGGAAAGTTGTAGTTGGGGTACTCTTTTTCTTAGCAAGCAGAGTGCCATCCTCCGCCACCACGAGCCCGATCCTGAACGGCTGGTGTCCACTCGTTCAGCCTCAAGTCCTAAGAACGGGCGCTCCCTATCGTAGCAGTCGTTGTTTCTGGTGGATGGAGAAGGAAGGAAGGATCGGCGATACGAAGGAATCTTGGTTGACAATTTGGGAGAAAAAGCATTCGCCAACATAACGCTAGTGTCTTGGCCCGCCATCATAATCCCCACCATCAATACTACGGAAAATACCCGCTTTTCGTAGTTGCCTTTTCTTCTTGCTCGCAAGTTCCTCGTCGAGGTGATACGAGTAGACGCCATGGTATTAGTGGAGGGGAACAACTGTCTTTGGTGGCGATTAAGGATGATAGTCATTGAAGGTGTGTTGTAGATGGATAGATAGCTGCGAATACTCTCGTAATTCGTAGTAGTTTTAGATAATGCTACCGAAGCTACTCTAGTAGTAGGATGTTGTGGTGCGATTCTATGATTGCACAATAGGGGGGAAGAGTTCTGATAGATATCTTTGGGAGATTTCTGACGCTGTTGGTGCTCGGACTCATGGAGTATCAACCATCCGTGATGTTTTCGCATCGGTGTTGGGTCATCTCGTCGCAGCCTCTACTCTTCTAGCTACTAGCTAGTACCTAGTAGCTAGCTAGCTAGTAGTATCCGAATAACTCAATGAGAACCTTGCATCAACATGTTGTTGTTGCTGGATGTTGATGTATCTTTTCGCGTGGATCCCGGATATTCCTGACTGGATTGAATCACGGGTGCTCTCCTTAATCCTTTTTTTTTTGTCTCCCCCACTGCTGTTTTCCACCTGTCCTCCTGCCCCCTCTCATGCAGCATGCATTACCCTCTGCCACAGTTGACAGTTGCAGCTAGCTAAGGCAGTAGCTGGCTAGTTGTCTGGGCAAAGGAGAGACAAAAATGAGCACAATGGATCACTTGGCGGGCGTGGAGGCCAGCTTGTCGATCATTTGGAGGAATGGATGAAATGAAAAAGAGAAAGACAAACCCACTCAAAATGAACCAGATGAAACCGCTGCTGTGGTTTCAGGAAAGTTAGGCATGTTCATGTGCCAGTTTTGGAGTGCACTTGCACTTCAGTTGTCCTGTTTTCGAATCTGCTGGGCCAATTGATTTGTCAACAAGTTTTGTCACACAAGGAAACAGATTGCTAATCCATCCAAAAGTCTTTTTTTGGAAAAGTGGAATCAGACATCTGTTCCTGAGAGATGTAGCCTAAAAAATAAGAGTTTCAAAATCCGATCTGGTCTTCCCTCTTGAGCTGCCAAATGTGGTGTGATCCTTCAAACAGAAGGATGCACAGTTGCTCTTCTGTTGATTTAATCGGCATTTGTGCGATCTTTTGGAACATCCTCAGACGTCAAAAAATAGAATTTGAGAGGTCGTCGGTTCGAATCCAGCAGCAAAACTTTAAATCCACTTGTCCCTCACAGCTCTATTAGCTAGCTAGTTTAGCTAGCTACTAGAAGTTCTTGCAGTTGACGCCCATAGCTAGCCTCGACAAGACTTCGCCAGTAGTTGATGCCCATACTACTTCGTGGATCCCACTCCAATGAGCCCCCTGCAGTGCCAGTAGCCCAACTCGACTCGGATATCCGTCCCCTCGGCGAAGGTACTCTTTTGTTATCGATAATAAAGGACTGGATGGCGGAATCATGGTTAGCTATGATCCAGCTACTAGAGTTACCATCACGAGTAACAGAAGACGAGAAACCAAAATGTTTCCTAGATGAACTCCAACTGAACTGAACCCCTGCCACTAGCTAGTAGAACACTATAGTAAGTATTGCAGAGCCACAGCAATGTGCCAAATAGAAAAGCTACGTTTTGATACCTGTGCTGTCGGTCGGCATTCCTGCTGTGCACGTTGGCCAATGGAATGGACGGACGGAGGGCAACCAAACGAGCAAGAGTAGAAATGCGGAAAAGGCATCTCGGAGTGATGGCGAGGTTTGTTCCTGCTTTTAACAATGAGAATGGCCTTCAGCCTGTAAAAATCGACACTGTTTTGAATCATGGTTGAACTCATGATTTGCCTGCGACCTAGAAGGTTACATGGGAGGTAGCTGCAGCGGTTGGAATCTTTGAAGCACTCGCCTCGGTTAGGAGAGAAGTGAACGATGTGCAATTCTGACCAAAGGCAAGGTCGGGGCCGGTACCAGCCTCTTCACCTATACTGCCCCGTGCTCTCCTGAGACAGGCCATGTCTCTCATAGGACATGCTATTGCTCTCCTGAGACATGAAGCATTGTCACGTACTGCACTTCGAGTATTAGGCCAAAATTGGATGGTCCAACCAAGTGCCACGTGCGCTGGCTAAGAGAAGACCTAACACTTTTGTGGAGCGTGATTTCTTGTGATGAAGTCATGGAACATGAAACCTCGTGACACGTGTAAATAAGTCAAGTCGGGATCAGCACCTGTAAGACATGACTTTGCCGTAGTCACGTGCATCAATAGCTAGCTAGCATTTCTACTGTCGTCAAATGCGACATGCGTGTGGATGCTGTAGAAGGCATACTCGATAAGGGGAATTCGTATTAGCGGTGTGTTTCACTTACGCACGGTAAAAAAAACTTTACATTCAGGTACTCTATTACTGACTCACAACAGTCAAAAGAAACTTCCAAATAAAGAGCTCTGAAGAAGTACACCAAGACTAAAATTAATTCCAGAGCCAGAATTGTTGTTGTTTATTACACGTGAATTTTCGCTTCCGCCAATCCGGAAGGGTAGGCGGAGTCGGAAGGCAACGCGGAGTATACAGTACCTGAAGAACATGTGATCAAACAGAAATATCGAGGTCGCCTTTAAGAAATTTTGCGAACTAGAAGGAAGTTCAAGATAAAAAGAACATCACCACTAATGAATGAAACCCCAAACGTTGAACATTCATTAAAGCACATTCGCCTTACAAGGAATGTCGTAGGGATGCCCCAGAAAGTGATTGGGTCCCCGTCACAGTACGAATGAGTATCGAGGTCCGGTCGGAAAGTAATTAAGTCTTTGATAACCGATTAGCCATTTCCTGGAACCCTAACCCCAAATTTCACTTACGAGTATTGTTTTTTTGCGGTCTAGTTTGCAACATTTCTGGCCTTTCAAGGAAGCTGAGGTGTAACTGCTGTAGTTGTGTTCCTGGTTGTGGTGCTCATACCGCCAACTTTTTCTTGTCCAAAACATGGAAGCCAGTCACTACGAGTACAATGATGAAATGCAAGGCGTTGACCCTACAGAAGACGATATCCTCTGTGGCAAAAGGTAAGATACTCCTAGCTAGAAGCGAAGCTCTTCTACTGTGTGATCAGCTGGTTCGGAAACTAGTCTTGTTTGTCTCTTTGGACATGACGAGTCTCTAACGCGTAGGGTTGCTTTTACACGTGTTGTATGCTACAGTCGCAATTGCGTCAACCACATTGGCAGTCGCCGATACCGAGAATATGTAGAATCGTTTAGCCAAAGATATGCCAACTGTAACAAGAAGTCGGAAAAGATGGCCATGATCAAGGAGATTTACCAAAACCTAACACCGAGATGTCGGTTTCTGCTCTTCAATAAAGCACGGGGAATATGGCTAGAGGTAAGGGCCTTTTTGTCCATTCTCATCTCGGTTGTACCTTATGGCAATCTCACACATCTAACTTTCTTTATCATTTTGTTCGGCATGGATGGCACTTCAGATATCACCTACAAGCGCTCGAGACAAGATTGTGAGTGTGTTGTTGTCTTTTCTTGTTTGTCAGCTTTTCTATACCACATAGACCTCTCACTTTTGCGGCATGTCACTTCGTTGCAATAGGGTCACGCCCTGCGATTTGCATGTTCCAAAACGGACGAGCTGCCATCGAGTTCCTTGTCTCCCTCTCCGGATCCACGGCCGGCCCACTTGCTATCTTCTTCGACGGCCCACAGAGGAGAAGGGTTTGGGGATTTTGTTGGCAGTTCTGGGTCAAATGAAAGGCAATTTGGGGGCGACAATACGGAGAAAATGCCACCCCTCGACAATCGACTTATCAAGCGTATCAGTAAGCAAGATATTAACTCAGTTTCAAGTGAAACATCTTCCCGCAAAGTCCTCCCTTTTCACCGGGCTTCGGACGGTTCTAATGGACTCTATCCAACCGACGGGACACTGCAACAGATACCCAGTCATAATCTGTTTCATCCTGAGGGTACGCTTTCCAAAATTGATTCCCAGAAATCAGACTCATCTTCGGAGGATTCCTTTCGAATCTTGGATGCCACCCCTGAAGCCATGGCTCAATCCACCCTTCCAACTATCGCTGCTGCAAGTGCTCAATATTTGGCTGCCGGGACGGAGACAGGCAAGCCACTCGAAAAGATACGGCAAACACTCAAACCTGCGTCCAAACCACCACCTTCTGGAGCAGCAGCTGCTGCTGCGGCTTTGGAACAAATAGATTCCTATTATCAAGCAGATTCCTATTATCAAGCAGGTGAGGTTGATTCTCTACCCCCAGATGACCTTGATCCAGACCAAATCAAGGATGTACCCTTGTATCCAAAAGTCGATGATATGGCAGGTGTCGATGATACGTTTGCCATGGAGGCAGCGATGCAGTTTGCGTCCTACGAAATAAAGCCATCACCTCTTATACCCAAAAAAAGATTTCAACACAGTATGCCAGAGTTGTCGTCCATGGGAACCACCACCACCACCAACACCAGCGGCCAACCACCACCACCACCTACACGATCGGTTTCGTCCGACCCGGGACCTCATCCACCAGCCCAGGATGGTAAAATGGCAGCACCCGAACTTGCTTTTTTTCGACATCAGCAACAAGAACAAGATTTATACCAGCCTGTAAACTATAGTCACCCAACTAGCCATGCTTCCCAACAACAACCTCAAGACCTGCAGCAACGGCAACAACAACACCAACAGCACCAGCAGCAACAACAGCAGCAGCAACAACAGCAGCAACGACAACAACAACAACAACAGGAGCAGCGATCATATGGGGTTTATGAATTATAATAAATAGGGGCGGGAGAGGATGGAACGGTAAGGAATCTTTGACAGAATTCAATGTGTTTCCTTCTCCTCCGTTGTCTACTAGTAGCAGTATGCAAACAGCTCTTCATGATCATAAAGTCCGAGACCTCACCCAGTTCGCATCCCCGACTCTTTCTCTATCCACATTAGGCTACTAAGAGGTTGCCATTCAGAAGAAGTGACCGTGAAAATACATTTGCAAGCCGTACAAATGTTCTCGTAACATGCTAGTTGCTGATAGATGGCATTCATGACACTTCGCGCAGTCGTAACAGGGCGCCTTCACAAGGAGGGGATCCTTCCGGACGCGAATGTGTGCGAACTCGTGACAACTTGAGTGGAATCATTGTGGCATGGGGGGGTCTCTTTTTTTCACTTCAACTAGCTTTTCTAGTAACTTTACTAGCAAAGTTCTCAACTCCACTTAAGTGTAAGGATGCCTTTCACCCTCGCACCTGTCTGGAACTTGAACATCTTTGCTGGTGTAGAAAAAATCAGGGCAGCTTTTTGTCAAATCACCAGAACTGAGCACAAAGTTTCTCAGATTTGAAACAGGTTTGCACAACATCACCAAAACTGCACATCTGTCACCATTTATGTAACCAAACTTTAAAAATAAGCCACATGACAATGCATTTAGTTGTTAGATGACGATGTGCAGAATTGACAGAAAAACAACAAATCTTGCTGCATGTTTTTGCTTTGCCAAACTTCATCTTCTGTGCCATTGTTGACAACAATTCTGCAGAATGATTTTTTGCTGGCACTGCATGGCATGAACATTGAATGGATTTGCTTGGGGCCTTCTTTTTTGGGTGCTCAAGTGTCTTGCCCAATTGTGGGTGCAGAAATGAGAAAAATGATTCACATTCAAACTTTGCTGACAAATTTGTCATGCCACTTCATGCACATGTCTCATTCAAATTGCATGTTGTGTGTGGGCATTGCATCACATTCAAACTTGACTGACAAACTTGTCATTGCACCTCATCTGCACATCTCTTTTCAATCACGTGTTGTGTGTGGGTTTGTCTTCTTGTGATGTTTCGGTCCAAAAGTGGTGGCACGTGTTGTCTTGCTGTGTTTGGCTTCAACCAATCCAAGTTTTTTCTTTTTGTGATCAGTTGATCCCGTTGTTGAGTTCAGGAAGAAAACTTGCAAAACATTGCTCCTTGAGGGCCCCTGAGTCAAATTGACGTTGGCAAAAGGTGTTTTTGTTGTGTCTGGGTCCAAAAGTGGTGACAAGTGTTGTCTGGCAGTTTGCGGTTTCCAACCATCCCAGTTTTTGTGTTTTTGGGATCAGTTGACACCATTGTTGAGTTTGGGAAGAAACCCTGCAAAAGATTTGCTCTTTGAGAACCCTGGAGTCAAATGGACTCCTGCAAAAGGTTTCCTTGTGATGTTCAGGTCCAAAAGTGGTCCTTTTTTTCAAACACTCTGCTTTGATTCAAGATTGACCTTGTTGGGCATGTGATCAAAAACACTTTGGTTTGGCGGTCTCAGCTGATGAAACAAAGTGTTTCAAATTCTGAATTTCAGCAAACTCAGTTTGTTCATTTTGCATGTGCCAATTGCAAATGGTGGTCTGCCTGGAATTTGAACATGACTGTGAGAGCTTTCACAATGCAAAACTTCAAAACTGCTTTGCTGACTTGAGCTGTGTTCAATGGCAAGATGTGCCCATCCCCTCATTGAACTTGTGAAAACAGTGTTTTTCGCATTTGTTTTGAGAAGTGGTTGTTTCAGTCCCTCTCTTTTTTTCTCCTGCAAGGCACTCTGCACATGTCTGTCAAAAGTGGCATTGGGAATGTTGATGCAGATCTTCTGATTTTTTGCATCTTCGGGTTTTGCACATCTTCGGGTTTTGCACATCTTCGGGTTTTTTGCATCTTTGGGTTCCTTGCACCTTCGGGTTCCTTGCATCTTCGGGTTTTTCACATCTTCGGTTTTTTCACATCTTCGGGTTTGTTGCATCTTCGGGTTTTTGACATCTTCGGGTTTTTGACATCTTCGGCTTTCTCACATCTTTGGGTCTGTTTCATCTTCGGGTCTCTTGCATCTTCGGGTCTCCTGTGTCTTCCGGTTTGTTGCATCTTTGGGTTTGTTGCATCTTTGGGTTTCTCGCATTTTCGGGTTTTTCACATCTTTGGGTTTGTTGCATCTTTGGGTTTTTGATATCATCGGGTTTGC
>ENA-ORBV01006202-ORBV01006202.1-microbial-mat-metagenome-genome-assembly--contig:-NODE-6202-length-21266-cov-5.332059_pt1 | contig 21266 bp, 27 predicted proteins | sample MGYA00237777_ERZ505514 | MGnify/ENA primary metagenome ERZ505514 (study PRJEB26160, sample SAMN06269048) | microbial mat metagenome | isolation source: Oligotrophic lake microbial mat | place... | reverse complement strand
CCCGACGATCCGTATTTGAAGTCGTCCGGCTTGGCTTTCATCTGCGCGACCAGATCCTTGACAGTGCTGGCGTTCACGGCCGGCCCGACGACCAGCACATTGGGCACCGTGACGATCAGCGCCACCGCAGTCAGGTCCTTCATCGGGTCGAAGCTGAGCTTGATCAGGTGCGGCGCGATCGCCTGGCCGGTGTTGGTTGCGACCAGCAGCGTGTGGCCGTCAGGTGCGGCTTTCGCGGTCAGGTCGGCCGCAATCGTATTCGATGCACCGGGCCGGTTCTCTACCACGAAGCTGCCCTTGAACGCCTCGCCCATCTTCTCGGCCAGCATGCGCGCAATGATGTCGGTGCCGCCGCCGGCGTTGGCCCCCACCATGATACGTACCGGCTTGGACGGGTAGGCCTGCGCCATGGCCAGCAGCGGCGCGATCAAAACGCTGGCGCACAGGATTTGCTTGAACTTCATCACATGGTCTCCTTCGGGTTGGGATTGCTGACACGTCGTTGTCGAAACGCCTGGCCCATACGCACGGCCAGATCGAAAGCATTACGCATGGCTTGCGGATTGGCGATGCCCTGGCCGACGATGTCGTAGGCGGTTCCATGTGCCGGCGTCGTGATCGGCATCGGCAGGCCGCCGTGCACCGTGACGCCCTGCTCGAAGCCGAGCAGCTTCATCGCGATCTGGCCCTGGTCGTGGTACATCGTCACGACGCCGTCGAATCCGCCCTGCGCCCGGATGGCGCGCACGAACACGGTGTCGGCCGGGAACGGACCTTCGGCCGGATATCCCATCTCCTGCGCTAACAACACGCCAGGCGCAATGACGCGGCCTTCTTCGTCGCCGTAATTGCCGCCGTCACCGTTGTGCGGGTTCAGGCCACATACCGCGATACGCGGCTCAAGGACGCCGGACGCACGCAACGCGTCGGTGATCATCCGGATCGCGTCGGCCACCTTGCGCGGCGTCAGCAGCGCACTGACGTCGCGCAGCGCCACGTGCGAGGTGACGCGCGAGGTCCAGAGCTTTTTCAGCACATTGAGTTCGCCACATTCGCCGCGGAACGCGAGCTGGTCCGAGAACCAACGCAACTCGTCCTCCTGGTGCATGCCGCCCAGGCGCAGCGCGCCCTTGTTCAGTGGCGCAAAACAGAAGGCATCGGCCCGGCCGCTGCGCACCAGATCGACGCCCTGCGCCAGCCCATCGACCATGAAACGCCCGTTGTCGGCCTGCGCGCTGCCCGGCTTGAACGCGCCTGCATCAAGGCCGGACCAGTCGTGCCAGCGCACCGGGGCATTGACGGCAGGACGGCCACGCTGTCCGATCAACACGATATCGGCCATGTCCGGCACAGCCCCCTCCTGCAGCAGTTTGCCCACCAGTTCCGGCCCGATTCCGGCCGGGTCTCCGGTGAAAAGGGCGATGGTGGGTCGTTGGACTGAATCCATGGTCTGAAGATCCGGCAGTGGAAAAGGGGACGAAAGTGACAAAGGGAATTTGTAATCTGTAATTACGCATAATGTATTTTCGATACACGGGCGCTGTCAAGCGGTTTTTTTCAACCATACTTGCCATCATGAACAGCCCGGAGCCGATAGAACAAATCGCACGTATACCGCTGCACGAGGAGGTAACGAGTCGCCTGCGCGGCATGATCGTCGAGTCCAAACTCACCCCTGGCGAACGTATTCAGGAGATGCAGATCGCGCAGCAGCTCGGCGTCTCGCGCACGCCCATCCGCGAGGCGCTCAAGGTGCTGGCGTCCGAAGGCCTGGTCGAACTGCTGCCGCTGCGCGGCGCCGTGGTCAAGGTGTTCACCGACAAGGACGCGCGCGACATGCTGGACGTGATCGCGCTCTTGGAGGCCTATGCCGGCGAACGCGCCTGCAAGGCCGATCAGGCTCGTATCGACGCCATCCTGGACCTGCACCGGCGCATGAAGGACCTGTACGCCCAAGGCCAGCGACTGGCGTATTTCAATCTGAACCAGCAGATCCACGAGGAACTGATCGCGTTGGCAGACAACGAGACGCTGAGCATGACACACGCCATCCTGAGCAAGCGCATGCGCGCCCTGCGCTACAGCGGCAACTCGGGGGCCGAGAACTGGGCTGCGGCATTGGGCGAGCACGAACAGATGATGGCGGCGCTGGCCGCACGCGACGGCATTGCGCTGGCCCGCGCGATGCGCGAACACATAGAGAACACCTGGCCGCGCGTCCGGTCGCAGACGACGCCGGGATAACCGGGCGCGCTAGGGGCGCGCCTCGCCCGGGCGCGCTAGGGGCGCGCCTCGCGCGCCTGATCGGCGTTCATTCAGATTTGCAATCGATGATTGAAAAGCCGTTCGGACTGAGCGGTCGAAGCCTTCGCGACGCGCTTCGACCCTTCGACAGGCTCAAGACCGGCCAAGCTCAGCGCGAACGGACTATCGCACAGCCAATTTCTAATCGATTGCTCGCGCATTGGTATCAATCGCCTTGCGAATGCCCAACCGGCGCGACCTGCAACGCCACCTGCTTGGTATTGCCGGCGACCCACTGGCGGCCGACCTCGCTGAACCCGAAGCGCTGGTGGAAACGCAGCGAGTCTGGATTTGGCGGCTCGATATCGACCTCGCAAACCACCGACGGCAGCTGGTTGGCAGCAGCAAACCGGAACAACTCCCGGTACAGTCGGCTCGCGGCACCCCGCGCCTTGCTGGCCCTGGCTACGACGACACGGTCCACATACAGGAAACGCGGGTAATGCCGGGCAAACCAGCCGTAATTGACACTGTCGTACGCGGCGCCTTCACGCAACGCCAGCAGAAATGCGATGACCCGGCCGTCGTCGTCCTCGACCACGCGATGCCAGGCAGCCTGGCCATGCAACATGGCCAGGCGCTCAACATCGAGCGGGCTCAGAAAGGCAACCGATTCGTGGTTCAGGGCCAGGATGGTGTCGAAATCGTCCGTGGTGGCGGGTCGAATGTGCATCAGGCCGATGTTCGCACCATTCGTGTGGGCCGCCGAAGCCGCCTGCGACGTGGACATTATTTTTCCCACGCAGCCGTCGTCAACTCGGCTTGTCACTTTTCAGGAAAAATGACAACGCCCTGGGATTGGTTTGAGAGCGTGAGAGGCAATCGCTTGAGCCCGGACCAAACTCCGACTGCCGGGGGCCAACTGCTGTTCAGCCGGGCCTGCGCACGCAGAACTCCGGTGTCAGGTGGCCGTGGACGAACAACTCCTTCGGCGGCCTGACCGTCAGCGCCGCGTACATGTGCGTGGGCTTAACGATGCCGGCGTTGATCGCCGACTGGTCGGCCGCCTGCACCCGATCAATGAAGGCCCTGTCCCAGTCGTTGGTCGAGTCGTAATTGTGTCCGAAGCAGCGGTCGACGAAGATGTCAATCACGTTGCCGAAAGGCACAAATAGTTCAAATTGGAATTTCTCGATCAACAGCGGCAGGATGTCCTGCGCGCGGATGCCCTCGAAACCTTCATCGGAGCAGTCGAAGTTGATGTAATCGGGCTCGTGGCGCTTCAGCAACCGGTTGTACTTGTAGCGCTCAGGTAGTTCTGCCCAGAACCTTTGGACGATCTCCAGCGCCTCGGGCCAGCGCATGTGACCGTTGCGGCCGATCATGTCATGGGTCAGGAAATAGCCGGCGGGCACCAAGCAACTACGGATCGAGTCGAACAAGTACTCCAGCGCGACAAAGTGATGCAACGCGTGGTTCGCGATCACGACGCCATACTGCTGGCGGTTGGGCGACCATTTGTTCGCGTCGGCTTCAGTGAAGCGCAGGTATTCCGACACGCCCTGCTCGGCTGCCAGAGCCCGGCCTCGCTCCAGCATGTTGGTGTTGATATCGACGCACTCTATCGTGAAGCCGGTCATACCTGCGGCGAGCAGCCCCTTGGCGAGGTCGACTTCGAGCTGGCAATTGCCAGCGCCTAGCGTGACCACAGTGGCTGGCCCACCTTCGCTGTTGGCGAGGTACTTTGCCACGTACTGCAGGTAGAACTCGACCTCATTGCGGATGCCGAAAGGCTCTAACAGCGGTAGCACGTAGTTGTGCGCCCAATAACCGTGGATTTCTGGCAGGTTGCTGACGTTCTCGACGTGTCGGTAGGTTTCAATCTCTCGCCGGATGCGCTCAGCGTACTCGACATCGGTCGCAACAGCGCCACCAGTTTGGGGCGACGCAGCACCGAGGATATGGGACGCGCAAGACGGTTCATTTGATCCCTGATTAGCTGTGCGGCTTACGGTGGCATTTGCGTCTGACATGGCACGTTCCTCAAATGAATTGCAATGGGGGATGTCACGTTCTGATCAACTCGCAGAAATGTTGGTCGTTGCCGTGAACATCAGGACTGCAGGTTGTGACAATCAAACATTTCAGTCTGTACGGTTGCGAACACAGAGGCAAACAATGTTATGTCATCCTGGCGGATCTGAAGTCCCAACCGCGCTGTGACCATCGCATCCATGACAACGGTCACGATCACCGAAATTGTCGGTCACGATCATCGGAATACGCAATGGGCAAGCAGTGCCCATCCTGAACCGCACATCCAGCCTGCGACAAAACTGTGTTCCAAGAGCCATCTTTGCGCGGTTACTCACAGCTATCAATACTCACCTCACCGGGTAAGTCGCGCGGAACGGCGCCCCGCGCCAATGGCCGCGTCAGGCGAGCAACAGGTCGGCCAGCGCGTCGAAGTCGTCGACGATGATGTCGCAGGCCGGATTGGGCACGGGATCGGGCGGCCCGGCCGGGCCCCATTCGTGCGGCCGGCGCACGAAGGCGGTGCGGAACCCGCAGCCGCGCGCAGCGTCGAGGTCGAAGTTGTGGCAGGCCACCATCAGGATGTCCTGCGGGTTCATGTCGAGCCAATGCGCCACCGTCAGATAGGCCTGCGGGTGCGGCTTGTAATACCCGTGCATTTCGCAGGAGATGATTGCATCCCAACCGATGCCGTTCTGACGCGACACGTCGACCACCAGCGCCACCGGCAACATCGTGAACGACACGACCGGCAAGACTTTGCGAATACGCTCTTGCGCCGCCACGAAACCGGGCCAGGCCGACAGGCGATGCCAGGCCAGGAACAACTCGTCGCGCTCGACCGGGCCGACGTGCGCCAGACCATGACGGGCCAGAACGTCGTCGAGCGCCGAGCGGTGCGCGTCGTCCATGTTGAAGTCTGGCTGCACCTGCCCGACGATGCCCTTCATCGACAACCTGCGGTAGTCGTTGGCCACCGCATGCCAGTCGTGTTGCACGTTGTGGCGCGCGCCGACACGCGCAAAAGCGGCGCTGGTTCCGCCATGCCAGTCCAAAATCGTGCCACCGGTGTCGAACGTGACGGCCTTGACGTGCATGACTACTCCTTCAATCGGCCTTCAGAGCCAGGGGGTTACCAGACAACGATACACCGCCCTGGCTATTTGCGGGACGGCACTGACACCTTGGCGCCGAGATGGATGCCCGAATCGAGCAGCACCAGTTCACCGGTCACCGTACGCGCGCCGTCGACCAGCCAGACCACGGCCTCCGCAACATCCTGGGCAGTGCAGGCCCGACCCAGCGGGGTGGTCTGTTCATAGCGCGACTTGATGGCGTCATACGCCTCCTGACCCAGGCCATCGACGAACCAGCGTGTCGTGATCATGCCAGGACAGACCGCGTTGACGCGGACTTGCGGCGCCATCTCCCGCGCCAGATGCAGGGTCAAGGCATTGAGTGCGCCTTTGGACGCGATGTAGGGGATCGCGGAACCGATACCCAGCACGCCGGCAATCGACGACACATTGACGATGGCGCCGTCACCGGACGCCCGCAGATGCGGCGCACAGGCGCGGATCATCTGGAACGCGCCAATCGTATTGACGCCCAGCAACCGCTCGAACGACTGGGTGTCGACCAAATCCCAGTTGGCGCCGCCACTGAAACTGGACACACCGGCGTTGTTCACCAAGGCGTCGATACGGCCCCAACGCGCGATCGCGGCCTGCACCATGGCCCGGCATTGCTGGTCGTCCGCCACGTCGGCCTGCACCAGCAAGGTGTCGGCACCGGCGCTGCGGCACTCGGACTCGGATGCCTGCGCCTCCTGCGCGCTGCGCGAGTAATTGATGACCACGTCGTAGCCCCGAGAGGCCAGCATCAGCGCCGTTGCGGCACCAACACCGGTTGCCGAACCGGTCACGATGGCCACTTTGCGTGCGTGCATGTTGTCTCCTTCAGCAGTTGGTGATACCGCACAAAAAATGGCTCAGAGCGTGACAGGCAATCGATTGGGCCCGCGAAGCAGTTGCCTCTCACGCTCTCAGCGCCCGAGCCGACCAAACGGCGGCTGGCCGCGCCAATAACGCATCATCAACCAGCCCCCCAGCAGTCCACCGAGGTGGGCGAAATGCGCGACGCCGCTGGCACTGCCGGTGACACCCAGTGTCAGCTCGATGGCGCCGTATAGCGCTACAAACACCGGTGCCGGCATCGGGATCGGCGGAAACAGCGGCGTGACCTTGCGCCGCGGAAACACCATCGCAAAACCGATCAACAGCCCGAACAGCCCGCCCGACGCGCCGATCGTCGGCGCATCAGAGCCGAGAAAAGCGGTCACCAGCAATTGCGCAGCAGCGGCCACCAGCACGCTGGCCAGATAGAAATGGACCATGCGGCGCGCGCCCCAGACTCGCTCCAACTCGGCACCGAACATCCACAAGCCGAACATGTTGAACGCCAGGTGCGTCAGGCCGCCGTGCAGGAATGCATAGGTCAGCAACTGCCAGGGCCGGAACAGGCCCGACGACCACGGCCACAACGCGAACGGGCCGATGAGGTCGGGCACGAACTGCTGGACCAGAAAATAGATGGCTACGTTGGCAATCAGCAGTGCTTGCGTGATCGGCGGCATCAGGCGGCCCTCGCAAAAACGTCGACGTGCCGGCACGACAAGGCCACGGCTGCCTCAAGCGGATGCGGCAACCCGTGCAGCAGCGCGTCACTGCCATGCCTGAACAACGGCACCGGATCAAGTGCAAAGAAACAAGCGGAAGGAACCACGGAGCCTCGCGTTAGACAGGGATCACACCAGCAGTGGGCGCGCTTGATCGCCGTTATGGGGCGACGGTTCAGGCGCCCGGCGAGAGACCATTGTGCGCTGAGATCAACTTGCGACCGGACTTGCACCCGTAGCCCGTAAGAGTGCGCCCATGCTGGGCGCCCCACCAAAAAAAACGCCCACTTGGTAGTGGGCGTTTTTGCTGCAGCTTCTACGGCTGACTGTTTTGGTTGCGCGAGCAAGATTTGAACTTGCGACCTTTGGGTTATGAGCCCAACGAGCTACCAGGCTGCTCCATCGCGCGGAATTCTGAGAGTATATCCTACGCTTAAGCTTTATCAGCGTCTTCGAGCAATTCATCAGCCACTACAGGGCGATCGACCAGTTCGACGAAGGCCATGGGTGCGTTGTCGCCAACACGGAAACCCATTTTCAAAATACGGGTGTAGCCACCAGGACGTGCTGCATAGCGCGGGCCCAACACGTCGAACAACTTCGTGACGCTGTCGCGGTCACGCAGCCGGTCGAACGCCAGGCGGCGGTTTGCAACCGTCGCCACTTTGGCCAGGGTGATCATCGGTTCGACAACACGACGCAATTCCTTTGCCTTGGGCACTGTCGTCTTGATGGCCTCGTGTTCGATCAACGAGTTCATCATGTTTTGCAGCATCGCAAGGCGGTGCGAGCTGGTGCGATTGAGTTTACGTAGTCCGTGTCCGTGGCGCATGGTGCTTTCCTTTTCGCTTCTTTATGAATGGCTAGCCGTATCAGGTACTGCCGTGGCGCACAAGCCTGGTAGAGGCTTGAAATTAACGCTTTTCCAGTGCTGCAGGCGGCCAGCTCTCGAGCTTCATGCCCAGAGTCAAACCACGGGAAGCCAGCACTTCCTTGATTTCATTGAGCGACTTGCGACCCAGATTCGGGGTCTTGAGCAACTCGTTCTCGGTACGCTGAATCAGATCGCCGATGTAGTAGATGTTCTCGGCCTTGAGGCAGTTGGCCGACCGCACTGTCAGTTCGAGTTCGTCGACCGGACGCAGCAGGATCGGATCGAACTGCGTGTTTCCGCGCGGCGCCGGCTGATCGAATGCAGCCAGTTCGCTGCCTTCGAGCTGGGCAAACACTGCCAGCTGCTCGACCAGGACCTTGGCAGACGCACGCACAGCGTCCTCGGCCGAGATGGCACCATTGGTCTCGATTTCGACGACCAGCTTGTCCAGGTCGGTGCGCTGTTCAACACGCGCGCTCTCAACCGTGTAACTCACGCGTTTGACGGGCGAGAAAGACGCATCGAGCACGATCCTGCCGATCGACTTGGTCGGCTCGTCGCCATGGCGGCGCATCGTCCCCGGCACATAACCACGGCCTTTTTCGACCTTGATCTGCATGTCCAGCTTGCCACCGTGCGACAAATTGGCAATGACGTGTTCCGGATTAATGACTTCCACGTCGTGTGGCGTCTGGATGTCGGCTGCAGTGACGACGCCGTCACCATCTTTGCGCAGGCTCAAGGTAACTTCTTCGCGGTTGTGCAGCTTAAATACCACACCCTTGAGGTTCAGCAATATATTGACGACGTCTTCCTGGACACCGTCGATGGACGAATACTCGTGCAGGACACCGGCGATCGTCACTTCGGTGGCGGCGTATCCCGGCATAGAAGACAACAGGACCCGGCGCAATGCATTACCCAAGGTGTGGCCATATCCACGCTCGAACGGCTCCAGTGCCACTTTGGCGCGATTGGCGCCAAGATGTTCGACATTGATTGCTTTGGGTTTCAGCAGATTGGTTTGCATGCAGACTTCCTCTCAATACCCCCGACTCGTTACATCGGTAAGGCTGGTGAAGCGCCTGTCCCGCGGTGCCCCGCGAAACAGGAACGGTTTCTTTCTACTACGCTGGTCTATCGCGAGTACAACTCGACGATCAGCGATTCATTGATGTCGGCTGCGAACTGGTCGCGGTCAGGGGTCTTCTTGAAGGTGCCCTCGGCCTTGTCAACACTCACTTCCACCCACTGCGGCATGCCGACCTGCTGCGCCAATTGCAGTGCTTCGACGACACGGTTCTGCTTTTTCGACTTGTCGCGGACCGAAATCACGTCGCCGGCCTTGACCATGTAGGACGGAATGTTCACCGACTGCCCATTGACCGACATCGCCTTGTGCGAGACCAGCTGGCGCGCTTCTGCGCGGGTCGAGCCGAAACCCATGCGATACACGACGTTGTCCAGGCGCGACTCAAGCAGGAACAACAGGTTTGCGCCGGTATTGCCACGACGGCGATCGGCTTCTTCGAAGTAGCGGCGGAACTGGCGCTCCAGCACACCGTACATACGTTTGACTTTTTGCTTCTCGCGTAGCTGCAGTCCGTAGTCGGAAGTACGAGCACCCGAGGTGCGACCGTGCTGGCCCGGCTTGGAGTCGAACTTGGCCTTGTCTCCAATCGCGCGGCGGGCGCTCTTGAGAAACAGATCGGTGCCTTCACGGCGAGAGAGTTTGGCCTTGGGGCCGAGGTAACGTGCCACTTGAGCTTCCTTTATGTCATCTTCCGCGCCTGAACGCGGGAGCCGTCAACTGTCGCTGACGGCGGTGGGCTTGGTTGAAAACGGGCTGGCATGGCCCGCCCGCGAATAGGCGTCAGATCCTGCGACGCTTCTGCGGACGGCAGCCGTTGTGCGGCACCGGTGTCACGTCCGCAATCATGTTGATGCGGATGCCCAGGGCGGCCAGCGCACGAACCGACGACTCGCGACCTGGGCCGGGGCCCTTGATCTCGACGTCCAGGTTCTTGATGCCCTGTTCTACCGCAGCACGACCGGCAACTTCCGATGCGACCTGAGCCGCAAACGGTGTCGACTTGCGAGACCCCTTGAAACCCTGGCCACCAGACGATGCCCACGACAAGGCATTGCCCTGGCGATCGGTAATCGTGATGATCGTGTTGTTGAACGAAGCGTGCACGTGCGCGACACCGTCCGCGACGTTCTTGCGAACTTTCTTGCGGACCCGTTGCGATGCCGCGCTATTTTGTGGTTTTGCCATGGTGGTCTCTCAATCCCGTTTATTTCTTCAATGACTGCGCGGCCTTGCGCGGACCCTTGCGGGTACGGGCATTGGTGCGGGTGCGCTGACCGCGCATCGGCAGGCCACGGCGGTGACGAAAGCCCCGGTAACAACCGATGTCCATCAAACGCTTGATGTTCATCGTGGTTTCCCGGCGCAGGTCACCTTCAATCGTGAACTGTCCTACGGCGTCCCGGATCTTCTCGAGATCCCCGTCGGTCAGATCCTTGACCTTCTTGGAATAGGCGATGCCGCAAGCTTCACAGATCTTGCGAGCGCGCGTGCGACCAATGCCGAAGATGGCCGTCAGGCCAATCTCGGAATGTTGATGCGGCGGAATATTGATACCAGCGATACGTGCCATGTTCGTCCTCTAAAACTCGTGCAATCTCAACCCTGACGCTGCTTGTGACGCGGATCGGTACAGATCACACGCACAACGCCTTTGCGCCGGATAATTTTGCAGTTACGGCAAATTTTCTTGACCGAAGCCGAAACTTTCATTTGGTTCTCCTAAAAACTCTCTGCCTCGTCTCGCCCACAGCGACCACCCGGCTCTTTCACATGTCTACCTGGCCCAAATCTCCATCCGAGCCCGACCCAGGTCGCAGGGCGTCAACGCCACCGCCACCTTGTCGCCGGGAAGGACGCGTACGCCACGCATACGCCTCTTTCCCGCAATATGTCTTGCCACCGCATGCTCATTTCCCGGTTGGACCTGGAAGGCAGCACGGGGCAGGTCTTCCACCACACACCCTGCTTTTGAAGAACACCATCTTGCGTTGTTCTTCCATCGCACGGTGTTCTTCCATCGCACGCATCAAGACTTGAAACTCGCCTTCTTCAAGAGTGACTCGTACTGCTGGGACATCATGTAATTCTGAACCTGGGACATGAAATCCATGGTCACAATCACGATGATCAACAAGGACGTTCCACCAAAATAGAACGGCACGTTGTACTTCAAGATTAGAAACTCGGGCAACAGGCACACCATCGTGATGTAGATCGCACCAGCCAGCGTCAGACGCAACAGAATCCGATCGATGTGTTTCGCCGTTTGATCACCGGGCCGTATGCCAGGAATGAACGCGCCACTCTTTTTCAGGTTGTCCGCCGTCTCCCGGCTGTTGAACACCAGCGCCGTGTAGAAAAAGCAGAAAAATATGATCGCCGCAGCATAGAACATCACGTAGATCGGTTGCCCAGGCGTCAGCGACGACGCGATGTCCTTGAGCCAACGCATCGACTCACCGGTGCTGAACCAGCCCACGACGGTCGCCGGCAGCAGTATGATGGACGACGCAAAGATTGGCGGAATCACACCGGCCATGTTCAGCTTGAGCGGCAGATGCGACGATTGCCCGCCATACACCTTGTTGCCCACCTGGCGCCTTGCATAGTTCACCAGAATTTTGCGCTGGCCACGTTCGACAAATACCACAAAATACGTCACCAGAACGACCAGCAACAAGATGAGCAGCGACACCAGAATGCTCATGGCACCGGTACGCACCAGTTCTAGCAGGCCACCGATCGCACTGGGCAAGTTGGCGGCGATACCGGCAAAGATCAGGATCGAAATACCATTGCCCAAACCACGCTCGGTAATCTGCTCACCCAACCACATCAGGAACATCGTGCCTGCCGTCAGCGTGCAGACCGCTGTTATACGAAAGCCCATACCGGGAGAAATAACCAGCCCGGCAGAAGCCTCAAGCGCCACCGCAATTCCGAGCGACTGGAACAAGGCAAGTCCCAGCGTTCCATAACGGGTGTACTGGGTGATCTTGCGACGCCCCGCTTCGCCTTCCTTCTTGAGTTGCTCGAACGTGGGCACCACGTACGTCAGCAGCTGCATGATGATCGACGCCGAGATGTACGGCATGATCCCCAGTGCAAAGATGGTGAAGCGCGACAAGGCACCGCCCGACATCAGGTTCGCCATTCCGAGAATGCCGCCTTCCTGACCCTTGAAGAACTGCTGCAACTGGGCCGGATCGATACCCGGAACCGGAATGTGCGCGCCAACCCGGTACACGACCAGGGCGAGCAGCAAAAACACCAGCCGACGACGCAGGTCGCCGAACTTGCCGGTTTTCGCCAGTTGAGCCGCGTTCGTTGCCACTTGGGTTACCTATCCTGAATCCGCGACCTTCAGGCCACGCTTCCGCCGACCGCCTCGATGGCAGCCTTGGCACCGGCGGTTGCGCCGACACCATTGAGCTTGACAGCCTTTGTCAGCGCACCGGTCTTGATGACCTTGACGACCTTGGCCATGTCGGGAACCAGTCCTGCCGCCTTGAGCGTCAGCATGTCAACTTCGGCAGCACCGAGCACTTCCAGCGTGGTCAACGTGATTTCCGCGTTGTACTTCAGCAGCTGCGACTTGAATCCGCGCTTGGGCAAGCGGCGCTGCAGCGGCATCTGACCGCCCTCGAAGCCGACCTTGTGGTAGCCACCCGCACGGGACTTCTGCCCCTTGTGACCACGACCGGCAGTTTTGCCCATGCCTGAGCCGATACCGCGACCGACACGCCGTTTTGCGTGTTTTGAGCCGTCAGCCGGCTTGATGCCATTGAGTTCCATCATCATCCTCGTCAGTTGGCGACAGCCCGATCCGCTAAGCGGCGCGCTGCCAGGCCATCAAAAATCACAATACTTTGACCAGGTAACTGATCTTGTTGATCATTCCGCGCACTTCGGGCGTGTCTTTCAACTCGCTGGTGCTACGCAGTTTGCGCAAGCCCAGACCGCGAACGGTGGCTCGATGCGACTCCTGGCAACCAATGGGACTACGCACCAATTGGACCTTGACCGTTTGTTGTGTCGTCATTTTTCTTGCTTCCGATTACTCGAACAACTCTTCAACGCTCTTGCCACGTTTCGCAGCCACTTCGCCTGGCGTGGTGGAGAGCGTCAAGGCGTCGAGCGTGGCACGCACCATGTTGTACGGATTGGATGAACCGTGGCTCTTGGCAACCACATCGGTGATGCCAACCACTTCGAAAACGGCGCGCATAGGACCACCGGCAATGATGCCCGTACCCTTTGGAGCCGGCGCCATCATCACGTTGGCTGCGCCATGGTGACCCTGCACCTTGTGGTGCAGCGAGCCATTCTTGAGGGACACCTTGATCATGTTGCGGCGCGCTTCTTCCATCGCCTTCTGAACGGCCGCCGGCACTTCCTTGGATTTGCCCTTGCCCATGCCGACGCGACCATCACCGTCACCGACAACCGTCAGTGCAGCAAAACCCAGAATACGACCACCCTTGACCACCTTGGTCACACGGTTGATCGCGATCATCTTCTCGCGCAGGCCGTCCTCAGGCCCTTCAGCCTTGCCCTGCATCTTCGCTTGCATTCGTGCCATGTTAGTGTCCGATCTTCTTAAAACTGCAGGCCGGCTTCACGCGCGGCATCGGCCAGCGCCTTGACGCGGCCATGGTATGCAAAACCTGAACGATCAAAGGCAACCTTTTCGACGCCAGCAGCTTTTGCCTTCTCCGCCACACGCTTTCCGATGGCTTGCGCGGCGGCTGTGTTGGCGCCCTTGCCTGCACCGCCCAGAGCCGCGCGGACTTCCGCCTCGGCCGTGGAGGCACTCGCCAGGATCTTCGAACCGTCGCCTGAGATGACGGCGGCATAAATGTGCAGGTTCGTGCGATTCACCGTCAATCGCGCTACACCTTGTGTCGCGATACGAATGCGGGTCTGGCGAGCCCGGCGAAGACGCTGTTCTTTCTTGGTCAACATGCTTCTGCCCCTTACTTCTTCTTGGTTTCTTTGATCGTGATCTTCTCGTCCGAATAACGGATTCCCTTGCCCTTGTAGGGCTCGGGCGGACGAACGGCACGAATCTCGGCGGCGATTTGACCCACGCGCTGGCGATCTGCACCCTTGATCACGACCTCGGTCGGTGTCGGCGTCGCAACGGTGATGCCGGACGGCATATCCAAGTTGACGGGATGCGAATAACCAACGGTCAGGTTCAACTTGGCGCCTTGCGCCTGGGCCTTGTAACCCACACCGACCAGGCTCAGCTTGCGCTCGAAGCCCTTGGTGACGCCCACCACCATGTTGTTGACGAGCTGGCGCATGGTTCCGGACATGGCGTCGGCCGCACGCGAGTCATTTGCAGGTGCAAACGTCAGCTTGCCTGCATCACTCGAGATTTTGACCAACGCGTTCTGCGTCAACTGCAACTGCCCACCAGTGCCCTTGACACTGATTTGATCTGCCTGGAAAGACACATCGACACCGGCAGGTACGACCACCGGCATTTTTCCTATACGGGACATTTTCTGTTTCTCCTCAATGTCACGCAATCAGGCGACGTAGCACAGCACTTCGCCACCGACACCGCTGGCACGTGCCTTGCGGTCGGTCATCACCCCGTTGGGGGTCGTGACGATGGCGACACCGAGGCCGTTCTGGACCTGGGGAATCGTGCCCTTACCGCGGTAAACCCGCAGGCCAGGACGGCTAACGCGCTCGATGCGCTCGATGACCGGGCGACCGGCGTAATATTTCAACGCGATTTCCAGCTCGGCCTTGCCAGCATCGGTCTTCACCGAAAAGCCATCGATATAACCTTCGTCCTTCAACACCTGCGCGATTGCAACCTTCACCTTGGAAGATGGCACCGACACCGTGGTCTTGGCGACCATTTGCGCGTTGCGGATGCGCGTCAACAGGTCCGCTATGGGATCACTCATGCTCATGTCTATGTCTCCTAGCGCTTACCAGCTGGCCTTGACGACGCCGGGGATTTCTCCGGCGAAGGCCATTTCACGGATCTTCGCGCGCGCCAGACCAAAGTGCTGGAACGTGCCGCGAGGGCGACCGGTAATGGAACAACGGTTCCGCTGACGGGTGGGGTTCGCGTTACGGGGCAACTTCTGCAGCGCCAAACGGGCTACTGCACGCTCGTCATCGCTGCGTTTTGCATCGTTTGCGATGCCCTTGAGTTCCGCGTGTTTCTTCGCGTACTTGGCAACCAGTTTGTCGCGCTTGAGCTCGCGCTCGATCAAAGCCATTTTAGCCAAGGGTCACCTCAGTTCTTGAACGGAAAACGGAAGCCTGCGAGCAGTGCCTTGCACTCTTCGTCTGACCTGGCCGTCGTGGTGATGCTGATATTGAGACCACGCAAGGCATCAACCTTGTCGTATTCAATTTCAGGAAAAATAATCTGCTCTTTGACGCCGATGTTGTAGTTACCTCGACCGTCAAACGCTCGACCGGAGATACCACGGAAGTCGCGCACCCGCGGCAGCGCCACAGTGACGAAACGATCCAGGAACTCGAACATCTGCACGCCGCGCAGCGTGACCATGCAGCCGATGGCCTGGCCTTCGCGGATCTTGAAACCCGCGATAGGCTTCTTGGACTTGGTGACGACCGGCTTTTGCCCAGCGATCTTGGTAAGGTCAGCCACGGCGTTGTCCATAACCTTCTTGTCGGCCACGGCCTCGCTCACGCCCATGTTCAAGGTGATCTTGGAGAGACGCGGAACCTGCATCACGGACTTGTAGCCAAACTTGGCCATCAATTCCGGAGCGACTTTCTCGCGATAGTGTTGTTGCAGACGCGCCATGTTCATGCCACCTTGATTTCTGCGCCGCTGGACTTGTAAACGCGAACGCGTTTGCCGTCAGCCAACAGCTTGATGCCGACCCGGTCAGCCTTACCGGACACAGCGTTGAAGATTGCCACGTTAGACTGGTGCAGCGGCATGGACTTGTCAACGATGCCACCGGTCGTACCCTTGAGGGGATTGGGCTTGGTGTGTTTTTTCACCAGATTAAGGCCCTCGATCAGGATGTAAGAGTCATCCTTGCGCAACGTCACCTTGCCGCGCTTACCCTTGTCGCGCCCTGCTATCACGATAACGTCGTCGCCCTTGCGAATCTTGTTCATGGCCAGTCCTTACAGTACTTCTGGAGCGAGAGACACGATCTTCATGAACTTCTCGGTCCGCAATTCACGCGTGACCGGCCCGAAGATGCGGGTGCCGATCGGCTCGAGTTTGGCGTTCAGCAACACAGCCGCATTGCTATCGAACTTGACCAAAGAGCCATCGCTACGGCGAATGCCCTTGGCCGTACGAACCACCACCGCACTGTAGATCTCGCCTTTCTTGACGCGACCACGCGGAGCAGCCTCCTTGATGCTTACCTTGATGACATCGCCAACACTTGCATAACGACGCCTCGATCCGCCCAGCACCTTGATGCAAAGAACGGATTTGGCACCGGTGTTGTCGGCCACTTCTAATCGGGATTCAGTCTGGATCATTTCTTTGTTCCCAACTTGCACCTGTTAAGAGGCCATCGGTCTCCCGACAACCCCACACAAGCCAGTCTTGGGCCCGTCGTCCGCAGCGTGAACCACTCACACCACCTCCGTTAGGCAGATTCTTATTCACTCATTGTGTTGAGCGAAGCCCGCGATTATGCACTCTGTTTTCGGCTCGGTCAACCGATCTCAACCGGGAAGACGCAAATATTTGTTGGCAAGGGCTGTAAATTCGTCTTCTCGGGGGTCGCGTCCGGTCTCCTCCAACAGGATTTGCGCGACCCGCCCGGCCAGGCTTGCCGCCAGACGGGCGTCCAGGAACAGCAGCCGGGAGCGCCGCGCCAGCATGTCCTCGACACTGCGCGCGTATTCATGCCGAGCCGCGAATCGCACCATCGCCTCGCTCAGCCCGGGTGTCAATTCGACCCCCGCTCCGGGAAGCGCCTGCACCTGGGCCTGCTCGGTGCCATAACTGTGCAGTCCGGGGCTGTGGCTGATGGAGTGCGCTGCAGCGGCATCCCTGCCCGCGCCGGCGCCGATCAGCCGAAACCGCGCCGTGACCCCGGCCGGGCGCTCTTGCAGCAAACGCTTGTCGAAGCACTTTTGCAGCACGTCTTCGGCCATCGCGCGATAGGTGGTCCACTTGCCGCCCGTCACTGTGACCAGACCGCTGCGACTGACCAGGACCGTGTGTTCGCGGCTCAAACCCTTGGTGTTGTCGCCGTCATCGTCCTGCGGCTTGACCAGCGGTCGCAAGCCGACCCAGACACTGCGCACGTCTTCGCGTTTGGGCGCACGCTGCAGGTAACGGGCGGCCTCCGAAAGGATGAAGTCGACCTCCTCGCGGAACGGTTCGGGCTCGCGCGCCAGGTCGTTGCGCGGCGTGTCGGTCGTACCCAGGATCACCTTGCCGAGCCACGGCACGGCAAAAAGAACCCGTCCGTCCGCAGTCTTGGGGACCATCAGGCCCGTATCTCCGGGCAGGAATTCACGATCGACGACGATGTGCACGCCCTGGCTGGGTGCCACCATCGGGCGTGTCGGGCTGCGGCCATCGTCCGCGTGGGCCCGGCCATCGAGCTGGCGCAAATTATCGACCCAGACGCCGGTGGCGTTAATCACGCAATGGGCGCGGATGTCCAGCGTGGCGCCGGTCTCGACATCCTCGCAACGCAAACCGACCACCTTGCCCGAGTCGCTGATCAGGTCGGTTGCGCAACAGTAGTTCACCAGCATGGCGCCTTGCGCCGCAGCACTACGCGCCAACGCAAGGGCGAGGCGCGCGTCATTGAACTGCCCGTCCCAATACAACACGCCCCCACTCAAACCTTCACTGCGCGCGTTGGACAACATCTTCAAGGTCTGGCCACGACCGAGCAGGCGCGTGGCACCCAGACCAGCCTTGCCGGCGAGCAGATCGTAGGCGGTCAGACCGGCCCCGTAAAACGGCGTCTCCCACCAGTGGTAGGACGGCATCACGAAGGCCAGCGGCTGCGCCAGATGCGGCGCGTTGTGCAAGAGCATCGTACGTTCGCGCAGCGCCTCGCGCACGAGTGCGATATTGCCCTGCGCAAGATAACGCACACCGCCATGCACCAACTTGGTGGCGCGTGAGGACGTGCCCTTGGCGAAGTCGTGCGACTCGACCAGAACCACCTTGAACCCACGCAGGGCGGCATCGAGCGCCACACCCAGGCCGGTGGCCCCGCCACCGACGATGGCCAGATCGAAGGTCTCCCGCCGCCCCAGCCGATCCATCAAGTCCTGGCGCGCCGTGGGCAAGGCGCTGGCCGCCAATGCTGCGCTCAAGGGTTCACCCATCCCTTCGCACGTTGTACCGCCTGCCGCCAGCGACCGCGCTTGTGCATACGCTCGTCCTGCGCCAGCGCAGGCTCGAACCGCCGGTCCATGACCCACTGCGCGGCCAGTTCGTCCGCGCCGGCCCAGAACCCGCTCGCCAGACCGGCCAGGTAAGCCGCCCCTAGCGCGGTCGTCTCAGTGACCCGGGGACGAACTACAGGAACTCCCAGGAAATCGGCCTGCATCTGCATCAGCAGGTCGTTGCGGCTGGCCCCCCCGTCGACCCGCAATTCCTTGAGCGCGATGCCGGAATCGCCAGACATGGCGCCAAACACATCGGCACTTTGCAGGGCGATCGACTCCAGCACCGCCCGCGCAATATGGGCACGCGTCGTACCACGGGTGATGCCCACCATCGCACCGCGGGCGTACCCGTCCCAATCCGGCGTGCCGAGCCCGGCAAATGCCGGCACCAGATACAGGTCCTGGGTGTCTGGCACCCGCTGCGCCAGGGCCTGCACCTGCTCGGCCGATTCAATGATGCCGAGCCCGTCGCGGAGCCATTGAACGGCAGCGCCAGCGACAAATACCGAGCCTTCCAGTGCGTAACAGGCCTGCGCACGCAGCGGACGGTGGCCCGGCCCGACCCATGCCACGGTCGACAGCAGCTGGTGGTGACTGGATACCGGCGTCGAGCCGGTGTTGAGCAGCATGAAGCAGCCGGTGCCATAGGTGTTCTTGGCCATTCCCGGTGAAAAACAGGCCTGCCCGAAAGTCGCCGCCTGCTGGTCGCCGGCCACGCCGGTGATGCGGATCGGGCGCCCGAACAACGCGGGATCGGTGGTCGCCAGGTCGCCACTGGACGGTACGACTTCGGGCAGCACCGAGGCCGGCACGTCGAATAGCGCCAGCAACTGCGAATCCCACTGCAAGGTGTTGATATTGAACAACAAGGTGCGCGACGCATTGCTGGCGTCGGTCACGTGGCGCTTGCCGCCGGTCAGGTTCCAAATCAGCCAGCTATCGATCGTGCCGAATGCCAGTTCGCCATTGTCGGCGCGCGAGCGCGCACCGGGCACGTTGTCGAGCAGCCATTGCAACTTGGTACCGGAAAAATAGGCATCTAGCACCAGTCCGGTCTTTTTCTGGATCGTCTTGAGGTGGCCCTGCGACCGCAATTCGTCGCAGCGCTGGGCGGTGCGCCGATCCTGCCAGACGATGGCATTGGCAACCGGCGCGCCGGTCTTGCGGTCCCACAAAACGGTTGTCTCGCGCTGGTTGGTGATGCCGATGGCCTCCACGTCGCTGGCGCTGATCCGGTGCTTCGCCAGCACCTGCAGTGCCATGGCACGCTGGCTTTCCCAGATCTCGCCTGCGTCGTGTTCGACCCACCCGGCCTGCGGAAATATCTGCCGGAACTCCTGCTGCGCCATTGCCGCCACCTGTCCGGCGCGGTCGAACAGGATGGCACGGGAACTGGTCGTTCCCTGGTCGAGTGCAAGGATATAGGACATAAGTGGCAGGATTATCGCAAGCACCGGGCGCGCAGCGGCCCACATTCTCGCCGTGGCTACGCCACTGGCGACCGGCAGCGCGACACGGCGACAATGCGGGCGCACCCATTACATGACCAAGCCGGCGACGGCACAAGGACCCTCATGAACGGACCCATAACATTCATCGGCGGCGGCAACATGGCTAGCGCCATCATCAGCGGCATGATCTCGCAGGGGTATCGGCTCGACAACATCGTCGTCGTCGAGCCATTGCAGGAAGCCCGGGACAAACTCAAGGCCCAGTTGGGCATACACGCGCACGAATCGCCGGGCCCGTATCTGCAAAAAGCCGAAACCGTGGTCTGGGCCGTCAAACCACAGGCATTCAAGGAAGCCGCATTCCAGTCGGGTATTCATACCCGAGGTGCGCTGCACCTGAGCATCGCGGCCGGCATTCCCAGTGCGAGCATCGCCAAGTGGTTGTCCAGCGAACGGATCGTGCGGGCCATGCCCAACACACCCGCATTGATCGGCAAAGGCATCACGGCCTTGTTCGCATGCCCCGGCATCGGTGACGGTGAAAAAGCCGGGATCGAGCGGATCATCCAAAGTACCGGTGAATGGTTGTGGATGGACGCTGAAGACAAACTGGACGCGGTCACGGCGCTGTCGGGCTCCGGCCCGGCCTACGTGTTTTATTTTCTGGAGGCCATGATCGAGGCGGGCGAGCAGATGGGGCTGACACGGGAGCAGGCCCACCAACTGGCGGTTGCGACATTTGCAGGCGCCTCCGAACTGGCACGCAGCTCCGCCGAGCCGCCGCAGGTGTTGCGTCAACGTGTCACTTCCAAGGGCGGCACCACCCATGCGGCGATCACGGCTATGCAAGCCGCGCACATTGGCGACTTGTTCCGTCAGGCCATGCTAGCCGCGCGCGATCGGGCGCAGGCGATGGGGCAGGAGTTCGGCGGAGCCTGAGATTGAGCCGGGAATGCCAGGCGCCGAATCTGTCAGCGGGGCGATCCGCTTGCCGGCTTAGCCGAACCCGTATCCAAGCAGGACGCCACCAAAAACCGCGAATCCCACCCAATGGTTCAGCCGGAACGCCTTGAAACACGGCTCACGCTGGCGATCGCGGATCAGCCAGCCATGCCAAACGGCTTGTGCGCCTGCCACCGCGACTCCCAGCAAGAACCAGTTTGACCCGACCAGCGGCCAGACCAGCACCGACCAAATGGCAAGGTGGATGGCGTAGAACGCCATCACGGCGGCCACGTCAAAGCGTCCCAGCGTGATGGCCGAGGTCTTGATGCCGATACGCAGGTCGTCGTCGCGGTCGACCATTGCGTATTCGGTGTCATAGGCCAGCACCCAGAACAGGTTGCCCAGCAACAGCCACCAGGCCAGCGCCGGCACGGCAGCGTTCAACGCGTCCAGGCTGATGGTGTTGGCGCCACGCACCGCCGCAAACGCCATCGGAATACCGAAACTGAAGGCAACGCCGAGCACGGCCTGGGGCATCGAAAAAAAGCGCTTCGAATA
>ENA-ORBV01006200-ORBV01006200.1-microbial-mat-metagenome-genome-assembly--contig:-NODE-6200-length-21271-cov-4.613287_pt1 | contig 21271 bp, 20 predicted proteins | sample MGYA00237777_ERZ505514 | MGnify/ENA primary metagenome ERZ505514 (study PRJEB26160, sample SAMN06269048) | microbial mat metagenome | isolation source: Oligotrophic lake microbial mat | place... | reverse complement strand
GAAGCTCTGGCCGCTGCCCAGTTCGATCGTGGTCGATGCCTTGCGTGTCTGAATGCCCGGCACGGTGACGACGGCGGTTGCAGTGAGCGGCACGCTGATCGATCCGACGGTGGAGAGCTGGCTCACTTCCGGCGCCACCTTGAGATTGATGCGATCGCCGATGATGGTCGGTGTGAAGGCAAGGCTGACGCCGACCTGCTTGTACGTCACCGTGATCGTGGCGTTGGTCGTGCCACCCTGCGGCGTGATGATCGGGATTTCACCGCCGGCGAGAAAGCTCGCCGTCTCGCCGGACATGGCGATCAGGGTCGGCTCGGCCAGGATAGTCGCCTGGTTCTGAGTGGCGAGGAAGTCGATGAAGCCGTTCAGGCTGCCGTCGTTGGATTGCAGGGAGACGGCGCCCGAGGCAGCGCCACCGACGGACTGGACCGTGCGCACGGCGAAGCCCGCGCCGGCGCCGATGCCGAACGTGGCCAGGCCAAACAGGGCGACATTGTTGATGTTCTGCCAGTTGATGCCGACGCGCTTCAGCGCCTCGCGCCGCACTTCGGCGACCTTGACGCGGAGCTGCACCTGGGTGGGAGCGTCGACCTTGACGTTGCTGATGACCTTGGCGGCGTTGCCGCTGACATGTTGCAGGGCCAGCCGGCGCGCGTCCTCGGCAACCACGGCCGAACGGACCGTGCCGGTTATCACAATCGTTTCGCCCTGGTTGTCATAGATAATGCCGTTGCCGGGATGCAGCGTATCGAGCGCCCCCTTCATGCGGCTGATCGGCGAGGTCACGCTGACGATGGTGTTGAGCAGGACCCGGTCCTGGTCGTCGACGGCATAGAGGACGGTATCGCCGGGCTTCTTGGCGAAGACGTAGACCATCGTCGGCGACCGCACCTGGACGTCGGCGATGTCGGGAGCGGCCACGAACACGGTGGCGGCCGGGCCGGGCAGCTTGATCGCGGTGCCCTTGTTGATCTCGAGCCTGAGCGTCGGCGGCTCGGTCGGCACGATCTGGCTCTGGCCGAAAGCGCGGCTCGGCGCACCGCCGATGACCTGGGGCGTCCGCGGCGCGCCTGATGTGGTTGCAGGCGGGATCGGCACAGGCGCCGGGGCCTGTGCCAATTGCGGCGCCGGACGCATCGGCGCGACCTGCGGCTGGATCTGGCCCTGCGTCACCTGACCTTGCGTCTGGGCGAACTGGCCGGCGCCACGATCGGCGGCCGGCGCGACGGCGGCCGGCGCCGGAGAGATCGCCGGCGTCATCTGGGGTAGACCGACATCGGGTGTCAGCGAGGCGCTGACGATCGGCGCCCGCGCCGGAATGGCGGCGACAGTCGGAGGCAATGGAACGGCGGACGCTGCCGCGACCGGCGGCGAGACCGCAGTCGCAGCCGCGGCGGCCAGTGGCGCGCTTACCGCGGGCGGCGATGTCATCCCACGCATGGCTTGTTCGACACGCTCCGACTCCCGGCGATTGAGATCGTCGGAGAGATTATCGGTGGGGCTTTTCTTGCCCTTCGTCGCCTTCTTGGCCGCGTTGTTGGCGTTCGGGCTCTTGGCTTTGGTTTGAGCCTTGGCCGTACCGTCGGGATCGGTTGACTGAGCCAACAGAATTGTAGGCTGCAGCCCGAACGACAGGGCGGCGACGAGCGCAAGCGACGAGCCGGCGCGACGCCAGACCGATCGCTTGGCCGCAAGGGCGAATGACGGGCTCATTGCGGCACACTCGGTATAGTACGGGTGAAGGGGGTCGTCCGAGGACCCGGCTTGGCGGGCTCCCTAACGGCATCGGGCGCTGGTGGGGCAGACGGGTCGGCCGCAGTGCTTCCGTCGCGGTCCTGTTTGGTGAGGATGCTGCCGCGCAACACAAAGATGGCGCTGCGCGCGACTTCAGGGGGACGCTCAGCCGCCGTCGGGCTCTTGATCAGACGACTGACCTGGCTGTCCTGAGTGTAGCTGTAGCCGAGCTCGGCCGGCTGTTCGTCGGCAACGGCCTGATCGCGTTCGCCCTCGTCCGGATCCTGGAGGCTGCGCAGGACCAGGGAGAGTTCGCCCATCTTGACCGCCAGCGTCACGATCTCGGTTTGCTTGGGGGTGAGCTCGAGCGTCGCCGTCTTGGCGATGTCGGGCTTGTCGCCCGGCGCGAAGTCGAGCTTCTGGTCCATGGCGATCACGCGGGCGTTGCGCAGGATCGTCTCGGTGGCGCTGTGCTGCCCGTTCGGACCGGTCAGCACATGTGTCAACAACACATCGACTCGATCGCCGGCGTAGATGAACCCCGAGACCGCGCTGGTGGCCGTGGCCGGCACGCTGACCGCGCGCATGCCGGAGCGCAGCACCGCCGCCAGAAACCCGCGCGAGCCCGGCATGACGATCTCGATTTCGACGATCGGCTCGCCGACGTGGAAGGAACTGCGCGCCACCGCGCCGACGAAATCGGCGATCGGCCGCCTGCCCTCGACGATATAGCTCGCCGGCAACGCGCCCTGCGGCCACGGCTGCCAACGCAGGTCGTCGGGCTTGATGATCTGACCGGTGCGGACCGCGTTGCGCGCGACCAGGACCTGGATCGCGGGCTTTGCCTGGGTCACCGGTCGTTGCTGACTCGCCGCCTGCGCGACGATCGCCGCGCGTTCGGCTTCCAGCCAGGCGCGGGCCAGGAACGCCGTCGCGCCGGCCACGAGAACGGCCAGCAACAGAAAGGCCATGCGCTTGCTGTTCATGATGCTGACCGCCGCTTCACGAGGTTGCCAGTGTCACGGCGACCCACAGGCCGCCGGCAGAGATCGCAGGGCCGTAGGGCAGGCCGCCGCGCAAACGCGTCGCGATGGACGCATTGCCAGCGGGAGCGGCTGGACCGATCCGCGCGCCGGCAAGCATCGCCAAACCCAGGACGCCGCCTGCCAGGCCCACGATCATCAGGAAATCGAGGAGAAAGGCCGGCCCCGCGAAGAGGCTGGACGCGGCGAGCAGCTTAACGTCGCCGCCGCCCAGCACGCCGGCAGCAAAGCCCAACGCACCGATCACGAACACCGCGACACCGCAGCCTGCCGCGAGGCCGATCTTGGTGAGAGTCATGTTACCGGCAGCAAGGCCACTCAGTGCCCAAACGCCGAAGGCCGCCGCGATTGCGAGCGAGACCGAATCGGCGATGCGCATGGTCCGCAGGTCCTGCCACGCCGCAGCGGCAAGCAGCAGCGCGAAGCCGATCAGACAAATGGACTGGAGAGGGACAAGCAGCGACATCCGACACCATCTGCCCCGTCGGCGCCATGAAGCACCGCAAAGGGACCCTTCGATGATCCGATCAACCTCGCCGCGAGCTACCCAGCTCGCGCCGCAGCCTGGCCGGAAGTGCCGCCTTCCCAACGCTCCGCTTTTGTGGATTCGCTCATGCCAGACTGCCTATGGCAGCCCTGAAAAATGGCCTGAAACAGAAAACTTCCGAACGAATACACAAATCAAAAGCAGACAAAAGACAGCGGATAAGAACGTTACAAAGGATATTTTCTCTAATGTCTTAAGTCAACACGTTAGTGCTTTATTTTTAAAGGGAAAATTGGCATTTGACACAGCTAATAGCGGATCTCGACCATCGGGTACCCACCGCTGGGTCGCCCCTCAACTCAGCGTATTGGCGACGTTGCCCAGGACGTTGTTGATCTTTTCGCCAACCGTGCGCATGGACGCGATCGCCGCAACGGCAATCAACGATGCAATCAGCGTGTACTCGACGGCGGTGGCGCCCTGGTTGTCTTTCATTATCCGCCGAAAGATAGACAGCATTACTAGTCTCCAGGACCCTAAATCGCGCAACGAATCGCCAGCCGACGCCCTACGAAGCCACTTCAAGAATCGTACTTAAAGCAGATTCTTCGGTCAATTGAAATTGGTCGAAAATATGAAGAAATCTTCATAACAGGTTGATTAAAATAGAGATCTGATCAAATTGAGATGGCCTTCGAAAGATTAAAAGCGCTCTACAGAGCTTTCAGCCTGATTTGAGCCGGTAGGCCTCCAGGACCCGCGCCGCGGCGGTCCACAAGCACAAGGCGGCGAACAGGCCAGCCAGCCAGGGGAAGGCCCCCGGAAACAGGCAGAACAGCCCAAACGCCGCGACGGTCTCGCTGCCCTCGATCAGTCCAGCCGCATGGAAGAAGGACTTGCGCCCGCGTTTGCCATCGTCGGCCTCGCCGATTTGCACCGCCAGGACGGCGCGCCCCAGGAAGGACGCTGCGGTACAGACAAAGGACGCCAACAGAATGGCAGCGGGGACGGCGTTGGCCGGACTGGCGAGGGCAAAGCCCAGCGGGACCGCGGCATAGAACGCCATGTCGCACATGATATCGAGATAGCCGCCGAACGACGTCGGCCTTCCCTGGCGCGCGATCGGCCCGTCCAGCCCGTCGACCAACCGATTGAGCAGGATCGCCAGCAACGCCAGGTCGTAGCGACCATGAGCCAGCGCCGGCACGGCCAGCAGTCCGATCGCGAGCCCGCTGAGGCTCGCGCCGTTGGCAGACACGCCTTTCCCGGCCAGCCAGGTTCCGATGCGATTGAGCGGCGGGTCGATCAGCCGGCGCAGAACGGGATCGAACATGCGCCGCGGCGCGTTCAGCCCTGCGTCGACGGGCCCGTATCGACCGCCCGCAGGGACACGACCTCGCCCGGAGTTTCCGCCGCCCGCCGGTCCTGCGCCGCCTGCCGGCGGTAGGCCATCCAGCTGAACGGGATGAGCGATACATAGGCCAGACCAATCAGCGACATGCCGATCCACGGCGCGCTCGCGAGCACGCCCATGACCAGCGCGGCGCCCAAAAGGGACGGCAGCACGAGATGCCGCGGCACCCTTCCCTTCTTGAAGGAATAGGTCGGAATCCGGCTCACCATCAGGCCGCCGACCACAACGAGCACCGCCCCCACCAGCAGCGCATGGCGCGGCCAGGCGGCTTCGATCTCGAAGCTCACCATCAACGGGATCAAGGCGAGCAAGGCGCCGGCCGGCGCCGGCACGCCGGTGAAATACGACCCGGTCCAGACCGGCGGCGGCGTATCGGATACCAGGGCCGTATTGAATCGCGCCAGCCGCAGCGCCGAGCAGATGGGGAACATCAAGGTCACCACCCAGCCGAGCGCGCCCCCATCCTTCAGCGAGGCCAGATAGAGCACGAGCGCGGGCGTGACGCCGAAGCAGAGGAAGTCCGACAGCGAGTCGAGTTCGGCCCCGAAGCGGCTGGTCACGCCCAGCCGGCGCGCGACGCGGCCGTCGAGGGCGTCGAAGATCGCCGCCACGATGATGGCGATGACGGCCAGGCGCATCTCGCCCTGAAGCGCGAAGCGGAGCGCCGTCAGCCCCGAGCACAGGGCGGCCAGGGTCAGGATGTTGGGAATCAGGCGATTGATCGAGAAGCCGTGCAGCCGGCCCCGCCGCGCAGGCGAATCACTGTCCATCGCTGCCTCCTAGAATTCGATCGCCGTGCGCGGCCCTGATGCGACAGGATCGAGCTCGGCCATGACCGTCTCGCCCCCGATCATGCGCTGTCCCGGCGCGACCAACAACCGGGCGCCGGGCGGCAGGTAAAGGTCGGTGCGGCTGCCGAACCGGATGTGGCCGAAACGCTCGCCCGCGGTGACCGCCTGGCCCGGCTTGATGTAGCAGACGATGCGTCGGGCCACCCAGCCGGCGATCTGGACGCAGCCGATCACGCGGCCGTCGGGCCGGCGCAAGGCGATTGCCGTGCGCTCGTTCTCCTCGCTCGCCTTGTCGGCGGCGGCATTCAGGAACTTGCCCGGGCGGTAGGACACGACGTCGACCGACGCCGCACACGGCGCGCGATTGATGTGGACGTCAAAGACGCTGAGGAAGATCGAGACGCGCGTCAGGGCATCGCTGCCCAGCCCGAGTTCGGACGGCGGCACCGCGTCCACGATCATCTGCACGAGCCCGTCGGCCGGTGCGATCAGAACGCTGTCGTCCTGCGGCACGCCGCGCGGCGGATCGCGGAAGAAATAGATCGACCAAAGGGTCAGGATCATCAGCGGCCAGAACAGCCACGCCGCGCCGGTCAACGCGCCGAGAAAGGCCGCGCCGGCAAAAAGGGCGATGAACCGCCAACCGTCAGCAAGAATCGGCACGAAGAAATTGGCCAGCATGAACGCGCTTTCTATCGCCCGACGGCCGTCACTCGACCTTGGGCAGGCTAAAAACTTGGCCCGGGTATATCAGATCGGGATCGCGGATCTGCTCTTTGTTGGCATTGAATATCTTGGTGTGGTGCCAACCGTCGCCATAGTGAGCGCGCGCGATGTTCCAGAGGTTGTCGCCGCGCACGACGTACAGCCGCTTGCGGTCGCCGCTGGCGGGCGGCGGCACGGCTACCCGCTCGAAGAGCAGTTCGAGACGGGCGACGGGCTTGCCGTCCGGCGCAATACGGTCGATCCGCAGCGTGTGTTTGCCCTGCTCGATGGGATTGGCGGGCGCGAGCCGCCAGCGGCCGTCCGCTCCGGCAACGCCTTCCGCCACGATCTTGTCATTGATATAGGCCCGCACGGTCGTTCCCGGCGCCGCCTGCCCGGAGATCGTGGCATATCCGCGATCGTCGTAATCGACCGTCGAGATGACGAGGTCGCCCGATCGCGGCACGCCTGCCGCTGATGGCGGCTGGACCAGCCTGGCGGGACCACTGGGCGGGGAAATCATCACCAGCGTCTCTTCCTTGGCGGCCGGCGCGGTCCCGGGCGCCGCAGCGGACGGCGGCTGCGGGACGATCGCGACCACGACCTGATCCGACGTCACCGGGGCGCGGCCCTCGATATGCTGGATCACCCGGAGTTCGTGCTGCCCGGGCGTCAGCGACGGCTCCTGGACGATGATGACCCATTCGCCCCGGGCATCCGCCACGCCGCTGGCGATCTCCTTGCCGCCATCGAGCAGCACGACCTTGGCCCCAGGGGCTGCCCGTCCGGCGATGACCGCGCGCCCATCGGGGCCGATGCGGGCGACATCGAAACTCGGCATGGTCGCAGCTTCCGGCACTGCCGGAGAGGAGGCTGGCGGGCGCTCAGCTGACGGCGGCGGGGCCGACGCTTGCGCTGGCGGGGCGACAGCCGCCGGCTTGGTCACCAGGTCGATGACCGCCTGCTCCGTCAGCTTGCCGCGCCACGCAACGGCGAGGGCGATAGCAATGACGATCGCGCCCCCTCCGACGAGCCAAAAAACAGTGCGTGACATCACCCTCCCAACGGTGCGACGACCGGCCGCTCTTGGCGTCGCGCCCCCTCTGCTTGAAATGATACCATGCCACCCGGTCCGGAAAGACATCGGATCGACTGTAAAAAGAAGCCTCCGTGTCCTCCCCCACTCCTGCCTCCCCCAGTCCTGCCTCCCTCTGTGTTTTCTGCGGCGCCCGCTTCGGCGCGGATCCGGCCACGCGCGATACGGCCGTCCGGCTGGGCACCCTGCTGGCCCGCGAGGGCATAACGCTGGTCTATGGCGGCGGTGGCGTCGGCCTGATGGGTTTGGTGGCCAATGCCGCCCTCTCGGGCGGGGCGACCGTCGTTGGCGTCATCCCGAATTTCCTGCTGCAGCGCGAAGCTGGCCATCCCGCGCTCTCCGAGACCGTGGTCGTGGAAACGATGCACGAGCGCAAACTGCAGATGTTCGAGCGTTCTGATGCCTTTGTCGTCCTGCCCGGTGGCATCGGCACCCTGGAAGAGTTTTTCGAGGTCCTGTCCTGGCGAACCCTGGGCCTGCACAGCAAACCTATCGTGATCGTCGACCAAGGCGGTTATTGGCAACCCCTGGCGGCGCTCCTGCGGGGTGTCGTCGAGGGCGGATTCGCCGAACGAACCCATCTCGACCATGTCGCCTTCATCAGCGACCTCGACGATCTGTTGCCGACAATTGCGGCAATGCCGCGGGCCTTGGGCCCGGAAAAGACGCTCGATCGGGTCTGATGTCGCAAGATTGCCTTTACCCTCACGGTGAGGCAACAAGACAGGCCATAATCAACAATAGATCAACTCTGCCGAAACCAAAGCGGCTTACGGAGATGTAGGTATGTCAGATCTCGAAATCGTCTGGACGAAGGTTGATGAAGCGCCCGGGCTTGCAACGTTTTCCCTGCTGCCGATCGTCGAGGCCTTCGTCGGGACCGCCGGCGTGAAGATGAAGTTGAAGGACATTTCGCTGACTGGTCGCATCATCGCCAACTTCCCCGACAAGCTGAAGCCGGGGCAAAAGATCAACGACGAACTCGCCGAACTCGGCAAGCTTGCGATGAAGCCAGAGGCCAACATCATCAAGCTGCCAAACATCTCTGCCTCGATCCCGCAGCTCAAGGCCGCGATCAAGGAGTTGCAGGGCAAGGGTTACGACGTGCCGAACTATCCTGACAGCGACGCGACGCCGGCGGACAAGGAAATCCGCGCCCGCTACGCCAAGGTGCTCGGCAGCGCCGTCAATCCGGTGCTGCGCGAAGGCAATTCCGACCGCCGCGCCGCCGGCGCCGTCAAGCAGTACGCACGTAAGCATCCGCACAAGATGGGCGCCTGGTCCAAGGACTCGAAGACGCGCGTGGCGACCATGTCGGGTGGCGATTTTTACGGTTCGGAGGTCGCGACGACCATTGCAGCGCCGACCAATGCCCGGATCGAGCTGGTCGGCGGCGATGGCGCGACGACGGTACTGAAGCCGAAGATTCCGCTCAAGGCCGGCGAGATCATCGACTGCTCGGTGATGAACCGCAACGCATTGCGCACATTCTATGCCGCGGCGATCGACTCCGCGAAGAAGGACGGCATCCTGTTCTCGCTGCACCTCAAGACGACCATGATGAAGATCTCCGATCCCATCCTGTTCGGTCATTGCGTTTCCGTGTTCTTCGCCGACGTGTTCGAGAAGCATGGCGCCACGCTGACGAAGCTCGGCGTCGATCCCGACAACGGTGTGGCCGACATGCTGACCCGCATCGAGACGCTGCCGGAGGCCGAGAAGGCCGCCATCAAGGCCGATATCCAGGCCGAGTACGCGAAGCGGCCGGGCCTCGCCATGGTCAATTCCGACAAGGGCATCACCAATCTCCACGTGCCGAGCGACGTGATCATCGATGCGTCGGTGCCGGCGATGATCCGCGAGTCGGGCAAGATGTGGGGCCCCGACGGCAAACTGCACGACGTCATCGCCGCGATCCCCGATCGTTGCTACTCGAGGCTGTTCCAGGCCGTCATCGACGACTGCAAGGCGCATGGCGCGTTCGATCCGAAGACCATGGGCTCCGTCCCCAACGTCGGGCTGATGGCACAGCAGGCCGAGGAGTATGGCTCGCACGACAAGACCTTCGAGGTCGCCATGGGCGGAACAGTGCGCGTGGTCGCCGATGACGGCACGGTCCTGATGTCGCAGAAGGTCGAGACCGGTGACGTCTTCCGGATGTGCCAGGTCAAGGACGAGCCGATCCAGGACTGGGTCAAGCTCGGCGTGCGCCGCGCGCGCCTCAGCAACACCCCGGCGGTGTTCTGGCTCGACGCCAAGCGCGCGCACGACGCGCAGTTGATCGCCAAGGTCGAGAAGTACCTCAAGAACGAGGACACGAAGGGTCTCGACATCCGCATCCTGGCGCCGTTTGAGGCCATCAAGTTCTCGCTCGATCGCATTCGCCAGGGGCTCGACACCATCTCCGTCACAGGCAACGTGCTACGCGACTACCTGACCGATCTTTTCCCGATCATGGAGCTCGGCACCTCGGCCAAGATGCTGTCGATCGTTCCGTTGCTGGCGGGCGGCGGGTTGTTCGAGACCGGCGCCGGCGGCTCGGCACCCAAGCACGTCGAGCAGTTCCAGCACGAAGGGTATCTGCGCTGGGATTCGCTGGGCGAATTCCTGGCGCTCGGCGCATCGCTGGAACATCTGGCGCAGAGGACCGGAAACGAGGACGTCAAGGTCCTGGCCGAGACGCTCGACGAGGCCAACGGCAAGATCCTCGAGGACAATCGATCGCCTGCCCGAAAGGTCGGCGAACTGGATAATCGTGGTAGCCATTTCTACCTGGCGAAGTATTGGGCGGAGGCGCTGGCCCGGCGGGACAACAGCACGGGCCTGTCGGCCCGCTTCAAGCCGCTGGCGGAGAAGCTGGCGGCCAACGAGGCCAAGATCGATGCCGAACTGATCGCCGCGCAGGGCAAGCCGGTCGATACGGGCGGCTATTATCTCCCCGATCAGAGCAAGACATCGGCGGCGATGCGGCCGAGTGCGACGTTGAACGCAGCACTCGCCGCTCTTTGATGCGGCGTCTGGTGGAAGCTGCCCATTGATCGTCGGAGGTGCCGACGGTTGCCGCACCGGCTGGGTTGTCTGCCGGCGTGATGCCGACGGCCCGCTGGACATAAGAGTCGTGAAGACCCTCGCAGAAGCCTGCGAGGGTCTTTCAATTTTGGCCGTCGACATGCCGATCGGCCTCACCGATACGCCGCGCCCAGGCCGCACCTGCGAGAGCGAGGCGCGCGCCCTGATGCCGGGCAAGGCGAGCTCGGTCTTCCCGACGCCCTGTCGCCCAGCGCTCGCCTGCACGACGCACGCCGACGCCAACGCGGCGAGCCGGAAGCTCGGCCTTGGCCTCAACCAGCAGACCTTCCACCTGTTCCCCAAGATGCGCGAGATCGACGGACTGATGCGCTCCAGCGCCAGGCTCCGCCGCATCGTCTACGAGGCGCATCCGGAACTCGCCTTCACGCGCATGAACGGCGGCAAGCCGGTGCTTGCCAAGAAGCGCAAGCCCGACGGCTTTGCGGAGCGACAAAAGCTGCTCCTCAGGCACGGCTTCAAATGGAAGCCCGAAGCGCTGGCCGGCGCCGCGCGCGACGACGTGCTCGACGCCATCGCGGTTTGCCGGACGGCGCTGCTGATCGCCGACGGCACGGCGACGCGGCTCGGCCCGGCGCGCGAGCGCGACCGCTACGGCCTGCCGATGAACATCTGGTATTAAAATGACAACCTCATGCTGAGGAGGTCGCGAAGCGACCATCTCGAAGCATGGGCCCGACGCACCTCGTCTGTTGCCATCCTTCGAGACGCGGCCCGTGGCCGCTCCTCAGGATGAGGCAGTCTCGCTATTCGGGCTTGATGCCGGCGGCCTGCAGCACCGGAACCCAGATCGGCGCCTGGATTTTCAGCCAGTCGCCGAGTTGCTGGGGCGTACCGCCCATGGCGACGAAGCCGCGCTTCTTGAGGTCGTCCTTGCCCTCGGGCGTCGACACCGCGTCGTTCAGCGCCTTGTTCAGCTTGGCAACGACCGCGGGTGGCGTGCCGGCGGGCGCCAGCAGCGCGTAGACGATCGTGCCGTCGACATCGCCCGCGCCCAACTCCTTGAAAGTCGGGATGTTCGGCGCCGCCGACGAGCGCTCCAGCGACGCCATGGCGTAGGGCTTGAGCTTGCCGGCCGCGATCTGCGGCGCGACGCTGGTGACGCTCGACATGCCGAGCTTGATGTGGCCGCCCAGGAGATCGGTGACGAGCGGGCCGGTGCCGCGGAACGGCACATGCGTCAGCTTGAGGCCGTTCAACATGGCGAACTGCTCGGTCGACAGATGCATCGGCGTGGTGAGGCCGGCGGTGCCGTACTGCACCGAGCCCGGCACCGCCTTGGCCGCCGCGATGATCGCCTTGAGGTCCGCCCACGGCGCGTCGGCGCTGCCGACCAGGACCGAGTCCTGTTTGGCGATGAAGCCGATCGGGACGAAGGCAGTCTTGGGATCGTAACCGAGCCTGGCCACGATATAGGGATAGAGCGGCAGGTTGTTGGCGCTGACCACCATCCAGTGGCCATCGGCCGGCTGCTTGGCCACAAACTCGTGGGCAATGTTGCCACCGCCACCGCCCTTGTTGTCGACGATGATGGTGCCGCCCAGCGCCTTCTGCATCGGCTCCTGGATGGCGCGGACCAACGCATCCGTGCCGCCGCCAGGCGGGAACGGCACGACGATATGCACCGGTTGCGCGGGAAAGGCCTGGGCTCGCGCAGCGGAGCCCGCCGCCACGATCGCACCGAGCGACGCGACGAAAACACGACGATGGACGCTCACGTTCTATTCCTCCCGAAGCTTTCGGGAAACCTAGCGTCCGGCGGCCGGCGGGGATAGGACCGCGTTGGGTCTCAGACCATGCCGAGCGCGTGCTTGTAGACGTCGAGCAGCGTCTCCTGCTCGGCCCGGTCGGCCGCATCCATCTGCCGGAGCGAAACGACCTTCCGCATGGTCTTGGCGTCGTAGCCGACGCCTTTCGCCTCCGAATAGACGTCCTTGATGTCGCCGCCGATAGCCTTGCGCTCTTCCTCGAGCTTCTCGATCCGCTCGACGAAGCTCTTCAGGCGGTCAGCCGAAATCGGCCCGGCCTTGGTCTTCTTGGAAATGGCGCTTCCGTCCGGCATGTCCTCAACTCCTAGGGTCCAATAAGCCGGACCATAGGAGCCGAGGCCACGTCGGCTCAATGACGCTGTTGCGATGAAAGACGGGGATAACGGGGACGGTCCGGGCGAACCTCAGCCGTGCTTGTGCTGGCCCTTGTCGAAGGCCTTCTTCTGCTCGCCCGAGGCCTCTTTCTGGTGCTTGGCCTTCCAATCGTCGTAGGGCATGCCGTAGACGATCTCGCGGGCCTTCGGGTCGGTGACGTCGATGCCTTGCTTGCCGGCTTCCTCGCGATACCAGCGCGACAGGCAATTGCGGCAAAAGCCGGCCAGATTCATCATGTCGATGTTCTGAACGTCGGTGCGCTCCTGCAGATGCGCAACCAACCGGCGGAAGGCGGCGGCTTCGAGATCGGTGCGGGTCTTGTCGTCCATGACAATCTCCTGGGAACGAGCGACTAGAGGCGTGTCCGGGGATATAGGCTCAGCCCGCAGTATAAACCAGCCGGCAAGGCGATCCGGGAGCATGCACCCTGCCCTCCTGGAGATATTTCGGCAGCAGGTGGCTGTGCGGCCCCTCGGGCGAGCGGGCACCGGGCGCCGGGATCGGCTGATGGACCTCCAGCCGCGCCAGCGCCGAGGCGAAGATGCGGGTCGGGCTGGCCTGCGCGATGGCGCCACCGGCGGGATTGCCCGGCGCGAGCAGCGGATGGCCGACGCCGCCGCGCAAGGCCGTGCGGGACGCCGCATCGTCGGCCCGCAGGCGCACCATCATGTCGATATGGGGCGCGCCGATGCCCAGGTCGAAGGTCGTGTCGTCCAATTCGTGAATCGTCGTGCGCCGTGCGCATTTGTGCGGCGAGCAAAAGGCGATCTCGCGGGTGCGGCCGCTGTCGTCGATCAACGCGAACAGCACCGCGTTAGTGAGCGGACCGATGTAAAGCGCGCCACGCCTGGTGGTGACCGACAGCGCCTCGAGTTCGACGCTGAGGTCCGGCTCGTCCGGATCGTACTGGAATTCGCCGATGGCGCCCCAGGTGCCGACGCTCCAGCCGTTGGCGGCTTCGGCAAGATGCCGCCGCGCGATGTCGCGGGGATCCTCCTCGTCGAGCCGCACACACTTCATGCTGCACCCATCAACGCAACGCGGTCGCGACGGCGGATTGGATCGCAGGCGTCAGCCGCCTTCCCCAGGCGCACGCCTCATCTCGCGTGGTGATCAAATCCTGGCGCACTTCCAGCGAGCAATGCGGCAAGCGGCGCGGCCGTGCGTGGGCGTTGAGCGTGTATTCGTAGGACGCGCGTGCCGAATAGGGTTCGTTGTCGCCCACCACGAGCGAGGACTCGCGCCGCAACTCGGCCAGCAGCGGCTCCGGAAGGCGCGGATCGTCATTCCACAGCACGCCGACGTGCCAGGGTCGCTGGAAGCCATTCATCTCGGGCGTAAAACTGTGCATCACGAGCAAGGCGACGGGCCGACCGCCTGCAGTCATCCGGTCGAGCTGGCGATCGACCTCGTGATGATAGGGCCAGAAGCAAGCGCCGGCACGCGCGTCGATCTGTTCCTTGGTTAGACTACGATTCGCCGGCACTAGGACGCCATCGCTGATTTCCGGAATAGATCCCTCGCCGCCCGGCCAACGATTGCAATCGATCACCAAGCGCGAATAGCCGGACGCGACAAGCGGCGCGTCCAGCGCAGTGGCGAGTTCGATCGCGGCCTCGAGGCCACCGATGTCCCAGCCTATGTGACGTGCAAGCTCGTCTTCGGAGATGCCGAGACCGCCCAATGCCTTGGGAACGGCCTTGCTGGCGTGATCGCAGAGCAGCAGGAGCGGCGCCTGGCCCTTTTGATTGAACACCGAAAACGGTGGCGGATCTTCTGGCCCGAGGAGTTGTTGCATCGCGCCCCTATAGTGCGAAGATTGCTCAAATGAAAGATGCCGACGCCCGCGCCCTGTTGCGCGACCTGTTCGATGCCGCCCTGGCGGCGGCCCGCCCCGCCACCTGCCTCGCGCCTTACATCGCCAAGCTGCAGCCCCCCAAAGGCAAGACGATCGTGATCGGCGCCGGCAAGGCCAGTGCCGCGATGGCGCGCGCCGTTGAGGACCAGTGGCCGCATCCGCTCGAAGGCCTCGTCGTCACCCGCTACGGCTATGGCGAAGCTTGTAAGCGAATTGAAATCGTCGAGGCGGCGCATCCCGTGCCCGACGAGAAGGGCCGCGCTGCGGCCGGCCGCATCCTCGACAAGGTGAAAGGCCTCACGGCCGATGACCTGGTGCTCTGCCTCATCTCCGGCGGCGCCTCCTCGCTGCTGGCCTTGCCAGCGCCCGGCCTGTCGCTGGCCGACAAGCAGGAGGTGAACCGGGCGTTGCTGAAGTCGGGCGCCAACATCGTCGAGATGAACACGGTGCGAAAGCATCTCTCCGCGATCAAGGGCGGAAGGCTCGCCATTGCCGCCCAGCCCGCCCGCGTGCTGTCGTGGCTGATCTCCGATGTGCCCAACGACGATCCCGGCGTGATCGGCTCCGGGCCGACCGTGCCGGATCGCACGACTTTCGCCGAGGCGCTGGCAGTGCTCGCCAAGTATCGTATCGATCCGCCTGAAACGGTGCGCGCCCATCTCGACGCTGGCGCGGCCGGCAGGATGGAGGAGACACCCAAGCCCGCCGATCCGCGACTCCGGCGCGTCGAGACGATCATCGTGGCGACGCCCAAGCGCTCGCTCGAAGCGGCCGCGGCGGTGGCGCGCTCGCGCGGCTGCGTGGTCGTGATGCTGGGCGACAATCTCGAAGGCGAGGCGCGCGAATTGGGGGCGGCACACGCCCGCCGCGCCCTCGATCTCGTGACGGGCGCGAAGAAGCCGACGGTAATTCTCTCCGGCGGCGAGACGACCGTCACGGTGCGCGGCAAGGGCCGCGGCGGCCGCAACGTCGAATACCTGCTTGGCAAGGCGATCGAGGCGAACGGCGCGCCGCAGATCTGGGGCCTCGCCGCCGATACCGACGGCGTCGATGGCGCCGAGGAAATCGCCGGCGCCATCTTTACGCCCGACTCTCTGGCGCGCGCGTTGGCCAAGGGCCACGATCCCAAGGCCATGCTGCACGACAACGACGGCCACAGTTTCTTCGAGTCGCTCGGCGACAGCCTGATCACCGGGCCGACCCGGACCAACGTCAACGATTTCCGCGCCACCCTGATCGTGCCGAACAAATGACGACCTACACTGGCTCCTGCCATTGCGGCGGCATCGCCATTCGCTTCGACTCGGAAAAGAAGCCCGAGGAGATGCGGGTCGGCCGCTGCGGCTGCTCCTTCTGCCGCCGCCATGGCGCGCGAACGATGGGCGATCCGGCAGGATCGGTCGATTTCCGCGCCAAGCCCGGCGCTCTCTCCCGCTACCGCTTCGGGCTCAGCATCACCGACTACCTGCTCTGCGCCCATTGCGGCACCTATGTCGGCGCCGTCATGCCGGACGAAGGCGGGCCGATCGGCATCGTCAACGTCAACTCCCTCGACGTCCGCGACACTTTCGATCCCGCGCCCGCATTGCACCATTACGACGACGAGGACGAAGCCCGTCGCCGCAGCCGCCGCCGAAAGTTCTGGATGAAGGCAACCGTTACGAACTGACGCAGGCCGCGCATGAGCGATTGCGTTTTTCCATGGACTCAGTTATGAGTTTGTTAATGCATGCATTAGTCAGACAATGCCTGTTGCCGGGGAGCCATGAAGACCAACGATACTTTTCGGATCGCCGTCTTGCCGGGAGACGGCATTGGCGTTGAAGTCATGCAGCCCTGCCTTGCGGTGCTCGAGGCCGCGAGCAACCGGATCGGCGGCTTCCGGCTGGCATTCGATCGGCGCGAGGCGGGCGCCTTGTGCTATCGCGACACCGGCGTCGCCCTACCCGAGGCTTCGCTTGCCGCGGCGCGGACGGCCGATGCGATCCTGCTGGGCGCCATGGGCTGGCCGGAAATCCGCTATGCCGACGGCACCGAGATTTCGCCGCAGATCGACCTGCGGATCGAGTTCGGACTCTATGCCGGGGTCCGCCCGGTCAGGGCCCTGCCCAGCACCACGCCGATCCTGGCCGACCAGCGGTCCAAAGCTCTGGATTTCGTCGTCATCAGGGAGTCGACCGAAGGTCTTTTCGCCTCCCGCGGCAAGGGCACGGTTCTCGACGATCGCGAAGGGCGGGACACCATGGTGATCACGCGCGACGTCTGTGAGCGCCTGTTCGACTTCGCCTTCGAGCTGGCGCGTGCTCGCAGGAAGAATGGCGGCAAGGGCATCGTAACCTGCGTCGACAAGGCAAATGTCTTCGCCAGTTTCGCGTTCTTTCGCAAGATCTTCGACGAGCGCGCGGCGTTGCATCCAGACATCACGGCCAACCACGCCTACATCGATGCTACGGCGCTTTTCATGGTCCGCAAACCTTGGGAATTCGACGTCCTGGTGACCGAGAACATGTTCGGCGATATCCTGTCCGACCTCGGCGCCGGGCTGATCGGCGGCATGGGCTTCGCGCCATCTGCCGACATTGGCGATGAGCACGCGGTGTTCCAGCCCTGTCATGGCACGGCCCCCGATATCGCCGGCCAGGACAAGGCTAATCCGACCGCGATGCTTCTATCCGCCGCCATGATGCTCGAATGGCTGGGCGAGAAGCATGACCGACAGCAGGCAGTGACTGCCGGGCAGCTCATTCGCGGCGCCGTGGACAGCGCATTCGACCGCGGCATCAGGCCTTTCGAGATCGGCGGGCGCGACGGCACGACCGAAATCGCCCGCCGGGTTCTCGAAGCGCTGAAGACCGTCGAACCCGCCACAGCCTGATATTTGCCACATCATGTCCGCAGTCCTTGCGCGCCCACGGATCGAAAGCGGTCCGAGCCGGTTGTCCAGCGCCGAGCGCGCCTATCGCGCGCTCAAGAAGCTCATCCTCGGCGACGAATTACCCGCCGGCAGCCATTTGCTCGAACAGGAAGCCGCCGAGCGCCTCGGTATGAGCCGCACACCGGTGCGTGAAGCGATGATCCGGCTCGAAAAGGATGGCGTTGTCGAGGTCAGGCCACGCCACGGAATGCGTGTCCTGCCTGTGTCGCCCGACGACATGCGCGAGATCTACCAGGTTCTGACCGCGCTGGAGTCGGCAGCCGCCGAAGCGGTGGCGCGACGCGGCGCCACGCCGGCCGAGATCGCAAGCCTGCGTGCCGCGGTGGCCGACATGGAGGCGGCCCTCGACCGCGACGACCTGGATGGCTGGGCGGATGCGGACAAGCGCTTTCACTGGCTGCTGGTCACGTTGACCGGCAATCAACGCCTGCAACAGATGGTATCGCAGCTCGACGAACAGGCGCATCGCGCCCGCGTATTGACGCTTCGGCTGCGGCCGAAACCCGTCAACTCGATTCGCGACCACGCCCGTCTCGTGGCCGCCATCGCGCGACGCGACGCCGAAAGCGCGCGCCGGATACATCACGACCATCGCACCAGGGCAGGCGAGATGCTTGTCGGCCTGCTGGACCGGCTCGGACTGAAGCAGGTCTGAAATGTACGCTCGCCATCGAAAGTTCTGGATGCACCCGACCTTCATCGCCTAACGTCCTCCCATGGCTATACTCGGAGTGATTGCCGACGATTTCACCGGCGCGACCGACATCGCGGGCATGCTGGTGAAGGGTGGCATGCGCACGATCCAGACGATCGGTGTGCCGTCCGCGGGAACGATTACCGACGACGTCGATGCCGTCGTCGTGGCACTCAAGACACGCTCGATCCCGGCCAAGGAGGCCATCGCCCAGTCGCTCGCCGCGCTGAAGGCGCTTCAGGCAGCCGGCTGCGTCCGCTTCTTCTTCAAATACTGCTCGACGTTCGATTCGACGGACGCCGGCAACATCGGGCCCGTAGGCGATGCGCTTCTCGACACACTGAAGGCCAGGCAGGCGATCTATTGCCCCGCCTTCCCGGTCAACGGCCGCACCATCTTCTTTGGCCATCTGTTCGTGGGCGACCTTCTGCTGTCGGACACGCACATGCGCCACCACCCGCTGACGCCCATGACCGACGCCAGCCTGGTGCGCGTTCTGGCGCGCCAGACGAAGCACAAGGTCGGGCTGGCGCCGTTGAGGCAGGTACAGTCCGGTTCCGCCGCGCTGCGCTCCGCGCTCGACAAGCTAGCGGCGGAAAACGTGCGCCATGTCGTCGTCGATGCCGTGGCTGACACCGATCTCGGTATCATCGGCGAGGCCGTGGGCGACGAAGCGCTTGTCACCGGCGGCTCGGGCGTGGCGCTCGATCCCTGCATCATGGACATCGTGCTGAAGCTCTCGGCCACGGAAGATCCCGACTTCACCTTCGTGAACCTCGGCAACGTCGACGCGCTCCAGCACGTGGATGGACCGAACTCGCCCGCCGCCCTCGCGGCCATCGTCGACGCCGATCAGCAGATCGGGCGCTTGGTGGCGTACCTGAAAGAGAGCGGCAAGTGGCAGGACAGCGTGCTGATCGTGACCGCCGACCACTCGTTCTCCTGGAACGGCCCCGTGCCGACCAGGCGCATCGACCTCGCGTCATTCTTCGACGCCGATCCGACGATCCTCGGCACCGGCGAGACGTTCACGGTGGTTTCGAACGGCGGCACCGCCCACGTGTATCTCGCGAGCCTCGGCGTCGGGTCATCGACGCTCACGGCCAGCCAGCGGACCGCGCTGCAGCGCATGCGCGAGATCGCGCGCGCGCAAACGGGCGTCTCCGAGGCGCTCTACCGACTCGAGAACACGCTCGACCCGGGCGCGACGCTGAGCGCCGTCCATCCGGCGTGGGGGCTTGCCGATCAACGAGCCGGCGATCTCGTCGTCACCGTGCTGGCCAGTGGCCCGACCAGCGGGCCGTTCAACCCCCTCGGCGCCGGGACGGGGCCGTTCGAGGTGGCGTCCGGGGCCGGATACACGCTTTCGCCGTTCGCGAGCGCCTCCGGCGTTTTGCAAGGCGACCACGGCCATCCCGGCACACGCCGCATTCCCTTCTACGTGATCGGGGGCGGCGACCACGTCACCGACCAGACGATCGCCGCCACCGGCGGCAGCAACGAAGGCGACGACACCGCCGCCAATCCCGGCCAAGCGGAGAACATGGACATCGCGCCGACGGTCGCTTGGATCTATGGACTGGACCCCGCCACCGTCCTCCCCTCGGCCACGGGCCGCGTGCTGAGCGAGGCGTTCAGCGGCGTACCGACCCACGTCATCGCGCCCCACGCGAATCGCGCCATCATCTTCATGTTCGACTCCGACAACAGCGTCCGCATCCACGATCTGCTGGCCGACTGCGTGCGGCAGCCTGACGACTCGTTCGCCTGCGGCACCGCGAGCAACGCGCCGATCCCCGGGGTCCGGTCGCTGCTCTTCCACGACGGCGACGGTCGCAACGACATTCCGGCAGGCACACTCACCAACTTCGGTAGCATGGCGGCGTTTCCGACCGTCACGTTCCCGAACCACAACGTCGTCGGCTCGGGCGCGTATCCCGGACATCTCGGGATCGTCGGCAACCGGTATTACGAGCGCGACGTCCAGATCGAGCGCGATCCCATCGACCCCACGGACCCGCGCAACCCGCTCTTCTTCTTCAGCTCGCAGCTCGTGCGCGCCGACATCGAGACCCTCCACGAAGCCGTGCATCGCGCGTTCGGCGATTGGTCTCCCTCCAATCCCACGGGTGCCTTCACGGCGTCGATCAACGAGCCGTCGGCGCGCGGCGCCGACTTCGCGTCCCTCGAGACGACCTCGAGCGACGTGGCTCCGGGAACGTTCCCCATCCTGCTCGCCAACAGCGCCGAGTTCCTCCAGGACACCAACACCGACTGCAGCCAAGAGAACGCCGACGGCTACGGGCAAGAGTCGGTGCTCGACCACCTCGGACAAGCGCAAGGACGCGCGCTCTTCACGGAGCCGTCGACGAGTGGCCTCCCGACGATTCCCGGCGTCGACCTGTCGACTTCCGACACGACCGGCGGCGCCGCCCACCCCGATCCGAAATATCTGATCGAGAACTTCACACTCACGGACGGCGCGGGCCACACGTTCGGTCCGCACGGCAATTGCACCCGCGCCGCGTATCGCGACACGTCCAGCCGATTGGCACGCGTGCTCGGTGCGCTCGCCGACCATTCCCGCCAGACACCGACCGGTGGCGAGCCCGCACGCCTCGGCGAGACGTTCATCGTGCTGACCGGCGACCACGGCATGGAGAACCAGAACCCCGCCGGGAAGGACTTCGCGAACGGGGTGTTCTTCGGCGAGCTGCGCGACGCCGACGTCGAGTTCATCTGGCAGGACCGGAACGTCTACCTGCTCACCATGCACGCCGAGCTCGTCGGCTCACCCGACGGCTTCATCACGCCGGGCCAGCAGACGTTCACGTTCCGCATCACGGACGACGACGCCGACACGACCGGCGCGCGCCGTCCGATCGCGGGCGCGAGCGTGCGCGCGACGAGTGGCAGCGAGACGCTGTCCGGCACGACGGCCGCCGACGGCACCATCACGTTCACGTTCGCGCAGCCGGTCGCCGCCGTGGCGCTCGGTGCCGACAAAGACTCCGATCCGGCCCACGGCACCCGCACGATCGGCTCGACGTCGCCCGATCCGATCACACACGGGCAAGTGACCAAGACCGACTACAATGATCTCCGCGCCTCGTTCACGAGGCCGCCAGTGGCGGCGTGCGGAGCGGTACCGGCCACGGGCTGCCGCCTCCCGGTGGTCGCCGGGAAAGCCACCTTGCAGGTGACCGATACAACCTGTCTCTTATACACATCTCCGAGCCCACGAGACTAAGGCGAATCTCGTATGCCGTCTTCTGCTTGAAAA
>ENA-ORBV01006199-ORBV01006199.1-microbial-mat-metagenome-genome-assembly--contig:-NODE-6199-length-21271-cov-6.710390_pt1 | contig 21271 bp, 18 predicted proteins | sample MGYA00237777_ERZ505514 | MGnify/ENA primary metagenome ERZ505514 (study PRJEB26160, sample SAMN06269048) | microbial mat metagenome | isolation source: Oligotrophic lake microbial mat | place... | reverse complement strand
AATGATACGGCGACCACCGAGATCTACACCTCTCTATTCGTCGGCAGCGTCAGATGTGTATAAGAGACAGGCGTTATACTCAGAGAATCGCCTTACGAACGTCTTGGAAAAATAAAGAACTTCATGCTCAGTCGGAGCGTTATTGACTCGAAGGTTTCCTATCGCCTCAGCCTTCCCAACCTCAGCAACTCGAATCACGACAGGCGGCCGGTTTGCTAAAATAAATGCTCCTAACAACGCTAGGAAAAGAATGCCGGTAATGACTATTGATAGAAGCTTTAGAAAATGATTCTCTGCTTCGATATCACCGAAAACTTCAAAATACTTTCTTCCCAGGCTTTCAAGTCTTTCATGCAGACGCGTTTTCATTTGTAACCACCTTTACTGCCCTGTGTGCCAGGGTCATGTTTTTTAAATCTTGGCCTCTGGCTCGTTATAGTCCGTGCGATAAAAGCAGTACCTATCCCAATCACAGCCGACCCTAAACCGCTCAAGGTGCCACCCGAAGTAATTTGTTGCGCGATAATCGGAACGGAAATAAAGAGAAGGATAAAAAGAATATTGGCCGCGAAGACTGACGCTGTATTTGTTTCTTGTGGCGAGTAAATCGATGTGAGGTTCATCACAGAAATAACCTTCATCAAGACGGAAAGCACTACCGTCCACGATGACACCGCTATTAAACTTTTTAGCCAGAAGCGCAACCCTTGGGATACTTCCTTGTAGACGGCAACGCCGATCAAAATCGGCCCGACAACGAACAACAGAGCAAGAAAAACAAAGCGAAGCCACGTAATAACACCAAGCAGCGCAAGAGCGACTGCATAGGTAATGAAATTCATCGTTGTCATAATTGAAAAGAACTTTAAAATCCCGAGATCTTTCCCCTTCCCTATTTCCTGAAAAACCTGCCGAATCACTTCTTTAAACTCTTCCTCCGGAAGAATTGACTTCGCTAAAATATCCATTCCATAAACAATCCATGTGAAAAACCGCTGATAAACCAGCAAGAGTCCTAAGACCAAGATCGCCCGGATAAACAGTCCCGGATAATCTGAGGAGTCTTTAATTGTCTGAATGTTTTCGTGAAGGATTGAAACCGGCAGCATTAATGAAAAGAGAATAAATGCGAGCCGCATTGTAGTTACAACCGGCGAGGCAAAAAGATCCGGTATTTGAAGGGCATTCGTGAATAAGATCTGATCCGTCGGCATCAAACCACCCCGTCCACAAGTCCAGAGAGATAATCCTTGGCGTCACCCATATATTTTATCCGCTCATTCTCAAGACGCTTTTCATCTCGCGAGACTTGTTCCACTTGCGTGGCCTCAAGTTCGATCAACTTTGCCACGGCTTCCTGGTGTTCCTGACTAAGTACCAGCATCTTTGAAAGAGCGTCCGCTTGGAGTCTTGCAGCTCCTTTTGGACTGGCAATCTGGGCCTGCTGTGATATAGCTCTGGCGGTCTCCCGGGTTGCTACCCCGGCTTGACGAATCGCCTGAGCCGTCTGAAAACCATCAACCACCTGCATTTCTTCGAACGGAATGTAGGCGCGCGCTTCAGAATTAGGGATTGCTCCGGTTACTGCTTCTAAAGAAGCACGAATTTCAACAGCCCCAGATGCGTTTTCGAGTCTTTCAAAATGAGGAGTCACGTTACTGAAATCCGAAAAGGCTCGAGAGACATCTCCCTGATTTATATTTGGTAATGATGCCGCAGGATCGCCGGTCAAGAGATTAAGGACTTCATCAACTCCCGAGTTAAAGCGAAGCGTTTCAAGATATTGGGCTTTTAACTGGTTGAGCCGGTCAACGGCAGAGGTCATGTCCTGTACGAATTGAGACTGCATTAGGACATTGTGAAGTTGATTCAATGCCGCATTTACAGCGTCAAAAGTGGGCAGTCCCGTTGCGCGTGACACAGGACTCCAAATAGCCAGAGAGACAAGCATGATTAAAATAAGTATGAATTGTTTTTTCATAGTCATGCCGCAGCCTCAAGCGTTGATATTTTTTTAACTCCGTGCGGGAACGCTCTCGAAAGTCTCTCTAACACTTCAATCTCTGGACTCCCGTTCATGCTCTGCCGATTTTTTTCTTCTTCCGCTAAATCCTGCGGGTCTGTCGTTGAGATCCAATACTCCAGCGGATTAGGAGACAGTTTTATGATGACACCATGATCATCAAACTTAATGAAACACTCGGCAAAATGTCCGGGTTTTACTTCAATATCATTGACCGCGCGAATTTCATTTTCGTTAAGTCCAAACCCTTGAAGTTTTTCATGCCCTTTCTTGAGCCGAAGGATATATTTCACTGATGAATTATTGATCATGACTCCTGCAATTTTCGCATCGAGAAAATCTTCGGGATTCTGGGAGATTGAGAGCACTCCGGCATTCATCTTCCGGGCCGTCCGATAGAAGTTTTCAATCAGATCACTTCCCTGAGCCTCTTTTAAAAAGCGCCAACACTCATCAAGAACAAGAATCTTTTTTGTCCTGACATTTTCAAATCGGCGTTTCAGCGCAAAGGGAATAATAAGCAGGAGAATTTCTTGGAGTTCCGGATAATCAGAAATTTTCCGGAGATCAAAAACCGTAAACCGGGCATCAAAATCAAAAGTTCCGCGCTGATTTAAGAGTTTGCCGTATTCACCGAGAGTAAATAACGAAAGCTCCTTCGCAAATTGATAAGCTTTCCTTTTGTCGTCCTCGTCTCCAAAGGGATAATTTAGAAGGACGTTTTCCACATCTCCAAGAATCGGCGTTTCACTCGGTTGGAGATTTTTATAAACTTCACGCACAGCACGTTCGAGAGTCATCTTTTCACTCGAAGACCAAATTCGCTCGGGTGAAATCATTTGCTGCAAAAGCTCCTTTAAAAATTGCAGGAAGGTGGCATCCGCATCTTGCGTCGGAAATAGGAGCCTTTTTGCTGGAAAAGGATTAAGCACATATTTTCCGGAGCATTCCAACTCAACATAAGCCCCTCCCAGAATTCTTGCCAGCTTCCTGTAGCTGCCCCCCACGTCCATTACGATGACCTCATGGTCGGGTGACTCAACCAGAAAATGCAAAAGCAGATGATTCGAAAAAAAAGATTTTCCAGAACCCGTACTACCAAGCATCAAGGCGTGCTTCGCCTGCAGAGAGGGATCGAATACATCCAATTTCAGCGCTTCATTCCGCCAAGTTTTTAAAAGAAGCCCTGGTTTTTCCGTTCCTTTCCAGCTTGCTTGAAGAGGCAAGAAATGGACGAGCGCCTCGGAGCGGATAAGAAATGAAAGAGGATTGTCCCCACCTTGAAGAGGAAGCATGGAAAGAAACAAACGGTCATGATTCATGTGATCCTCAAGCCCCCTGGCATCCCCCAATTTCGGAAACGCCCGAAGAGCTTGAAGCGCTAACTCATTCGCACTTTCCTCAGTCTGAGCTTTAACAAGTACACCGAGCGACACATGGAAGAGACGATCCTCGCTCTCCGCCATTTCCGCAAGCAGCTCATGGGTCTGTTCGGCTTGATGGTGAGCTTCATGATTTTTTGATCTCGAAAAGAAACCACCGGCCTTCGCGAAGTTTCCCTGTCTCTGGATTCCTGATTTTTCTTTCTCCTGATCTGCGGATTCAAATGAAAGCGAAAGCACATAATCTTTCCCGAGCGAAAGTTCAAAATCACGCATAGATTTAAGATCTGTTTCATCTGGGCAAAGCCTGAGGTTGATTCCCTTATGAAAATAGCCATCCAGATAAAAGAAACGCTCATCAACATAAGGAGGAGAAAGAAGAAGCTTTGAACGAAGGGTTTCATCTTTGTCATGCTCCATAGCTGATTTCTGTACGGGCGCAATCATGTCCGCATAAGCAGGATTCAAAAGCGCATAGTGATACTTAAGAATCTCACCATCCGTAAGGCGGGAAAGTTTGAAGCCAAGATCCTCAAATCCTTTTTGAATCTCTTCAGCCGCCTTCAGCAAGCGATCCTTCGATTTTGAGAATTCAAAGTTAGAAAGTTTGCGGCCTTTTTTACCAAAAATAGTGGAGAGATCAGGTAACCAAGGCGAAGGGCGTTTAGCCCCGATATCACCAGCAGTCACATAAATAAAAATCTCTCTTTTTTGAAATGGCTCTAGACGGTAGCCTTCAGCCTTTGCTCCTACGATCCGGGCCGCGAGCAAATCATGCGAACTGACTCCCTCTTCGTATTGCCGAATCACCCCTTCATCCCCCGTTTGACTTTGGACAAGGAAATGAAGACCGGCTTCTTCAGGCAGGTGATTTAAAAACCGTCGCAAGCGTTGTTCAAAATCTTCAATCTCGGATTCAGAATCAAGTAATAGGTCCCGGCCTTCAAACCTGTATCCCACCCCAAGAGTCCCGGAAACTCCAATCAGAATGCCCTCTTCAATTCCGAACAAATCAATTTGATTGAAAAATGGCTTTCGCTTTTCCCGGTTTATAAGCTCCCGTATCTGAAGAAGGGATTTATTCATGGGAACCACCCTCGCGGTCTGAGCGATAATGTTTTGGAGTAAAAAGGAACCTGATGACTGATGAAGTCCAATGGGCGGGTTTCCCTTTTTTATAAAGACGCAGCAGAAAGTAAACGACCGCCAGTATTCCAAAATTCAGAATCAGATTTTTAGAAAAAAGAAAAACAAACAAATAGGCCATGATCAGTAAAAGTAAGTCCATAAATTCAAGCCCTAAAACCTTATTTTTCTGAAAAATACTTCTGTAACCTTTTGTTTTTTTCATTCTGACTCCCTAAAAGTGAGTGACGTTCTGAATTAAGTCGAGTACGGCCCGGGAAAGCATAATGAGAGCCCCTCCACCAGCAGCAAGGGCACCGCGTCTCATTCCCTGTTCATCTCCGAGCGCCATAGAAACTCCTGCGACAGCCACTCCTATAACAAGAACTCCCGGGCCAATAGTCCGTATCAAAAAATCCCCTATTTGTGTGAGGAAATACCCCAAGTCATCTTCCGAGCCAGACGCCGCATAAACGCTTTGAGCCAGCACCAGAGATAAAAACCCCAAGGTTTCCAACGCATAAAAAATCCGAATAATTTTTTTATTCATTTCATACCTCTTGTAAGTGAGGGGAGGAAACTTCTAAGCCCATTGGTAAGGCGCATAGGGCCTTTTTTATAAGTTGGGCTTTTCCTCCCCTCATGGTATTGGGCACTTTCGGCGGGGTCGTTCCCACTAATTCAAAGTTCCCATCCTTGAAATTTTTTTCACAAGGTTTTGAATAACCCAATAAACCGCCTGTGGCGTCTTACCTAACCGGCGAGCGATCTCCGCGACAGGAAGCCCCTGTTTTTGATACAACCTCCATACCGATTTCTGAGTTCTCGTGAGGTGAAACTGTTTCACCTTGCAATGAAACCCTTTCAGTTCTCTTTCTTTTCTGGCAGCTCTTTTCAGTGCCTCTTTCAAAGCCCAGCGAAGTTTGCGGACACTTACTCGCGACACCTCCATCCTTTTAGCAATCTCCGGATCTGTGAGTTTTTGGACATATAAAAGCTCATAGAGATCCCTTTGCCTTTTTGTCAAAACACCTTTCGATAAAAGTTTCTGAAGTTTCTCCCTAAAAGCTAGGGTAAGGCCGCTTTTAATCTGGCGCTCTTCAATCTCCTCGATCCTTTTCTCTAAAGGCTTTGCTCCCGCAATCCTATTTTTCACCTCCATTTCAAATGGGCTGAGCCCATCACGCGTGGAAGCATCCTCCACGCGCATGAAATCGATTTCTCTTACTCTGGTACGTTTGCTGCTTTTTGTACTATTTGATTCATGTGCCACTTTCCAGTTCTCGCTTTCCGCCGTGCGAGGAACTGAAAAAGGGCATAAAAAAAGCGGGCAACCACGGAGGGTTACCCGCTAAAAATAAAAATACGAATTTTTAGTTAAAAATTGTCTGGAGACACACTATGGGATTGGGAGAAATTACAGGATATTTCTAGTGCGCCTTGACACTTGAAATTGGGAGTTCCAATTTCAAGTGAGCACTTGTGCCGCGAACCCCTAAAATCAATAGTAACGCGGTACTAGAGGAATTATTGGGACGAGGAAAAGCTGGGATTCTCCGGGTTGCCGAGTCCAAATCAGGACCACACACGGCATTTTGTGGAGAAATCAGCTCGGAGAACCGCAAAAGGTTCCCGCCCCCAACTTCTGATTGATTGTCATGCGTGCTCTGCGCAAACGGCTTCGCGACGCAACATTTTAAACCGACAATATTCTACTCAAATAAACCGTAAGAGGAATACGATATACTCACTCAGCTAAAAGCAATTTATAGCGAAACCTGTCTGACATTTGGCCATTTGCACTCGTAAGCCTGCGGCATCCTCAATCAACATCACCAGGCAACGATCCACTTTGAGGTTATTCATCTTCCTTGTCCCACCAGATCTTTTCCGTCCTGGACACATCTCTCAGATTACTGTTTACACTATCCAGACAAAACACCTCGGGATCAAATTTGTAGCCGATCCACTCGCTCATAGATCTGTGTTCCGGATGGTTTGGATTCTTAATGGCTTCGAGAAAATCCTCATAACCGTCGGTACCGCCGCAATCATCCGGCGGGCACTTCCGAGCCCCGCCAATGCATATAGGATATTTCCGGCCTTTTTCTGGATCTAAAACCTTCTCCAATTCAACCGAATGCCTCCATCCATCGCCAAAGTCGTATTCAAAACCAAATGTCTTAAGCTTGTCATGACTCAAGCTCTGCAGCAGAACATTCCGCTCATCAATGGGTTCATCGCCCGACTCAAATTCATCGCAGGGCATGCCATAGAATTTTCCGTCGATTTTAAATTGACGTAGATGACCACCGCTCCAATCCATAGCAATAAGAACAGTGGTCGAAAGCCGGTGCAGCGAAATATCACTTCGCACATGAATTCTCCGCCAGATAGGCGGATCGACATCCTTAAGGGTGATTTTGAATTGATGAATTTTTTTCTCCTTTTTTTTCATATTCCTCCTCAACATAAATCTCACATTTTAGGTAAAATGCGAGATTGTGAATCATTCAGAATCTTATATTCCCAAAAAAGCTTCTTGCCCGTCCCCTTGGTACCCGACACCATTCAATCATTCATCAAAAAGCGCTGATTAAATATCGCGTTCTTGGGATTCTGCCTCCCCTATGTACCGTCTAATCTCAAATTGATAGAGATCATTGACCGTCAGGAGGTAATCCTCAAATGCGGAAGTTGCCCGAAGATTGTTAAAATCGTCAAATTGCAAATTACCGAGCTGGCCATCCGCTTCAAGCCTGGCTATCATACTCACACTGAGGCCGTATTTTGTGAGTTGAATCTTTCGTTCGTCAGTTGTTCCGTAAATATACCGATTGTACTCGTCGACTCTTATCATGTTGTAGTCAAACAACATTACAATGAACTTGTTCAACTTGAAGCCCACAAAGTCATCCTCCATCTTAAGCTTGACTATCGCCAGATTGACCAGTTCCTGCTCTGTCTTATTGGCTAGATCTATATATGTGTTTTCAGAGGTGTTTGGATAAGCCCCCGTCGTGCGTGGTTCTTCGCCGTATGATCGGCCAAAGTACAGCTTGCTATCATCGGTTTGCGCTCGCACCTTGAAGTACCGAACCTGCGCATTTATGTTCTCGTTCAGTGCCTTCTTCTGAGCGATAAGAATGTGGCTCTCGTAATAATTACGTGCTTCTGGGAACGAGAGGCGGCTAACCTCAAAATCAGAGACGTTATCGACCTCTCGCAGAAAGACGTACTCAATCTTCTCCATCATCGTTGAGGAGAGCCATGATTCTGGGGGACTGCTTGCCAACTCAGGTAAGATCCTAACGAATCGGGCTATCACCTCTGTTGTATCTTTGTAGAAATCGATGATTCCTGACTGAATAAGGTATGCCTGTATCTTGTCCACCTCAGTGTCTAGTGTCAATGTCAGGAAAGTCTCGTTATTCTGGATAGATCTTACTTTTTCAACGTACTTATCTTTTCTTGTTGCCGGGATCGAGAGGGCTTCTATGTCAAAAGCTGCAAGCGTCGGATTCTTAACCTGATCTTCAAAGACACGACTCCTCAGCAGGGCTATCTTGTTCTCCATCTTGCTACCGACACGATAGTGTTCTTCGTTGTTGATGAAGTGTACCTTGGGCAAGAGCCGTGACAACCTACTTTCACCTTGCCCAAAGATCGTGTTGAGTCTATTTACACGGCCTATCAAATTCATCAGCTCTTTGCCTTGGAGAGATTTCGTATTAAAAATGAAGAGAGTGTCTATTGGTAGGTTCATGCCTTCTAGAATGACCGAGTTGGCTACTACGTATCTCAACTCGGGCAGGCTCTTGTACTTGAATTCCAAGTACTCCTTTATAAGATCCGGCAACTTACCATGCAGATACACTACCCCATGTTTAAGATGGTTGATCGCAAAGAAATCTGGGTGAACCTCATTGGCAAGTATGCGCGCCACCTGATCAATAGCGGCCGTCGTCTCGATTTCCGGGACAATATCACAGAGTTCACGGGCGAGCTGTTCAACCTTTACTGGGCGATTGTTGTACATGAAGTTTTTGTCACCGAAAGCTGCCAGGAGATAATCCCGAAGCTCGACACCTTCCGCCAACTTGTAGAAATCGTTCACAAACCGGTTGTATTGGTAGACCTCTTTGCTGAGCCGGAGTTCGAATATCTCGGGCTCTTTGACGTTAAACTTAATGAGGTGGGATGAGATATTTTGATCGGTGGTTAAGCGAAGGTTGTCAGCGTCTTGAACAAGGGGAGAGAGGTAGAGTACTCGGTGATCTGGATTGAGCTTGCGATTCATTCCTATGACGCGAGAGAGGAGAATGCTTCTACTATCCTCTTTGAGCAGATTGTGCGCCTCATCGACGAAGATCAGGTCAAAGCATGTATCATGTTTTGTAAGCAGTCGGAGAGCACGCTCCTGAGTGAAAATTGCGACGAAGGATTCCTCTCCACCATACATCTCATCATGCACCATGAGCTTTCTGCGCAGATCCGTCTTTCTGATCATCTGAAGCGTTTGGATTAGCAGAGATTTTGTTGGGACTATAACAACAATCCTGCAGGGGCGGTCTCCTAGTCGCTTGATCTGGTCAATAATAAGAGAGCTTTTGCCGAATGATGTGGGTGCCAAGTAGCAGGTTTCGCTGGCTTGCTCGCTTAGGAAGTTGGAGCTTTCGAGATATTGTTCCAGAGTCAGCGTGACTTCGTCTGTTCTACGAAAGCGATCCAGTTGGATATCTCCGAGACAAGCGGTTATGGGGTTGCCTTTGTAAAGACCTCTACGGAGAAGGTCTTTGGCTATCGGGTAGAACCCGAAATTGACCGCAAAGTCATACAATGGAGTGTAGTCCTCATGCCGCAGACAGTATTTCAAGATGATGTAGTATGCGAGCTCCGCGAATGACGTATATCGGCGATCCACTTGGTAGCACCTAATAAGAACCATTGCCGCCGCGAGAATATAGACCTTGTCTCCATCTTCGATCTCATCGCCTATGGTCAGTTTTTTAAGGACGTCACGGAAGCGTGGCTCTTTGCCAATACTTGTGAGGGCTCTCTTTTCAGCACTGTTCATGCCCTAGCTCTCCAGATAGGCCCAAAAAAGGTCAACCGACGCCTTGTTGACACATACTATGTGGATCTTGGTAAAACGAAAGCTGTCTATCAGTCGCTCAAGTTTGGGGACAAGGTCATCTACGTCGATATTGGACCAGGCTCCATCGAGAAATAAGGTTGAGCCAGGGACGATGTTGAACGAGCCGATGTCTTGACGTGCGCCACGAACGAAGGCATCTGCAAGAGCTTTGAGATGCTTTCTGATACTCGCGTCAGCACCCACATCAATCTGAGACGCGTGGTTGTATGCATTCTGCCAAGGATTGTTTGCTGGGTTTCCAGAAATCTTGTCTTTGAGATCCGAGTAGGCCAATAAGACCTTCGATTCGTGTGTGACATCGTTAGTCGCAATGGACCCAGATTTGCTTTCATAGATCCAAGTTTCACCGTTAAACGAGTAATAACCGTCAAAGCCCTTCTTAATGGAGCCTTCTTCCAGATTTAGAAACAGAAATTCTTGGTTGAAGCCGATCTCGGTCAGGTACAAGTGTCCAAAGAATTCAGCAATTGCTCCCATTTCAGTTGTGGAACCCCTCTTGGGCCGCAAGAACTTTATGAGCCGCTGCTTAATTGTAGCCAGATCGGTGTCTGCTGATCCCTCGCAGATGGAAACAATTCTGGTATCAATGTGATTCGTAATGTCTTCGTCTAGTGCAGGTATGTTGATGAAATGGAGCTGGTTACCATCACCCAGATCCTTGCACTCAACGTTAAACAAGATGGGCCTCCGTATATGTTGGTGACGCTGTATACCAACGTCCGGTAATCGGTCTGCTACTTATTTCACGATCGCCATTAACTTACCATAGCTATCAACAACGTCGTATTTCACTTGGTCAGAAGTAATTTTTTTGAAGAATTTGCGGGCACAGTCGATTTTGGATATTTCGATTTCGCGTAATTCCATGGAAGACATTGTGCCTTTGGTTTCAGCGATGAAATATACATGTTTGACGGCGCCTTCTTTAAAGGAAATTGCCCAGTCCGGGTTGTAGTCGCCCACCGGCGTTGGAATTGAAAAACCACGCGGCAGTTTTGCGTAGACGACAACTTCCTCACTGGTATCAAGGGTTTTGACAAATTCACGTTCGACTTTGGAATCCGTAAATACGTAGTCGTAAATGTGTCGGTTTAACTTGTCTCCCGCCTTGCTGAAATCCCGTTTGGTTTTATCCTGCGTAAAAATATCAATATCATGCGTGTCCGCTACAGGATCATAGGCCAGATGTTCTACAATAACCGTCGCCTTTTGCTCATTAATCAACCGCGCAGCCTTGGCGATAAAGTCTTCAGGATTTGTTTTGTATTGAGTAAAGACAGCAATGTTAACTCGCTGAAGAATACCAGCGAGCGTCAAACGGGTAAGCCTGGTCGCCTCTGCTAATTTACCGAGCAAATCATACTTAACCGATGAATAAATCGAAGCTTTATGCGATTCTGTAGAGGTCTGCATGACATGAAAGGCCTCACCCTGGTTCAAACCATCAACAGTGGCCATGGCTTTCTGCTCACCTCTTTCAATCGTATATTGTAACGGGCTCACGCGAAGCTCGGCATCCAAAGACTTCACACACTTATCAATGAGTTCTGCCGTTTCAAAATGCACCGTATAGGCCGCTTTTTGGTTGATGCGATTCCAGAGTTCTCTGAACTCTTTCTTCTCAAAATTCGCATTCAAAGGATTAACCTTGTCCCGCCGGTCATCATCAATTTCAGGCATCTGGGCATCACTAAGCACACTGTCAATCAGTTTAAAGACCTGCTCAGCATGCGGCTTGAGTTCTTCCGGCAAGTCGGGAAGAGTACCATCTTTTTTCGCATCGTGGTATGTTTGAGTGATTTTATCGGTCGTATCGGTGAAGTCGTTTTTAACCAGATAGCGGTAGATCTGCTTCGCCATTTGAGGAGTGACTTCAACATCGCCAAGTATCGTCTTAAGCACTTTCCTTGTAAAGTACGCTTCGTCAGCGACGCGCGGCCGCGCGGACAGGGAATCACTTATATCCTTTTGTAGAGCTGATACAAAATCTTTGTAGCTTTCGCTTGCCACCACCGTAAGCACGTTAACCTGATGAACAATTGCCGGATGATCCACGCGATCCCCGGCCTGATTAACAGCTAGGCGCAACCCCCGGCCAACCTCCTGCCGCCGTGAAATGGTGTTATCACTATGCTTCAGAGTACAAATAACAAAGACATTGGGATTATCCCAGCCTTCACGCAATGCGGAATGCGAAAAAATAAAACGAACGGGCTCCTCAAAGGATAAAAGGCGTTCCTTGTCTTTGAGGATTAAATCGTAGGCATCCACATCATCCGTTTCTGTCGATTTCCTACCCGTAGCGGGGTCAACCAAATGCTTGCTTTTCTTGTCAATGGAAAAGTAGCCATTGTGCGTTTTATCCGCAGGAATACCGCTCAAATATCGATTGTAAGCCGTATCTTCCAGGGTCCTTACTTCATTGAGCTGATTCTTGTACTCTTCGACAAACATCTGCGCGTATTCTCCCGGGACTTCCCCCGTTTCATCATAACAACGATACTTTGCTACGGTATCGATAAAAAACAGCGTCAAAACCTTAATTCCCTGGCTAAATAGCATCTGCTCCTTTTCAAAGTGGGCCTTGATCGCTTCTCGGATTTGTATTCTGCGAAGAGCCAATTCATTCACATCACCTGCAGCCTCTCCGGCTTGCAATTCCACGCCATTCGTAAAACTAACGGTGTCGGTATTTGCGTTAATATCTGAAATCACAAAGCCCTTGTATTGATCCAATCCTTCCGACAAGTCAAAAAGATTATCCCCCTTTTTTAGTTTGCGTACAATTCTCTTGATGCCGTTACTTTGTTTGATTTCCAGTTCCATGCGCGCAAGTGGCGGCTTCGTGGAGGATATTTCGATGGACTCCAGATACAAATAGGCATTTGTTCCGCTTAAGCCCTTAACAGAAATACCGCGCACAGCTATTTTTTTGACGAGCTTTTGATTGTAGGCATCAAGGGCATCCAGCCGGTGAATTTTGTTGTATTCAGTCTTGTGAGTTGCCGAATAACGCAAGATAAATAATGGCTTGAATTCTTTTAAAGATTCAAGGGTTTTAACACCTTCCATTTTTTGAGGCTCATCCAGAATCAGAATCGGCCGATTGGCCTTAATGACATCAATCGGTTTTCTGGTCTGGAAATCATCCAACTCCTCGTAAATGCGGCGGGCATCCTTGCCACGAGCATTAAAAGCCTGCACGTTGATAATCATCACATTAATCCCCGCATCCGACGAAAAGCTTTCCAGATGATGGAGCGCCTTAGAATTATAAATAAATAGCCGCACTTTCTTGCCGTAATCTTGCAAAAAATGATCTTCAGTAATATCGAACGACTTATAGACACCTTCACGGATGGCGATGCTGGGAACCACCACAATAAACTTGTTCCAGCCATAGTGTTTATTTAATTCAAAGAGCGTTTTAATGTAGCAGTAGGTTTTACCCGTTCCGGTTTCCATTTCAATATCAAGATTAACCAAACAACCCGTTTTCTGGTCCCCGGCGAGCGTATCGGAAAGAGGAAGATTCTGGTGGTGTTGTACGGCCCGGATATTTGAAAGCATCTGCGCGGAATCAAGCAGCACATCGTGATTCTTGAACCCAAGACCACTCTCAAAAAAATCTTTTTCGTCCATCTTCTTACCCACGCCCGGGTCAACGCGGTATTGAATGCCCTGCGATTGCGGCTGTCCGGCAAAGCAATTCACAACTGCCTCCACGGCATTGGTTTGATAGACTTGGTGCTTAAATTTAAGTTTCATTTTTCAAAATCCTGTAGGAACATTGCGCTCTCGGATTAATTCCACTTACAATTATTAAGAGTTCTATTAATTTAATGACATCCTGATTAAATTTTTTGGCCCACTCTTGAGTTACCAAAGCCTCATATGGCTCGTATTGAGAATTGGCAACATATCTTTTAGGCAATTTACGAATATCAACCGTTGAGTCTATCGCCACAGGATCAACAAGCGTCGGTTTCGCGTGAACCAGGCCATTTCGCCAACTCACTGCTTTTGTAATTGTTTGCCATGGTCTTTTTCCTTTATCAATAGCCTGCGAATAATAATTTAGAAGATCTTCCAATTTACTTTGCAGACTTTTCTTTTCAAATGTTTTCCAAGGGAAACTACCGTCTTTTTCAGAAACTTTATATGCTAATGAATTGAGAAAACTCTCCAATGCACTAACTGCAAGCAACATAGATCCAACAAGCCCCGCAAAGGAAAATGAACGTTGTTCTGTTTTTTCTCCAAAAGTTAATAAATCTGATGACGCCCGCATCGTCAGATCCCAATCATGGTGTTCACTGGTATACTCCCGTTTTGCTGCGTTCATTACCTAAATCGCCTTAACTTCTGTACCAGGTGAAATAAGTTTAAAGATTTGTTCGACATTAATTTTGGCGCTGTCACTGCCGTAGCCGGTATCTCGAAAGACCACACGCAGAGGCTTGCGCTGGGCCAGCTCTTTTACAAAGGCTTCCGTAATACCCCGGTCAAAGCAGGCCGCTAGCGAATTCCCGGCAACAAAAAAAACTTTTTTTTCTACGATTTTCTCTTCCGTGATGGGATACGCAAGGTCCAGTCCCCAATCCAGCATCACCTGAAAAAGCAGGTCCTCAACAGTTCGATCATCCCGTACGTTATCTACCTGTCCGGGCAATTCGGCTTGTTTCACGCTATCCGGCGCGTAGTACACATCTTTCATATTTGAAGTGTCGATTTTGAGCACACGAAAGCCAATATCAAGATTAGGGGCTGTAGTCGCATTTTCTTCCTTGATTTTCTTCCCCGCACGGCGGATGCGTTCTTTGCTGATTTCTGCAATCGTTTTGAAACCGGCTTTAAATGCCTCGGATTTTTCATCGCAGGGTTCGGGAAGCTGTACCATAATAAACTTGCGATTACCTCCATCTTTAGCGTTAAGCTGCATAACTGCATGAGCAGTAGTCGCGGAGCCAGCAAAAAAATCAAGAATGATATCATTTTCATTAGGTGCCCCGAATGACAATAAATGAGAAATTAGCCCAACGGGTTTGGGGTTATTAAAAATATTATCTTTAGTCAAAAGAGTTCTAAGTTGTTTTTTTCCTTCCGCATTTCTTTCGATCTCCAACAGAAGTGAGCGAGGCACTTTTGTTTTCTCTGTTTGTTCAACATCATCAACAAGGTCATACAAATATATTTTATATTCCACTTGCCACTTATCATTGCGATCTTTTCTAATGAGAACTTTGTTCTCCTTATATGCATCTAAAAACCTTGCTCGCTCCCATTTCCAGGTATCTCTAAGGGTCTGCCCGTCTGGGGCCTCAATGTCATATTCCAGAGTTGGGCGTGGATCATCTGGGCGCATACGTCGGAAAGATTTAGTCTTGTACGGCCCCAATTTTTCATAATGTTCATCTTTTTGCTTATAAGCATCTTTGTCAGAATCAGATAGCGGTAGTCTTAGCCTACACAACTCAACTTTATTCTTCGCAAAGCACATTACATACTCGTGATCAACCGCAAAAAATCTTGAATCATTCCCGCCGCCTGAGTGCCTCTTCCAGACGCTTTGTTGTAAATAGTTGTCTTCGCCAAATATTTCATTACATATTTTCTTTAAATTAGCCTGTTCATTATCATCGATTGAAATAAAAATCACTCCATCTTCCCTTAAAAGATTTTTCGCCAGCTTCAATCGCGAGCATATCATCGAAAGCCAATCGGAATGAAACCGGCCATTCGACTCTACGTTTGCCACAAGCCGATTGCCTTGCTCATCCGTCTGCTTAGAGCGATATTTGAAATCTTCAGAATTTTCAGCGAAATCATCTTCATAGATAAAGTCATTGCCTGTGTTATAGGGCGGATCGATATAAATCATCTTGACCTTGCCGAGATAAGTTTCCTGCAAGAGCTTGAGCGCCTCCAGGTTATCCCCTTCAATAAAAAGGTTTTTAGTCGTGTCAAAATCAACGCTCTCATCAAGGCAAGGGCGCAGGGTTTTAGCAATCGGAGCATTAGCCGTTATAAGCGCTTCACGCTTGCCCGGCCAATTGAGCTGATAGCGCTCCTGCGGTCCTTCAACGATCACCTTCGAAAGCTCCTGGCGGAGAGCGTCAAAATCGATGGCGCGCTTAGGCTCGCCCTTGTCATCGCGGGATTCAGTAACACAATTAGGAAAGAGTTTCGCTAATTTTTCGATGTTGGCATCGGTAAAATCAGGAGTATGAAGTTTGAGTTTTTCCATGTTTTTTCCTTTTCCGTTACTTAAGCGCTTAATTTATCAATTTCAGTTTGCCGTGCGCGCAGTTCGGCATTGATTTCAACTTTGCGATTAAACTGCCTTTCTTTGCGCAAACGAGCTTTCAATTTATCCGCTTCAATCTCTTTGCGCTGGATATGCACAAGCCGTTCTACATGAGACTTCAGATTTTCGCCTTTTCGCTTAGGCCACGGCAGGCATGCACCTAGCATTTGCTCATAAAGCCCGGCCATATTGAGCGCCACAGGCAACTCTGGCCGTTTGACGTTTTCCGCGACCCACGGCAACTCAAAATAGCTTTCCGCAATCCATTTACTGCCACCGGCGTCACTGGGTCGCTTATAGGCCGCCGTCATTTTAATGCGACCATCATAAACCAATTCATAAAATACTGGGTGCGGTATGGCTTTATCAATGCAACGCAAGACATTACCATCCATTTCGGCTGTCTTTAGTTCAACGCGGAATATTTGTATTTCAATAACTCCGCTTCTAGCCGGAATATTTATTGTCTCGGGAGCAAGCTTATATTGCCATATTATTTTATCAATCTGCTTCACGAACTGATTACGCAGAGCATTGCCCGGCCTCGAGTGTTCATAAATCCTGCTTTTGGGTATCACCCTGCCAAAAGCGGCTTTTTCAGGGTATTGAAACAATACCGCCTTCATTTTTCAGACCCCTGATAAATGACTAAAAAGGCAATCAGTTCAAATTCATCAAGGCCTGAGATAGTATTAACCAGTGCAGTCGTGCTGCCACCATGAAAAAGGCTATCAAGATCCTTTTCTTCTTTGACATTAATGATGGAACGAATCGTCTGACCTAACAGCTCGGAATACCGCTGCATTTTTCGGCCATCATCGGTTTCCAGATTGAAAAGGCGGCAGGCATCGGCCATGGGTTGATGATTATTTTTACAGGCACTACGCACCAAATCGAGCAAGGCCTTGACCTCAGTATGGTTTGTAATGACCTCGCCATTTTGCCCCATATAGACCAGGTAATAGGGGTGCAACCGATTCTGCTGATTGACATTAATTTCTTGATTACGATTACGCAGAGAGAAGATAACGCCGGGTGGTAATCCCTTGTCCGGATTGGCAGGGACGACGGCATGCATGCCGCTGGGTGCATTTCCCATCTCGCCATTTTCTTTTATGTAGTTGAGAAGATCCATACGGAAATCATTAAGGCCAAGATCGGTAATGGAAACACCCGTTTTGAGGTCTTCCATTTCAATGACTTCTTCCTGCAGGCGCCGTAATTGCTCTTTGCGGTAAGACACATCATTTGACTGAGTGTTTAGTAAGTTATCATCACCGGTGGCTGTGACATCTGCGATGACCATGCGATTTTCGACTCGTTCTTTAAGATTAATATATTCATCAAGGGTGATATCTGGCCAGTAGTTCACCAGCTGAATACTAGCGTTTTGCGAACCAATTCGATCGATGCGGCCAAAACGCTGAATGATTCTCACAGGATTCCAATGAATGTCATAGTTAATCACATAATCACAGTCTTGAAGGTTTTGGCCCTCGGAAATACAGTCAGTGCCAATCAAAATATCTATTACACCCGGATCATCCGGCATAATCGCTGCCTTTTCCTTGGATTTGGGAGAGAAGAGCGTGAGAACCGTTTGAAAGTCATAGCTTCTGACTGACTTGGAGTGTGGTTTCAGAGTCGTTTTGGGTGAATCCCCGCCGGTTACTTTTCCGGTATGAATGTGATGCGTTTTTAGTAAATATTCGGCTAAATGTTCATATAAATAATTAGCTGTATCTGCAAAGGCGGTAAAAATTAAAACCTTCTTGTTCCCGGGATTAATTGGCAAAGCCAGTTTGCTGTTGATCTGTGTTTTCAAATGCTGAAGCTTCGCATCGTCTGATGGCGTGATTTTGAGCATCTCGTTAAGCAACGAATCAATCATTACAAGATCGGCTTGAAGATCATGCTTCCAGGATGGTAAGTCCATATCCTCTAAGCTGATTTGAACCTTGCCACCGATTTGTGCGTCATCGAGATCAGAAAAGTCGTCATCGTCAGGTTCAACATCCTCCATCGCGGCTGTAAGGTCAGTTACTTTGGCGTGACTACCTGTTCGCTCAAAAGCTTCTATTTTTTCTAGAGTTTTTACATGGTTATTTTTTAATCTTGAAAGAGTCAGCCGAAATGCCTCAACCGAGCTCTCAAGTCGCTTCAATAAATTGATTGTCATCAGCGCTTGCAAACTTCTCTCACGATCCACTTGTTTGAATTTATTTCCACCTTCAACTTCGGTATCATAAAGATCTTCATAGCGTCTTAAGCGGCTAGGCAAGATATAGCTTATGGGGGCATAAACTGCCAGTTTCAACAATGAGAGCTGCTTAAAAATGTCATTAAAACCTATGACATCAGGACGGTGAGTAAGCTGGCAATGAAAGGAAAGCGGCTTTCGACGCTCTGGAAATTTACCAATGTCTTTTGTGTCATAAAAAGTTTCTATGTGTTTTCGTGAGCGAGCAATGGTTACGCTATCCAGCAATTCAAAAAAATCAAAGTCTAGGGCACTCAATATAGCCTGCGATGTTCGTTGTTCCGGCGGTAAGCTGGACCAATGATTAAAAACAGCCTGCGCCCTACGAAATACCTCTTCGATATTCTTTCCTGTGCGTAGCTTTTTACTAAGATTTTCCGAATCACCTTCATAAGCAAGCGCAAGCTGATTGCGAAGATCATTGAAGCGATTATTTACGGGCGTGGCCGAGAGCATCAGCACCTTGGTTTTAACACCTTCCTTGATAACTTTGTTCATTAGCTTTTGATAGCGTGTCTCTCTGTCTTTAAAAATATCGTTATTCCGAAAGTTGTGCGACTCATCGATAACAACTAAATCGTAGTTGCCCCAATTAACTCGATTCAGAGGCGTGCCAAATGATTCACCACTGGTCCTTTGGAGGTCTGTATGACAAAGCACGTCATAATTAAAGCGGTCGTTAGCAAATATGTTTGTCTTAAGATTGCGATTGTAGTTTAGCCAGTTGTCAGCGATTTTTTTGGGACAAAGCACCAAAACAGATTTGTTGCGTAGTTCGTAATACTTCATTACAGCAAGCGCTGTAAATGTCTTACCAAGGCCAACGCTGTCTGCAAGTATGCATCCACTGTAGCTTTCAAGCTTATTGATAATTCCATTAGCTGCGTCTCTCTGAAAATTAAACAGCTTCTGCCAAATCAAACTGTTTTGATAACCCGTGCGATCATTAGGAAGGACATCTTCATTAATATTCTCAAGAAATTCTGTGAAAATATTATAAAGAATCAAAAAATAAATTCGCTCTGGCGAGTTCTCTTGATAAATTGAGGCAATATGGTCAGAAAGACGAGCCGATACATCCTCAAGTTTTTCTGTATCATTCCAAATTTGATCAAACAATTTTAAATAGGTTGAAGTAAATGCTGGCTCATCCCACTTATTAACCATATTCGAGACTGCATTGCCTTGCTGATAGCCAAGATCAACTGCTGTAAAACCATGCAGAGGCATGTAAATAGCCTCAGAGGCAGCCGCTTGCACACAAGCAAACTGTTGCATGGGCGCCTTGCTACGATTCGACCTAAAGGTAGCTTTGCGTTGTATCCAGTCCGCACATTCTTTCGCAATTGCCCTCTGGGTTAGCTTGTTTTTAAGTTGGATTTCAAACTCGCTACCGTAAAGACTTCTCTCCCGCTCAACTTTTGGAATATGGAACTCGCGGTGCTCCTTTTTGAATTTGTCGGTGACTTCGTCTGGAATGAAGGTAGGCGCGGTAAAGATAAACTCCAAGGATTCGATTTTTTCCAGCTCTTGCTTTAATGCTTCGTAGGCGTAAATAGAAAAACACGACGCAGCGATCTTCAGCTTTGAGGCCGGCTCAATAGTTAGCTTAAGATTGTCGCCAAGCAGGTGGTTTATATTGTCTATAATTTCCATACTTAATAATTACCCAAACTCATTTTCCTTTTACGAGGGAACACTTTAAAAATCTGTTACGCATCAAAAATTTTTTGGTAATACGGCAGATGATCGTAACAGGGCGTGAGCATAGTATTTTGCGTGATAATCCGTAACCATTTTTTCTTTCACAGATGACGTTTCAGGCATTCTTTATGATTTTCTTTTTTTTTGGGCGCTGCTCGCGGACCCAAGCATCTATTTCATTAACATCAAACCGCCATTGCCCTCCTACTTTAGAGGCGGGCATACGGCCACGCTGGCAAAGTTTATAGACCTTCTCTTTGGATACTTGGAGGTATTCAGCTATTTGTTCAATGGTGAGCCATTTAGTGATCATAAATAAGTGTCCATTTTTTGCTAGATACTACCAGAGGAACAGGGATTGCGGGACTACTTTATTTGAGATCCCAGGGTAGTGATTTTATAGCAGGACAATCTCGCATTTCGACGAGATTACGAGATTCTGAATAGAGGGCATATCGAGAAATAAGGAGACGGTATAGAAGGAAAAGGAAATTACTCTGCCTTTTTAAAACACGCTTTGATAACCCAGCCAGCAACAGAAAGGAGTGAAATAGCCAATCCGAAAAAAGTCATTTCGGCGGAGTACCTTTTTATAAAAGAAACCTCTCCTTCAAAAACAGCAAATCCAGAAAAAAGCTTATCGTAAGGAGTGAAAAAAGTTGAGATCCAAAAGCATGCATAAAGCACCGCAAGAATTCTCGTCAGGTCCGCAAGGCGCTTCCCTTTATAAAACGGGGATGGAACCCCAAAAAAATAAAACGGCGGCAGGGTTAATAAAAAAAAGATTAGAGCCATACTTCTTCTAACCTCTCCGCCTCCAAAGGCGTAATGTTTATTCAGCTCGTTTTTTAGTACCATAAATAATGCTTCGACCTGATCGGTTTTGTTACCTGTAACCCTAATACTTCGCTGGTAGTCGGAAAGTTCAATCGAAATTTGAGTAATCGCCTTCCCTGCTCCAGCCTGATAAAAATTATAATCCAACGAATAAGCCACGTTAGGATATTTTGAAAAATCAATTTGGCTCAAATCGTCTTTTGCCAAAACTGTTAATTCGCCAGCTTTAACAGACAAGGACTGGTTGGTGTAGAGATTGGATTTATAACCTCCTCCCCATTTGCTGACGCTATAATGTTCGAAACTTTATTTATGATGTCGTTTACGTCTTTATAGGACAGTTTCAGCGTCGGCAGATTGGCACTCAAAGTAAATTCCTGAGCTGCCGTTAAACGACCAGTAAAGCTGTCTCTTATACACATCTCCGAGCCCACGAGACTAAGGCGAATCTCGTATGCCGTCTTCTGCTTGAAAA
>ENA-ORBV01006197-ORBV01006197.1-microbial-mat-metagenome-genome-assembly--contig:-NODE-6197-length-21277-cov-6.537736_pt1 | contig 21277 bp, 20 predicted proteins | sample MGYA00237777_ERZ505514 | MGnify/ENA primary metagenome ERZ505514 (study PRJEB26160, sample SAMN06269048) | microbial mat metagenome | isolation source: Oligotrophic lake microbial mat | place... | reverse complement strand
CACGGCAAGATGATCGTGCGGTGGGTCGCGGTCGGCGTCCTCGAAGCCGCGAAGGGCTTTCGTCGCCTGAAAGGATGTGCGGACATGCCCACCCTCGTCGCGACGCTCCGGGCCCGTGACCAGCAGCTGGGCCTTGTCATGGCCGAGGAGAACGTCGCATAGTAGAGACCGTCAACCGAGCCGCCGCTGAATTTCAACAGCCGACGGGACATCCCCACGGATGCTCTGCCGTACCTTTGGCCTCCAGCCTTTGACCTATCCCCTTGTGTCTATCGAGCGACAGTGGCGACGATGAGCGCGTAGGTCGTGCGCCCGGTCTTTTCGAGATAGGCCAACCGAGTGCCGTCGACAGACCAGGCGGGAAGTGTCACGGCCTTGGTGGTGTCGATTCGACGCGCTTTCCCTGATCGATCCATCAGTGCCAGTTTTCCCGATGTGTCCGCAAACGCGATCAGGCCCACGCCTCTGGGCGCCCAGCCAAACGTCAGGCCCGGCACGATCGGGTGGTTCTCCCAATAACCCACGATTTCACCCGTCAGCGTCATCGAGTAAACGCTGACGTTGCCCGACTGCGCGATCGCGGCCGTGGCCGACTCCACGGAAATGCCGCCCGTCGGATCCACCGAGCCGCCGCGGGCCAGGTCGCCGCCCATGGGAATCGCCGTCGCAGACTGGATTTTCTTTTCGGACGTGACGTCGATCTTCCATGAGGGGTCGTCAGGCGAGGCTTGCCCGGACTTCCACTGAAAATAGGCGACGGCCCACGAGGGTGGGATGTCCACCTGTTGTGGCGCGCCTCCGACCACAGGGATCACATAGTGAAACGTGTTCCTGACGCTGGCGTCACGATTCGCCTCGTACGTCTGCAGATACAACTCGGTCTGATCCGGAGACCAGGCGAGTTGCCGGACGAGCGGGCCTTTCAGGCGCCGCATGTCGACCTCGACAACCGGGGCGGACGGGGTGACGACAACCGACGCGGCTGTGGCCAGAGGGGCCTGCGCCGCCTGACCGGCAACCGATGTCAGGGCGAGGACACACGACAGCAGTAGCGTGGACATCATGCTCAGAATCTACCACCAGCGAGCCTACGTCGGGTTCACCCGGTTCGAGAGTGCCGTCAGTAGCGGGGCGAGGTCTTCTGTAGTGTGACCGGTACCACTTTGCCGGGTTCAACAACGACGGGCAGCGATGCCGGGATCAGGTCCGCCAAAAATGCAGGATCGAACCATTCACCCTCAACGAGGTCCGAGACGGCTGCGAGTCGGTAGCTGCCAGGGGGGAGGCGCACCTGAAAAGTCCCCTTGGAGTCGGTCCTCACCGCCCGGACACGGGAAAACGGGGGAGCCCAAAGGCCGCGGTCCTGCGGAAAGAGTACGACCATGACACCGGTGACGTCAGCGCCTGTGACGTCGACGACGCGGCCCAAGACACCCATAGCCGCCTGTGACGTCGAGATTTCGATGTCGTTAATACTTTCCCCAGGTACAACTGTTAGCGGCGTGTCGATGACAGATGTATTGGATCGAGTGGCACCGACAATCTCGGCTCCCTCCACTACCAGCGTGTATTGCCCTGGCGGCACGTCCTTGAACTCAAATTTCCCTCCGGCCACAATCGCAACACCGGTGCTGGTCAACGCGACCGATCTGGCGCCAACACCAAAGGGCCGGAGCAGGATGCGGGGCGAGCCAGCCCCGTCAACGTGACCTGAGACCGTGGTCCCTTCACTCAAAGACAAGCCTTCGAATTGGGTGGCGTGCTCGCCCAGTTCGATGTCTCGGATATCCCAGAGCGTACGAGCGCCCTCTGGCGCTCTGGATGTCGCCTTCCCAATAAGGCGGTATCGACCGCCTGGTACGCCGACAACACTGAATGTGCCTGACCTTTGATTGACGACCCCACGAATCGTTGGAGACGCACCACTTAGAGGTTGAACATGGTGCACCAAGGCAACCTCTACACCAGCAATCGAGGGACCGAGTCCAGAAATGGTGCCCGTGAGTTGGACCAGGGAAATTGGCTCCGCAATGACTGCAACTCCGGAAGTCGATTGACCAGACGATACCGACACCGTCGACGCCCTTGAGGGATCAGTCACAGAAGGGAAATAGGTCGTTTGGTACACGCGACGGAGGGGCGAGGGCGGAGGCACTGACGCCGGTACCGTTCCCGTTACCTGAGTGAGTTGTCTCAAGGCCGATCTTGCCCACTCCAGCTCTGCCATCGTCATTGTTCGAACGCCGGCCGCAGGTCCCGTCGCCAAGAGGGGTGTGGCCGCCAATAGATACTCGCCTTGCGGCAGGTCTGCGATGACAAAGGCACCGTCGCTCCGCGATGAGGCGGCGTTGCCAACTCGAACGAGCGTCGCGCCGCTGTTGCCCAACTGCTTTCGTAGTACGACAACCGACGCATTGCCAATTGGGTTGCCCGCCCGATCCGTGACATGGCCCTCCACCCTTCCGCCCGCCTCAAGATGAGCAGTCAGTCCTTTCGCGACCTCGCCATCCATTACGCCGATCAGGGCTCCAAGCTGGCCGATCCGCGTCGTCCCGAGCAGTTGGGTGACGTACCCGGCACGCTCGAAATTGACGGAGTAGCGACCTGCGGGTAAATGGGGGATCACGAAGGCGCCTGTGTGATCAGTGAACGTAGTGCCCCCAGTGCCTGCCTCTTGACCTCTGGCCGTCACTCGGACCCCGGCAATCGGCGCTGGTGGATCGGATCTGGTGAAAACGGTCCCGCTGATTGTCGCCGACCCATCCGTTGGCTTGACCTGGGCGTCACGAATAGCCTGTCCGTACACCGACAGAACCGCACTCGCGACGATTGCGGCACAAAGAGCCGGCACGCAGGGGGTCACCGGAGGCTCCCCAGCGCAAAGAGGGACAGAGTCGTGGACTGTCCCTTTTCAAGTCGAACTTCTGTCGCGTCGGCAATCAGACTCGTCAGCCTTCCCGCTGTTTGCCAGGCTGCCGGCACTGGTCCCGCGAGCGCCACAGTGCGGTAGGTCCCTCCAGGCAGCCCACGAACAACAAAAGTGCCGTCGATGTCCGCGGCCACCTGCTTAAAGCGGTTGGCCAGGGCCAGTCCTCCCTTCCACGACGCCTTGTCGGCTGGAAAAACGAGAACGGTTATCGCGCCTGTCGCGCGGGGATTAGCTGCCCTGACGGCGCCGCGTAACTCTGCGGTTTGGTTGGTCAGGGTAACTCGCACATTCACCACGTCGGCGGTCACGTCAATCTCCGGACCAATCTCGGTGCCATCGACCATGAGCGATTCAACCAACACGTCTGCTGCGTCCGGTAGAACGACATACCGTCCGGCAGCCAGGTTCGAAACAGAAAACGAGCCGTTGCTTCCGATTCGGGCCTGGGCACCTTGCGCTGGGCCTCCTCCGTCCTCGACTCGGTAGAGCCGGAGCGTACGAATTGCATCGCCTCCACCTTCGACAGTGCCGGTCACCCGAAGTGTCGGAGAAAAGGGCACCTCAAGGCCGGCGATATCCGAGCCGGTGAGATCCGCGTCGATGCGGGCCACTGCTGCCGATCCCGAGCAATCACCATTGCCAGTGCCCCGTCTTGCGACACGGACCTCATAGATTCCTGGAGGCACAGCGGCGAGGGTGAAGCCCCCTGACTCACTGGACAGAGTGCCTGCGGCCCGAAGCTCTGGGAGGCTCTCTCCCTTCCAAAAAAGCTGAACAGCGCAGCGCGACACCTCGCGGCCCTCTCCCACCAGCCGACCGGACAAGGTTCTCGGCTTGATGCTCGTGAGGCGAATCGGCTCAAGGTGTGCCCGCTGCCCCGATGCGACCTCGACCCACTGGGGTGACGCGGTTGTGCTGAAGCCTGCGCCCGCCCAGGCCAGATCGTGAATCCACCACTCTCCGTTCAGCGTCGACGGCGCTGGAACCCCACGCCCAACACCCAGCAAGGTCTCGCCAATGCGGAGCCCGCTCTGCAGGGTGGCAGCCTCTCCAATAAAGCTGAGCTGCGCCGGCATCGAGGCAGAGTTGCCGGCAAACGCCGACGCGACGGCGAGTGGCGTTGACGCGTATTCAGGAATGACAGCTGCCGCGTAGTCTCCCGGGGGCAACCCATCCAGTATGAATCCGCCCGACGCGTCCGTTCTCAGACGCCCCGCATCCTCGTGGTACTCGACCCCCGCGATCACCTGACGGCGGATCACAGTGACGTCAATACCGGCGACCGCCGCCCCATCAGCGCTATCGACCCGTCCCACCACGGCTGCCGAGGGCCACAACGTGATCGCCAACGGACCTGCGCAGCCGGTCGCCGGAGCCACGCTTGTATCGGAGAGGTCAATGTCGACCCAGCGGGTCAGGAAACCGCTTCTCAATGCTGAGATAGACATCCTGGCTCGCGGCAGAGAGTGAAGCAGAAATAGGCCGCCGCCAGAGGCAAACACGCGGTCCTTTCCTCCATCTACTGAAGGCGCCTCAACGACTGCGCCATCCACACTGTCCTTCGTGAGCCCATTTACCAACTGCCCAACCACACACGCCGTTCGGGCTTGGTCGGGTGGCGCCTGAGCTAGAGAGAGGGACACACTCGCCGTTGACAGAATCAGCGGTCCGGCAACGAGTCTCAGGATACCCATCTATCGAACCTCCGCCAGGATTCTATCCAACTCATTAACGGCGCCCGCTTTCTGCCACGTCGACCGTCCATCCAGCCCGCTCCATAGTCCGACAGACGAACGACACAAAAGAGCAATCATCATCCACGATGAGAACCGGCAATGACTCGACCTGTTTTGTGTCGCCGGACAGATTGGCCGGAGTCACCAATCACCCGCACGCAGATTCAGCCGTCTGGCTGCGCTTGTTCGCGGGAGACGGGGCATTTGTCGCCCCCCCCCAAAGTGGCATTCAACTCACGAAGGATGGGTGACTTTCTGATCCAGAACACACCCAAAACGCAAACGAGTACACGGCACTCGCGGCCTTCCCCCGGTCAGCGTCGCACGGGAACCCAAGCCCATCGAGATAGGACACGGCGAGGACACAGCAGTAGCGTGGACATCATGCTCAGAATCTACCACCAGCGAGCCGGGCGCGGATGCGGGCGATGTCGGCGGCGAAAAACGCCGGTGGGGCGGTGGTCACAAATTGCTCCCCGTATCGCCGCGCTTCTCCCGCCTGCCCACTCTCGAACAACTCCATCGTCAAATTAAAGAGGGCGTTGAAGTCGTTGGGATCGAGGCTCACAGCCTTGCGCCAGGCGTCCAGGGCTTCGGGCAGGCGATTGAGCCTCGTGAGCGTCACGCCCAGGCCGGTATACGCGCCGGCCAGCGCCGGATCGATCGAGAGCGCCCGCCGAAACGAGGCTTCTGATGCGGCAAAGTTTCCGGTGCGCAACTGCAGGGTCGCGATGTTCTGATGGGAAAGTGCGCTGGTGGAGTCGACCTGTAACGCGCGCTCAAACGTGCGCATCGCGTCGGCGAGTCGACCACTTTGCCCGTACGCGATGCCCAGCGCATTGAGGACTTCGCTGTCATCAGTCGACATGCCCTCGAGGAGCGGGATGGCTCGCGCGGCCGCGCCAGATTCCGCGAGATAAATTCCGAGTTTCACGCGAATGTCCCGCTGCGTGAGTCCCCTGGCGAGCGCCGCTTCCAGTGTGGCGATGGCGTCGGCAGGTCGTCCCGACTGCCAGAACACGAATGCGAGGTACCGATACGCGTCGGCGGTGTCGGGTCGTCGGGTGATCACCGCACGGAACGCGGCCACCGCTTCGTCGCGGCGACCACGCGAATACAGATCGCCGGCGTCGTGGAGCATCTTGTCGAGATCGATCAGTTGCTTCGGGTCGTCGCTTTCCGTATACCGCTCACGCGCCGGTGCGGGACTGCCACCGATGTACCCGAGCGCTCGCAGGCGTTCGAGCACCGCGCTGGACTCCTCGCCGGGTTGCCCCGGCGGTGCCGTGTCGAACGTTCGCAGCGTGTTGAACAGCACCTGCGTCCTGGCGGCGTCAGACGACGCGAGGTTGCGCTGCTCTGAAGGGTCGGCGGTGAGGTCGTATCGCTCGGCGATCGGGAGATCGATGTATTTGTCGCGATCGACGAGGACTCCGCGGAGTGGCGCCCACCCACGGGAGAGATTCGCCGTCATGGCTTCGAAGTACGACGGTCGTGTCTCACCTCGGCCCGTGGTGATGACGTCCAGCAGGGATGTGCCTGCGAGTGCCGCGTCGGCGGGCGCCCCGACGGCGTCAAGCACGGTCGGCACGATGTCCACGTGACGCACGGGCGAGTCGATCGTGCGTCCCCTCGCTGCTGCTGACGCCGCCGCGTCGGCCGGAAAAATCTCCGCAATAATGAGCGGCACGCGCAGCGTGGCGTCATACGCAAAGATGCCGTGTGTCAATTCGCCGTGTTCACCGAGACTCTCGCCGTGGTCGGCCGTGACGATCACGAGTGTGGGGCGTGACAAGGTGCGGAGCTGGTCAAACAGCGGTGCGAGTGCGGCGTCCGTCCAGGCGACTTCGCCCGCGTAGGGGTCGCCGGCATACTGCGTATCAAATGGCGGTGGGGGCCGATACGGCGCATGCGGATCAAAGACGTGCACCCACGAGAACCACGGCGTCTGTTGTTGCCCGATCCACGCGGTGGCGGCACCAACCACCTGATCGGCGCGGCGTTCGGGTAACGCAAAATCGATCGTCGGACCCGATTCCGGCAGTCGGTCGTCGTACACATCAAAGCCTTGATTCAGCCCGAAGCGTTGATCGAGCGGAAACGCGCCGACAAATGCACCCGTGGCAAACCCCAGCGCCTTGAGGCGCGCGGCTAGCGTGGCCTCGCCCGCACGCACGCGATACCCGTTGTTGTCGCGAACACCGTGCTGATACGGATAGAGCCCCGTGAAGAGACTCGTGTGCGACGGCAGTGTGACCACGGCGTGGGCATGTGCGAATGTGAATCGTGCACCGGATGCCGCGAGGGCGTCGAGCCGCGGCGTGGCGGCGCGCCCTCCGTACGAGCCCAGCGCGTCACCGCGCAGCGTATCGATCGAGATGATCAACACGTTGCGGTCCGCCGTGCGCGCGACCGTGAACCTGGGCCCAGGCCAGAACCACCAGGCGAGGACCGCAATCGTCGCCAGAGCAGCCCCCCCCCAGACCACCCGTGCACCCGATCGCCGACCGCCCGATGTCTTCATCGTCTCCCCACTACGGCGACACGTCCCGCCGCGCGCACGGCGGCCGCGCGTTCGGGCATGCCGAACATGGTGTAGAGATCGGCTGCGGTCTTGTACGTCTCGGGTGAGGGCGCGACCTGCAGCAACTCAATAATCGCGCGGTCGGCATCCGCCACACGTCCTGTAGCCGCCAGCAGCATCGCCAGTCCGGTGCGAGCGCGGATGTTGTGTGGGTACAGGCGAATCTCCTCACGCAGTATGGGTTCCGCTTCCGAATATCGCTCGAGCCTTGCCAGTGCGTCTCCCAGAAAGAAGTGCAGGTCGCTGGCCTGAATCGGCCGCTGGGCAAAACGTGTCCGCGCCTGTTGCAGGAGCGGCACCGCTGCGCCGTAGTCGCCTCGGTTGTATTGCAGGAGCCCCTGGACCATCAGTGTCAGGGGGAGTGTGGGATCGGCCTGTTCTGCAAGACCTGCCTGTCTGACGGCCTCATCATCGCGTCCCTGCGTGAGCGCGATGTTGGCAAGGGCCTGATGGGCCGCGGCCGGCGCACGCGGAATGGCCAACTCGGCGTACGTGCGCGCGTCTTCCAACTGGTTGAGGGACACAAGCACCGAGGCCGCGCCGAGCAGGCCTGAGGGTTCGTCGGGTTTGCGCGTCACCACTTCGCGCCACGCGCGGTACGCCTCGGGCAGACGTCCCAGGCGGACGAGCGTGGTCGCGTATTGCGACCACACATCCGTCATGTTCGGGTCTTGTGTGAGGATCGCGGCCAGCCCGTCCGCGCCTTCCACAAACCGCAACGCGCTCAGGTGGTCCACGGCCTCGCGATACATCTGGAGCACATGCGCCTTGTCCTTGGGATCAGGCAACGCGTTGGTCGACGACGCCGGGGCGGTGGTTTGCGTGCCCACGTATCCCAGTGCGGCGAGGCGCTGTCGGTCGGCGTCCGACACCGCTGAGGGCGCGTCAATCGTGCGATTGGCCACAAGTGAGGCCAGGGCGGTGCGAAGGGCGGCGGCCGCCGGACTGCGGTCGGCGATCAGATTGGTGCGTTCATCGGGATCCTGCTCCAGGTCGTACAGCTCTTCACGCGGGGCTTGAATGAACTTATAGCGCTCATCGGTCAGCGATGTGAGCTCACTCCATCCGAAGTGGTATCGCGCGTACAGAGCTTCGGCGTAAATCCCCTGCGGCGCGATGGTGCCCGTCCCCTCCAACAGCGGCATCAGGTTGCGGCCACGAAGGCCCGACGGAGTCTCCACCTTCGCGATGGCCGTGATCGTAGGCATCAGGTCGATGTGCTGCACGGGCTCAGCGCGTCGTGATCCGCCTGCCTGCGCGCCAGGCAACTTCACGATCAGCGGCACGCGCATCACCTCGTCATAGAGAAAGAGGCCGTGCTCCTCTTCACCGTGGTCCCCCAGTCCCTCGCCATGGTCGGCGGTGATGACGATGGTGGCGTGGTCGTAGAGGCCGCGCCGTTTGAGGGAGGCGAGCAGGCGACCGACGATTTCGTCCGAGTAGGCGACCTCGCCGTCGTAGGGGTCCGCCAGGCCCTGGTACGCCGCGGGCGGTGCGTACGGCTTGTGCGGTTCGTAGATATGGAAAAACGCGAAGGCGCGGGCGTCCGCCAGGGTGTCGAGCCATCGGTCGGTGGCCTCCAGTGTCTGCAGGCCCGGGCGCTGAACCTGCCCGGGTGATCGGTCGGATGCCGCTGCGGAAAACTGCGCGTCGTAGGTGGCGAACCCCTGGGCGATGCCCGTCTCGGCACGCAGGACAAACGACGACACAAATCCGCCGGTCTGATAGCCGGCCTGGCTCAGCAGCTCCGGCAGGCTCACCACGTCGTCACGCAAGGTGAAGCCGAGGTTGTCGCGCAAGGTGATCGGCCCCGTGTCTGATAAGGAGAGGTTATGTCACCGCAACAGCCACTTCATACGGGCTATCGACGATGACGAGGGTCATCGGCCGACTGAAGCGACGTAAGGCGCTGCAGGTGGTTGGCGAGGGCGACGAGCAACGATTCGTGGTGCGGCAGATCGAGCACCACGATCACCGCTGACGTCTGGTGGCGCCGCCGGGCACGGGAAACCACTGTGCCGCCAAGTGCACGACTTCGTACCACTCCACCCCTGCGGCGGACTTCTTGAACGTGGCCTGACGCCGTGTTCCGCACGACGAGAGCAGCGCCACGACGGTCTCGACATCGTCACAGCCGTCGTCCTGACACCGCACTTCGGCGATGAAGAGTCGGTCGTCCTCGCCAGGCATGAGGGCAAACTCCAGGCGTTTTCTCAAGCGGTCAATGGCTTCGCGGTCCGGCGCCGATGGGCCAATAGTGATGTCGAGCATGCGCTTGTTATATGGGCATCGCCGGTGTCAGCGCGGTGTCGTCTGCGATGGTGTGTGGCGTCGAAGCGCACCCGTCCGCAGTGCCGACTGCCACCGTGCCTGTAGTGCGGGTCTCGCTACGCTGGCAGCACGTCATGCCGATCAAGATTGCCACCAAACGACAAACACTCGGCCAGGTGCTGGTCTGTCTGGGTTGTTGCTGCGGCCGTGAGGACCGTGGACGCCCGGGGATACCACTCGAGTGGCTCAAGGCCGAATGGAAGCGAGGGGGCGTGTTGAAACACGTTCACCTGTCCATCAGTGGATGTCTCGGACCCTGCGATGTCCCCAATGTGGTTGCCATCGTGCGCCCGGAGGGACAGGAGTGGTTCGCCGAGATTGATCGCGATGAGTACTACGCGGTGTTGCTCCAGTGGGCGCGCGCCTCAGCCGAGGCCGGCGTGCTGCTCGAGACGCCCGCGCTGCTGCGGCACAAACGGTTCGAACGATTTCGATCGGTGACGGCCGAGGTGGTGGCGTGAGTCATCTGCGTGCGTTCGTCGTGGAGTGGGGCATTCACCTCGCCGAGGTGGGACTGCTGCTCGCGGTCACGGGGTTCGTCCTCGCGTGGATCCGTCATCGCGTCGGCGTGGCGTGGGTGCGGCGCGTCCTCGGCCGCAGCGATCTGCTCGGCTTGATGTCAGGGGCGGCCCTCGGCGTGGTGACTCCGGTATGTTCGTGCAGTGTCGGTGCGCTCTACGCGACGCTGCTGCACAACGGCGCCTCCACACGATCGGCGGCCGCGTTCCTGTTTGCGGCGCCGGCCACCAACGAGGTGGTGCTGGTGGCGGTGGTGCTGGCGTTTGGCGCCTCCGGCGCGGGTCTCTATCTGGCGGCGGGTGTCACCGCGGCCATGCTGACCGGCCGTTTCGCCGAGCGGTTGCATTTGCGGCCGTGCGAGAGTTGCGTGGCCGCGATGCAGGCTGACTGGTCCGACCTCTCTCAGCCAGTCTGGCGCCGCGCGCTTCTCGACACGCGACGCCTGGTGACGACGATGGCTCTGCCGGTCGCGGTGGGCGCGGCGCTGGCGGCGGCTCTGCACGTCTGGTCATGGGACCCGGCCACTGTCCTCAGTGGGGTGGGCCATACCGCCTGGGCACCCGTGGCCGCCGCGATGGTCGGGCTGCCTCTGCACGTTGAACCCGGCATGGTCGCCGCGCTCATCGTGCCGCTCGCGACCAGCGGTCTCGCGCTGGGCACGTTGATCAGCCTCACGATGGCCATCACCGTTGCGTCAGTGCCCGAGAGCGCCATGCTTCGCTCCATCGTGGGCTGGCGCGGCGTGGGCACCCTCGCCGTCTGGTACATCGTCTACACGTCGTCGATCGGCATCCTTGTCAATACGTTCTGGAGTTGAAGTCATGGTCAGTTCTGCTGTCGTTGATCGCGTTCCCGTCACGGTGCTCACCGGCTTTCTTGGTGCCGGCAAGACCACGTTGCTCAATCGCATCCTCACCGAACACCACGGCAAGCGCATTGCCGTCATCGAGAACGAATTCGGGGAAGTCGGGGTTGATCAGGCCCTGGTCATTGGTGCCGAAGAAGAGATCTTTGAGATGAACAACGGCTGTATCTGCTGCACCGTTCGCGGCGATCTCATCCGGCATTCTTGGCACGCTGATGAAGCGGCGTGACCGCTTCGACTACATCCTCATTGAAACGACCGGCATGGCGGACCCCGGCCCCGTCGCGCAAACGTTCTTCGTTGACGAGGAGATGAAACGGCATCTGGCGTTGGACGCGATCGTGACCCTCGTCGATGCCAGACACGTGCTTGACCATATTGACGATCAGGATGAGGTGAAGGCGCAGATCGCGTGTGCCGACGTGATCCTGCTCAACAAGGTCGACCTCGTATCGGCCGACGACCTGGATCGACTCGAAGCGCGGTTACGTGGCATGAACACCGCTGCAAAGATCCATCGCACCCGTGATGCCGCCATTCCGGTGGACCACATCCTGGACCAGGGCGGGTTCAACCTGACACGTGCGATGGATCTCGATCCCGCGTTTCTCGATCCGGAGTACCCATTCGAGTGGGCGGGCATCTACGACTGCCCGCCAGGCGTGGTGACACCGTGTCTGATAAGGAGAGGTTATGTCACCGCAACAGCCACTTCATACGGGCTATCGACGGAGACCAGCTGAGTATCGGAAGGAATTGCGCCATTTGGGCGATCACCTACGCGGCAAACGGCTGGATCTCAGTCTCACGAAGAAGGTACTAGCGGCGCTGCTGGGAGCCGGGCATACGCCGCATACGGCGGCATCTACGTGATGTCTTCCCTGATCTGGCTTCGTCTCGTCGAAGGCGTCCGACCAGACCGATGGGATCTGAGCGGGGCTGCCATCTGTATTCTCGGTGCACTGGTTATTCTGTTCGCGCGACGGTAAGACGGTGTGCTGCGATCGGTCCGGCAACAGCCTGCTCAACGGCGCCGTCGGCGAGGTGCGCGATCGTTGTGCCACTGAAGGACACTCAAGATTCAGATATCACCTGACCGTGGTGCCCGCGCTTACTAACTGTCTGCGAGGAGTCGAACCAATATGAGGCGCTGAAGACCAAGCAAGTGGGACCACCGTCATGCCGACTACGCCTCAAGTGGCGTGCCAAACAAGTAATCATCTAGGTCGGGCGGCCTGAGCGACTCTGGGCCGGAAGGTACATAAAAATTCATGGCAACGGCAACTCTGATGGCATGCGGGTCCAACAGCGGCCTGACATAGTGCGGATTCTTACGCCCGTCAAAAAACATCAGGTGGCCACGTTGCGGATAGATCATCGAGCAATTACTCTCGATCCCATCGACGGACATTGCACTGGAATCATTTGCTACCACCAATTCGCCGCCGCCCCCTTCAGGATGCGACGTTACGTACAGCATGCCTTGTATGGGATTCGTATCGACATGGCATTCATATCGTGCGTCTTCTGCACGCTGGACATTGAGAACGATCGTGTGACGCTGACCCTCGGCTATAGACACGGGCTCGGACCGAGACGACTGCGCCAAGTCCCGAAACACACCTTCGTAGCACTTCACCAACCACGGCAATTCCTCACGGACCACTTGGGCGCTCGTTCCACGGATAAACAGCTCCGTGACCTCCTTATCCTCCCGAGTAGTGATATGCGGCGGGCGAATGAGCCTGCGCCGCGACAGGTTCACAGCAACCCGCGTGATGTCCTCATCCCACCCGGTCGGCAGCAAAGATCTAACGTCGAACGTAGTCCACGTAAACATTCCGCGGTCCTCTCCTGTGAAAGTGTCAGTTTAGACCGCTCGACACTCTGCTAATCGCGTTCAGTGCTTCCGTTCGGTCCTCTTTCGTTCCCGCCATTCTTCCCTCGGGAACGTCTCTCAGGCTCACCAAATATGCCAGCACAAGGGGCGGGAGTCGAAAACGGCCAGGGTAACGACCGGCGAGCAACGCCATCTCGTGAAGGTCAAAACGAATTCGCGACCATTCGTGTCTGAGCAGCACCGACTCCATTAGCCGCAGGTCAGCGTGCTGATTCAAACTTCCCATCGAAATCAGGGGGCCAAGCTCCCTCAGTCGATTCTGCAGGTCCAGAAATGCCGTTAACTGTGCTGTGCTCGTGATCTGCTGTGCTCGGCTCTCACCGTAATCAACTTGTAGCAACCTATACTGCGTGGAAATCAGGTCAGCTTGGCTGGCGGCCAGGGAAGACGCAGCTTCGGCGTTGGCGATACTCCTCTTGAGCCCCCTGCGCTGCTTTGAGAAACGGCTCACAGTGTAGAAGGCGTAGCCAGCGACTAGAGTCCCGACGACGCTGAATATTGCAAAAACAACGTTTGTTGCGGGATCAGATCCCGATCCAGCTCGACTTGCTGGCAGCAATCGATCACCAATCGGCCTACTGACGAAGAGCAACGCGACCACCGCAACCGGACCGACAACTGATGCAAGGAACGTCCGCCAAGAGCCCTGCAGAGTCAAAAGGTTGTACAGCAAACAGAGAACGGCTAACGCGCCAGTAACGACCCAGAATCGAGGTTCCCAGAAGAAGGTCACTGGCCTAGGACCGCTATGATCGCTTCAACGAGTTCCGCCGGGGTCTTTTCGTTCCGGTCGAGGCAAACCGGCTCGGCGATTCCCGCTTCGGGAATCGGAATATAAAATGCCGCGACTGCGGACAAATACAAGTATGGCGGCTTTCCGGCTCGAGTCTTGCTTATGTGGTAGCCCAACATCTGACCAAGATTGTTTTGCCGAATCTCTGACGAAACGTTGTCAACAAAAAAACGAATTGCGCTCTCATACTTTGGGCCGTACGGTGGCAGGGGGGCTGGCATGTGAAGGTCGAGCACAGCCACGTCGACCGCGTGGCCATCCAGCGCAGTGAACGCGTCCTCCAGCCGGCTCACGTAGAGAGTCTCGGCGCCAGCCGCCTTGCATCGCTCAATGTACAAACGCGTGATCTCATATCGGTCATCAACGAAGAGAATGACCCGTCCCTTGAGCAGTCCAGATTCGCTCATTTCGGCACCGGCCACCGAAGTGTCGCGGTAACGTAGCCCACTGGATCTTCCTCTAGCTCAAAAGATCCACCGAGATCACTGCTCCAAGCGTTGATGATCTCGATTCCCAGGTGCGGCGTATCAGCAACGGTTTGAAGCCGCCCAGGATTCCCAACCTTGATAACCAAATTAGATCCATTTCTCGTGGTGGCGATGGTCACGACCCGGTTAGCATCAGCGTCATCCTGAACAAAATGCTGAATGGCATTGCTAATAATGTTTCGGAGGGAATGGAGAAAGGCATCGCTCGTTCCGCGGAGATGAACTAGTTGGAGACTTTCCCCCATAGGTGTCAGCACGATCTGAATGTGACGCGTCGCCGCTGCGTACTCGTATTCGTGAACGACCTGCTCCATCGCTTCGCCGACAACTGAAGGGCGGGTCTCAGACGGCTCGCCGAATCCGCGCTTTTCGGAGATCAGAAAGTTGTCTGACTGTAGCTGAAGCTGTCTCGCAGAATGCGCGATGTCGCCGTAAAAAGGTTGAGTGAGGATATCTGGATTTGTATCCTTCAACTCAGCCAAGGCATTGCGAATTACCGACAAGTGCGACCTCGTCTCATGGGTGAACGTTCGAATCCACTTGCTGCGACGAATTTCAAATAAACTCTGAGCGTGTATCAGCAGTGCCTCCAGCGTGCGCTGCGTTTCATGTTGAGGTCCAGTTCGCTTGTTCTTGAAGTCTTCGTCGATGAACGTAAGGAAGCCGCTGGGTGTAAGGTCGACGCCAATCTCAGCTTGGTACCCGGTCCCCTGGTGCTCGTATCGAAAGACGTTCGTGAGCAGGATGATCTCCTGGCCCTTCTTGTTCCGGTCGATTGCTAAGCAGTTAATTGGATGTTTGTAATTTCCAGCGATGACAGCATCCGCATCCTTTTTGGACTGTCTGATCACCTTGGGATCGTGATCCACAAACAGATCAAGATAACTTTTTCCTATCGCTTCCGCTTCTGAGTAACCGTAGATGGTCGCTGCGCCCTGGTTCCAAGCGGCAATCTTGTAGCTCCCTTGCTTACCATGGCTCATCCAGAAGCTGACTGGCAGAGCGTCGAAGACTAGAAGATCTGGAAACTGCGGCACGCTTGGGGATCGCGATGCTGGCTAGACCTTCGGCGACTGGTCCTTGGATTTTCTGAACTCGTCGTACTCGTATTTGGCGAGCGTGTCGACACCCGTGTACCCGCCATCGACCGTGATCACCGTGCCATTCACAAAACTCGCCATTTCCGAGATGAGAAACAACACGACTTCGGCCACTTCCGATCCCGCACCCAGACGCGCCAGAGGTGTTATCCCCCGAGACTTATTGAATATCTCATCAGTGTCTTCGACGCCTCCGATCCATCCACCGGCTACTGCATTTACGCGAATCGATCGATGACCGAAGTTGTTGGCGTGGGTCTTAATGAGGTTGTGAACGCCGGCTTTGCACGCCGCGTAGGCCGCGCCTCCGAAAGATCCGATAAACCCTTCAGTACTCGTGATCGTCACGATAGAACCCCGATCGACAATCTTTGGCTCGAACTCACGGGAAAGATAATTTGGAGCCGTGAGATTCATTGCGACGAGCCAGTCCCAGAGATCATGGTCATAACGTTTTGGGTCCTCCATCTCGAACACAAACTGCCCGTTGATAAGAGCATCAATCGGGCCGTCAACAGCGGTTACAAAAGCAGCGAGAGCGCTCCGGACCGTATGGTCAACTTCATGGAGTTGGAGGGACGTGCTCTTGAGTTCGGCCATCAGGCCGCGGGCCTTTTCGGCGTCGTCGGGCTGATATGAGCCAATGACTTTATGGCCTTCGGAAATCAAGGCACGAGTGAGTGCCTCTCCGATCCCGGTTTTCGCTGCGCCTGTTAGTACGATAGTTTTGGAAGTTTTCATGAGTTTATGGCCAACTTGAAGTCGTGGCGCCAACGTGAGTAGAGCACTTGCGCGCAGGGCTTAATATCACCCAACTGAGCGTCTATTTCGTACCCGCTTGAGCAGGGTGTCGTACCGCAGGCCTTGCGTCTGACATTCGCACGCGCAGATTATCCCCGACGAGATGCTGACTGTCAACGCGGACAGAGGAACCGAGCAAAAGGCGGGAAATCGCCCTGTGGAAGGAAAAACTGACGTTCCGGCGATTCGTTCAACCCTTCGTGACCGAAGGTTTCTTGCTCGATTCTAATTATACAGGAACGGTCTTGTAGAGCAACCCCTCGTCGGTGGAGTTCCCAGGCACTGTCTACCAGGCACTCGACTTGAAAGCTACGAGACAATGGATACTCCCTTACTCTGGCTTTCTTGATCTTGCAATTTTCTTATCGCTGAAGGCGAGACAGCGCACTCGACATGACCTTCGCGAGCATCCCACGCCTTACTTGCGCTGTGCGTGGATTGCCCGGTCCCTTCTTAACTGCCACACGATAGCCCCGCACCGATTGGTTCGCTGAAGCAGTTTCAGCGGTCAGCCCATTGAGAAGCTCGAACAAACCATCCGGCGAAGCCGCAAGCACTCTCGCAGACTCTTCGGGCAGCAGCATGGCGAGTCTTTTCTTGATGCCCGCGAGTTTCTTTACATCGGGGACTACCGAAACCGCATAGCTAAATCCTGCACTCAAACACTTCTGAATGTTGCCAATTTCGTGATCAGCGGACGTGGAGATGCCAATTTCGCAGGCGACCGAAATGTCACCGAATTCAAGTGCAACATCAACACTTCCGAGCCCATCTAGGATGGGCTTTTCAATTGTCGCTCGCCAACCATTGGCCTCAGCCCACCGCCGAATAAGCTCCTGCAGATACTTATGCTGCGCCCCGCCGCGTCCAGGTAGGATCGATTGCGCGACAAAACGATGCGCTTCAACGGCAGCAGGCATCGCTCGCGAGGAAGAGTGCGAAGGTTCTCTGTGTCGCGACATTTCCGGCCGGAGAACTGGAACGGGTACTGGTGAAAACGCGACTTCGACGACGACACTGTGAGTTGCGTGCTGCTCGCGCGATGCGTGAACGATCTGCGCGGCACGTTCTCTGTCTGCGGCATCGAGAGGTCGCGGCGGGAAATTGCTGAGGCTGAAATCCCAGTCTGCGCGATCGACGCGGCAGATGGCTTGGCCTCGACCGAGGTTCTGAAGGTCTCGTGCGGAGAAACTTGAGAAGCCATCTTCTAGCTTCTTGGCGTCGTCATCGCCCACTCGAAAGCAAATACGGGTTGCGGCGTTCGCGAGGACGGCGCTCGCCACATCGCGATCCTGATTCAGGAGCTGACGAAGTTCCTGGTGAGCGAGGATGAGGCCGAGGCGGTATTTCCTTGCTCCCGTGAGAAGGGTTGCCATAGACGGCGTCACGAAATGTTGGAACTCATCCATGTAGACGTAGAAAGGTCGACGATCACTCTCTTTGATGGCTTGGCGCCCAAGCGCGAGCTGGTGGATCTTCGAGACGAAAAGGCTCCCCAGGAGGGCAGCGTTCTCTTCGCCAATAGCCCCTTGCGCGAGCTTCACGAGGAGGATCTTCCCCTCGTTCATGATGGCCGTAAAGTCGAGCGCCGTGGGTTGGGTCACCATCCTTCGCACGAGCTGAGGACGAAGAAATGCATCGAGGCGGGTAAGGAGAGGGGCTTGGGGCCGACCAGCGAGAAGCGGAAACTCCTTCTGCCAGTAATAGACGACCTCTTGATCTTGGACCGTCTGGAGGAAATCCCAGGCGTGGTGACACCGTGTCTGATAAGGAGAGGTTATGTCACCGCAACAGCCACTTCATACGGGCTATCGACAGCTATGTTGTGTGGTAGTGTGCAGGCAATTCGCAGAAAATGCTCAGAGCGGCGGTCGCTCGGAGAAATGGGGAACTGGAATGGCAAAACTTCTAAAATCGCTCGTTTATGTCCTGGTTGTCGGGATACTGCCGGCTACAGGGGCCGCCCAGCCCGTTGTGCGGCCTGATTTCTCTGGCACCTGGGTTAAGCACGTGAAGACCCCGAAGCCTGGAGCCCTTCGGGAGGTGGTCTTGGTTACCCAGGATGCATCCGGAATGAGGGTGCGCTTCTCGGTAGAGGGCCGTACAGAGAGCGAGTCGGTCCGGTACGAATTCGGGCGGAATGCGGTCCAGGAGTCTCCGGTACCCAGCATTCAGGCGGTCATCACCACCACTTGGCAGGGCGAAACTCTGAAGGCGTCAACCCAGGTAACATCCCGGTCAGGGGTTCGCAATTTTGACCACCTTTGGTCCCTTGATAGAGACGGCGAGTTGACAATAGCGACTGTGACCCCAGCAACTGCCGACGCGCCAATCCGGTCGACCGTAAGCGTGTATAGAAGAAAATAGAGTGGTCAGGCGTATTGTTGAGGAGGTGCGTCATACCCTTCGTTCGCTCAGGCTCAAGCCTGTGGTGCCCGCGGTCGTCGTATCGACGGTCGGCCTTGCAATCGCCGTAAACGTTTCCCTGTTTTCAGTAGTTGATGGACTCCTGTTCCGTCCACTCCCCTACAGGAACGCGCACGAGATCGTGCACGTTCAATTGGATTCCTTTGCTCGGGCTTCGGTTCCCCGATCTGAGCGAGAGGCAATTATCGATCGCGCGAACCGGTCCGGTCTCTTGGTCAATCGAGCAGAAGCAGGCGTTGACCTCATGTTCGACCCGACATCTGATGCGGTTGCCGAGTGGGGCCTGCGCCCCGCGAGCATTGAGCCGGCTGTATTTGACTTGTTGGGTGTCGAACCGTTCTTGGGGCCTCGATTTGCCGCCGTAGGAGCGGCTGATCCGGCCGCGGTGTTGATTGGATATGACATTTGGGTGGCCCGATTTCACCGCGACCCAGGCATCATAGGGAGGCTCCTCGATTTGCCGCCCTCTCGAAGGGGCGTCCGATGGAGAGTTGCCGGTGTCATGCCCCGCGGCTTTTCTTTCCCGACCGCCGCCAACATGTGGGTTCAAGCCGAGAGATCCTACGATCAGCTTCGGCCTTATGCGCGACTCGCTACGGGAGTCAGCATAGAGCAAGCCCGCGCCGGACTTCCCGGCGTCACTCTAACGCCCCTGAGGGAGCACGTGCGACCGGGTGGCGCGCTCGCGCTCGGCTTCCTGTTTGTTGGGGCAGCCCTTCTCTTTGCAGTAGCGCTCGTGCAAGTTTCCGGGTTGCTGCTCGTTCAGTCCCTGAGTCGAGTTCAAGAATTCGGTGTTCGCATTGCCCTCGGCGCGTCAAAAAAAGACCTAGTGTGGCAGTCAACAACGGAGGCTCTACTCCTCATCGGGTTCGCAACCATATTAGGTCTATTAGTGGCCGGTCCGCTCACCGCTCTCGTCGTTCGGTCACTCCCACCTGAAATTGCAAACGGCCAACGACTGGACCTCGGATGGCGAACTCTGGTGTGGGCAGTCGGTATAGCCGGCTTGAGTCTTGCAATCTTTACCTGGATCCCACTAGAAATCATCCGGCGGCTTCCCGCTGCCCGGCTGCTCCACAACAACCTTGCCTCGTTGAATACACTGCGGCCTCGGTTCGTCCAAACGATCCTGTTTGTTGGTCAAATTACGATTGTCACAGCTTTGATGTACCTCACCGGCCTCATGGTTCGCACCTATTCGAACACTGTGAACGCCGATTTGGGATTTGATCCGCAAAACCTGTACGCTGTTCAATTGTCTCGCGGCGACAACCTGGTGTTCGGAAATAGTCGTGCTAGCCTGGACCGTCAAAGGACTCTCGTTGACGAGACGCTTCGCGACCTCGCCGGACTGCCTGGCGTTGCAGCCGTGGCCGGCAGCCACTCGTGGCCGATGAAGCCCAGAGGTCTCGTCACAGACACGTTTCCATCCGGCATCGATCCGGACCAGCGACCAATTGTCGGGCGCTACGTCGTCGTTACGCCGGGATATTCTTCCATAATGGGCCACCGGCCAGGGTCGGGCTCAGAACCGACTGCGGCAGAGCTCTCAGCTCAAGCCGGCTCGCCAAGCGCACAGCAACTTGTTGCCGTTAATGAGACCTTAGCTCGTCAACTCTCCGCCTTCGGTTCCCCCGTCGGCCAAGTCTTGCGAAACCGCTTTCGAGTCGTGGCCGTTCTGCCAGACTTTAGTCTTGAAAATGCCGGATTGTCTCCGGCACCCACCGTGTTTCACTACCTGCCGCCTCCTGCGACGCCAACGGTCTTGCTGTTTCGTCTGATGCCCGGAGCGACGCTGGAAAGCGCTGGGGTTTCCGCGTTACTCAGTCGTGTCTGGGGCAACCACGCAAGGACGCCCTTCGCGGTGGAAACAGCAGTGTACTTGGCGGCTTCGGACCAACGTGCACGAGCCTTTCTGCTGTCGCTTGTGGCGTTGATGACAATCCCGATGGTCACCGTTGGAATCGCTGGCGCGATAGCGTTTTCTGTAAAGCAGCAGACGCCTGAGATCGCTTTGCGCCTCGCTATCGGTGCTCAACCTGGGGGAATTCGAAACGCTGTTATTGTTCGCGCCCTAAGGCATTCGGCTATCGGAGTGTCAGCCGGTCTCGCTCTAAGCTTAGCGATCGCCCATCTGTCGAGGAATTCACTGGCTGGAGTTGATCCCATCGACGCAGTGACGATAGCAGGCTGCGCTCTGGTTGTGCTATTCGTTGCGACCATAGCTGCAGCAATTCCGGGCCGTCGCGCGAGTCGCATTGACCCAGCTCTGGCTCTCAGGCACGGCCACTCCCAGTGAGATCCTGATACCCCCGCCTTCTATATTCTGCCGCAATCCCCTTGCAGGGGACTGCGTTGCTCGTTGGATGCCAACAGCGGCAATTCGTGACCGACAAATTAGAACCCGGCAATCAACGGCGAGATGCCTCAGCGATGATGCGCCAGCAGACGAAGTGTAACTTTCCTTCGGTTCCGCGATATATCTTCACGATGAATGACGTGGAGGCGCTCTACCGGCGACATGCCCCGGCGGTCTACCGCTTCGCGTTGTCGCTGTCGGGTAGCCGAGCGGCGGCCGAGGATCTCACGTCCGAGACCTTTGTGCGCCTTTGGACGGCCCGTGATCGAGTGGACGTGACTACGGTCGTTGGTTATCTCTTTACGATCACCCGTCATCTCTATCTGCAGGGTGCTGCGCGCGATCAGCGACGCGCGCCACTGGTGGGCTGGTTGCGCCGCTCGAAAACTAGACCAGTCCACCGCTCGAAAAGTAGACCACCTGAAGGACGTTCATTCTACCCGTC
>ENA-ORBV01006195-ORBV01006195.1-microbial-mat-metagenome-genome-assembly--contig:-NODE-6195-length-21279-cov-5.723139_pt1 | contig 21279 bp, 20 predicted proteins | sample MGYA00237777_ERZ505514 | MGnify/ENA primary metagenome ERZ505514 (study PRJEB26160, sample SAMN06269048) | microbial mat metagenome | isolation source: Oligotrophic lake microbial mat | place... | reverse complement strand
TTTCAAGCAGAAGACGGCATACGAGATTCGCCTTAGTCTCGTGGGCTCGGAGATGTGTATAAGAGACAGGAGCGCAAGGTGCGACTTTGGCGACTTTGGCGCCTGTCGACTTTGGCGCCTGTGCGACTTTGGCGCCTCGAGGTGCCGGACAGCATATTCGCCCCTATGACACGAATTCAGCGCTGCCGCACCGTCTTCCAACTACTCGCCTTTGCCGTGGTCCCGGCCTCCACCGTCGCCCAGGTCATCTCCGTTCCGCCGACCGCCGCGCCGGGAGCTACGCCTGTGCCGCGAGGCCAGGGCGGTGGACTCCGGTACGGTATCGGAACCTGGGAGCCTGATTCGTTAGGTAATCACCGCGCCGTGGTGCGCGTGGACTCGGGGGGCGACGCGGTGTATGCGCGCATCAACTGGCGCCGCCGCGACAAGACCCCCGACAAGGTCGGGCTCGTGGTGGTGGACGCGCGCACGCAGCTCAGGGTGCGCAACGTGGCCCGCATGGAGATTACCCGTGAGCACGGCGATGTGGTGTTCCAGGCGCCCACCGTGCCCGGCGACTACTACGTCTACTACCTGCCGTATACGGGAACCTTCAAGTCAAACTATCCGAAGATCACTTACCGGACGCCGGAAGTCACCGCCGACCGGACGTGGTTGCAGCGTAACGGATTGGTGCAGGATGTGGCCCGCTTCAAGCAGTATCGCAGCCTTCCGGCGGCAACGCTGCTGGGCTTCGATGCGATAGACGAGTTTTCGCGGTTCACGCCCATGGAGTACATCGCGAGTGCGGCCGAACTCGACTCGCTCAGGTCTCGTTATGCGTGGGCGGAATACTTCGCCTTTGCGGAGGACCGCGCGCTCTCGATTCGCATGACGGACGACATTCCGCGGCTGTGGGTGCAGCGCGGTCCGTTCCAGGCCTTCACCGGCGCTACCAAGCGTGGTGAATTCTACACATTCCAGATCGGCATCTGGGCCCATCGCATGGCCGTCGACTCCCTGCGGTGCGAGGCCAGCAGCTTCACGCGACGCGGCGGCCAGGAGACCATTCCCGCCTCTGCGCTCACCGCATTCAATCTCGAAGGCGTGGACTGGTCGGGACGCCGATTCGTGCGGCCGCTGCGCGTGGCACGAGGCAAGGTGCAGGCGCTCTGGTTCGGGGTCGATATTCCCAACGACGCCGTGCCGGGAGACTACGAGGGCGACATCGCCATCGGCAGTAGCAACGCCAAGGACAGGGTCATCAGAGTTGTCCTGCGGGTTACACCAGACACTGCGATTAATCATGGCGACGACGAGCCGAAGCAACTGACCCGCCTGCGCTGGCTCAATTCGCAGCGCGCGGCCGACGATAGAGTCGTTCCCCCCTACATTCCCATGACGGTAGCAGGGACAACGGTATCAGTGCTCGGCCGCTCGCTCACCTTTGGAATGGACGGCATGCCGGTGGCGATCCGGTCGTACTTCGGGCCGGGGAATACGACCATTGGCACCACCGCGCGCGAGGTGCTGAGCGCGCCGGTTCGATTGACCGTGATCGACTCCGCTGGAGGAGCCATCACGTGGCGCGGTGCGGCGGCGAAGGTGACCCAACGTGCCGTAGGCGCTGTGGCGTGGGAGACAACACGCGAAACTAGGGCGCTCAGCCTGCGCGTGCGCGCTCAAATGGAGTTCGAAGGCACCACGGAATACGCCGTGACGCTGCGAGCCAACCAGCGCACGGCCCTCTCCGACGTTCGCCTCGAGATCCCCATGCGAGCCGACGCCGCCAAGTACATGATGGGTCTCGGCCAGAAGGGAGGCGTTCGCCCCGCAGACTTCCACTGGACGTGGGACGTGGAGAAGAAGAATCAGGATGCCGCATGGTTAGGCGACGTGAACGCTGGGCTCCAGTTCACCCTCAAGGACGAGCACTACGTGAGGCCGCTCAACACCAACTTCTATCTGTCCAAACCGTTGGTGCTCCCCACGTCGTGGGGGAACGCGGGGAAGGGTGGCTGCGACATCTCCGACCTGCCAGTGCGCGGGGTAGCTCCCACTCGCGGCGGCACGCCGGGCGCTCAAGTCGGCACCGTGCTCGTGGCATGCTACAGTGGCGCGCGTTCCATGCAGGCGGGCGATTCTCTCCGCTTCGACTTCCGCCTCATGCTCACGCCTTTCAAGCCCATCGACACAGCGGGCCAGTGGAAGACGCGATTCTTTCACGCCTTTGTTCCCGTGGACTCGATTGCCGGGCGTGGCGCGAATACCGTCAACGTGCATCATGCCAATCGGGTGAATCCGTGGATCAACTATCCCTTCATCGAGACGGCGCCCATGAAGTCGTATATCGACTCGGCGCACGCGAAGGGAATGAAGGTCAAGATCTACTACACCGTTCGCGAACTGACCAATCGTGCGCCCGAGATCTTCGCCCTTCGCTCGTTAGGCGATGAAGTGCTCTCCGTCGGGCCTGGCGGCGGATTTTCGTGGTTGCAGGAACATTTGGGCGGCGATTACCTGGCTGCCTGGCACGTGCCGGAGAACAGGGACGCCGCCGTGGTCAACAGCGGCGTGTCGCGCTGGCACAACTTCTACGTGGAAGGGCTCGACTGGCTGGTGAAGCATACGAAGATCGACGGACTCTACATCGACGACGTCGCCTTCGACCGCACGACCATGAAGCGCGTGCGCAAGGTGCTCGATCGAGGCAACCCGGGCGCACTCATCGACCTGCATTCGGCCAACCAGTACAATGCGCGCGATGGGTTCGCATCGAGCGCGAATCTGTATCTCGAACATTTCCCGTTTCTCAACCGCCTCTGGTTCGGCGAATACTTCGACTACGATGCGCGCAGCGACTACTGGCTGGTGGAAGTATCCGGCATACCCTTCGGCATGATGGGCGAAATGCTGGAGAAGGGGGGCAATCCCTGGCGCGGAATGACCTTTGGGATGACCACGCGCCTCCCATGGTCGGGCGATCCGGCGCCGCTGTGGAAGGCGTGGGATGCCTTCGGCATTCAGCAGAGTCGGATGATCGGGTGGTGGTCCGGAATGAGTCCGGTGACCACGGGAGACACCGCAGTGCTGGCCACCACCTGGCTCAGGCCGGGACGGGCGATGGTGTCGTTAGGCTCGTGGCGAGCGGATGACACGAAGATTCGCCTTACGATTGACTGGAAAGCGCTGGGTCTGGACCCGGCGCGCACGCACGTGCGCTCGCCCGCCATTTCTGGCTTTCAAGACGGAGCCAACTGGGAGCCTAACGATCCGATTCTCGTACCCGGAAAGAAAGGCGTGATCCTGCTGTTCGAACAGCGCTGAGGTGACGGCCCTACCTACTCCAGGGCGGCTTGATGCCGTTACTGCGGGCGTAGGCAATGAGCTGACCGAGATGTTCGTGTAGGTCGCCCAACATGCTGAACGATGTCTCTACGATGGTGCGTTCGCCGCCAAAGAGCTTCTGTGTTCCGGTAATCGCCGCGACGTCGAGCGCCATGAGCGATTTACGCGTGTAGGCAAAGCCTTCCGTGAGATGTTGGCGCACGTCGGCTTTGGTCGACGCTGACTCGAACTTCTTGAATGACTCCTCGCCCTTCGGAATCAGCGGAGACGGCGTCGCGCCATAAGCCATCGGAGTGTAGTAGTAGTACTCGCTGGCCACGTGCATGAAGGCTTCGCCGATGGAACGCACCTCTGCGGCGGGGCGCCACGCGTACCTGTAGGCGGGCACTGCCTCGGCCAACGCGAGAAACTTGCCGTGTAACACGTCGAGGTCGGCGAGGAACTGTTTCCGAACTTCGAGCGCTGCCTCGCGAGGAAGAATGGACTGCGCCATGACCGTTGGCGCGGACGCCGAGAAGACGACGGCGGCCAGAGTGAGAACCGCCGCCATCCGCAGGAGGCGAACGGTGCGAGGAAAAATGAGCGAATCGCGCATGCGAGCACCCGGGCGAGGAGGATCCTTCAATTAGCCACCTCGCTGGACCGCGCGGAAGTGATTGCGTGATAGGACGTCGCCGCCACTCAGCGAGGCCGTTGCATGTCCGAAACCGGCTAGTCCGTAGCGCCGAGTGCGTTACACTATAGCCATGGTACTGGAACGCCCTGCGTATTACCGAGCGCTCACCGCGCGCGACGAACGATTCGATGGTGTCTTCTTTGTCGGGGTGACGTCGACGAGGATCTACTGCCGTCCGGTCTGTCGCGCCAAGACGCCGCGGCTGGCGAACTGCCGATTCTTCTCCAATCACGCGGCAGCCGAGCGCGCGGGCTTCCGCCCCTGTCTGCGTTGTCGCCCCGAGTTGGCACCGGGAAATGCGCCGGTGGATGCCACTGCCGTGCTGGCCGGTCAGGCCACGCGGGCGATTGCTGCGGGCGCGCTGAACGGGACGGGGCTCGACGCGCTCGCCTCGTCGTTCGGCGTGACGGCACGACATCTCAGGCGCGCGGTCGTACTGCACCTCGGGGTCTCCCCCATCGACCTGGCCACGACGCACCGACTCCTGATGGCCAAACGACTCCTGCATGAGACGTCGCTCTCCATCACGCAGGTGGCATTCGCCAGCGGCTTCGAATCGCTGCGCCGCTTCAACGACGCATTTAAGACGCGTTATCGCTTAGCGCCGGCGTCTCTCCGGCGCGAGGTACTCGCCACCGATGCGGTGCCTGTCGCGCCAGTGCCCACGATGGACGGCGTAGAACTCTCGCTCGAGTATCGCCAGCCGCTGCAGTGGCTGGCGCTGCTCGCCTTCGTTTCCGCACGCGCCACTCCAGGCGCCGAGGTGGTGGATGGCGCACGCTACGCACGCACGGTTCGAGTGAACGACGTGGTCGGGCATGTCGCGGTCGAGATGCGGGAAGGCACGCGGCGGCCAGCGTTGGTGGCGCGCATTTCCGCTTCCCTGGTTCCCGTCCTCATGCCCCTCCTCGCCCACATTCGCGATCTCTTCGACCTCGACGCCAACCCCGATGCCATCGCAGCGCATCTGGTGCGCGCCGGTCTCATCGAGTCGCCGGAGTCGGTGCTGGGATTCCGAGTTCCGGGTTGCGTTGACGGCTTCGAACTCGCCGTCCGTGCCATCTTAGGCCAGCAAGTGAGCGTGCGCGGTGCCACCACGTTGATGGGCCGCTTCGTACGGGCGTTCGGAGATTGGTACTCGGAGGCGTGTACCGCCCGCACGGCGAACGATGCGGCGTCCCTTGGACTCAATCTCGTGGCGCCTACGGCTGCACGAGTCGCGTCGCTTCGCGTGGCCGACATTGCCGAGTTAGGTATGCCTGCCAAGCGGGCCGAAGCGATACTGGCCCTCGCCCGTGCAATGGCAGGCGGTTCGCTGTCGCTTGCGGCTGGCGGCGATGTAAGCGCCAGCATGAAGGCCTTGAATGCCCTCCCCGGCGTGGGCGACTGGACGACGCAATACGTTGCCATGCGGGCGCTGCGGTGGCCCGATGCATTCCCGTCGGGTGACCTCGCGCTACGAAAAGCGGTGGGCAATCTGACCGCGCCGCAACTGCTCGCGCGTGCCGAGGCGTGGCGCCCGTGGCGCGCGTACGCGGCCATGCATCTCTGGCGCATGCACTCTTCGAGCACTCCTCACGGCGCCTAGGCGCGGAGCCCCCTCATGACACCATCTCTCGCGACGGTCTACTTTACCACCATGGACAGCCCTATCGGTGAATTGCTGCTGACGGGCGATGGCGCGCACCTCACCGGGCTCTTCATGACGCCACACCGGCACGGCCCCGACCGCGCGCAGGAGTGGGTGCGCGACGACGTCACCTTTGCCGATGCCATCCGGCAGCTGCACGAATATTTCGTCGGTACCCGGCACGAGTTCGAAATTCCCATGGCGCCCCATGGAACGGAATTCCAGCGGCGGGTGTGGGCGGCGCTGCGCGATATTCCGTACGCGCGCACGGTGTCATACGGCGACATGGCGCGTGACATCGGAAATCCGAAGGGGGTGCGCGCGGTCGGGCTGGCTAACGGCCGAAACCCTATCTCGATCATCGTGCCGTGTCACCGCGTTATCGGCGCCAATGGCTCGCTCACGGGATACGGTGGCGGGATCGAGCGGAAACAGTGGCTCCTGGCGCACGAATCGCGCCATGCTGAGGCACCGCTGCTCACGCTGGCCGACGCGCGTTGAGGATGTAGGACAACGCGCGCTACGGGGCTCAGGACCACGCGCGCTACGGGACTCAGGACAACGCGCGCTACAGGACTCAGGACAACCGCGCTACGGGACTCAGGACAACGCGCGCTACAGGGCTCAGGACAACGCGCCCCCTCCGGAAACGGCCCGCACTACCGCTTCGATTTCTCCGCCGTCGGTAACGGTCCACGCGTACTCGTCAGGGGTGAAGGGGCGGCCGAGCTGCACTTGCTCGCTTCGGTGACGCATGCGGCTTTCCACGCGCGAGGTGGGGCGAAGATGGACCTCTCGCACCTTCGTTGCCAGCACCAGGTGCCCCACGTTTTCGCGGCGAACACCACCGCCGGCCAGCACCACGATGCGCTCTCCCCCCCGACGCACCAGGCGGGCGAGCTTCTCCTCCCCTTCGGCGGCAGTCGGCGCGCCGCCCGACGTGAGCACGCGCTGCGCGCCTAACGCCTGCAGCGCATCGAGCGACTCGTCGAGGTCGCGCGTCACGTCGAAGGCGCGGTGAAAGGTGAAGGGCAGCGGGTGCGACGCTTCGAGCAACGCACTCGTGCCATCCTCGTCAATCGTGCCGTTGGGATTGAGGGCGCCACTCACGATACCCTGCACATCGCAGCTCTTGGCGAACTCGATATCGCGCAACATTACCTCGATGTCGGCGGCGTCGTACAGAAAATCGCCCCCCCGGGGCCGGACCATGGCGAATACCGGAACGCCCACGCAACGCAACACAGCGCGCATCATGCCGCCACTCGGCGTTGTCCCCCCTTCCACCAGATTCGCGCATAGTTCCAGTCGCGCGGCACCCGCGTGCTCGGCGGCAATGGCGCCCTGCACGGAGTCCACGCACGCTTCCACCAGAATTCGCATCGACAGGTCCTAACGAGCGAGCAGTCCCGCCCAGTCGAGCGCCGATGTGGCGATCATCGCTGAGGCCAGGTAATAGGTGCCGAACATGACGACGCGAGAGCCGGCGATGTCGCCGAGTCGGCGCGAGTCCAGACGTGGCTCCTCAAGCTCACAACGATTCGCCCACTTCGCAACACTGGTTATCTTTCGCCCCAGCCTACCGCGCCGCTCCTGGAAGTCCACGCATTTGCTCCGATGCCCGCCACCCGTCCCGGCGACACTCAGTTCCATCTCTGGCCGCAGCGCGTTGTCGTGGAGGAGCTCGACGCGAAAGCGGTGGCGGGAGCGAACACGCGGGTAAGGGCGTTATTCACCGTGCGGTACGAGCGAGAGCGCGGCGTACACCAGGTGTTCTTCGATCAGCACGGCAGATACTGCGCGGAGCACGGTCCCGGCTGCAAGGCGGTGCGCGACGTCACCGCGCGCCGGGGCGGTGGTGGAATACCTTGATCCGACTGGAGGCAGTTCATGCGTAGAATCGCACTATTGATGCTCGCGGCGACAGCGATCGCGTGCGGTGGTGGGGGAGATGGACCGGCAGGTGGTGGCGACGGGATAACAGCGGTCGTGATGAACGCGCCAAGTCTGGGACTGTTCGTCGGCCGGAGCGACCAACTCTCGGCGACCGCCAAGGATGCTCAAGGGAACACGGTGGCGGGCGCTCCAGCTGCAACATGGCGTACATCGAACGCGACCGTCGCCTCGGTGACGACAGCGGGGCTGGTGACTGCGGCCGCCGCCGGGAGCGCCGACATTACCGCCACCATCGGTTCGAAGAGCGCCTCCACGCGGGTCACGGTAACCTTGGTGCCCAATTTGGTGACCGTCAGCATGCCGGGGCTCACCTTCGCGCCCTTCAAGGTGACGCTCAAGGTTGGCGGGTCGGTCAACTACGAGTTCCCGGCGCTTGCGCACAACGTGATCTTCGATCGCTCGGTGGCCGGTGCACCCACGGACATTCCAATCACGGCGTCGCGAACCATCTCGCTCTCATTCCTGAGGGTCGGCCTATTCAGATATGACTGCACGCTGCACAATGGGATGTCGGGGGAGGTAGACGTAGTGTCGTGATGGGTGCGTCAGGCACGCGCACGAACATCTGTGTTCGCGAGCTGCATGCAGTGGTTGTAGGGAACAACAAAAAGGCCCGCGACTTCTTCGCGGGCCTTTCTGTTGTGCCTGGCAGGCGTCTACTTGGTCACGCCGCGGAAGGCCGGCACATACCCGGGAAACACGGTGGAGAGATTGGTGTTCCCCAGCCGGTTCTGCACGATTTCTCCGAGGATGTCGCGGTAGTCGATGGATACCGCAAGGTCTTGTTTGTCGGCCAGGTTTTCCTGCGCCAGCGGCTTCCAGTTGTTGGTGAGTACGCGCCCGCCGCGAATGCCTCGTCCCATGGTGAACATGGCGGTCGCGCGTCCATGGTCGGTGCCCCGGCTTCCGTTCTCGCGCACGTTGCGCCCGAACTCGGAGAGCACCACCACCGTGACGTTCTGGGTGAGCCCGCTGGCGATGCAATCCTGCCAGAAGGCGCCTAACGCACCGGACAGCTGGGTCATCTGGTTGGCCATGCCTCCGGTGAGCGGGTTCTGGTCGGTATGTGTGTCCCATCCACCAATGTCGAGGTGTACCGCTTCCACGCCGATGTCGGCCTTGATGAGTGCGGCCGACGAGCGAAGCCCGCGCGCGAGACCGGTGTTGGGATACACGGATCCGTTGGCCGGTGTGTAGCCGGCCACGTTGAGGGTGCGCAGGAGGTTGATGGTATTGATCGCGTCGAATGCCGCCGTCTTTGACGGCTCGGGGGAGTCGTTGTACTCGCTTTGCAGCCAGGTGGATCGTGCGTCGCGGGTCGCCGTACTTCCGGCGATGCCGTAGTTGGCCGGGTCGCTGATAGGGAGCACACGCGGCCCTCCCTTGAGTGTGTCCACCAGTCCGTCCGAGAAGCCGATGCCGCGCAGCGATGCTCCGTTCTTGATGGGCGACGACGTCGCCAGATGTCGCCCTAACCATCCGGTGTTGACGCTGGAGTCGTTGGCCTTGCCGACTTCCATGTAGTGCTGCGCATCGAAGTGCGACCGGGTACTGTAGGTCAGTCCCGCCCCGTGCACGACGAGCAGGTTCCCCGCCGAGTAGGCCGGCATGAGGAAGCGCATGGCCTGCGGAAGGGCGAAGAAGTTGTCGAGCGCGATGCCTTTGCTCAGCGACGAACTGTCGGGTCGGGGAATGGCGATGGTGGGGCGAGCGGTGTAGTACAGCGGGTCGCCGACCGGAGCGCATAAGGTGAGTCCGTCGGCACCGCCCCGAAGAAAGATGGAGACGATGACATCGCGCTCACCGGCGAACGAATCGGCGAAGGAGACCTTGGGCAGCCACTCGGGGTAGGCCCACGCATATATCGCGGCGCCGCTCATCCCGCCGGATGTCCGCAGAAAGTCGCGGCGACTCGTTAGGTCGTTGTATTCCTCGCAGGCACAGGCGTCGTGTTCGTTGGTGCTCATGGCATGCTCCGGGGCACGGTGTCGAATCCAAGGGTCGCGGCGGCGCCCCGGGTCAGATCCATTGGAACGTCGAGGAGCTCAGGGCCAGCGCGATGGTCTCGCGCACGCGTGCCTGGCTGGGCACGGGTTGCACCTGCAGGTACGTGAGCAACTGACCGCGCAAACGCGCCGGCATCTCTCCCCCGAAAAGCTCCTTCCCGATGGCATCGACGACTCCCTCCGGAGTGTTCACCGCGATGAAGCGGTTGATGTCCATCGTGAGTTCACCCGATGTGGTCGTGATGTACGTGGCGAAATTCCACCGTTGCAACACGCCACCGGCCCAGTACTCGGCCCGGTCGGGATACCCGTCGGGCGGGTCCCAGTAGAACATCGGCTGCCCGAGGAGTGTGAGGTAACGGTTCGTCGTGAGCGACACCTTGGTCACGTTAGGCTTGATGGCACGAAGCGTCGATAGCACGAAGGTGTAGGGGCGCTTGAACTTGGGGAGCGCGGCCGTCACGTTGGCGGGAGCGAGTACGGCGCGCACCATTGATGGTATGTCGCCCAGCGTCTTCGTGTACACCGCAGCCACTGCCGTTATCTGTGTGGCGCTGGGCTCGTGCTGCAGCAACCAGCGCAGCATCTTTTTCGAGATGTAACGGGCGGTGCTCGGGTGCTTGACCAAAATGTCAAGCATCTGATCGCCCTCGGTCTTTCCGCCGACGCCGGCGCTGGCCGGAAGAGCGGGAAGTATCTGGCCCAATACGGTCTTGGCGCCGAAATCGTGCCCTGCGGGATCGAAGTTGAAGGTCCCGCGGCCGGCAATCGTCCATCCAGTCAGTACGCGCGCCAGTTCACTAACGTCTGTCTGCGTGTAGCCGCCGTCGCTTCCCATGGTGTGCAATTCCATGATCTCACGCGCGTAGTTCTCGTTCAGCGTGCGCTGACGGTTGCGTGTGTTGTCGAGATACTCCAGCATGGCCGGCGAATGTGCGCTGGCCTTGAGCAGGTCGGGAAACTTGCCGAAGGCATGCCGCCTGATCACATCGCGGTCATCGAGCAGCTTGAGGTAGTTGACCTGCGGGAAGGAGATGTTGAAGTGATCGCTCCAGAACTCCACCATGCGCTCGTACAACTGCCGCTTGGAGAAGGCGGCGCGATACAGGGCGGCCTCGGAGAGCTGGTCCAACACCTGACGCTGATCGAGCCTGTACAACTGATCGCCGGCCTGGCTGAGCATCGGATAATTCTGCGATACGAAGGACTGCGCGGCGGCGTCGTCGATTCTGGATGGTGCCAGATGATAGTTGAGGTAGCCGTTGTAGCCCAACTTGTGCGCCAGCTTCAGCTCGTCTTCGGTGACGCCGTTCGTCACACGCCTAACGAGTCGCGTGAGCGCGCTGTCCCACCCCTTTAGCGTGCTTACGGGCTGCTTGTTGAAGGGATCAAAGCCCTGTGCCGGCGGCTGCTGCAATAGTCGCTTGACCATGTCACGCGAGGCCGATGGCTTGGGCGTCCCCTGCTGCGCGGCTGCGGAGCGTGCGGAGGCGACGGTTGCTGCGGCCAGCGACGCCCCCATGGCGAAGAAACGCCGCCGGGATGGTCGTTCGGTCACCACGCTGCCGGACCCACGTGCCGGGGGGTCGTACGAGACATCGGACACGTCGGACTCACTGGCCTTCGAATCGGAAAATGGGACGCTCATTCGACTCCCCTAGCTTCCGTGTTGGGTGGCGTCATGATGCTGATGGGTAGAACTCGCCGGTGGCCGACGTACTGCGAGTAGACGACCGAAGCCCTACTCTCGTTAGTGTATTGGTGCGAAGTCGACGAACTCTGGTACGCTACATCTTCACACCAGCCGGGTACCGTGCGCGATGGCACAATCCGACGGGTCGTTCGACCGGGAACGATGCTCCTCGCCTCATTGCCCCACAAGGTCCGCATCTTCTCCCGCTCCCCCCGTCTTGCCGTCGCGCCCGAGCGTCATGAGGTCGAAACCGTTCGCATTGCGTGTGCCCGGCGATCGAAACACATACGCCCTTCCCCATGGATCCAACGGGACCTCCTTTCGGAGATACGGTCCTTTCCAGTTGGTCGGAATCGGCTCGCGCGTCGGTTTGTCACGCAACCCCTGCAGCCCCTGTTCGGTGGTGGGATAGCTCGCGTTGTCGAGCCGAAAATTGTCCAGCGCCGTGCCAATGAGTGCCATCTGCGTCTTCGCGGCCGTAGTCTTCGCTTCGCTCACCCTGCCGAAGATCTGCGGGGCGACCAGACCGGCCAGCAGGCCGAGTACGATGATCACCACGATAAGCTCGAGCAGGGTGAAGCCGTTGCGCTTCTTCATAGGACACCCCACGTCATAGGACACCCGCATTAATCGAGTAGATCGCCTGGAGCATTGCCAGCGCCACGAATCCCACCACTCCGCCGAAGGCGACGATCAGCATCGGTTCCACCATCGCCACCAGCGTCCGGAGCGAGCGTTGCACCTCTCCGTCGTACGTGTCGGCAATCCGGAGGGACATGGCGGCCAGCGTCCCGCTTTCCTCTCCGACTGCAAGCAGTTGGATTGCCAAGGGCGGTAACGCCCCCTCCAGCGAGTCGGCTACCCGGACGCCGCGTTCGATGGCCCGCGCCGCGTCGTCGAGGGCCGAGCCTAACGATTGATTGGACACTGCCTCCCGAGCGATGCGCAGGCTGGCGAGCACGCCCGCGCCGCTCTCGAGCAGGGTGCCGAAGGCCCGGGCGAAGCGCGCCGTCGCCACCGCACGTTCCAGCGCTCCCCACACCGGCCACCGCAGCCGGTGCCCGTGCCACCGCCGCCGGTTGCCCGCCTCGTGCAGCCAGCCACGGACCAGGATCCAGCCCAGCGCGCCTAACGCGAGCAGTGCCCACCAGCTACTCGTCACCGCCGCGCTCATCGATACCAGCAACCGGGTGGACGTAGGGAGCGTGCCGCCCGACTCGGCCAGCATGCCGACGAATCTGGGAACCACGAAGGTGAGGAGGACCACCACGCCAACTCCCGACACGATGCCCATCAGGGCTGGATACCAGAGGGCGGCACGAAGCTGACCCCGCAGGTCGCGAACTCGGTCGAAGTGATCGGCCAAGCGCGAGAGGGCTACATCGAGTGTTCCGCTCTCCTCTCCCGCACGAGTCACGGCGGGCGCCAACCCGCCAAAAACTGCCGGCCGCTCGCGCATCGCCGAGGAGAGGGTCCCGCCCTGCTGCACCTGGCGGCGCAGGTCGGCCAATGCCTCGCCCACGTCGGGGTGGCCCGCGTGCGCGGCGGCAAAGGTCAGGGCCCGGTCGAGCGTCGCCCCTCCCGAGAGCATGGCGGCGATCGTGCGCGTGCCCACCGCAAGCGCATCGTCGCGATTGCCGCGACTGCGCCAACGCGTCCAGAAGGTCGGCCAATTGGCCCCGCGGGTGTGCATGGGTTCCACCGCGACCGGGACCAGCGTCTGGCGCCGCAACTCATCGATTGCGGCTCGCGGATTGTCGGCCTGCACGACCCCTTCGACCACCTCGCCAGACAGGGTTGCAGCACGGTAGCGGTAGGTCACGGTCACGAGTGGTCCTTCCCGCGAGGCGTTGGAGGCATTCGGGGCGCGCCGGTCGGAAGCGCGTCGGCGAAGTCGCGGTCGTCCAGCGCAACGACCCGATGCACCTCTTCGGGCGTGGTCACTCCGTCGGCGACCAACGCCTCGCCCGAGTCGCGCAGCGACATCAGGCAGAACGATGCGCCATCGCGACGGATACCGTCCATGGAGCGCACACTGGCGATGTGGCGCCGATCACGGTCGTCGGGCACGTAGAGTTCATATATGCCCGTGCGTCCACGATAGCCTGTGCCACCGCATGCCAAACACCCTCGGCCTCTCCGGCCGGTACGAAGGGGAGGGCCAGGATATCGTCCGCCGAATCCCGCAAGCTGCGGGTCGTTGGTCCCGATAGGCTCGGCGCATTCTTCACATACCACGCGCACCAGTCGTTGGGCCAGAATGCCCTGTACCGTGGCCGCCACCAGGTACGGCTCGATCCCCATGTCAATGAGACGCGTGATGCCGCTTGGCGCATCGTTGGTGTGGAGCGTGGAAAAGACGAGGTGCCCGGTAAGCGCAGCTTGCACCGCGACGTCGGCCGTCTCGCGGTCGCGCATTTCGCCCACCATTATCAGGTCGGGATCGTGACGCAGGATGGAGCGCAGCACATTGGCAAAGCCTAAGCCTGCCTTGCGATTGACCGGAACCTGCGTGACCCCGGCAATCTGGTATTCCACCGGATCTTCCACCGTCACGATTTTCACACCCGGCTGGTTGCGGCGACCGAGGGCGGAGTAGAGGGTCGTTGTCTTGCCCGAGCCCGTGGGTCCGGTGACGAGGATCAGTCCCGATGGGCGCTGGATGAGCTGGGCCAGCTGGATCTCGACCCGGGCATGCATGCCTAACGCTGCGAAATCCTCGACCCCGGCCGCCCCCGCTCCCTGGTCCAGAATGCGCAGGACCACGCTCTCCCCATGCAGGGCGGGAAGGGTGGACACGCGCAGGTCAATCTCGCGCCCCGTCAGCCGCACCCTGGCCCGGCCGTCCTGGGGAAGCCGTCGTTCGGCGATATCGAGTCCCGCCAGCAACTTGATGCGGGATATGACGCCACTTTGCAGCTCGCGGCCATAGGTCGCTACATCGCGCAGGACGCCGTCCAGTCGGAGGCGCACCCGGAGACCGTCGCGCCCGCTCTCCAGATGCACGTCGCTGGCCCGACTGCGCAACGCGTCGCCGAGGATGGCGTTCACCAGCTGCACCACCGGCGCATCGTTGGCCCGGGCACGCAAGTCGCCGAGCCCGTCGGTGGTCGCGTCGGTGGTCGCGTCGGTGGCGCCGAGGCCATCTCCCATGAGCGCGAGAGACGACGACGCCTCGCGCCGAGCACCCAGCAGCGCGGCCTGGAGGTCGTTAGGCGAGACCTCGATTGTCCGAACCGCCGACTCGAAGAGGCGGGCGAGTTCGTCGGTAACGGTCGGGTCGAGCGTCCGGCCGGCCGCTATCACGACCGCCCCGCTCTCATCCACGCGCCATGGCAGCAGCAGGTGCTCCTCCAGATATCGCGGGGAGAGTCTGGCTGCTAGCGGCCCCTGCGCGGCGTCGCGCAATTCTTCGCTGGTCACGGCTTCTTCTTCGTCGGCAGGTTGGTCAAGGTGTCGGGCAAGGCCCCGGGAAGCAGGCCTTTCATCCGCTGTTGAACCCCTTCCCTTATGGTGTCGGCGTCGGCGTCGGAACGCACGATATACGGCGTGACGAAGATGGCGACTTCGGTGCGCGTGCGGCTTACACTCCTCCGCTTAAACAGGAAGCCAAGCAGAGGGATGTCCTTGAGCCATGGGACGCCGCTTTCGATCGTCTCTCGGCTGTCGCCGATTAGTCCGGCGATGACGACCGTTTGCCCATCGCGAATGATCGTGCGTGTGGTGGCCTCTCGGGTGGAAATGATCGGAGCGTTGAGCGCCGCCTGCACCGTCTGGTTGGTGAGCGAGCTGACCTCCTGCAGAATCTGCACACTCACGTAGTCATCCTGATTGATGGTCGGAATGATGGTGAGTTGTGTTCCCACGTCCTCGAACTGCACTGTCCGGTCGATCGCCACGTCGTTGCCTAACCGCGTGGAGGCAATGAACGGCACCCGGCTCCCCACAAGGATGCGCGACTCGCGATTGTTGGTGGCCAGAATGGACGGGGTGGAGAGCACCCGCACCTGCGAACGCGAGGAGAGGGCGCGCAGAATCGCCCGGACATTCGCGTTGCGAAGCGTCACGACCCGGATCGCAAAGTCGCGCAGCGTACTGGAGTCGGCGGCAGCGGGATTACCCGAGGAAATAGTGCTGCTCCCACCCACGCTGCGCCAATCCACCCCGAACTGGTCACCCACGCCTAACGTGACTTCGGCCACCGTGACCTCGAGCAGCACCTGCGCGGGCCGTGAGTCGAGCGCCTCTATGGTCTCCTGCAGCAGGGGGAAGTTGGTCGGCGAGGTGCGAATGAGCAGCGAGTTGGAGGACCCATGCGGGACGACCGTTGTCTGTCCGGTGAGCGCGCCCTGCATACGCAATGCGTCGGTGCTGTCGGCGCGAATTGCACCAGCGGAGAGCGCGGCCGGTGGGGTGATGGGCGTATCGCGCCGCGTGCGAAAGGCATCGCTCTCCCGCTGGCGGAAAGCATCGAGCGAGCGTGAGAGCGCCATGTCGTCCAGCGAGCGCCGGCCGCTGCGCGCCACACCAACGCCGAACAGCTGGCCTAACGACTCGGCCAGGTCGTCGGCGTCGGCGTACTTGAGATTGACCACATAGGTGCGCAATCCCGATTCGCCCTGCGGCTTTTCGTCCAAATGGCGCAACAGTTCCAGGTAGCGTGCAACATTCGTTCCCCGGTCCGTGATGAGCAGGGCATTCGAGCGCGGCACAGCCTCGATACTGGCCCCGGGGCCGACTATCTGCCTGAGGGTCAGCGCGCCTTCGTCGGCGCGAATGCTCTTGAGCGGCACCAGTTGCGTCACGAGGCCAAGCGGTGGCGGGTCAGGCAGATCCATCCCGAACCGCAGTTGTCCCGTCTTGGGCGCCTTGTCCACCGGATAGACCTGCGCCACGCTCCCCTGCAGTACCAGCACGAATCCGTTGGTCTCGAGGATTCCCTCGAGGATGGATGGAATCTGGAGCGACGTCACGAGTCCGCTCGATGAGAAGGACACGCGCTTTTCCGGAGGAATGTCGGAGACCATTACCGAGAGCCCAATCGCACCGGCCAACGACCGAATGACATCCGCCAGCGGCGCATCGCGAAAGTCGAGGCGGGTGCCCGGCATTCGTTCCGCTCCCCGCTCCTGAGCCGCTGCCGACGAGACGAGTGTGAGCGCCATGAACGCCGTCAGCTGCAGTGCTCGAGCGGCCTGTCGCCAGCCGGACAACGCAAACCAGGCGTCGCGCATGGGCATGCCGGGCACGTTGCCGTGATGCGTGTTCGCCGCGCAATTGGTGCGCCACCGGTGATTCATGCGATCATCATTGAGACGCCTCACGGGCGCACCTCCTCAGAGTCCATTCGCAGCGTCAGACGCCCGCGCGGTCCAGCCAACACGACGGCCCGCGGCGCGATGGAGAGTACTCGGTATCCGCCGTCCCGATCACCGACCGCATAGAGGCGTGCCCCCGGGCGCGATGCATCCAGTTGCAACAGTGCCTGCGCTCCGTTCACGCCGACCAGTGTGCCGAACAACACGGGCCTGCCGACATCGACGTCCATCCTGTCGCCCATGTCCACCTTGGCGTCGGCCAACACGCCGAGCGCTGAATCGGTAGACGCGTCGGGCGGGGCATAGCGAGAGGTAGGCGGAGCGCGTCGCACCGAAAATACATTGGCAAGCACGATGTCTTCGGCTACCGCGGGGTCGCCAGGTGCAAAGACCAGCGCAGCAGGCTGGTCGTCAGCCACCGGCGACGGGGTGATCTCGTGACCGAGGCGTGGCGGAAGCACAAGGAGCGCCACGCCGAGGACTCCGAAGAGTGCGACGGTGGCCAGGAGGGTAAGCCGGAGGCGTTTCATGCGCGACCACTCATGGCGTGAGCACGTATGGGGCTCGTACCACAATCGACATCTGCAGCAACTCGCCCCTGAGCGCGGAATTGGCTCCCACCGAGAGCTCGGACACGTCGAGCAGTCGCCGTCCATGCTCCAGTCGCACCAGAAAATCGGCGAGCCCGTACACATCGCTCACGGCGGAAATGGTGGCCGGAATCTCTCCGCTGGCCGCGCTGGCCGAATCGTCGGCGCTGGCCACGTCGAGGCGGGTGACACTCACTCGGCTGGCCGACGCGTACTCCTGCAGCAACGACTGCAGTTGCGACGCGACCAATGCCACCGTCCGTCCGCGCAGGAGCCGCACAGGGAGGGCGTCGGCAGCGGCTTCGCGGGCGCGGGCATCGGCCACCAGGCGTTCGCCATGCGTGCCTAACGAGCGGAGCTGGCCGGCCTGCCGACGCATGGCGTCGATGATCGCTTCCCGATCGCGCCATTGGCTCATGGTCGGCAGCACCACGAAGGCGAGGAGGAGCACCGCGATGCTGGCGGCCACCCCTGCGGCAATCGTTCGGCGCGCGCGCGGGTCAGGCGCCCAGTCGAACACGAAAGGCAATGGAAAAGGTCTCACGCGTGCGCACCCCGTCGCGAAAGCGCGAACTGGCGGAGAGAATACGGACATTCTCGAAGCGCGGGTCGCGGTCGAGGAGCGGCACCAGGGCGGCGGCGTCGCCGGCTGTACCATCAATCTGCCAGTTGCGCCCCGTTGCTTGCGCGGTGAGAATGACGACGTCGCCCGGAAGGAGGTTGGAGACGGCGGCGAGGGGGCCTAACGCGTTGGTGCGCCCGTCGGTGCGACGGCGCAGGAGCGACAACTCGGCAGCGAGCCGTGCCCGGGTCGCCAGCGCCGCTTCACCCGGCGCAGAGGCGCCCCGAAGTGTCGTCATCTCGGCCTCGAGGGCCTGCAGCGTGCGCTGGCGCGAACGATCGAAGGCGAAGGCCGCGAAGACGATCGCCGCTGCAGCGGCCATCGCCGTGGTCACGAGTCGCCGCAGTCTCCTCCGTCGGAACTCGCGTCGCCGTTCGGTCGACGCCAACGTTCCCGCCTCCGACGCGTCGTCACCCATCAGGGCGCCTAACGCGGCGCTCCATTCTCCGCCCAATCCGCAGATGTCCGGTAGTTCGCGTCCCGGCGTCTCGTCGAGGGCAGCGGGAATACGGCGCGCCACGCGCACGCGTCCGGCGCCGAGTGCCACGACGCCCCATTCGTTCGCGCCAGCGTCCACGTGATACTCGCCCGACGCGTAAGCGCCCATCGCCCGGGCTATGGCCACCGGCGCGGCATCCACCCGCACCACCGGTGCCCACGTGGCAAAGGCCGCCGTCCACGCATCGAGCATCGCCGATTCGACAGCGAAGGCGACCTCTCCCCCCGGGGCGAGTGCGGCCACCACCGGTTCGTGTACGGCAAAAAAGCGCTCTCCCTCGAGCGCGACCATCTGTTCGCGTTCCGCGTCGCCCGAGCGCGGAAGTTCCACCCGTTTCACGTACAGCAGTCCCAGCCCGATGGCCAGGGACACCGAGCCCACCGCGCCTAACGACTCGCGAAGCGCCAGCACCCCCTCCAGCGGCTGCAGAGGATTCCACGGCACCTCATGGTTGCGCACCGGTCGGTCGCGCCACGCCGATGCCACGGTGGCGCGCAGTCGCGCGGGGCCAAGCTCAATGCCGACACGCGGGCTCACAGCGTGCGCTCCCGCCACTGCACCAGGACTAACCGGTTGTTGCTGATGGCAAAGACGCCCTGCACCTCGTGGGTGAGGGGATGCCCACGCATCCAACCGCGCGACACCAGCACCAGCCGCGACGGCGCGTCGCGCAATTCGCCGAATGCCGCCGCCATCACCGTGTCCGACGCCATCGCGCGGTTGATGGTTCCGTCTCCATGAACCGTGAGAAATGGAGCCGCCAGTTGCAATACACGGGCATCGGCCCCCGGCAGCGTGCGCAATTCCTCCAGCGTACGAACGGGAAAAACCGTGCGCGGCTCGCTACCGGGGGTGCCGAGTCGGACCCCATCACCCGACATGGACCCCTCGCCCCGCTCGATGCGCAGCCGAATGGCGCGGGCCATGGCGCTCGCACGCCCCGCGTCGGTAAAGCGTGCGAACAAGCGTGCCAGATTCTCGACAGGAGCTGCGTTGACGTCGAGTCGAGCACTCGCGTCCACCACCACCACTACAAATCGCGAATCGCCAAGGACGGTCGAGTCACCCGTCGCCGTTTCGCGCTCAAGTCCATTGAGATAGGCGACGCGGGCGCTGGAGTCCGAGAGCACGACCAGCGAATCCTCAATCGCGGCCCGCATTGCCTCGATCCCGCTCTCGGCCGCATAACGAGCCACCACTCGCGCCCGCAGGTTGGCCGCCAGGCTGGACGAGCTTCGCGTGGCCGCGACCACGCCGGCCGCAATACCGCCTAACACGACGATGAGCCAGAGCACGAGTACCAGCGCCACGCCGCGTCGCTTCATGGCGCGCGCTCGAGCCCGCGCCGCACGACGGTGCGCTCGCTGGTGACGCGCGTGCCACTTACGCTTGTGCCACTTACGCTTGTGCCACTTACGCTTGTGCCACTTACGCTTGTGCCACTTACGCGCGTGCCGATGGTGCCTCCGCCAACGCCGCGTTCCGCTCGGCTCCCGTCGCGCACGACGGCGAACGAGATCGCGTCTGGCGCGACATCCCGCTCCGCCCACCCGTCACGCCACACTGCGGCCATTCCCCGGCCGAGAAGCTGCACGTCGAGGCCGCGCACTCCCGTCAGCTGCGCCTGCACCGGCGCAAGCTCGCCTGGTGCGTTCGTCTCCGGATACGCCGACAGGTGCAACGCGCCGCCAGCCGACCACACCTCGACGCTCCACGAGCCGGAGCTTCCCAACGGTGGAACCACCCCGCGGGTGGTGAAGCGGAGGGAATCGTTCGGTGTTCCGTCACTCAGGCTGCGATCGGTCAGGTCGAAGACGGCCTCGCCGCCGCGTACCCCGTCCACCGCATGGCGCAGCGCATCCGAGAGCAGCGAGCGCACCACGGCGTCGCTCTCGCCCATCACCCGGTATTCGGTAAGGCGAGCCTGGGTGTCGAATCCGGCCTGCGCCGTGCCGTACGCCAACGTCACCACAAGGCCAGTGATCACGAGGGCGAGCAACACCTCGATGAGGGTGAAGGCGCGTCGCATCACGAACCCCTCGTCAGTCGACGGAGAGTGAACGCCGTGCCGCGAGGCGAGGTGACGGTGACCACGATTTCCTGCACGCGGCCACGCCAGGGACGCACTTCCACCCGTCGCCGGAAGCCACCCTGCGCCCCGCCGTCGCTGCCGTAGCCGGCGAATGCGTTCTGCGCCTGCAACGCATCGCCTAACGATGCCGCTTCCATGGTCGATTCGGCCATCGATACCGTGCGCGTCCATTCGTCGGCGTCGCGCACCGAGCGAGCGCTCGACTGGAAGACGTCGAGGTACCCGACCGCCGAGAGCCCGAGAATGACCAGGGCCAGGAGAGCTTCGAGTAGCGTCACGATGGCTGCGGCATTCCGCGTGTGGGAATGTTGTGTGTCGGAATGCTGTGTGTCGGAGATCGGCCTGTTGGAATGCCGCGTGCCGGAATGCCGCGTGTCGGAGCGCAGCGGGCCGCATCCCACGCGCCAAATTCAACCGGGAGCAGCGACGACGAAAGGCACGCCCCGACGGCGGTAAGTTGCAGGCGGAAGCCGGCCGACGGCGGGGCATCAAGCTGGCCGCGCAGCACCACCATCGAATCGTCGGGCGCCAACGGTGTCAGTGTCCACGCGCCGTCGTCGCCCACCGTCAGCGACAAGGTCTGCGCGCGGGCAATCGCTGCTCCACGCACGGCCTGCAGCACCTGTCCTAGTTCCCCCCCCCGCTCACGCGGCGCACCGAGCGACGGCGCCACCAACGCCGAGATGACCCCCATCACCACGAGGGCGACGATGAGTTCGAGCAGCGTGAAGCCGCACCGTCGCGCACCCGAGAGATGACGACGGTGACAGGAGTGGCGACGGGACAAGTCGAAGTCTCGCAGGGATGTCCCTCGGAGGACGAACAGATTAAGGACGGGCGCAACCACCACCAACCACCACCAACCACCAC
>ENA-ORBV01006194-ORBV01006194.1-microbial-mat-metagenome-genome-assembly--contig:-NODE-6194-length-21289-cov-6.518244_pt1 | contig 21289 bp, 18 predicted proteins | sample MGYA00237777_ERZ505514 | MGnify/ENA primary metagenome ERZ505514 (study PRJEB26160, sample SAMN06269048) | microbial mat metagenome | isolation source: Oligotrophic lake microbial mat | place... | reverse complement strand
TCTCGTGGGCTCGGAGATGTGTATAAGAGACAGCAACAACATAAAAGCACCGATCGTGACCGTGGCAACTACATACAACAAGTAGTCCGACAGTTTCGAGCTACTACTATCAACAGAGTTACCAGCAAGAATCATCGCCTCGCAGTATATAGAGCTGAGGTTGGCATTTGCTAGCTTTAATTTCGTTCTATTTCAAGATTTCTCCGAGACCTCTACACTACTGCTGCTATACAGCCAACCCCTCCACGCATAGAGCAACACTTGAAGGACACTCCATCACTTTCAATCCCCACTCTACACATTCAATAGAAGGATGAGTGCTACCATGACACAACAACGCCAACAGTCTGAGCGACCAGGTGCTTACGCGGTGATTCGAACGGGTCAACGACCGGCCCAAGAAGTCCAAGTGGTGGTGCCGCATCAAGTCCGACCGGGTCAAGATTTTTTTGTCCAGTTGGGAGATCGTCGCGTCCGTGTCAAGTGCCCCATGAACAGTGGTCCAGGACAACAACTGCGTCTTACCATGCCAGCGGAACCCATGTTTCAAACCAGTTATTTGGGGGTTGCGCCCTTGACGGCCGCGGAAGGACCGGGTGGCGGAGGCGCGCAACCACTGGCGTCTTCGGCCAATACTGCGAACAAACAACCACAAGCCTATCTTGTGACCATTCCACCATCGGTCTATCCCGGTATGCAATTCATGGTGGACATTAATGGACAACGCTTTCAATTGACGTGTCCTGCCAATGTGGGTCCCAATATGAAGGTCAAAATTGTGCCACCCGTTACCAACAATACGAGTGAACCACAAAAACGACAAAGCAGCAAACCTCCCACGCTCTGTGGATGGGACGACAATGCCTCGTTACCACCTACAGTCGCGGATGCCAGTAAAACACAAATGTTTGAAGTCATCGTTCCACCGGGCGTACAACCGCATCAAAGTTTTGCCCTCAAAGCCAACAATCAACGCGTCTTGGTCACCTGTCCACCAGGCGTGCAGAGTGGTCAAAAGATTCGCTTTCAAATTCCCGTCACACAAACCATGGTGCAACACATTCAACTCAATTACGATACCAACGACAACAGCAGCAACGGCAACAAGAGTAGTAGTGATCCACAACAAAATGCCATGGCCAAGCATCCCAAAACGGGATGGTGTCGAACCATTCGAGTCTCGGATTTGAAATTCCAATGGGTCCGCGTCAATGACGACACTGCTGATGACGATGACACGGACAACAAAATTGAAGATACCAATGCCTCCTCCCGTTCCATTCGATTGGACAATCGTGCCATGGACAAGTTTGATTTCAAAAAGTCGGCCTATTGTCGACAATTGCTCTACATGGAAGGCAACGATGAGCGTTTACGAACCGGACGACTCGATTGGATTCCGGCCAAGGACGCCGTGGTGGAATCCAAAGTTGCGCACAAGGGACAAATCTTGGTCTCGTATGCCGATTTGGCCGAAACGCAACGGGCTCCCTCCCTCGAAGCCAAACTCCAATGGTTTGAACAACACATTTGTGCACCCCTGTTGTTGCCCTACGACGAGGGCCATGTCAAGATTGTGGTCCGACGACAATATTTATTGCCCGACAGCGTGGCAGCCATTATGAGTTTGTCGCGCTTGGAAATGCGCAAAAAATGGCGGTTTGAATTCGTCGGCGAAAAAGGCATGGACGCCGGCGGATTGACGCGCGAGTGGTTTCAATTGTTGACGGAACAACTCTACGATCCCGCTTTTGGATTGTGGCATCATCCGACCCATTTGGCCCAGGGCACGGTGAGCATTCACCCCAATTCGGCCGTCACGTGCCCCGAAGATCATCTCATGTATTTCCGTGTCCTGGGACGTATTTTGGGACGAGCCTTGTTGGATCGACAATTGATACATCGGGGTGGTCATATGGCACGGTTTTTGTACAAGCACTTGTTGGGATTTCCAGTTACCTTTGATGATTTGTCCGAATTGGATTATGAATTTTTTACCTCGTTGAAAAAATTGGTGGACATGGGAACCGATATTGAATACGCGTGTTTGGATTTTACCGTCACGGTCGATCAATTGGGTGCCAAGAAACAAGTCGATTTGATTCCCAATGGTGAAAATACCGACGTCACCGCGGCCAATTTGGGCGAGTACCTTGAAGCCAATTTGCGGTATCGGTTGATGGACCGCATTCAGCCACAATTGACGGAATTGTTATTGGGATTTTTTGATGTGGTACCCGAGCCGGCACTGACCATTTTCGATTGCAACGAATTGGAGCTTGTCTTGTGCGGTCTACCGACGATTGACATTGCCGATTGGCAAAACAATACCGCATATGATGGAGTCTTCCGTTCCAAGGGTCCTTCCCATCAAGTGGTCAAGTGGTTTTGGGAAGTCGTTACCAAAGATTTCGATGCCGAGTTGCAAGCTCGTTTGTTGCAGTTTGTCACCGGTACCAGTGGCGTTCCGAGTCGGGGCTTTTCCGTGTTGCAAGGAAATGATGGCAATGTACGGTTGTTTACGCTTCACGGAACGGATCCCGCCGCCAAGGAAGCGTCGGCGCATGACTACCCGCGATCCCATACCTGCTTTAACCGATTGGATTTACCCGTCTACAAAACCAAACAAGAATTGAGAGAAAAATTGAAAGTGTCCGTCACCGTGGCTTCGGTCGGATTTGACATGGAGTAATGAATGAGTCGGCTTCTATACAATGTTATTATTAAGTAAAAAACAATGAGCAATCAATCAGTTATACAACAAACTATAGCTTACTTGTGTTATTAGTCTCGCTAGTCAAGAACTAACTAGTAGCAAGGAGGTTTATTTGGTTTTAGGTTGGTATCGAGATACAAATACTGAAAGCAAATTTAGTATCTGTTACAATAGTTACGTCGATACGGCAGGAAACCTCGGAAATGAAGTGGACGACAAAGACACTAGCTAGGGGACATGACTTCAAAGCAGACGCGATCCTGGTAAGAGAAAGTAAAGCCGCAGAGACCCGGTTGATGCTGGTACAAAAGCAACTGGTATAATGTAGCAGTTGGTCGTGTGTATGGGCAACGATGACATGGAAGTCGACTTGAACCAAGAGATCCACGACTTTGGTCCAGGGTAATCTCCGCGCAGCGAAGTCATAGATCTTTTGAATCAAGCGGACCATCGAATCGATCGTTATCCAACCACAAAACCAACCAAATAGCTCATGACGAAGCCCACTGGGCCGATTCATTCGCCCAGCGAGTGCGGCACATAGTCTATCACCTATCAACGTTGAAGCATCAGGAAACCCACGACTTGCGCTGTATAGGTATAGCCTCCAAAACGCTCGAACGAGGAGAAATGATGACTGTGTGGCACTGGCTGAACCAACAAATATAAACAGCAAGGGCCCTTTTGTTGCAAGCAAAAAACATGGCACAGCCATGCGCTCCATGGATATACAATGTCCAACAGCACTGGCAGTATCACCATTGCGGCTTGAAACAAAAAGGTCCTTGCTGAGGACCGACGCCCAAACCAAAACCTTGGCTGGAACACTTCCCTGCTACAAACGCGGTCAGACAGAGGAAAAGGCAACAGACGCGCTCTCGGATGCTACTTGCAAAAGAGCGAGTCAGGTACCTTCCCAAAATCCGAACGTGTTGCAGAGAGTGTTCCAGGGACAAGGCATCGTGTCAGGAGTTGGCACCCCAAACTCCGTCACCACCAGAGGATGACCAGCGCCAAATATACAACACACACACACTCTCTCTCACAGCAAGGTTGTTACAAAAGAGAGAGAGAGCAAGACTACTCCACCTTGGGCGGAAAGCGAACCGCCTACTGTGGAGGACCCGAGCGGTAAAATTTCCCTTGCACACAAACAGGATACAAGCTCGCGGAAGAATGCTGCGACAAACACGCTGTTTGGATAAAAACTTTCAGAAACAGCAAGTCAATCGCAACAAATCTTCCAAGAGCTTGTGGAGCTTGTGGAGCTTGTGTCCCAGGAACATTCACAGCCGCGCAGATAATCCAAAGTAATATACACCTTCTTGACAAGAAACCACGACTCGAATTGTTGGTCGTCTTTTGCTTCTCGAACGTGCGGCAAACTATAGTAATACTCCTGGGAGAACATACCAACTTGCTCACGGAAGAAGGAATTCGACGAACTCGCTGTTTGGGTAGGACTTTCGAAACAGCAAGCCAGTCGAAGCCTCCATTACAAGAACAGGTTGCCTCTTGTCCCAGGAATATTTGTATGGTTTCCCGCCAATCTTTTGAGCAAACCTCGATCCTTCTAGAGAAAACCACAGCATCCCTTGGTGTTGGTCGTGGAACTCGGTAACAACACACGACCCTTTCGCTCGAGAACAAGCACTTGAGGACGGACGGAGATCACAAGTAGTTCTTCAAACGTCTGGCGACTTGAAATAAACGTGCCGCTGTCACTGGGAAATCCCTTGAAGTAAGGCACTCTTGGATTGGACAAAGGCGGAAGGAAAAAAGTAGAACATCCACGACCCAAAACACTCCACCATGAAAATCGAGCCGATCTTGTTTTGGTCGTGCCTACATGGCGCTCCCAAGATCCTTCTTCGAGATAGAATTCGTCCACGTCCACACAGCAAACAATTCTTTGTGGACTTGAACTGGTTGGTCGGCCGACGGAAAAGACCCAAAAAGCTTGTTCCCGTCCACGAAACCTGTACCGCGTGTGGTCGTGAGTAGTAAATCATGACCCCACGCCCTTCTTCGAGACACCAATCTTGACGGCATGGTCCATAGCACCGGACCGGTTGTTCCCGTGGTTGTTGAAAATATTTCGAACATGTTGAAGCGCGTTCATGACTGCCACGACTCTTGTATTTGTGGATAAGATCCCACAAAAGCAAAGTCATGGTAAAGTCTACGGATGAACATCCTACAATCTTCATCAGCCACACACTCACAGAACAATCCATCGACGCATGAAAAAATAAGACTCGCCGTCGCCGCCGCCGCCATTGTTATTGATTTTGTTGATCATGTGGTTGCGGATGAATTGAACAACAGACCAACGAAAAAAGGAACCACGACTCTTGTATCTGTGAATATAATCGCACAGAAACAAAGGCGTGGCAGCCTCTCTTCGTTGAGCCATTGTCATGTCATCCAGACTCACATGATCCAGAAAATAACAACGCAGCAAAGAATCATGAAGGAAGGAAGGAATGGACGGAGGTGTTTTGTTGCTGCTGAAAAACACGACCACGACACGGCAGCCAAGATTGAGAGATTGAACAAAGAAATAGAGAAATACATATGAGTGCATGCAGATGCATTGATATCCACGTCCAGTCATTAGTCATACGTACAGCTTCTTTTTTGGTAGTTGGTCCATGGCGGCGGCGAGAACCGGCGGCGGCCGCCGCCATGGTCACGCAATTATATTATGTTTTATTTATTTGCGGGACCAACCAATAAAAACTCAAAGCGAGTCGAGTTTCCTTTGCAAGGTTGGTCAAACCAAAATTATGAGAGAAATTATGAAAGAATTTCGAGGGATGTTTTTGGCAAAAAAAATGATCGAAAAGTCAGAGATTGCATCTTTCGCGCGGATTCTTCTCGTCTGTGCTACACCCGTTCGTCGCCACTCTTTTCGAACGCACACCTTGTCGATACGACAGGCCCTCACAAGACAACCATCGAAGCTGAATGGAGCTGGAAATTAGAACAAAGCCTGTCACCATGATTTGGGTGCCATGACCTACTAAATAGAACATCACTTTCCATCACCATCTTTCCAATTAACTTAAGTTAAAGTAGCTTTAACATTGTTGATAATAAAGATGGCAGCCTAGCCTTTGCAACAAAAGAAATGAAATTGACGGCTTTGATCCGAACAGCAATGCAAAAGTCAAAGCAACTGCGGTGCTTCTGAGAGTGGGCGGAATCTTACCAACCTCATTTTTGGTATCCTGCATGCTGGCATCATATTTAGACAAATAAATTTTCATCATGTGTTATCAGCAATTAATAAAATGCATTCATCTTTGAGTTGTCAAACGAATTGGATCTTCACTTGAATCTTCAATTTGCATGCAATGCACCCTCACAAAACACAAGAGCAGCAAGACAAGGAAGCAATGTTATGTTGTTGCAAGTGCTATCAATTTGACCCTTTTGTTATTCATCAAAGAAAGATGGGGCAAACAATCAGAACAATCGAAAACTACACAGTTGGCATTGTTAAAACAGCTTGATGTGAAGTGGTGTCAAATGTTTTCCAGAGAAATGCAAATCCATGTTGCTAGTTGAACCCATCTCAAAATGTAAGCACATGCTTCCTTCAATACACTAGTAAAAATGTTCACAAAAGAGGAAGAAGTTAATCCTTTTTTTACAAGAATGAAAAAAACAAAGTTTGAAAAATGAGTCCAACCAATGATGGTCCTTCACTTGGTTCATTGTGCAGCCGAGGCCAAAGATTCGGTGGTTGAGGTCCCAGTAGAAATATCAAAGGAACAGTGTCTCTGCATAACCCAGTGGAGAGATTCCATGATGCTTGTCGATATTGTTTGCACATTTGGAGATGAAAAGCAGTCATAGAAATTCAACAAAAAAGCTGAAAACACATTGAATTGCATCTTTTCGTCGCACACGTATTCGCAGAGTCAATTCACGATTGATGCCTCTCTCATTCGACGCATTGCATGTGTAACTCCCAACGTTGAAACCATCTCATTGGGTATTTAGCTCGGATTTTGATTCCGAATCCTTAATTACTCGTCTTTGTCCGTTATTGTGTAACGGGCAAGCCGACTGTTACAAGTTGTAACCAGTGATCGTATAATAGATATTATTCTACATCCAAAGGGTTTTCTTCCTCACCATAATTTCGAAAAACAAGTACAAGTACAAGTACAAGTATCATGTACACCGCCAAGCTTTCTCTCCTTCTCTTAGCAGCCTGCTTTGCTGTGGTAGCTAATGCTAATGGAAGCAACCCTCAAGAGGCGGACTCTGGTTTTTTGAGACGCCGAAGAGCTCAGCAGAATGGCTGCCCAGATTGTTCTATAGTTTATCCCGATGGATCTGGGTCAACAAATGAAAATAGTGGCAATGACAATGTCTTGGATGTTGTTCTCAAAGGCAACAATGGGGAACCCGCAGAAAACTTTCCACTGGGCAGATGTGAAGCCGATTGCGATGGAGACAGTGGCCAGTGCGCCGAAGGTCTCGTCTGCTTTGAACGGATCTACGATGAAGCTGATGTTCCTGGATGCTACATCAAACCAGGCACTCTCATGGGGCTGGATGTTTGTGTCGACCCAGATGATTATCCTTCCGCTGCCCCCTCGGAGGCACCTACGCGGAGTCCAGAACCATCTTCTGCGCCTACAGCAACACCAACTTCATCACCAACGTATGCTGGGACGAGAAGTCCCACGAAAAGTTCTGCACCTTCTGCACGTCCCAGCAGGAGCCCCATTGGGACTCCAAGTTCCTCGCCGAGTGAACCACCTTCCGCAAAACCCAGTGCTAGTCCCACCGAGGCACCATCCGACAGCCCAACCGTCAGTGCGCAACCCTCGGCAAGCCCTTCCTTAAGCAGTGCACCATCCGCCAGCCCTACGATCAGCAGCGAACCTTCGGCAAGCCCGTCACGGAGCAGCGCGCCATCTTCCAAACCAAGCGCAACGCCGTCGAGTCAACCTACCGTGAGTGCCGCCCCATCCTCTGCACCGAGTGAATCACCATCGTTTGCCCCAAGCATCAGTGTGCGACCATCCTCTTCACCAAGTGAATCTCCTTCCGCTTCACCAAGTGTCTCGGTCCGGCCAAGCTCAAAACCGAGTAGCAGTCCTTCTGCCCGCCCTTCGGCATCGCCCTCGCATTCACCCAGCGATAGCCCGACTATCAGTATGGCCCCGTCTAGTGCACCGACCTTAAGTCCAACCGTATCGACCCACCCATCGGTATCGCCCAGTGCCAGTCCTACTATAAGCCACCAGCCGTCCGTCAGCTCTGCGCCCACAACCTTTTATCCTCCAACCGCTACCCCCACTTCTAGTGTGATGCCCAGTGCATCTCCCACGGTCAGCTTTGCCCCAACGTCGTCTCCAACCATGGTCCCCTCGCATACACCCAGCTCCTCTCCTACTGGCATTGTTGACGTCTGTGGTCTCAGTGACACGGACGACGACGAAATGCCCGGGCGCTGTCTTCTTCCCGACGGCCGATACGGAGTCGTCTTTTGCCTTACATTTATCATTGCGGAAGAAACCATTTGTGTACCGCTTCCCGATGTTCCCGGTTTGATAGACCTAGACTGTGGTGTTTGTGGAGCCTGTATGACAGAAGCTCCTACCCGTAGTCCTACGTTGCGTCCAACCACGCAGCATCCGACAGCATCTCCCAGGTCACCCACGCCGAGACCTACGACAGTCGCTCCGAGTGCCATGCCCAGTAGCTCGCCCACAATCGATTTAGAAGAAGGTACGTCGCTCGCTTCGTTAGTTGCATTCTGTTTGTTTCTGTGCCCATCATTGACTTGTTCAATTCCCACAATGTATTTATACATAAATACTTGCCAATTTACTAACTCTTTTTTCTTCTTCTTCTTTTGTCTCCGACTTTATTCCGTGGGCAGCTTGTGGAAATCCTGTGCCGTGCGCGGGTGCCACTGGCGTAGTGATTTGTATCTTTGGAAATGACCAGCAGGTTGATTTGTGTTGCCCCAACAATTTGCTCGAAGATGCACTGAAGTCACGGACGGGTTTTTGTGAATCGGTGAGTCGAATTATCCAAATGTGCCCATCATTATATATATCGTATTTGCTAATCTAACCCATTTTTTATCTACCACAGTGTCCTACGGAGTCTCCTAGTGCAGCACCAACGAGCACACCCACTTTCTCTCCCTCCGTTGCCCCATCAGGCAAGCGCAGCCGTTCTCCCAGCACAGCGCCATCGCATACGCCAAGCATCTCTCAGGCACTCGCGCCAACGGACAGGCCCGACAAGCCCGATGCTTCTCCTTCATACTCGAAAACCAGATCTCCAACCGCTGCGCTGCCAGGCGCTATTGAAAACCTGTATCTAGACCAAGATACTGGGGCTGAAGCAACTCCCGAGCCGAATGATGAACCTTCGAAATCACCATCATCGGCACCCAGTGAAGCACCAGAAGATTACTCATCAGTTGTCTTAACCGATTCTCCCACTTTCGCTCCTAGTAATTACCCTACCAGTGTCCCCACCGTTATGCCAACTGCTGGGACAAACGAGGTACCTACCACAGCATCCCCACCAACATCAGTTCTCACTAGATTTCCCACAGAAGAACCAACTCCAGCAGTTATCGGATCCCCTACCAATGCCTTTCCAACAACTTCAGCTCTCACTTCCTATCCAACAGGAAGACCCACTGAAGAACCAACTCCAGCAGTAGCACGATACCCTACCACTTACATCACAACAACTCCAGCTACCACTGCCTCTCCAACAGGAAGGCCCACGGGATCTCTAGCAATAGGCCCCAGTGGGAGCACTACGACAGCTTATCCTACTCACAGTCCGACTGGAGTTCCAACGTTCTATCCAGCAGGCCAACCTACCACAGCGTCTCCCACAGATACCCCTGAAACTGTCCCGACAGAGACTACTGAGTGCGAGGACTCCTCCATTTGTGTGTCGGAAGCCGACTGCAGAAAGGAAGTACTAGCCATGGACCTTCAACTCGGTGGTGGGATTTATCCCTTTGCGGGGCCTTGGGACACTAAAGGATGCCACTACTATCCGCAAGATCATCCTCTCTATGGAGGACAAGCCTATTTTGGTACTGGTAGTAGCTCCTGTGCCGCTCTTAGCACGATACCGTCTGACGGGTCTGTAAGGATTGGATGCGGCAGCATGGGTGGATCTCCCAGCACCAGCCCAGTGACCCCCACCCTAGCACCAAGTGCCGCTCCTACTTCCAGCCTCACCACTGAAGTAACAGCTGCAGCCACTGGTTCCCCAACCTTTCCTGCCACAGGATCTCCCAGTGCCAGTCCAGTGACCGCCACTCTAGCACCAAGTGCCGCTCCTACTTCCAGCCTCACCACTGAAGGAACTGCTGCAGCCACTGGTTCCCCAACCTTTCCTGCCACAGTACCTCCCAGCGCCAGTCCAGTGACCGCCACCCTAGCACCAAGTGCCGCTGCTGCTTCCAGCCTCATAACTGAAGTAACAGCTGCAGCCACTGGTTCCCCAACCTTTCCTGCCACAGGATCTCCCAGCGCCAGTCCAGTGACTGCCACCCTAGCACCAAGTGCTGCTGCTACTTCCAGCCTCACCACTGAAGGAACTGCTGCAGCCACTGGTTCCCCAACCTTTCCTGTCACAGGATCTCCCAGCGCCAGTCCAGCGACTGCCACCCTAGCACCAAGTGCCGCTCCTACTTCCAGCCTCACCACTGAAGGAACAGCTGCAGCCACTGGTTCCCCAACCTTTCCTGCCACAGGATCTCCCAGCGCCAGTCCAGTGACCAACACCCTAGCACCAAGTGCGGCTGCTACTTCCAGTGCCACCACTGAAGGAACGGCTGAAGCTGCTGGTTCCCCAGCTTCTTCTGCCACAGGATCTCCCAGCGCCAGTCCAATGACCACCACCCTAGCACCAAGTGCCGCTGCTACTTCCAGCGCCACCACTGAAGGAACGGCTGAAGCTACTGGTTCCCCAGCTACTTCTGCCACAGGATCTCCCAGCGCAAGCCCAATTTCCTCCACCATAGCACCAAGTACCACGGCTACTTCCAGCGCCACCACTGAAGGAACGGCTGCAGCCACCGGTTCCCCAGCTACTTCTGCCACAGGATCTCCCGGCGCAAACACAACAGAAACGTCCACTTCTGTCCCTAGTACCGGTGCTGGACAAAATGCTACTGTAGTCACAGACGTGGTGGCATCTGTTACTCTAGTCACAGATGCCTCCACTTCTGTTCCTAGCACTGGACAAAAGCTACTCTAGTGTAAGAGCACCACTGTAATTTCATCTACTTTTATTACACAGGTTCAAAAATCTAGTCCATTATTTTTCTCTTGTGGGTATCCCTTATGCCGAATCTTAGATTGGTCCAATGTAGTTCTCGCTGGCTTCCAATGCGACTGGTATGAAAACCTTGTTGTCAAGCACCAGTTGGGTAGAAGTTGGATTGATATCTGGCGAATGGCTCCATCCACTTTTGGTCTTCTTAGCAGAACCGCGCACCACTCCCTCGGGAAGAGGAGGAAGACGCATCGGATGTAGTGCGGTCAGAACCAGATTGAATCATAATGCAGAGGGGCTGCGATCTCGTATTCATAGTTGCAGCACGTCACAGCCACCTTCTTCATGTTTTAGCCCCAACCCTACTACGCCCAGAACCATTATGAATCTTGATAGAAGATTTGATAAATAGAAGTCTTGCTTGCGACCGAACTCGCATTATTTGTGCTTGCAGCAGAGACGATTGTGAATGCATGTGACTTTTTTTTTTTATCACAGTTTTAATTTCTTGCGAATGTCTAGCTATGGCACAAAAGTGGCCATGGACGAATACAATAACAATTGTGTCACTTGATAACGGGGACAATGTTTTTCTTCTCCCAAAGAAACTTACCCGTCGGCATGCCGTCAATCAAACAAAATGGCACCAGCCACCGTCTCCCCAGCAAGAGAAGCAGTGGTGATTGTGTTGTGATATCGAAGATTCACTTCCACATTACCACATACTGCTTTAGATCTATCTTTCACACTGTCATCCCTACTAGTGATCCAATGCGCTTATTCGTACTGTATTCGATAAATAGGTGGCAGCCAGTCTCATTTAGACATATCTTGCACGAACGAGTGCCACATGCAGTAAACCAGTTAATTTGACTTGGTACCACACTCGCTCGCAACCCTCTTTTGAAAGAAAGTCTCAAAAGGCTTGCACGAGGCGGCGAAAATTTCGTTTGCCTAATGATTTTAATGTGTGCTTTTTAAGCTCAGATTTGGACGGAAAGATCGCTCAGTTCCGTTACCTGAACCACAACTATACGCAGAAGTCGCAGACATTGAATCAAATTTGGACAGGTGCGGAAGATTTGTCTGTTCACATATCGCGCATCCTTTTGAAAAGGTTCCTTCGTGAGATTTTTAGCATTTATCGATTAGCTACTACGCCTCTACTTTCTTGCGAACGCAACACCATGTTGCTAAAGCTCCCCCCCGATGATCTTTACGATGCAATGAGTGTCGACAGTGCCGATGACACTGCGATCCATGAAAGTTCAACCCCTGAATCAATCATGGCTCAAATGTTGCAACAGTTGAGGTTTTTGGAGAATCGTCTTCTGCTCGACGATGAGGATGAAGACGGCCCCTTTCAAATGGTGGAAGACGATCGCATCGAGGCAGAGGAACGCAAAGTGCCAACAGAAGAAAAGAACGAAAAGTCCGAATGCGTTGATCGTTTGCAGCTCCTTTGGACAATCTTTCTTTCGACTGTGGAAGATCTCGAACCAGTCATGAGCAGGGATGCCAAAGTGATTGATCTCTTGCAAGAAACAGGCAAAATCTTGATTGAAGCAAAGAAAGAAAGCAGCACATTGGAGCTGGAAGCTGTCACAACGTTGCTCGAAACCGTGTCGGAGCTCCTTGAAATGCTACGTCCTGTTGACTTGAACAAGCTATACAAGCTTCTTAGCCTGAATCAAAGAGCTGGCGACTGCATGGAAGATAAAGACGTCCTTCTTTTCCTTGGAGACTCGGGGGCTGGCAAGACCACGACTATTCAGTTCTTGGCAGGAGCAAGCTTTGACAGGGTTGAAGTTGATGGGCGCTTCCATCTTCGGGCGGTAACGTTTCCAAATTCCAAGCTGAGAGAATTCAAGACGTCATCTGGCACTGAGTCTGTGACCAAGTCTGTCCAGTGTTGTGAGGTTAAGGTGGATGGCGAATCTACACTACTCTGCGACGTTCCTGGATTTAACGATACGGAGGGTGCGGAGGTTGACATGGCGAATGGCTTAGGTATCATTCGGGCAATCCAACGCGCAAAATCCGTAAAACTAGTCCTTGTTGTCAGCAAGACCGGGATGGGCGATCGCTTCTCTACGTTCTTGCAAACGCTAGATACGATCACTCGCCTTATGGGTGAAAACGCAGATGCAGAGACGTTGAAGGCGTTTTCGTACGTATTTACCAAGTTCAAAGACGACTACAAGAGTCTCCTGCACAAACAGTTTTCATCTTACAAAAAGCATCAGAAAGGCCTGGGCAACGGAAAGCTTTTTCTTGCCTTGCTCGATGATATTATTTCCAAGACGAACCCCGAGGCAAACATTGTCTCCCCTCTGGATGGTGATGCGGCGAAGCTTTTGAAACACTTGTGGTCGGAGAATGACGCAGTCGGCTTAGACCCTAAAGATGCATTTTCTGCTTTTATTTCGGAATCAGCGAACAACAAGCTGCGATTACAGCTCACACACACGAGGACGAATCTACAAAAGGCAATCTCCTGCAAGCGCTACGACATAGTTGAACACTACCTGGATGAGTTGAATAACCTCGCTGAGGTTCTTCGGGAAGCGAAAGAAACTCAAGCGGCCAGCCTGAAATCTGTAAACCAATGCCTCCAGGATAGCCAGACAAAACTTTCAAACGGTGTACGACGCTTTCAGAACATTGTCTGTCACAACACCTTTTCAGCCGACCTTCAAGAGCTAAAGCGAGATTTCAGTGAACTCGCTTTAATCGAGCCTCTCCGTATTTCGTGTGCCCCCGACGAGCAAAGTATCGAGCAAGTCGGCTGCGACATTGTCAAGAAGGTAACAGACGCGGTTGGGAATGCTCTTTTCCAGTTTGAAGAGAGGCTTGGAGCCATCGAGGAGATCTTGGGGCAGATTGATCCTATGACTGAGGCGCTGTCCCGGCTAAAGGAGATACATGAAGTCTTTGATGACATAGCTGAAGCCAGGCATGGGTACCTTAATGCGATCGATCTATTCACTACGCTCATCGAGGTCATTTTGTCAGCCGAGGAAGATTCCTTGTCAAGCATGCCCTGCGATGGTGAGCATTTTTCCCGCCTCAATTCCGCATTTGTCTACATGCACTCCCAACTCGTTTTCCACGCTGTAAACGAGCAACTTGGAACTGCCGACTCCTTGCTAGGCCGACAACAAGAAGCAATCAAAAAGTTTGAGCAAACTCTAAGCTCGGTTATTGATTGGGCAAAGGTGCAAACAAGCTTGATGCACAAGGAAGTAGACGAAGGCACGGACAAAGACTTCTCGCCTCCGCTGGAGCTACTAGGCACAGTGTCAGAGGGATCCCGGGATCTTTTGCTTGCCGTGTGTAGCCTATCTCGCGAATCTGGCCTGCTTTCTCGTATCAGCGTCGAAGAGATTCAAAGTACCGTTCGCTCCCTAGATGAAGCACTGGTTCGATATCTCCGGCACCTAGTGGAGTATTGTGAGATAAGCCTGAAAAGGATGAAAGATGGAGGATGCGATGGCGTTCTTGTGCAGGAACAGAGAACCGAGATCTTGCAGAAAATACTTTCTTTTGTGCACTGCCAGGCCAGCGAACGGAAAGAAGCGAGGCAGATATCACCGGAAGAGTATGCTCAGTTGTCAAATGTAGTTGGTAAAGCACAGCAAGCTATCCATTTTCACAGCGCCAAGATAGTTGATGAAGCTGATACGCTCAAAAAAGAGATGGCTGCCATTTCAAACAGTGCAGGAACCTTTTTGCGCCAGCTAAAGTCGGCCGAACTACAAGACACGGTAGCTTTCTTAGATAAACTTTGTCTGGACGGACGGTGGACTTCGTGGGAGGATGCTTGGAAGCGCCGAAGAACTGTTTTTGAAACGCAAGAAGAAGAAAAGAAACAGAAGAAGTGGACGTTTTTTGGTTGGCTAGGCTTTGGAAACAAGGAGAAATCCGAGTCCAACCATGATGAACAGGATGCCGTTGATGCTCTTGATAGGATCCTAGTTTCTATCATTATGGAACTGCAGGATCGAATCCATTGGGCATTACAAAACATCGAAGGATTAAACGAAATGGAAAGCCACCAGCTCATTAAGGCATTTTTTGAACAGCGGTCTGGCGGAATTGTACTGTTCGTTGAGCTATTGAAGTTGCAAAAACGCAGCAGTTCTCTTTTCGAAACGATTATCAAGCAGAGAGGTGGCTGGAACTTGGAACAACGTTTATCTTTCGGAGAAGCAACAATGACTAAAGCACTCCAGAAGATTCGTGATATTTGCTCCGTCTCGTTACGGGAGAAAAAGTTTCTCTACCTAGCGGAAATCCTTGCGCTCTTCAAGGACAGCCCGCATGTCATTGACTCAATGCGGTCATTTGTGAGTACGATGCAAGTAACATCGACAAATGAAACTAGGAAGAACTTCATCGAATGCGTGCGTTCGTGCTATGACTTTGATGGCCTTAAAAGCGAAGCTTTTGGTGCAGCGACACAGTTAGGAGACCAGCTCAACGCCATCTCCTTCCTTGACGAAGAGAGTCTCAAGACAGCAAATGAACACGATCGGTACAGGTTCTATTGGAAATCGCGCGGCGACCTCAAGAAGGCGTGCCATGCAGCTCGCCTGGTCAAGTATACAAGTCACGAGGAAACGATTCTTGATCTGCAACGTATTCACTCCAGCGCCCTTGCATCATTAATTCGCGAAACTCAAAAGATTGGCGATCACTTGCTTTCACTCCTGTTGCACTTTCCCCACGCCCCAGCGGATTTTTATTCGATTTATGTGTGGGCGACCAACCTGTCCCAAATTGTGAAGACTTTTGCAACTGGAGAAGCACATACCGTAGCGGCACGGGCGAAGACTCTCAGTGAGCAGGCAGAACGTACTTTTCTTGAATGCCTTACTGCGACTACTACTACTGTGGTCCAGGTAGACGAGCAAAAGTTCTTGGATCAACTAATCAACCTCAAGAAGGCTGCAATCGAAATTTGCTGTTGGCGAAAAGCAGTAAACGAAGGTATTGACAAAGTTCTCTTCAAGAGATCAAAACAAAGCCCTAATTCTGGTAGATTCATTCTCGATTTATCTGCAAAGCTGAATGCATTGGAAGGAGAAGATGCCACTATAGCCAACCAGATTCTATCTGAACACCAGTGCTTCGAAGGAGCAATGAATGCTGTTTTCAACTCGGCCACGGCACGGCAAGACATTGATTATGTCATTGGTGGCCTAGATATCCCCGCAGCACAGGCAGCTCAACTCAAAAAGATGTACGAGCAGTTTGTCCGTGAATATATAGAGCTGGTTCACTCTGGACTTTTGGCATTCCTCAATGACGATATCCAAGAAAGGGAAGATTTCTTGAAAAACATGGCGGTTGAAGCCAATATCCTCGCATCCGACTTCGGAATGACATATGAATCGCAGATCACTTCTCTTTCGGCTCAATTGTTTGCTTTCTGGTCCCTGCGAAGCACAAACAGTTTCGTTCGCGGGCACCAAGCGAAAAGAGGATCGGACGAGATCGATGATGAATCTACAACTTTCTTGAAGAAGCCACACGCCGCTCAACTAGTCGCGGTGTGGACAATGTTGAATTTCAAGGAGCCGGCGTTCCATAAGATAGAAAACCAAATGTGCGAATTGAAGACTGGCGAAGGAAAATCAGTCGTTTTGGGCGTGACAGCAACCATCCTCGCGTTGATGGGCAGTGAAGTAAGCTGCGTTTGTTACAGTTCATACCTCAGCGGGCGTGATTACAGCGACTTCAAACACATGTTCCACTATTTCGGCGCCACTCAGCGAATCAGGTACTCTACCATTGAGGATGTTGCCCGCGGGGTGGTTTTTGACGAGCATACGGTCGATAAGCACGCACAAAGCATTTTGCTGGGGCGGAGGACTGCATCAACGCAGTCTGGAGCTAATGGCCGCCCTGTCCCGTTACAATTTCTTCTTGTTGACGAGGTGGACATTCTTTTCAAAAAAGACTTTTACGGGGCCAGCTTACGGCCGTGTGCAAGCTATGAAGACGAAACGGTGTCAGAATTGATCCATTACATATGGACGAACAAGGAGCGCCTTGATACGTGTAGTATACTGGGCACGAGTCCCGCGAACAAGCTTGTTAGCAGATTTCCTGTTGATGCAAGGCCTTTGGTTGAGAGGGAGATCAAGAAGATGGTGGACGGAGCCAAAACGGTCGCGTCGGATTGGCATAAGGAGTACCACATTTTTGAGGGTAAAATTGGGTACAAAAAGCTTGACGGCATCTGCACCAACAAAAGCTATGGTTACCAGACCACATTTGCCTACGTCAAAGAGTGCGAGGCCGGCAATATCAGCCATTCTGAAAAGAAGAATCGATTGGGCATGAAGGTTTCTTGTGGCGAATTTTCTTACGCGGAGCTTCCGGTTGGGTATGACGCTATCCTGGGAGTGACCGGGACACTGAAGGGCCTTTGTGGTGCCGAGCGGGCAATTCTTGAAGAAAATTACAACATCAAGAACTACAGCTACATCCCCTCCGTATATGGGGTAAACAAACTGCAGTTTGCAGGCGACTGCTCGAGAGGTACGTTGCATAACATGTATGTTTCTTCATTGCTATAGATCTTGTCATCATGACTCATTACACGGCGTTTAATATCTCCCGCAGATGTCATCCTTTGCGACTCCACAGAAGACAATTTTTTGGAACTCAAGGCTGAGATTGTTCGGCGACGAAGTTCGGCGAACGCACTATCAGCTGTGAAAAGGCCAGTAATGGTTTTCTTTCCTTCCACCAAAGATATGCTGGCATTCGCCGACTCAGGCCACATGGCCGAATTCAAGGCAGAGAACTGCGTGCGAGTAATTACAGAGGCAATTGATCCATGCGAAAAAGAGGGAAGTTTTCTGAAAGCGACAGAAGCTGGCGCTGTTACACTGATGATTCGAGAATTTGGACGCGGTACCGATTTTAAATGTTTTGACAACAAAGTTCTTTCAGCAGGGGGTGTGCACGTGTTGCAGGCGTTTTACTCCAACGATATCTCCGAAGAAATACAATTAAAAGGACGCGCAGCTCGTCAAGGTGCCGACGGTTCTTTCAGGTACGTTGAAATGACTTGCTACGTATCAGAATCCCGTTTCGAAGAACTGCAATGCTCAATTCCTGCTTCATTTGTACAGCATGGTGCTGAATACCGAACAGCTGAAGGTTGATCTGGGTGTGTCGGCGGATGACATTGCCCAGATGCGAAATCAATCGAGGTTCTGCTCATTTCTGGAAAGCCACCGGAAAACGCAATATGAGGCAAAGCTTGGTGAGCTTGGCAACGCCGTCAAGGACGCGGAAGAGATGCACTATCGTACAGTATGCTTTGTTAAGGCGGCGGAGAGCAATCGTCGCGAAGAGGCACTCAAGTTTCTCTTTGAAGTCAATCACGTCCCTACTTCCGGAGCGAGGCCGTTTCTTGGAAATGATGTGAAAAAGAGATTCATTGAAGCTCACGAGAAGAGACTCAGGGCCCATGGAAAGCGCGCGAAGGAGAACCGAACGAGAGAACAGGACGCTGCGCCACAGCCACCTCTTTTATTGGAGGCTGGCGACACCAGCCACTACGGTATTTTGGGTGTGCCAAGAGACGCATCAAAGAAAGAAATTGTGAGAGCCTATCGTCAACTAGCACTTATGTATCACCCCGACAAGAACAACGTAAGTTCCTCCTCGTCATTGACATCTGACACTGCAATATGTTCTTACAGGATATATCTCTTGACCAACTCTCTCGCTTTGAGAAATAGGACGAAAACGCTCACAGTATCTTTTTGAAGATCAAAGAGGCTAAAGATGTACTCCTGTGTGACAGGAAGCGCGCAGTTTATCACTCTGAAGGAGTGTTGAAAGGGAGCAATGTGGATTTAGATACATGAACCAGATAACAAGTCGAAGGTGATGAATTCAAGCTGGCTCTTAGGAAATGAGTGTTGCCTGCACGACCCATTGGTTTCTGTGCTCGCAAGCAAAGTGTTGTGAAAAGTAATGGACCTAATACAAACAGTTATTTCTGTCACAAAGCCATTGTAATTGCTTCCTTTCTTCCCTCCATTGTTTGTGTATCCGCGTCGATCATTCGTGCCGTCATGCTCGTTGTTTCCATCGATATGTCCTCCGCATCCATGCGGCATGGCTCCTCGTGTCCAAGATAGGGTTCCCCACACGGCTCTTGATCGCGATTCGTCCATCCATCGCGATTCGTATCCTGCATGATACAGTGATGTGAAAAGCAAAATACCTGTAATGCAAACAGTTATTCGCTAGGAGAAGTTGAGTGTTGATGGATCTTTTGTTGTGGAGTTTCTTAACAGAGAGGATTGTTTGGCTCCATGATAGGGAATCACTTTCCAAAGAAGCATGGAACTACTCGAGTAATCACTTTTATGCAACTCTACTACTAGCACGAATAGTAGGTCAGGAGGATGCATTTTGTATCTCACGGACATGACGATCATGATCACTCAGTTTCCAAGGGGTGTTAAGAGTTCGAACACGCTTCGTCATATGTGTTTCGAATTCCATCGCCCGTGGGTGGATACGCTCTTACACAATAACCGTGTAGCTCCACATAATTATTAGGACGTGCGTTACCTCGTTCTTTTCTGCTTGTATGAAAAGAAAAGTGCTCTTCAACCTTTGAAGCGTGCGATCCATTCATAGCATGGTGAAGTAGCCGACTGCAAAGGTCACCATTCAGTTGCCATAAGTGGGCATGAGCAAATCAAACACAGTTGTCACTGACGCACCAAGATGAGAATTCTCATTGAGTGCATGCTTGGTCTCGACAGGATAGGCTCCCCTTGCATGCGCCGGAAGGGAACACAAAACTTCACTTGCATTCGCATTTGCACGGTGGCGACAACAAGGACATGTCATGGACATTGCCATGGCCCACATTGGAGGTCCATCAATGACGAACACAGGGAAGAGGTGCTTGCTTTTGGAGAAGTTGGTTCTGTCATTCTGAAGTGTTCCTTGATTGCAGTGGGGTCACACAATCTCCAAGTCGTGCATCTTCCAATCCACGTGCAGCAATTTTTGGCCAACTGTCGAATGACATTCCGGGCTCACATGTGATTGTTGAAGTGCTGGGACAGTCATGACAAGCCCATTGAAACAATCTTTCACGTTCACCCCTTTTGGTCTCAATGTCTTGTCCACAACAATTTTGGCAAATGCCAACATGGGAAGCAGCGCCCTGCTAGACTTTGTTGCCTCTGCAAAATTCAAATTTTGTACCATTTCGGTGACTCCACAGTGAAAATTATGGGCAGTCAATGTCACATCATCATTGTTACACATTGTTGTCATGGGCTCTAGTGTTGTTTTTGTTGTTGTGGTGGTGGTTGTCATTGTCACTGCTGCCGCGGATGCCGCCGCAGATCCTCCTCTTGCTGCCAGCTCTCGTGGCGCAAAGAATGATGCTGCCGCTTCTTTGGTCAAACATTTCCCACTGCACTTCTCACTTTCATTCAATGGAGCATTGAAATGAGCTTTCAGCCTTTGTTCTTCAATGGCTTGTGGAGACTTCGATTTTCTTTTGTCATTCCAGCAACGTGGATCGTGCCCTTTGTGACTGCTGGGTCCATCCTTGCACTTTGCACAGTTCTTTGCCTGATCGAAGGCTTTGTCACCACAGAGTTTCTGCTGTCCAGATTGCTTCTTTCTGCTCTGTGATTGGAGTTGATGGGTCCTCTCATTGAGAGTGAGATGTCTCTGTGACTGTGGACCCATGTTGTTGTTGTTGTCAACTTGTGGTCCTCCATTTTCTTTCTCTCTTGTTGCAGCGGCTGCAGCCGAGCGTTCAGCGTGTGGACCAGCTGGTTGTGGTATGTTGTTGATTCCACTGATCTGTCTGTGGTGACTGCCGCTGCCATTGTCATTGTCGCATGGAATTCAAGTGTTTGATCTCCGGAGTTTGTAACAGACGCAATAGATCTTGAGGATAAGGCTAATGTGACGTCACCACATAGATTTACGCTTATGTCCAATGTGTGTCACATGAGCACCGGATACGCTCTCCACCAATCTGATAAACGATATGTCTTCACCATCAAATTGCCAAACAACAAGGGGCGAAATGCAGTAAACAACACCTTAAAAGAAACTTTCCGACTCTAATGTTTCACCAAAAGAATAGATGCTAACACATGCAAATTCGAAAGTTATAAGCATTAAGCTCCCATAGGAACAGCTCCATGTTTGATCGAATACTTCCAACAAGATCGACATCTTCATTGGCAAGATTGCTAACACGGTGCGCATGTTTCG
>ENA-ORBV01006193-ORBV01006193.1-microbial-mat-metagenome-genome-assembly--contig:-NODE-6193-length-21290-cov-8.399048_pt1 | contig 21290 bp, 20 predicted proteins | sample MGYA00237777_ERZ505514 | MGnify/ENA primary metagenome ERZ505514 (study PRJEB26160, sample SAMN06269048) | microbial mat metagenome | isolation source: Oligotrophic lake microbial mat | place... | reverse complement strand
TGGGTCGGCGATGCCGAGCACGCCCAGGGCCTTGCCATCGGCGGCGACCACCACCGCAGTCTTTGCCTCACCCTGCAGCCGCTCAATCGCCGCCTCCAGCGTGCCAAGCACAACGCCCTGCTCGCGCATCAGCCGCGGCGAGCCGATCAGGATGTTTTGACCATCCACCGTCGCCTGCACACCGTGGCCGGCGATGGCCTCAAAGCCTTCAGGCTGGGTCAGGCTCAGCCCGCGAGCCTGGGCCGCGCGCACCACCGCCTCGCCCAGCGGGTGCTCCGAGACCCGCTCCACGCTCGCCGCCAGCCGGAGCAGATCGCCCTCGTCGCCCTCCGTCATCACGTCGGTGACGGCGGGCTGGCCCTGGGTGATGGTGCCGGTCTTGTCGAAGACCACCGTGGTGAGCTTGCCGGCCCGCTCCAACGCCTCGGCGTTCTTGATCAGGATGCCGTGCTGCGCGCCCGTGCCGGTGCCAACCATGATCGCTGTCGGCGTGGCGAGGCCCAGGGCGCAGGGGCAGGCGATTACCAGCACCGCCACGGCGAAGATCAGGGCTTGGGTTACGTCGCCGGTGGCAAACCACCAGACCAAGAAGGTGACGAGGGCGATGCCGAGCACCACGGGCACGAATACCGCTGAGATCTGATCGACCAGGCGCTGCACCGGGGCCTTCGAGCCCTGGGCCTCCTGCACCATGCGGACAATCTGGGCCAGGGCGGTGTCCTTGCCGACGCGGGTGGCGCGGAACTGGAAGCTACCGGTGCGGTTCAATGTGGCACCGATCACGCTATCGCCCACCTGTTTCTGCACCGGCATACTCTCGCCGGTGAGCATGCTCTCGTCGAGCGCCGAGCCGCCCTGAGTGATCACCCCGTCAACTGGCACCTTCTCGCCGGGGCGAACAAGGACGATATCGCCCACGCGCACCTGGGCCAGGGGAATATCGGTCTCCACGCCGCCCCGAATCACGCGGGCCGTCTTGGCCTGGAGGCCCATCAGGGCCTTGATCGCGGCGCCGGTTTGGCTCTTGGCGCGGGCCTCCAGGAACTTGCCCACGAGGATGAGCGCGATGATCACCGCTGCGGTCTCGAAGTAGACGTGGCCACTGAGGCCGGCGAGCAGCACCCAGAGGCTAAAGAAGTACGCCGCCGACGAGCCCAGGGCGATCAGGGTGTCCATGTTGGCCGTGCGCGCCTTGAGCGCCTTCCAGGCGTGGATGTAGAAGTCGCGCCCGCTGTAGAACTGCACCGGCGTAGCCAGGGCCAGAAAGAGCCAGTTGAGCTGGTCGTCGCGGGCGGCGACCATCCCCATCAGTTCGCCCATGCTCGCGCCGGGCATCTGCGCCATCATCGCGGCCCCGGCGCCGATCAGCCAGGGCTGGATCAGCCCGAGGTCGCGGGCCATCGAGATCAGGAAGAGCGGAAGACCGAAGGCCACGGCGACGATCAGCTTACGCCGCTTGTCGGCGAGCTCGGCGCGGCGCGCCAGGGTCTCGGCATCCTCGCCCTCCGCAGTGTTCGCGTCCCCGGCAGCGGGGGCGATCACGCCGTAGCCAGCCGCCTCGACGGCGGCCGTGAGCGACGCGAGATCGGCGACGCCAGGGGCAACGGTGACGCTGGCCCGCTCGGTGGCGAGGTTGACCGTGGCGTCGAGCACGCCTGCGCTCTTCTTGAGCGCCTTCTCGACGCGCATCACGCAGCTCGCACAGGTCATGCCGGTGATCGGCAGCTCCAGCTGCTCGGAGATCACACCGTAGCCGGCGGCCTCGACGGCGGCGACGAGCTGCTGGGGCTGGACCTGCTGGGGATCGTAGGTGACGGTGGCCTGCTCGGTGGCCAGGTTGACCAGGGCGCTCTCCACGCCACCGACCTTCTTCAGCCCCTTCTCGACCCGGATGGAGCAGGAGGCGCAGGTCATCCCGGTGACGGGTAATGTAAGCTGCTGCTGTGCCATAATCTCGCTCTCACTAACGCTATCAGATAGTATAGATAGATCATACCGCGATGAGGCCGCCAGCGCTACCCGCCAGATCGCCTACTTGCGGGATCGCGAGTGCCCCGCCAAGGTTCATCAATCACGAGGATGCACGTCACATGGGCCTCCTTGAGCAGCGCGCCATGGCCGGAATGGCGTTGGCTCGCCGGTCTCAGTACAGCAAGCTTGTGACGCCGCGCACGAGAACTGTTTCACACTGCGCGTTACTGGACACCATGCCGCCCCAACGCTGCACCAGATAGCCTACGAGCGTATAAGCTATCTGGCAGGTGGCCGCCTGATCGTCCGACGTTATACTGGAGCCATCACACGATGGCAACTGGATGCTCTGCTGATCACCGCTACAGATGAAAGGATCGCAAACGATGGACACCCAAACCGACTTTGTGGAGCGCGTCTATCTGATGCAGGTAGCCGCCGGGCCGCCTCCCGCCAACACGCCTGTGGTCTGCTACCTGGTGCAGACCAAGCTTGGCCGCAACATCTTGATCGATAGCGGCCTGCCTGATCCGGCCCACCTACCGGCAGGCATGCCTGAGCTGATCATGGGGCCGAATGTGATCGAGCAGCTTACGCAGATCGGGCTACAGTCCGACGACATCGACACCCTGGTCTGCACGCATTTTGACATGGATCACAGCGGCCAGCACGCAGCTTTCCCGCAGGCAGAGTTCGTTGTACAGCGCGCCCACTACGAGCACGCGCGCACCCACCCGCGCTACACCAACGCGCGACCGCACTGGGATCGAGCGGAGCTGCGCTATCGCCTCATCGACGGCGACACCGAGCTGTTGCCAGGCATGGAGCTGATCGAGAGCAGCGGCCACGTGCCCGGCCACCAAGCGGTGCTGCTGCGCCTGCCCAAGACGGGGCCGCTGCTCCTGACTATTGATGCCGTCCCCGACCAGGGTAGCTTCACGCCGGATCGCCAAGGAGGCCAGCGCGATCTAGACGCTGTCGGCGTAATCGCTGCCACGCACAAGCTGCTTGACCTCGCCGCTCGTGCGCAGGTGGCCTTCGTGATCTTCGGCCACGATGGTGCGCAGTGGGCCAAGCTGCGCAAAGCGCCCGCTTACTATAGCTGAGGGCACGCCGGTGCGCGTGAGGCTGGCCACAGCTGCGGCAGCCGAAGGCGGCCAGCGACAGGCCTACCAAGCTCATGGCGAGTTACAGGAGGCTGGCTGTGCTCAGCACATACGCGCTGACGCGCACGGCATCGGCGGCGTAGGCATCCTTCTGGGTACCAGCAGGCCATCGTGATGGCCGAAGAAGCTCACGTCCGGGTTGAGCGGGCTGAACATGAGCGCATGTACGTCATCCGTCTCGAGTTGCGCGATGGGGCGTACCCCGGCGCCACCACTACGCTGGTTGACAAAAAACAGCACGGTCACGCCGATGAGCAGTGCCGGTATCGCGGGGTGGACGCGGCCCAGCTCCGCGAGCAGGTTGCGGCGCTGCTGCGAGGGGAAACCCCATAGCGCGGGCGGGCACCACCTGTCCCGCTTCGTAGTCTTTCCAGCTACAGCGCGCTAGACGTGCGTATGCGCCAGGCGGCGACCGGCGCGGTGCTGCAGGCTGCTGAACGCCAGGGCGACGCAGAAAAGCGCCGCCTGGAGCAGCACAATTGTCGCGCCCGAGGCGACATCAGCGTAGAAGCTGATACACATACCGAAGAAGCCCGTCGCCGCGCCGAGCGCAGTCGAGAGCAGGATCAGCCGGTTGAAGCTGTCGGTGAGCAGGCGTGCGGTGATCGCAGGGATGACGATCGCCGCAGCGATCAGGGTGACGCCCAGGATCTGCATCGAGACGATCAGGGCCGCCGCCAGAATCAGCGCAAACAGCGTCTCGACCCACGCGGTCGGCACGCCGTACACCTCGGCGACGGTGCTATCGAAGGCGGTGAAGAGCAGCTGCTTGTAGCAGAAGAAGATTATCAGACTAACCAGCAGCGTCACCCCGGCGATCACCAGCACATCCTGCACGGTTACGCCAAGAATATTGCCGAAGAGCGCCGCGTCGAACGAGCGTGTGAAGCTCCGGTAGCGGCTGATCAGCGCAATGCCGATCGCGAAGCTGGCCGTGGTGATCACGCCGATGGCCGCGTCGGCGTTGATCTTGGTGCGCCGCACCGTCTGGTTGATCAGCACCGCAGCGATGAAGCCCCAGATGCCTGCGCCGAGGTAGAAGTTCCAGGCCATCACGTAGGACACGACGGCGCCGCCAAAGATCGCGTGCGAGAGGCCGTGGCCAATGTAGCTCATCCCGCGCAGCACGATGTAGACGCCGATCAGCCCGCACAGCCCCCCGACCATAATGGCGGCAAGGGTGCCGTTGCGGAAGAACTCGAACTGAAATGGTTGCAGCAGTACATCTATCACTTCGACCTCGAGATCTCGTCGTGACGGGGTATTCCGCCAAGCACCGGCTCTGGCAGCAGATCGCGGTAGCCGTGGCCGTGGGGCCGCTGCTGCACAAAGATCATGCCATCTTGGTGAATCACGAGCATATCGCCCTCGTAGGTCGCGTTCAAAATAGGCTCGGTAAAGATCTCTTCTGGCGGCCCCTGGGCGATCACGTGGCGGTTAAGGCAGACCACCCAGGGCACGTGGGCGGCGGCGGCATTCAGGTCGTGGGTGGTCATCAGAATGGTCATGCCCTGACGATTGAGCTCGCCCAGCAGGTGCAGCACGTTCTCGGCGGTGCGCATATCTACCCCGGTCGTCGGCTCGTCGAGCACAAGCAGATCGGGCTCGGCGATCAGGGCGCGCGCCAGGAAGACGCGTTGCTGCTGCCCGCCGGAGAGGTTGCGAATATGCTGGCGCGCTAGGTCAGCGATCTCCAGCTGCTCCAGCACCGTGGCGATCCGTCTGCGATCGTCGGCGCTTGGCCAAGGCCACGGCCCTGCACGTTTGACCCGGCCCATCCACACGACCTGCTCGACGGTGACGGGGAAGTTCCAGTCTACCGTCTCCAGCTGCGGCACATAGCCGATGCGAGGCGCCTTTGTGCCATTCTGCGCACGGCTAGTGATCTGCACCTGGCCCTGAATAGGCGTGAGCGTGCCGAGGATCAGTTTGAGCAGCGTGGTCTTCCCGGCGCCGCTTGGCCCCACCAGGGCCGCGAACTGGCCTGGGTGGAAGTGCAGTGACACATCCTCCAGCACCGGTGCGCCGTTGTAGCTGAAGCTTACCTGGTGGAGCTCGACGATAGATTGCACCGTTGACGTCGCCTCTCTACTGCGCTTGCTCGACGGAGTTGTCGATGCCGGGGACGTTGCTTGGATCGACCGAGTCCATCAGGCTGGGGTCGCCACCAAGCGCACGGGCCATCACCTTCAGATTATTGGTCATCAGGCCGATGTAAGAGTGGGTAGCCTCGCCGGGCGCGCCGGGAAGATCATCGTCGCGCAGCTCGTCAACAAACTGGACACCGGCCTCCTTCGCGATCTGCTCGAGCACGGGCGAGGGGAAGACCTCGGAGCCGAAAACCGCCGGCACCTGCTCCTGGCGCAGCTGTGTGATCAGGGTCGCAACCTCCTGGGCGGAGGGCTCGGAGAAGTCGGCGGGCTGGATGGCGCCAAGTACCGTCATGCCGTACACCGGCGCGAAGTAGGCCCAAGAGTCGTGGTAGGTGAGCAGCTTACGATTCTGCTCGGGGATGCTCGCGACCGTCGCTTTGATCGCGGCGTCGAGCACGTCGATCCGCGCCTTGAACGCATCGTAGTTCTGGGCGTAGTAACTGGCGCCCGCCGGATCGCGCTTGCTCAACGCATCTCGGGCGAGCTCGGCATAGCGCAGCGCGTAACGTGGATTGGGCCAGAGATGCGGGTTGGGGCTGCCCGCCGCTTTGGGAAACGAGAAGTCGAACATGTACTGCTCGGGTGTGATCGTCTGATCGCCGAGCAGAATGATCTCGGTGTCGGCCTTTTTGTTGGCCTCGGCCAGCTTCAGGGTAGGCTCCTCCAGGCCCAGGCCATTGACGAGGATCAGGTCGGCCTGGGCAAGCTTCTGGGCATCGGAGGGCGCCGGCTCGAAGGTGTGCGAGTTCACGCCCTCGGGCACAATCCCGGTAAGGCTGATGCGCTCGCCCCCGATGTTGTAGACGATGTTCGTGATCGGCGACACCGTGGTGACAACCGCGAGCTTACGAGCGCCAGTATCCGCAGGCTGGCCTGCTGGTGTGGTGGCGGGCTGGGCGCCGCAGGCGGCGAGCAGCAGTATGGCCCCCAGGCAGAACACATGGCATCTTCGCTTCATCGGACTGCTCCTAACGGATGGGCGCTATGGCCCAGGCTTCGTTTCTGCAACTACTTGTATCTGCGGATTATAGCGCACAATGGAGATTCCTACACGGGCTCTTTCTGCTCCCAGCACGCTCACGGCTCGCCACAGAGCTACGCGTGTACAACTGTGTCACATGCCACATAAAGATGAATCATGGAACACACGAGATGAACGCCGAGATGGAGCGCTGTATTCAGGAATGCCTGAGCTGCCACAGCATCTGCACGACGACGGTGAACCACTGCCTGGGCATGGGCCGGGTGGCGATGCGCACATGCTGGTCTGCGCCGAAGCCTGCCGCCGCTGTGCCGAGAGCTGCCGCCAGATGGCCGCGATGGCGTAGGGGGAGCTATAGAACGTAGAACGGGGAGCCAGACCGCATGACTGCCTGCTCCCCGTCATTATCCTGTGTAGCCGACCGGCTAACCGGCTACGTTGCCGGAGCTGGCCGCGCGGTCGCCGCGGGCTGCGGCTGCGCCGGCTCGTCCAGCTCGCGCTCGGCGGCGCGCTGGCTGTCGCCGGTGATCATCACGGGCTCGATGTCGGCGGCCACCGTCAGATCGCGCAGCGTCTCAACTTGGGCGGCCAAGAGCGACTGGACGTTGACGCTCGTAGTAGCGATCTCCTGGCCCTTTTTCACCACATCCTCGCCCGCCTTCTTGATCTTCTCGAGCATGGCGCTCAGGCCAAGGATCTGCTCGAAGGCTCCGTCTACCAGCCGCTGCTGGGTCTTGACCATACGGTCGTCCTGCGGGCGAGGCAACATGCTGCTGCGGGCCAGCCAGTATGCTGCCTGGAGGTAGACGTCGGTGGCGGCATCCCGCTCGTCCCAGAGAACCACGATATCGTCGCCGTAGCGGGCCAGGCGTGGCTGGTGCTTCGCCTGCCCATAGGCGAGATCCCAGACAAAAATCGCCACACGGGCGTCACGATTCTCGCGGGCTTGCTTACACTCCGTCAGGGCCTTCTCGCGTCCGTAGGAGGCGTCGCGCTTGGCCTCGATGACGAAGCGCTCGCCGGCTGCGGCGCAGGAGGTGCCAAGCGTGATCACGAAGTCCCCCACCTTGCACTTGCTACTGGTGCCGTCACGGTCGCCCACGCCGTCGCAGAAGTCGCCAGCGCCGCCCGCGAGCTCGCCAAACACCGCGCCCACTGCTTCCTCGAAGGACTGACCGCCCTGAGTGGTCTGGCGCTGGTTCTGACGGCGCACCACCATCGCCTCTAGGCTGCTGGCAATCTTTGCGTAGTGATCGCCATTGCTCTGAACGAGCCGGCTGTAGAACTCTTCGTGGCGCTGCTCCAGGCGGCGCAGCGCCGAGTCGGGCTGGTCGAGTGAAAATTGCTGAAGCAGGGTCGCGGCGTGGCTGCTCAGATGACGCTCGACCCGGTCGTCCATCTGAGCAATCACGCGCTCGGCGGTCTGCTGGAGCGCCAGGGCGTCCACCTCGCCGCGGGCGTGGCGAAGGGCATGCAGTCCCAAGCTCAGCGCGACTAGCGCAATACGCTGCTGCTCGGCGGTGTCGCCGTAGCGCGCTAGCTCGGTGAGCGTGTCGGGGTCGGTGATGGCGATGTGCATAGCGATGGGCTCACAGTGTCCGTAATGAGGGCCGCCGCACAGTCGCGGCGCAGCGACCCCCATGCTCATTTAGCGCTCCGTCCAGAGGACTCGCGATGAGTATGTGACCTCGCGGCCAGAGGCGTACTTGGTCGAAACCATAAATGTTGCACTCTGCCCGGGATCAAGATTGCGCGTCTTGACGAACACACTCTGACGGTCGTTTACCGTCTCAGAGCCGGCAACAAAACCATTCAACTGAATTTCGACCTGTACGTCATAGGCCGTCTGCGAACCGATATTCATAACAGTGCCTGACCAATACCACCGTCCGTCGTTCCCTAGAGTTGAATTGACCTTAGATACAACTACGGGTAACGGGTCAGGGTTCGGCTCCAGGCGCGCCTCGTCCTCGGGCGCGATCTTGATCCAGTCTTTATAGACCCAACCGGTGAATGAGTCACCGCTGGTCGACTCGCCTTGCACCTGATACCACTGGCCCCCGCGGTAGAGCACGTCAATGGTGCTGCCAGGGTCGGCGCTTATGACTTCTTTTCCCTCAAACTCGTTGGGGATGTCAAAGATGCGGATGGTGCGCACGATCTGCCCCGGCACCGCCTCGCCCGGCTCAAGGGGTGGCGCGGCAGTTGGCGCAGGAACAGCCGTCGGTTCGGGGATAGCCGTTGGCTCTGGCGCCACCGTCGGCGCGCTGGTGGCCGTCGGCTCTAGCTTGGGTGCGACGGTCGGCGGGGCCGGCTCGGGTGTGGCCGTCACGACGACGACCTGTGTTTGGACCCGCACGACTTCGCGGGTGACCTCTTGCTGCACCACGCGGGTAACCTCCACAGGCATCTGGACGACGGGCTGGGCAGCACACCCGGACAGAACGAGCAGCAGCGCGAGGGCAAGGATCGGGCGGGACATGGCGACCTCCTGGAGCGTAATGGGGTGATGTGTGGGTCGCGGCGCGCGAACGGGGAGCGCGTCGTGCGTCACTATGCGTACACCATAGTGCATAGGAGGCACAGGAGTATATCCAAAAACGTCGCTTAAATCATCGTTGCCATTTTCCTCCTCTTCTACGTGAATTGTGTAGCGAACACTATGCCAGTGCTGGCGGCGTTCCCCATCACCCCTCACATTCGTCGCTGTCCACATCCTCTGTTGCGCCTGAGCGGTTGTTGCGCCTGAGCGTTAACGTGAACTCCCGCCCCTCCTCCTGCATCTGCGCCAAGTCGTAGTAGGTCAGGATCGTCGGATCCTTGCGCAGCACCGCCTCGGGCAGGCGAGGCTGGGCAGCTCCTGTCACAGCAGGGTGGCGGCGGCCAGATAGCGAGAGGAGACCGCTACGACGGCCGGTTCACGCGAATGAGCAGACGACTGCGTTGCGCGAGGTGGCGCTCTACATCCTGAATGGTCATCGCCGCGCTCCTTCGTCTGTCTGACCAGAAGCCGACTGTGGGGTGTCATTGTCCCATTGCAGGTCAGCGGCGGCGCTTGCTATACTGCACCTGCGTGCGCCGGGCCATAGTGGCCCGACGATGAAGCATCAAGGTGATGCACGTATGCCGGCCCGCCGCGCTCGGCGCGGGTACTCGCAGCGCCAGCGCTGCAACGAGATACGCATGGACATCGACACTGACATCGCGCGCATCGCCGCGCAGGAGCGCCGCCTGCGCTTCCCTCGCTTCGACTCCGGCACCGCCTGGGAGCTCGGCGCGCGCCTGAAGGCCGCCGCCGAGGCCCGCGGCGTGGCGGTGACGATCGAGATTCGCCTCGCCGGCACCACGCTGTTCTTCTACGCCATGGAGGGCACCGCCCCAGTGAATGCCGACTGGGCCCGCCGCAAGCGCAACGTCGCCGACCTCTACGGGCGCAGCTCCTATGCCGTCGGCCTCGCCCTCACGCGCGACGACAGTAGTTTGGAGCAGACCGTGGGCCTGCCGACGCGCGATTATGCCGCTCACGGCGGCAGCTTCCCGCTCGCCCTGGAGGGCGCCGGACCCGTCGGCACAATCACCGTCTCCGGCCTGCCGCAGCGCGCGGACCACGCGCTGATCGTCGAGGTACTGGCGAGCTTCCTGGGTCTGCCCGTCGGCGAGCTCGCCCTCGACGAGTGAGCGCTGAAGGCGCTCTGTGCTGCTCGCGGGCTTCACCGCAGACGTCAGCGCCGTGCTCGACGCCGCCTGAGCTCGCCAGGTGCCGTAATGACCCTGCTGCTCGCGTCAAGGTGATGGCGCTCGTAGGATTCAATCCGCAGTTCCATACCGGCGCAGCGACGCGCTCCCTCAAGCTGGAGCCGCGCCGCCCTCACGGCGAGCTCCACGCCGAGGCCGAGCGCCTGCGCTGGCTCCAGGGCCGCCTCCCGGTGCCCGCACTGTGCTTCGCGCATACCGACGAGCGGCAGAGCTACCTGCTCACCGCCGAGGTTCCAGGCGCCGACGCCAGCGACGAGCGCTGGCTTGCCGACCCCGCGCGCCTGGTCGCCCTCCTCGCCGAGGGCCTGCTGCTCATCCACCGCCAGCCCATCGTCGGCTGCCCCTTCGATCAGCGCCTCAACGCCGAGCTGGACGGCGCCGCTGCCAACGTGGCCGCCGGTGTGGTCGACGCCGACGACTTCGACGAGGAGCGCGTCGGGCGCAACCTGGGCGAGCGCTGGGTGGCGCCGTTCTTCGCCGCCTACGGCATCGGCGAGCCCGACGAGGCGAGGCTGCGCTACTACCAGCTGCTCGACGAGCTCTTTTAGGGGATCAGAGCGACGGCCGATTCAGCCTGATGAGCAAGCCGTCAAGGGTTTGCAGAGTGCTGATCACTTCGTGGATGCGCCGGGCCTGGCCCTCGATATCGACGTCCTCGGTGCAGACGATAATGCCGCGATGGTTCGGCTGCTGGCGGTTCAGGCGGATGAAGTCGCGCCGGTTGATGGTGATCACAGCCCTGCCAGAGTCGCTGGCAAACCCCAGCACGTCGTCGTCTGCGATCCGCTGGTTATCCTGGCTGGCCTCGCGCGTGGTCAGCACATCGTGCCCCAGCCGGCGCAGCGCCTCCACAACCCGCAGGGGGAAATTCTCGTTCGCGTAGAGGCTCGCCACGGCTCAGGCCGCCTCCTGCTCGCGGATGGCCGCCTCGATCTCGGCGCCGTTGGCCTCCACGTACAGCCAGGCGTAGGCCAGATCCGAGGGCCGCAGGGTCGGGAAGTTTGCCAGGGTGTGGTTGTCATCCCACCCGAGCCGCCGGTAGGACTCCAGAGTCCAGACCGGGATGCGCGTCCGCACAATACAGGCGTCGCCGCCCTGCACACCAGGGGTCTTCTCCACGCCGGGCCAGCTCTGCACGAGGTCGAGGGCAAGCCGCTGGAAGACAAGCGCTTTCTCGTCGCGGCTCAGCTGCTCGAGCTGGCGCTCAACATCGTGAATGGTCATCGCCGCGCTCCTTCGCCTGACCGCTCGGCCGGTGCCACCGACATTCATTGTACCATTGCCTGTCAGCAAGACGCTCGCTGGCTAGAACTGTCTGCACCTGTGCCGAATCGCCCAGCTGGCAGCCACGCCCGCGGCGCGCATCAGTGGTTGGCAAACCAGACGACGTAGGCCTGCACCAGGTCATAGTTCGGCGAGCGCTGATCGAGAACCTTGAGATCGCATAGCGGGAAGTGATAGCGGCGCCCTTTGTGGGTGACCGCGACCACGAGGCCGCGCAGATCATCAACGTCGGTGATCGACCGGACCGTCAGGCGCTCGCCCGTACGCATGGGGCCGCGACCCTGGGACTCGGCGATGACCGCCTCGAAGGGGAAGATCAGCGTCTGTCGGAGCCGTGCGGCCCAGGCCTCAAACATGGCCCACACATCCCCCGGGTCTACCGCCCCGAGCACCTCCTGGATCAGCGCGCCTTCGGGGTGGAGATGGCTCCACTGATGTTCGGCCTCAAGGCGAGCCAGCGTCTGCGCCCGTTGTGCGGGCGTATCGCGGCGCGGCGCCTGCTCAACCTCGTCGACAGCGAGATACATCTGGTTCCAGGCCAGCCCCTGCTGCTCGCAGTAGTCAATCACGGACGCAGGCATCGCGTCGAGGGTGGCGCTGTCCCAGTCCACGCAGACCGTGCTCTGCTCGTCGCTGATATCCGAGATCTTCCCCTGCCACCCACCGATGTCCGTGCCCAGATCCGGGTCACGCACGTGGGTGTTAACGACCACCGGGTCGCCAATCTGAAAGCGGCTGCTGGCCTTCATCTCTTGCTTCTACGCTTCTTTGGTTGAGCCGTGCGATCATGCTGCGCGATGCTCTCTGCACGAGCTTCGATTTCTCTTCGCAACTCCTCGGGCGGCTTCCCCGACAGCTTTGCAGCAGCTGCCAGTAGATCGTCTGACAGCTCAATATCAAACTCAATCTGTGTCGAACCACAGTGCTCGCAGCGCGCACTATCGACGTAAAACCGGTTTCGATGGGTCTTAAAAAAGACACTCGCTATGTTGTGTCGCTGCTTCAGGTGATACGCGATCAAGCCGTGCGTATCGTCGGAATCTTGCTCGGCTTTTGGCACGTCGCCGATCCAGAACACCTTTCTTGAGAAGGCCTGCGTGTTCCCGCAATGCGGACAGCGGGAGGGGTGCAAGGTGTTGAAGTTGGTGTTTTGCGTGAGCGCTACGGTCTCCGGTTCTGTAAGCACTCGTATCTGAATGGGTCTTGTCATACCATCCTCCGAACCCGAGGAGCGCGCTCTTTCAGCGTGAGATACAATCCTGGTGAGCTGTCGCCAGCATAGCACAAGGTGAGCGGCTCGCGGCGCTACAGCTTCTTGAAGTACCTCGCGACCCGAAAGAGCTGGAAGCCCTGCTGCTCGTAGGTGTGGCGGGCCGGGGCGTGGCCGGGGTCGCCGCCGGTCTCGCCCATCGCGACCGCCATGCCCGTCGCCTGCATCCGGTCGAGGGCGAAGGCCGTCAGCGCACTGCCGACTCCACGACCCTGAGCGTCCGGGTCTACGGCGAGCATGGAGATCTCGCCCATCCGATCTGCCTGGTACAGCCGCACGGCGACAAAGCCCACTCTCTTCGCTGTCTTGGGCCGGGCACTGGATACGGTACAGGTTGTAGATCGCGTAGAAGGCGAGCTCAATCTGGCCGGGGCGCTCCAGGTCGTCATCCTGGAGCGCCGCGATCGGCTCTAGGTAGCGCCGGGCAACGCCGGCCCGATCCACGCCTGCCTCGACGCTCACCAGCGCATCGCGCGGCAGCGCGCTGTCGACGCAGTGGTACAGGCCGACCACCGAGTCGACATACTCGACCGGCCCCTCGCCCTGGAGGTAGACCTCCCACACGGCGAGGGCGTGGCGGCAAAGGGCGAGCTGCACCGCGCGGCGGCGCGGCCCGTCCAGCGCCTCGAAGGCGGCCCTCAGGTCAGCCAGGGCGTATGGCTTCATGGCTCCCTCGCTCCTGGCGCCGCCAGATCTCCAGCAGCGGGTAGACCCTCGCCAGCTCGATGATCGCCCACGGTACGTAGCCCGCGAAGCTCTTCTGCTGCTTGTAGATGCCGAAGCGACAGGCACCGCCCTGCGGGCAGGCAGGGGGCGCGTCGCGCCGCCCGCTGAAGCAGGGGAGGCCGCAGCCACGCTCGTCGTAGATCGCCGCCAGGTCGCACTCGACCGAGCCCCGCCATGCCAGCAGGGTCGTCTCGATGACAGAGCGGAGGAGCTGCTCGCGGGCCGGCTCGTCGGCTGGGAGGGCGGCGCGGGCGACTACGAGACTGAGATCGACGTCCGAGTTGGGGCGCGGCGCCCCGCCGACGCCGCGCGAGCCCGTCAGCACCACGCGCTCCACCGCAGGGTGGGCGACCAGGCGCGCGGCCTGGAGCAGCGCGTGGCTCTCTGGCAGGAGCTGCGCCAGCTCCGGAACAAAGACGGTACGGGGCTCCATCACGCCTCGCTTCAGCTCAACAGCCTGTATTCTACGTATCGGTTGGCGGCTTGCGATTCTGCCGGCGCAGCTCGGCTTGAGGAACGGCACGGAGACGCGCGAGCTCGGGGTTGAGGCCCTCTGCCTCTGTGCTGCTGCTATGTGCAGCCAGCACAGCGACAACGCTACGGAGTCGTAGGCACCCGACGCCGGGCAGACCAGATGGCGATCGCGCCGCACAGCTCGGTGAGCGTTGGTAGCTGGGGGATGCCGTAGCGTGCGCAGACCACGTCGACGTTGCCCTTGCGCCAGTAGCCCGGTGGGCAGCAGACCAGCAGCTTGCCGCTGGCGGCGAACAGGCCGAGCTCGAGCAGCGTGATCGGCGCGTAGGTCTCTGGGGCGAAGTACATTGCGATCAGGTCCGCCCGCTCCTGGGCGTCGAGCTCCCACGTCACCTGGGCCACAAACTGCGGGTTTGCACTACTCTGCTCCCAGCTTGCATCCCAGTCGTCGCGGCGCGGGTTAAGGATGATGAGCAGCTCATCGCGCAGCGCGGCTGCGACCGCGTCCTGCCATAGCTCGGCTCGACCCATCTCGATCGAGCCGGCGAGAAAGACGCTGGGCTGCGATAGGGTGGGTGGGAGCGGCGTCGGTGGCTTCAACACGGTGGCCATTAATTTGCTCCTCCTCAGCCGCCCACTCCAGAAAGGCGGCCGCCAGACACTGCATATTCGGCTGCAAGTAGCACTCCGACGAGCCGGCCACCTCGCCCTGCGGTAGCGCATCGACCGGATGGAGTGCGGCGCTCAGCCCAGCACGGGTACCATCGGGCCTCCGAGCTGAAGCGTTGCGTGCGGCGGAGTATACAATGCTGTCGGACATCTCTCAAGGGAGACGCACGCAATGGTTACTCTGAGCGCCGCGCGCTCCACCGGCGGCCCGTGGCTCGCCGAGAGGTCCGCGAGCAGCAGGGCCGACTCGCCGCTGGCCGAGTCGGCGATCGCCAGGTGGCAGGCCGGAAGCATGGGCCGCGTGATGCGGCGCTCGGCCAGGTAGCGGTACCAGCCCACCTCGTGCTCCCCGTCGCCCCCAGAGAGCGTCTTGAGCAGCAGGGCGCGAGGGGCCGCTATCGGCGCGTCGGCGCTGTAGCCCAGGGCCAGGTGGCGCACCCGCGAGTTGAAGGCCGGGTTGTCGCGCACGGTCACCGACGTCACCTCGCCGCGCGGCAGCGCCCTATCGGCGCGCAGGGCCGCGGTCAGCCAGGCCGGGTGGGCGGAGGCGGGGAGGGGCACAGAAGGCATGAAGTCTCCACGGTCGCGGTAGATGAGCAGGCTCCAGGGCTCAGTGTAGCACCTCAGTCCACAGGACCTGGCCGTCCCCGGCGCAGAACAGCACGTCGTCCACCCAGCTGCTATAATGTGCCCCAGGAGGCCTGACGCCCGCTCGCGATATCTACCACCAGGCGGTCAAGGCCGCCCTCATCGCCGATGGGTGGACGATCACCCACGACCCATACCGGGTGGGCTTCGGCGGCAAGGATGTCTACATCGACCTGGGCGCCGAGCGCGACGCGCTCGACCCAATGCTCGCCGCCGAGCGCGGCACGATGCGGATCGCCGTCGAGATCAAGACCTTCACTGGGCCGTCGGTGATCGGCGACCTGGAGCAGGCTATCGGCCAGTATCTGCTCTACCGCAGCTGGCTGCGCCGGACCGAGCCGGAGCGGCTGCTGTACCTGGCGGTCGATACCGAGGCGGCGCTGGGCGTGTTCGAGCAGGAGTTCGGCCGTATCGTGGCCGATGACCTGCAGATCCGCCTGATAGTCGTCGATACCACAGCCGAAAGGGACATGGACGCACTTTCCCGCTACCGACAGATCATAACTGGCCTGCTCTCGGACCTCGCCGAGGCCGGCGCCCAGGCTGAGGTGGATATTCTGCCGGTGTTCGACAGCGTGCACGACAACTACCTGCTGGTCGACGCGGGCTGGGACGGCGTGCAGCGCATCCATCACATCATCGTCCACCTGCGCCTGCACAACGGCAAGGTCTGGGTTGAGGCCGACAACACCGACGCCAAGATTGTGCAGCAGCTCCTCGACGCGGGCCTCACCAAGGACGAGATCGTGCTGGCGTTCTACTCGCCGCGCAAGCGCCCGCTCACCGAGTTCGCCGTGGCCTGACCAGACGTGTGAGGGGGGCGTACATGGCGCTTGACCTGGCGGGCTACGAGGCGCGGGCGCACGATACCGCCCGCTCCTTCTGGGAGAGCCGCGGGCGCGGGGCCGCCGGCGATGCCATGGGCGGCTTCGTCGACCTGATCGCCGCCGTCGTCCGCGCGAATGGCCTGGCCGACGCTGAGCTCCAGCGCGGCGGCCCACTGGCGCGCCCAGCAGCGCGATACCCAGCTCGCGCCGCTCGACCTGCTCATCGCGGCCGGCTGGCACCTGTTGCCGCTGGCCTTCGCCGCAAGCGCCGCCAGCGTTGGCGTGATTATCGCCTATCGCCGTTGGGGCGGTCACGAGCACATCCGGGCCGCGCACATCACCCGCGCGCTGGAGGCGCTGCACCGCCACCCCGGCGTGCCGCAGACGCTCAGCTACACCCAGCACTATGCGCCCCACTTGCGCGCCCCTGCCGCCCTGCCTGATGTGGAGGCCCCAGCGCTTCAGTTCCCTGCCGTCCCCAGCTTCGCCCAGCTCCTCGCCGGCGGGTGCGTTGGCCAGGGCAACCCGCTGCTCCTCGGCTTCGACACCGCGAGCGGTGCCGCGCTCGTCGGCTCCTGGCTCGACCTCTACTCCACCGCCGTCTCCGGCATGCCCGGCAGCGGCAAGACCACCTCGCAGCGCTTTCTCGCGTGCCAAACGGCACTGCACGGCGCCCGCTTCGCGATCTGCGACCCCCACGCCGGTGCCGCCGACGATAGCCTCGCCGACACGCTCGCCCCGCTCAGCGCCGCCTTCGTCTGCGCGCCCGCCAGCGCCGACAAGGCCATCCTCGAGCTTGTCCGCTACGTCGCCGACATGGGCCGGCGCCGGGTCAGCGGCCAGGACCGCGACCCCACCCCGCTCATTCTCTGGGTGGACGAGCTGACCAGCCTGCTCGGCCGATCCAGCGTCGCCGACGAGCTGGCCGCGCTGCTGGAGCGCATCGCCCAGGAGTACCGCAAGCGCGCCGTCTTCGTCTGCGCCTCCGGCCAGATCTGGACCGCCGCCCGCACCAGCTCCGAGCTGCGCGACTCCTTCGCCTCGGTGCTCTGCCATCGCATGAAGCGCAGCCAGGCTCACGACGCTCAGCCCGAGCATCGCCCTCAGCATCGACGAGCTCGTCGGCGTGCTGCGCCTGGCCAGGAGCCACCGCTACGGCGCGATGGTCTTCTTTGCCGCCCTCACCGGCGCACGGCTCGGCGCGTGCCTGGGTATCCAGCAGGGCGATGTGAACACAGCGCGCAGAAGCCTCCACATTCAGCGCCAGCTAACGTTTCTGACGGGCCAGGGCGTGGTGGTGGGAACGCTCAAGACGCCGGGCTCCGTCCGGCTGCTGCCGTGCACGCCCCGCCTGGCCGAACTGCTGGAGCGGACGGTCACGGAGCGCCGCGCCGTGCTCCAGTACCTCGGTCACCGCGAAGCCGACGGCAGCTGGTTCTTTCTCAACAGCGAGGGGGCGCTGCTCAGCCCGCGTCTGGTTGAGAAGGCCTTTGATGACCTGGTGGAGCGGGCCGGGCTTACGGAGGTCTACCCAGCACAGGAGCGGCCGGGCCGGGAGCAGGGCGAGGGCGGTGGGGAAGCGAAGCGAGGCTACCAGCACAAGCGCTGCGCGGTCTCGTTTCACGACCTACGCTCGACGCTACTGACCCAACTGGGCGACCTGGGGGTGGACGAGACGACACTGGGGCGCATCGCCGGCCACGGGCCGAAGAACGTTACCCAGGGCTACGACCGCAGCACCGCCGAGCGGATGCGCGCAGCACTCACGGCCTTCGAGGCGATCATCTTCAAGGGGCTGGAAAAGGAGGAGGAGGGCCAATGAACGACGCGACGAAAAACCCCGCTGCTCCCGCGTTGCTCCCGCGCAAAGCCCGAGGGCCAGGACAACCACTCGGGTTATCCCGGCCCTCCGCATTGCAATGCCAAAACGTGTGGAGCCAATGGAGAGGCTCGAACTCTCGACCTGCTGTTTACGAAACAGCTGCTCTACCAACTGAGCTACATTGGCTTACGGCAAAACACGTTTCGGATTGTAGCGGAAAAGCTTGTGGCTGTCAAGCCGACCACCGCCCCTCAGTAGGAGAATGTACAGCTTTCTGGTGCCTTAAACGGGCACCTGAGTGCGAGGGCGCGTGCTATAATTCAAGACTTGCTGTGGTCTGCGGCGGGCCACGGCAGCAACCCTCACGGAGGTGCGCGTGACCGAGGAGACGCCCGTTCGCTTTAATTTTCCTACCAACCGCGACCAGGCTCTGCTCCACGATGACCCGACCGAGCAAGCGCTGATTGTGCTGCCTCTCCCCGATACGGTCCTGTTCCCGCACATGCTCGCAACGGTCTTCCTTGGCAGCGAGGCCGCCGTTGCCGCCGTCGAGGCCGCCACCAGCCGCGATCAGCGGGTGCTCGCCCTCGCGCGCCGCGAGCTTGCGCCCGGCGACCCGACCCTGGCCGAGCTCCACGCCGTGGGCGTGGAGGCCACCGTGCAGCGCGCCCAAAAGCTGCCCGACGGCAGCACCAGCGTGGTGCTGGAGGGCCAGCGCCGCATGCGTGTGCTCGCCGCGCTCCCCGGCGAGGCCACGCTGCGCGTGCGCGCGGTGCCGCTGCCGATCAATGAAGCGCGCACGCTCGCCGTGGAGGCGCTGACGCGCACCGCGCTCGCGCTGTTCGAGCAGGTGGTGCGCCTCTCGCCTAGCCTCCCCGACGACGCCTACGTTACCGCGCTGAACGTCGGCACGCCCGGCGGCCTCGCCGACCTGATCGCCTCCATACTCCCGCTCGCTGTCGCCGCCCGCCAGCAGATCCTGGAGACGCTCGACCCCGAGGAGCGCCTGCGGCGCGTGAGCGCCCTGCTCACCCAGGAGCTCGATCTGCTGGAATTGGGGCGCCAGATTCAGTCCCAGGCGCAGCACGAGGTTGATCGCTCGCAGCGCGAGCTCTTCCTGCGCGAGCAGCTCAAGGTGATCCAGCGCGAGCTCGGCCAGGACGACCCCGCCCAGCGTGAGCTCGTGGTGCTGCGCGAGCGCGCCGCCGCCGCGCTGCTCTCCGAGGCCGCGCGCGCCCGCGTCGCCGAGGAGATCACACGCCTCGAAACGATCCCGCCCCTCAGCCCGGAGCACGCCGTTGTGCGCGCCTACCTCGACTGGATGCTCGCCCTCCCCTGGGGTAAGCTCGACGCAGCTCAGCACGACCTGCGCCAGGCCGCGCGCATCCTCGACGCCAATCACTTCGGGCTCGCCAAGGTGAAGGACCGCATCCTCGAGTTTCTTGCCGTGCGCCAGCTCGCCGGCCCGCGCCAGCGCTCGCCTATCCTCTGCCTCGTTGGCCCGCCTGGTGTCGGCAAGACGAGCCTGGGCCGCAGTATTGCCGAGGCGCTTGGCCACCCGTTTGTGCGCCTCAACCTTGGCGGCCTGCACGACGAAGCCGAGATCCGTGGCCACCGCCGCACCTACATCGGCGCCATGCCCGGCCGGATCATGCAGCGCATAAAGGATGCCGGCACGCTTAACCCGGTCTTTTTGCTGGATGAGGTCGATAAGCTTGGGGCCGACTTTCGCGGCGACCCCGCCGATGCCCTGCTCGAAGTGCTCGACCCTGAGCTCAACACTAGCTTCTCCGACCACTACCTCGATACGCCCTTCGACCTCTCCAAGGTCTTCTTTGTGACCAGCGCCAACCACGCCGACGACGTGCCCGAGCCGCTGCTCGACCGCATGGAAGTGATCGAGCTGCCTGGCTACACCGAGGAGGAAAAGCTCCAGATCGCCCGCCGCTTCCTCATCCCGCGCCAGCATGAGGCAAATGGCCTGCCCCCCGGTACGCTACGCTTCAGCGACGACACCATTCGCACGATTATTCGTGGCTACACGTTCGAGGCTGGCGTCCGTAACCTCGACCGCGAGCTTGGCGCTATTTGCCGCAAGACGGCCCGCCGCGTAGCCGAGGGCCGCAGCCACCCGCACGTCATCAGCCCGCGCCTCGTGGCGAAGCTGCTCGGCCCGGCGCGCTACGAGATCAGCAGCATGGAGCAGCAGGATCAGGTGGGCCTCGCCATCGGCATGGCCTACACCGGCGCTGGCGGCGATACATTGCCAGTCGAGGTCTCGCTGATGGATGGCAAGGGCGGCCTTACGCTCACCGGGCAACTGGGCGAGGTGATGCAGGAGTCGGCCCAGGCCGCGCTCTCCTACGCCCGCGCCAACGCCGTGGAGCTCGGGCTCGACCCGCGCCGCTTCGAGAAGATCGACATCCACATCCATGTGCCGGAGGGCGCCACGCCCAAGGACGGCCCCTCCGCCGGGATCACCATGGCCACCGCGCTGATCTCCGCGCTCAGCGGGCGCGCCGTGCGCCACAATGTCGCCATGACGGGCGAGCTGACCCTGCGCGGGAACGTGCTGCCGATCGGCGGCGTGAAGGAGAAGCTGCTCGGAGCCTTCCGCGTTGGCGTGCGCGAGGTGATCCTGCCCAAGAAAAACGGCCCAGATCTGGTAGAGATCCCGGCCGCCGTCCGCTCCAAACTTACGATCCATCTCGTCGCCCACCTCGATGAGGTGCTCGCGCTCGTGCTTGGCCCGCCACCACCCAAGCCCGAGCGCCGCAGCGCGCGCAAGGCGATCACGAAGGCGCGGGAGGAGTGACCGGGTGACACGGAGCATCGCTCGCTGCGCTCGCTGGGGAGACAAGGAGACAAGGAGCGCCTATCGGAGTACGAGGGGTGTCTCCCTGTCTCCCTGTCTCCCTGTCTCCCTGTCTCCCTGTCTCCGGCTTACGGCGCTGGCGTAAGAAAGTCCACCGCCACGTAGCCCTCTTGCCCGCCCGGTGCGCGCACTTTGCGCCAGACAAAGTCGCCGCCAGGCACGTCTTCGCCGATCTGCTCTACGCGCGTCCCGTCGGGGAGCGTAGTGACAGGCGCGCCCTCCCGTGAGGGCTGCGGCCGCAGGAACAGGCCGTCGGGGGCTGTGCCGGTGACCACAAAGAACTGCGCTTGGGCCGGCGCGGTGGGGGCCGGCGTAACGGTGGGCAGCGCACTGGCCGGGGCGCCGCCCAGAACGGGCTCGCTCACAGCTGGCTGCTGCTCGCCCACGCCTGGCAGGCCGGCCTGGCGCTGCGGGCTGCGCGTGAAGGCAAGCAGCGCGATCAGCAGCACCACAAGCAGCAGCGCGATACCCGCCACGTAGCGCCAGCCGCCCGCCTGGAGCCAGAGCTGGAACTCCTGTGGCGAGCTTGGCAGGGCGCCGCGACGAGTGCTCTTACGCCCGCTCGCCCGCTCGCTGCGCCACCCAGGGTTCACCGGCTCGCGCTCGCTCCACTCATCGCCCGTGGGGCCAAGGCGCTCGGTGTTGCGCCGCCCCCCATCTGTCTCTT
>ENA-ORBV01006192-ORBV01006192.1-microbial-mat-metagenome-genome-assembly--contig:-NODE-6192-length-21292-cov-7.204384_pt1 | contig 21292 bp, 31 predicted proteins | sample MGYA00237777_ERZ505514 | MGnify/ENA primary metagenome ERZ505514 (study PRJEB26160, sample SAMN06269048) | microbial mat metagenome | isolation source: Oligotrophic lake microbial mat | place... | reverse complement strand
TTTTCAAGCAGAAGACGGCATACGAGATTCGCCTTAGTCTCGTGGGCTCGGAGATGTGTATAAGAGACAGGTTAGCTCCCCGAAACTTTGGTCATGTTCATTGGTCAAAGGCAATTTGGTCTTATTAAATAGTCAAATCTCATAAAGATAAATGCTTAAAATAATTGGCCCATTTAATTAAGAACGGCAAGGTCATTTATAAAACCCGTAAAGGTCAAATATAAAACGGTAGCTTGATGAAAAAACCATAAAATAAGCGCAATAAATATAATAAAAGCGATTGGTTTGTATATTGACCAAATAACCAACTCAACCGATACACCGAATAAAATAAATCACCTGAACCCAATTTCAACGATTTACATCATTAAATATCCGGTATATTGTGATAAGGACCTTTGCGGGTTGCTGCAAACGGAGAGAGGACTAATAGCCTAGGGTAGCTCCCTGGGTTACCTCTCTCCGCCAGTGACAAGCAGGTCTGGACAGCAGCGAATAAGGATACCCACATGAAACTCGCACCTTTGTCTCCGCCGTATGCAAATACACGAGAAGCGTATAAGCACCTGCTGGAGTATGACGCAACACCAACACTCCCAAAAATTGCTCCCAATGCCCCTGTGACACTTTTTGTCAGGAACAACTTTATCAACTACCGAGCATATGAGAGCTTTGAAGCCATATCACGGTATATGAATAGTTGTGTTTTCCACAGCAACGTGCTTGTCAATGTTGAGCATTTCAAAGAAAGATACAGAGAACTTCAAGCTGCAAAAATGTATCGCATGATCACTGGAAAACGATACGAGCCATCTGAGGAAAAAGATACGCACAAGGTAGTGTGGCTCTTGTTTCAAGCTTCGCCGATGACGAAGATGAAAATTGCGAAAAATGGAAGACAAGGCAACGCTTATCTTTTCGACTTAACCAAGCTGGCTGAAAATGCCATCTCGTTTCCAAAGCAGTGCAAGGTGATTATTTCGGCAATAATCGATGCGAAGCTTTCTGCTTATACCCTGTATGAACTCCGCATTTTTGCCAACAACCTCCACAAATATGGCCTGAAGACGAAACAAGACCCGTTTAAGATACTCCAATATTACCTACCTCAGCTTCACGACGCCGGGCTACTTGAATACCCACGGAAGCAATATGAAAAAGATGAGGATACCGAAAATGAAAATCAATGAACTCGACTCCAAATATTTCTTGCAGTTTAAGCAAGTAATGGCGTATTGCCCAAAATGCGGGACAACCGATGGTGGTGACTGGTCCTGCTGCAAAGGAAAATGCCCGTTGGACGCGTCGCCGCATTTTGACAAATTAACAGAGGATAAACACAAAGCAAAAAAACATTACGACATGAAATAACACGCTAAACGGGGACGGGGACAATAATGATGCTAAGAATAGTGCGAGGCCGTAATGGCTGACGGCTACAACTATACACTCCAGCAGGTCGAAGACCTTGTCACGCGCGAATTCGGCTGGGCTGGTGAAATATCTCAGTCAGGCGATTTCGTTTGCTACTGTAGCATCCATGGAGACAAAAATGCGTCTTTGCACGTTTGCCTAAAAAACAACAAAATACTTATCCGGTGCTTTTCGCATGGGTGCGAAAAACAAATCTACGCTGACCTCTCATCCCGCGGGGCGTGGCCGCAACAGCTTGAATCAAGGGAGGCTGCTGAAAAAGCAAACAAGTCCTACGAGAAAAAATATCCGGAACGAGTCCAGTCAACTTTCAAATGGAATTCAATTAAGGTTTCCCACAAAGATGCCATCAATCAATTAAACCGCATTAAGGACACCATCACACTAAGGGACGCCGAAGGCCACCCGGTTCAGTTCCATAAGAAGATGGTCCACGTTTATACTGATGGGGAATCTGCTCATTCAATTGTTGCACGGTATGACGCAGTTGGAAAAAAGAAACGAATACTACAATACAGCTTTGGCTGGTATGACTCCCATGACGAACCGAATAGACCGGTGGACCCAAACAACCCTCGTTGGCAGATTAAGGGTTGGTCCTCTGAAGTTAAGCACATGCTCTATGCCTTGACATACCTGATTGTCAACGACTCGGAAACCGTAGTTGTCGTCGAAGGAGAAAAGGCCGCGGACTATGGCAACTCGTTTATCCGTGGACACTACCCAAACTTTGTATTCACCACTTGGAAGGGCGGATCACAAGCCGTTGACAGGACTGACTGGTCGCCGCTTTCAGGACGTAACGTTATCATCATACCCGACGCCGATGATCCTGGTGTCAACGCTGGAAAAACAGCTTTTGACGCAATATCAAAAATTGCAAAAGACGTAAAGATCATTGACATACTGTCTTTTAATCTTCCTAAGGGTTGGGACATAGCCGACTACCCGCAAAAAGAAATAAATGCCCCAAAGTTTGTTAACCTGGTAGACACTGCTGCTACCGCTACCGCTACCGCTACCGCCACCGACGCCGACACAGCTACCGCCACTGGCACAGCTAAGACGACAGCTGGTGATATTGGCATAAAAAAGCGCGTTGTGTTCAGATACGCCCCAGACGGCTCGCACCGCGATGACTGCATTACCTGGTTTAACAAGCGTTTTGGAATGCTCGTTGAGGGCGGCAAGATGAACGTGATTATAATGGAAAACATAAAAAACAACTCGGAGTCCGCTGTTATACCCGAAAACGTCTTCCACAGTGCTTGTGCGAACGTACGAATACAGCACCTTGAAAATGGAGCTTTGAAGCCAGCTTCAAAATACTGGGTCACAGGTGACCGCCGAACGTTTGACCGCGCCGTCATCATGCCACATAAGGAGAAAACTTATGTAGACGAAGACGAGAAGTCGGTTATAAATCTATGGCAAGGGTTTGCTGCTGAGAATATGGACCAGAGCGGCTCATGCCAAAGGTTCCTTGACCACCTTGCATTTGTGTGCTCAGGCGAAAATAACCCCGAACCACTGCACACTTTTATATTGACATTCCTTGCGCGCATGATACAGGAGCCGCACAAGCGTCAAGGCGCGATCTTACTTTTCCGCGGTGACCAAGGCTCCGGCAAATCAATTATTGGCGAATACCTCAGGGCCATGGTTGGCATCAAAGCCTCAATGACGGTAAACAAGCTGGACCGCATCACTGGTCAGTTCAACGCACAACTATCGGGGAAAGTACTGTGCCGCGTTGAGGAAGCTAAGATACCAAAAAATGAGCACTACGAGGCGTTAAAGGACTTGAGCACAAACCCATATTTTACTATGGAGGATAAGGGCAAAACTCAAATTACTCGTGAAAATTATGTTCACTTTATTTTCACAGGAAATTACGAATATATGGCACCTGTTGCAGAAAAAGAAAGGCGTTTGGTTCCAGTGGACGTTCCCGATACTCAAATCCATGACCAAGAGTATTTTAACCGACTTGTGGTAGAAATGGACGGCGAAGGACCAGGCGCGTTGTTCAAATATCTGAAAGAGTATAAGCTACCCAAGAATTTCTTGCCGATACCACAATCTGAAGCATTGTCTAATCAGAAAAAGCAAACCAAGTCTTTCTCACCAGAATCCATGTTTCTCGATTGGTACGCCAAATGCCTTAAGAACAAGGGCCTTCAGTCTGGCCCCACCGGCCCTAGTTTCATTCCATGGAAGTATAGTGAAGAGCTTGATCGCGTCATGTTTTGGGACACGTTTAACGCATGGCAAAAAGAAAACGCGCCTGTTGTTCGGCAATTGACTCGAAGATTCTTTTACAGGTTCTTTGAGGAGTTCCAGTTCGGCACGGGTCGTTTGGGACGAAAAATTGACAACCCAATAAAGGGCCGGTTTTGTTCCAGATACTCCGGAACACCACTATTGACTTTTCCGCATCTTCCAGATGCAAAAGATGTGTTTATGGACCACGTTGGGAATGACGACACCTACGACGTGTTCTCTAAGGAAGACAACCAACAGGTCTTTGAAAAGATCGGGCAAAAAGAGGATGCGTTACAATGACAACTATCGTGATCTATGATACCGAGACCACGGGCCTTCCTTTAGCGCCTGTGGAAACGCAACCCATGGACGTACAACCATACATTGTTCAAATCCACGCTGCACTCATTGAATACAACAGAAAAAGCCACAAGGTTTTGGATACTTTTTCTACCCTTGTTTCCGGCACACCTTTTGTCCCCAAGTACATCACGGCGATAAACGGCGTGACGATGGGAAAGCTCAAGGGTCAACCAACGTGGTCTGAGGTTCGCGACAGGTTCTTTGACATGTGCAATACCGCCGGCGCGGTTTGTTCACACAATTTCCAATTTGATGCGCGCATGGTTCAGCTAGAGGAAAAGAGACTTGGATTTGATAAGCCGTTTCAAGGACTAAAACACCGCTGCACGGTTGCCAAGTCAAGAGAAATTAACACAGACGCCCCAAGTCACGGGCTTGGTAAACTTTACAAGCACCTATTTGGCGAAGACTTCGTTGGTGCACATACAGCGGGCGGGGACGTGGATGCCACGATAAGAGTTTACTTTGACTTAATCAAAAAGGGAGCCTGGAAGAAATGAACAAATACTCGAGACTTATAGGGAGGGACAACGCTGTCGTTGACGTTTACGACGTACTCAAGGCGTTTAATGTGGTTTGCCCAGCCATACAACACGCCGTAAAGAAACTTCTCGCGCCTGGGCAACGCGGTATGAAAACCGTGAATCAAGACCTGCTTGAGGCGCAACAATCGATTACCCGGGCAATTGAGCTTAACGACTACCCGAAGGATGGAAAAGAATGAAAATAGATCTCCTAGACCATGGTTACGTTCGCCTTGTTGACAGCATGGGTGGCGACCTTTCTGTCGTACGCGCAGCAAGGATTTCGTACGACGCGGAATGGCGCGCCGGCGATGACGAAGGCTCGGATAACCGCCTCATCCGGTATTTGGCGAAGAACAACCACAGCACGCCGTTTGAGGCGGTTGAGTTTCAATTCGAGGTCAAGGCGCCGATCTTTGTTTTTCGCCAGTGGCACCGCCATCGCACTTGGTCTTACAACGAGCTTTCGGCGAGGTACCGTGAACTGTCTGAGGAATTTTACATCCCCGAGGCGGCTCAGGTTACCACGCAGCATGAGAGCAACAAGCAAATGCGCACTGACACCACAAACGATCACGCCGAAACCATACGCCAAGCAATGGTCGATCAAAACAAGGAAGCGTTCCGGGTCTATCGAGACTTGATTGAGAAAAACTGCCCACGAGAGCTTGCACGGTCCATTCTGCCCGTTTCCACCTACACCCACATGTTCGCCAAGGTAAACCTGTTAAACCTTATCAGGTTCCTGAAATTACGGAACCACGACCACGCGCAGTATGAAATACGTGTCTACGCTGACGCGATGCAGCAAATCGCAAGAACAGTGGCTCCTGTGTCAATTTCAAATTGGTTTGACTAGTTGATAAGGAAAATTTTGTCATAAGGACACACCAACCTGACAACGAGGCAAGCCATAGGTAACATCCGGCACAACCATTGAATATCCGGACACCAGTTGTATCCGGATATATTACGTGTCACACCTTGCGATGTGACCCGGACTTGGTTAGTGTGTCCTGGTAGGCAAGTGCGTATACAACAAAATGGCCGTTACCCAAAATAAATACTGCAATGTCGCACTTTGTTGTTTACAACAGCCCAATAATGTTTTACATTGATCGAAGGTGAAGATTTGGAGGATGACGAAGATGAAGATTGAGCGCATATTGCGAAACAAGATCGAAGGCGTGACGGTCCACATGGACCCGGCCATCGCACGGCGGAAGATGAACAGCCTGTTCAACGCCGCAGACTACTGCAATGCGATTGTCGAAGGTCATTCGAATTGCTGGGTTGATTATGACTACAGCGACGATGTCAGCGGTGCGATCAAAGATGAATGGCGCATTACGCTGGTGGCTACGGGGATCAACTTGATCCACACCGATGCCATCTACAATTCATGGAACGATGAGTCGAAGCTCGAAGAAACTTGGTTTGACCTAATCGTTCCGATCAAGTGGTTCTTGGCTCTGCCGGAGGAAGACTTGATCGACAGTTCCGTCGAGCATTGACACTCAGCGGTCAGCCCGGTTGGGCTGACTTAGTGAAGGCCAACTGTAACAGAAGGAGACGAAATGAACTACACAACCATGAAAACCAAAGACCTTCGCATTGCCGCAATCGCTGCTATGCGTAGCGGTGACCGCGCCGAGGTGGAAGCCATCACGGTTGAGACCTTCAAGCGTGCCAAGGCGATGGGAATAAATGTCCGCACCCTGGTGCCCAGTGCCAATGCGCGAGAAACCTACGACCGTGAAGTGCCTGGTAAAAAATAATCAGCAATGTCGCACTTTGTTGTTTACAACCGCGTAAATCCACACTATATATGAACTATCGGCAATAACGCCGGAGATACTGGATACTGGAGAGAAAAATGACCGACCTGAACAAAAAAGAACTGCTCGCCCTTGCAAAAGATGCCGGTGTCGTTGGGCGTCACGACATGACCCGCGACGAGCTGTACGCAGCACTTGACCTTGGCGCGGAAGCCGTGGAAGCCGTGGAAGCCGTGGAAGCCGTGGAAGCCGTGGAAGCCGTGGAAGCCGTGGATTTCCTTGGGAACTACGTCTACACCGGACCTTTCCGCGGTCGCCCATATTCCTACGTCCGCACGAATGACGAAGCCTACGCCAAACTTGCGCCGCAGGCGAAGGCGATCTTCGACTTCATGCGCGACACGAAAATGGTTGCACGCGGCGATCAGGTCGTTATCGCGGCTGTTGCCGCCGGCGTCCTTAAGACCACGCAAAACCCGGCTATCCTGTTCGCCTTCTACGCCCGCAAGCTGGAAGTCGCTGGGATCAAGCTTAGCGTCGCGTAAGATCACTGCGGCGCGCATTAAGTTGCGCGCCGTTTCTGTGACCATGTACGCGTTCTAGACTGGAATAAAGTTGCACCCCAAGTAAAAACAGGGGTGTAATAAACAAAAGGTTAGTGATACAACTTTACTATTGGCAGACGCCAAAACTTGAACCAAACAACCCATAAAAGGAGAGAACCTATGGGAACTCGCATCAAAACCGTGAAATTTCTTCGTGATCCTACCGACGCTGACAAGCTTGCACCGCAATCCAAGGCCATCGTCACCAGCGCGATCGCTGCGTACGGCGTGAACACTGAAATGACCGTCAAAGAGGTTGTTGTGGCAATGACGCCAAACATCACCACGCGTCAGCCTATGGAACGCATCTTCGGCTATTACGCTCCGAAGCTCGAAGAAGCCGGTCTGATTTCTGTTGAACGTGCTGCCGCTGCCGCTGTGGCCGACGGTGAAAAGCCGAAGCGCAAGAAGAAAGAAAAGGCCGCTGACGCTGTGGCCGACGGTGAAAAGCCGAAGCGCAAGAAGAAAGAAAAGGCCGGTGAAGATGTCGGCGGCGAGTTGTCTGATGAAGCCGACGAAGACTAGGCCGATGAGGATGACCTGGACGACGAAGACGAAGACGACGACAACGCGTAAGCCTGCCGGAAATAAGCCCCAGCCATTGAAAGATGGCTGGGTTTAATACAATTCGTATACCGTGACGTTATACAAATAGAGCCAGCCTGAAAAAGGACAGAAGATGTCAAACGCGTATGGCAGAAACATTGACGGAACGGACTTGTCAATCGACATGGCCGAAGAACGCGGTGTGCTTCACCGAGACTACCTAGCTCACTGCTTGCGGTGGTCATACGTCGCCATGATGATGCACCGCGGATCGCGCTACAAGACAGCCCGAATTCTTGACGTTGGGTGCGGGTCCGATCTCCCCCTCCCACGACTGCTGCACTCCAATCGTCTGCTCTGTGAATATGTCGGCATCGATTACAACGATGAAAGCAAGTTTCACAAGCGCAATTGGGGAAGCATGGACGTGACCACTTACGGGTCGACAATTTTTCCTCGTGACGTTCAGTTGAAAACCAGCGGAGACTACGTTGTTGGGAAGTCGGATAGGCGTCACATTCGGCCAAACCTGATTACCTGCTTTGAAGTTCTTGAGCACGTCAGCGCGAGTCACGCCAGAAATATGATCAAGGGTTTCTATCGGATGGCCAAACTTGGCGACGCTGAGGTTGTCGTTTCCACTCCCTGCTGGAACGTCACGGCCACCGCGAAAAACCACGTCAACGAAATGCGCCATGCGTCACTTGGAGCGGTGTTTGAAGACGTCGGCTTCGAAGTCATGCACAACTTCGGCACGTTTGGTTCGATCAGTGAATATCAAGAAGCGCTGTTCAAGACCTATCCGGGTGTCAAAGCTTTCTTTGACGACTGCCGGAAATACCACGATACAAACGTTTTGGCCAACATGTTCTGCAGCCCCTTTCCTGGTCTTTCGCGGAACTCCATCTGGCACCTGAAGCCGGCTAAGGCTGACTACAAACGCAAGTTCCCACAGCTGGCCGATGTCCCGAAGCCGTGGGCGTCATCTGACGACTGGTGGAACTTGTCTGCTACCCCGGATCAATTCAAACCCGAGGATACCAACCAATGAAAAACCTGAATCTGTTGTCACAATATCTGAGCGTCGCTGAGTTTCACGAGAAGTTTCAGCTGCACCCGTTCAAAAGCCTGCTTGACATGCCAATGGACCTTATCCAATTCCGTGAAAAATTCATTGTCGAGGAAGCAACTGAAACTTACGAAGCGTTTGCCAGTAGGGACCGACATGCGGCGCTAGACGGGCTTGTGGACCTTTGCTACGTGTCAATGGGCACTTACTTCCTTGCTGGTGGCACGCAATACCATGTCGAAACTCATGAGCCCTACGACTTTGAATTTCTTGACCTGTATAAGATGTCTGAGGGCTACCACCTTTCTACGGATACAGACTTTGCTCAGTTGAGCAAACTCCTGGACATTTGCTGCGGTTGTCGAAAAATAGCCATTGACCAGAGCTTTATTTTCGACACGGCATTCAACCGAGTTCACAAAGCAAACATGAGCAAGGTTCGCGCACGCTCTAACGTTGAAGGGACGCGTGGTTCCGTGTGGGACGTTGTCAAGCCTGAAGGCTGGGAAGCACCTGACCTGCACGATTTGGTTTAACCAGCCCATAAGCAAGGAGTCGTAATATGTCAAAGATCAAGCACCCCATAATCATCGTTGACGGTGGTGACGGAACGGGTAAAACAACGTTAGCAAAGACGATTGGTGGGCATTACCTTCACGCGAGTTACCTCGACACCGCAAAAGGGAACATGATAGAATACCACCTAAACTTGCTGAAAGCGGCTGTCATCTTGTCAGACTTTGAACCGGTTGTCATCGATCGTTGGCGCATGAGCGAAGTGGTTTATGGCACCGTCTTTCGCGGTGCTGTAGAAGGTCCAACCTGGACAGAGCCTTTGTATAGACTTGCAGATATGATTGGGGCGATCTTTGTTAACTGCCAACCGTATAACGAGCGGCTATACCTTGACACGTTTAACGAGCTTAAGACGCAGCGTGTTGAGATGTATGACAAAATGAATGAGGTTTACAAAATTTATGCAAGAGCTATCAAAGACCTTAAATCGGTTCGATCCCCACTAATCTATGACCGGTTTAAGTCTGACCCGCACGATGCATCTCGTGTAATACTTAAACATGCGCTTAAAATGATGGCTAGCTCTCATGTTGTCGACGACCCTGTCAGGCGAATTGACGTAATTTTCAATAGTGTCATGCTGTCAAAAACGGATGTATGATAAAACAACATACCAAGAAAGGAAAAAACCCTATGACTCGTGTCTTGTCAATTAAACTTCCCAGCCAGGACGAGCTTATCGCTTTAATAGATTACGACCCTTCAACCGGTGTTGGTCTGTGGAAGCCTCGTGATCAGGAAATGTTTGTTCATGCAGGGCAGCACAAACGTTGGCACGGCATGTTTAACGGAAAGCAACTTGGATACAGGTGCCGTTTGCCTGGATTTGACAGCGCAACTATTTTATCTCACCGCATTTTCTTTAAGATAGGTAATGGTTACGACCCTGAGGTAGTTGACCACGATAATGGTGACCATCGCGACAATAGGCTAATCAACCTTGTTGACAGCAGTGACCTCAATAACAGTCATAATCAATGTAAGCCAGTAAACAACACAAGCGGATTGACGGGTGTGTATGTCGTTGGTAGCGGGTACATCGGCGGAGCTAGAATAAATGGGGAATTCAAACAAAAGAAATTTGACAAAATGAGTGAAGCATATGTATACCGTAAAAACCTAATTGATGGTGGCTGTTTTTCTAACCGTCACGGTGTTTCATCTATTAGCGCATCTAAAGAGTGGCTTAAACTTTTGTCAAACATTATGTCAAACGGACTGGAAGTTGCCCCACGCGGTCTAGTTACTTACGAAATTATTGGTAACCAGTATTCTATTGACATGATGCAACCGGTTGTTCAGATACCAATGCGCAAAATGAGTTATAAGTTTGCTGCCGCAGAGGCGCACTGGATTATTTCCGGTTCAAACGATCTTGAATACATTAAAAAATACGCACCATCAATGGTTAAGTTTTCTGACGATGGTATATTTCTTTCAGGGGCTTATGGACCTGCAGTTGTAGACCAGTTTCCATATATTATAAAAACATTAATTGATGATCCAATGTCAAGATCAGCTTACATAGATATATGGCGAAAAAGACCATATTCGTCTAAAGACATTGGCTGTACTTTAGGACTTCAGTTTCTTATCAGAGGCAACAAGCTGCATTGCCTTGCGTCCATGCGCTCTTCTGACGCTTGGCTTGGAGTAATTTATGACACAGTAACTTTTTCTTGTATTGCGCAATACGTTGTGTCACTGCTACGCAAGGCTGGTTATAAAGAGCACCTTATACCCGGTAATCTAACATTAACTGCAGGGTCTCAGCATTTGTACGAGTCTAACTTTGACACTGTAAACGCCGTTATAAAAGCCAACGAGGAAGGTGATGTGAGTAACGAAGACCCAAGGAAGTTGTTGTTCTTGTTTGAAAACGAGCCAAAAGACATTGTTCGACTGCTTAGAAACTACGCTGACCAACCAGAGGGAATAATGGGTCTGATGTCATGACTCGACCAACGAATGATGAATACTACGCTGACATGGTAAGGCTGGTTGCGTCTCGTGGAACATGCGCCAGACGCAAGGTTGGCTGCATTCTTGTTGATAAAACCAACCGGGTTCTGTCAACCGGTTTCAATGGCGTGTCACCTGGCATGGCTCACTGCATTGACGTGCCGTGTGAAGCGGCAACGGCTCCATCTGGGACAATGTTGCATCTGTGCCGTGCCAGCCACGCCGAACAAGCGGCGCTGCTTCACTGCAGTGATGTGATGAAGATTGCCACGGCGTACATCACAACTTCTCCGTGCAATGACTGCACGAAGCTTTTGCTCATGACGAGCTGCCAGCGCATTGTTTTCCTTGACGAGTATCCTCATGCCATGGCAAAGGTCTGGTGGGAAGAAGCGGGTCGAGAATGGTTTCACTTTATCTGCAAATAAGTGTTTACAACGTCTGCAGAACGTTGTATTCTATTCTTGCGGACGCAAATCAACTTGGAGATACTTAGATGACCAACACTATTCACGCCCACCTTCTTGACCTTGGTTTTACCTTCACCGAAGTCGATGCCGACTGGCACGATAGTTTTGAAGACGAAATCGGCTACCACCTTTCAGGCGGACCGGCCTACTGCAAATATGAAAGTGATGTCCTCGGCCTTTGTATAACCGTTGAGGAGTGTGGTCGTGTTTGTGTTGAAGAGCATTTTGCATGAAGAAAAAATACCCAAATCTTGGTCGAGCAAAAACAGTCAAGCAACCCGGGCAGCTTCCGCTGCCCGGGTTTCTTGACGATACTGGCTGGACTCCGCCATCGCCAAGCGAATGGCCTGATCTTCGTGGTTCATATTTGATCGGTGTTGATACCGAAACGGACGACCCACATCTGGTCACCAAGGGTCCCGGATTTATCCGTGGTGATGCCCAGTTGATCGGCGTGAGTATAGCTAATGACGATGGCCTTAGCCTTTATCTACCTCTCCGTCACGTTGACACTGAGAATTGCGACATAGACCAAGTGTCGAAATACCTCAAGCACGTTCTCGGCGGTGAAGAGCAGAAGTGCGGAGCCAACCTGCTATACGATGCTGAAAGCCTTGGCTCAATCGGTGTTGACATACGCGGAAAGTGGTGCGACGTTCAGGTTGCCGAGGCGCTTATCGACGAAGAGCGCAAGGACGGCTACACGCTAGAATCAATTGCCTTGAGCTATCTTGGAGATGGTAAGCAAGAAAAGGTTCTCTTAGATGCTGCGTCGGCATATTCCGCTGATCCAAAAAAGAACATGCGTTGGATACCAGCCAAATACGTGGCTGAATATGCTGAAGCCGATGCTCTGATGCCTGTTGAGATATTTATGAAGCAACAGACCATTATCAACAGAGATAGTCTTGAGAACGTGTTCAAGCTCGAGCAAGACCTACAGCCAGTCTTATGGGAGATGCGCAAAAAAGGTGCTCTCATTGACATGGAAAAGGTTCATGCAGCCAAAGCTTGGTACACCAAACGTATCCAGATCAAGTACGAAGAGCTTCACAGTATAATTCGCCGAGACCTCAACTACTGGGCTTCAAGTCGTGTCGGCCAGATGATGGAAGAGCTTGGGTATAAGAATGTGCCGACAACTCAGTTTGGTCCGTCAGTCGGTAACGAGTGGCTTGAGGCGCACGAGGGTGACATTCTTTGCGAAGTCCTGCTTGATCTGCGCGTGTCAAGAAAAATGTCAACGGACTTCATCGACACGTTTATTGAGGCAAACGTAAATGGTGTTTTGCACCCTAACTGGATGCAGCTGCCGACTGAGGAAGGCGGAACCAAGTCTGGTCGCATGGCAAGCCGACGCGTCAATCTTCAGCAGATACCAGGGCGGAATAAGACGCATACACCAATCATTCGTGGGTGTTTTATAGCTCCTGAGGGAAAGAAGTTCTGCAATGCCGACTTTTCTGGCCAGGAGGCCAGGATTAGCGTTGAGGTCAGCTCGAGGCTAAGGATAGACCGAGACGGCCGTGTTGACATGAAGGACGGTCGTGAGCTAACCAAGGTTGGCGATATGATGAAAAAGTTTATTGACGACCCGTCCACAGACTTCCACAGAATGGTGGGAGATATGATTATGGAAAACACCGGCCAGTATCTCGAGCGCGGACCATTGAAAAACCTCAACTTCGGAATTCTCTACGGCATGGGCGACCCAAAACTTGCTGCAAGCATGGCCCTATCCTTGACTGAGGCAAAGGAGTTAAAGAAGACGTATTTCAAAGGTGCGCCGTTTTTGGAAGAGGCGGTTTTTGCGCTTCAAATGCTGGCCAACGACCGCGGGTTCATAAAGACCGCATCAGGCCGCAGACGTAGGTTTAACCAGTTTCAATCCAAGTCATGGGAAGCTCGCAAGAGATGGGGCTACAATCATACCTTCGAGAATGAGGAAGAAGCGATCCGCGAACTTGGGGGCGACTATGAGCGTGCTTTCCTTCACAAGGTGTTTAACTCCGTTGTTCAAGGCACGGCCGGTGATCAGACTAAGCACGCGTTAGTTGACCTGTACTATGACCATGGCGTGGTTGCACCTATGGCTGTTCATGACGAGATAACGGTTTACGGAAATGAGGCTGAAGCCAAGCTGCTGTCGCATGTTATGGAGACAACTATGGCTCGGCACTACGGGTTCCGCATACCTTTTGTCGCTGTGGCCAAGATGCTTGACAACTGGGGGAGTGCTAAATAAGTGTTTACAACGTCTGAAAAACGTTGTACACTATTCTTACGGACACACACCAACTTGGAGATACTCAGATGACAAGCATGACCACTACAAACAAAGCCGTCGCTGACATGATCGCAACCTACTTCTTCGGAGTTCCAAAAACACAGGTTGAACTTCGCGATGCAATCCGCTCGCTTGGGAAAATGTTTCCCACCATGACTGAGGCGGATGTCGAGATTGTTGCGCGTCACAACGAAGCAACCCAAGGCGTCAAGTTGTTCTAAAGTAAAAGAGGGGCTTCGGCCCCTCTGCTCTATTTCAGGGATGACAATCGAGTCAAGCCTGATATAATATGAACCATACGCGATACAAAGGAAAAGTCATGCCAGGTTACAAGGGAACACCGTCTCAAGACCCTGTTGAGCAGAGTATGCGTGAAAAGTGGTACGCAGAAGAAGGTTACAACCGAGAAGTCACAGGCAGTCTTCTGGCGGCCTATTTGTGGGAACGAGCCAAAAAACAAGTTGCCGATGATCGCCTTCGGTTCCCCAAGAAAAAACGCAACCTTCCTGTGCCGGCTGACGTCGAACGCAGGCCCGGCGGGAGATATTTGCCATGAAAACGCAAGACACGCAGTACCTTGGTGACGGGGTTTTTGTCGGTCACGATGGCTATCAATTGTGGCTAGGCGCCAACCACCACGAAAATATGACTGTGGCGCTTGACGAAAGGGTCTTCGATGCCCTCGTCTTATATGCGGCAAATCTGGGGTGGTTTCTAAATGAAAAATAAACTGAAACTGTTCTTTGAAATAGTCGGTGACCTGCTTGGGGTTCTGTCCATTTTCTTTCTTTTGTGGGTAGGTCTTTGGGCCGCTCACTTGTTTGGGTAACGGGTTACATGAAAGAATCAGACTTCTATCAAAGGCACATCCGTAAAATGTCGGGTGTGCTTCACCTTGAACGGATCGAAAGCTCCGTGGGAACCGGGTTCCCTGACGTGTCAGTCGCCGGAGGAGGTAAGCAGTTTCTAATCGAAACCAAGGTATCAAAAATTGGCGAGGGCAAAGAGTGGCTGTATTTTGAACGCTTTCAGTTGTCATTTTACGCCAAGAGACTGCGCTTTACAGACGATCGCGGCATATACGTCATTGCTCTCTGTCAAAATGAAATTAAATTTTGGCACGCAAAAGACCTGATTGACTCGCCTCGCGAGCCCTATAAAAAGTGGAATCGAATACTATTGAACACAGCCCTGGAACCGTTTATCACGTTGACAAAACCCTGGGGCGTAAGAGACATGGAAATTTCGGCATTGCGGATGATAAAAGAAACCTGACTTAGCACATTTCAGGGGTGCACAGGAAAAATTAAACGGACTAAGATGGTCTAATACAAGAAAGGTAAAAGTATGACGGTATACGCAATACTGAAGCAAAACAACCACGACTATTCTGAGGCAGAAAGATATGGGAAGGTTAAGTTTCTTTTTCCTTTGGGCATAAATGTTATGAACACAGAGCTTATTGTTTCGTCAGCTTGCGTGTGGTTCGAGGATTTTGACTTTGAAGAAGACCATTTCCTCCCCCTTGGGAACCCAATCGTTGTGGCCCTTGTGTCTATGTGCCTGTCAGAGGCAATGTACCCAAACCATGAAACAGAAGTAAATATCTTGGAATGGGACAAGCACGACCAGACTTACGTTACTCGTGCTATTGTTTTTCCAAGTGACAAAGACGTGGAGGCTTAAATGAACGACGTGATTAACGCCGCTCTTGCTGATGTTGAAAACCTTGAAAAAAGGGCGCAGCTTGAAATAACCGACGACGACTTAGGAAGCATCAAGCTTTTGGCTATTGAGCAGATGCGTCTTGAGGACTTTATTGTTCAGCTTGGATCAATCACAAGCGCGGCGACAAAAAGCCTTCTTCAGGTTCAACAGGAATATCTCCCTGACGCCATGATAAAGGCTGAGGTAAAGTCGTTTGTGCTTGAAAATGGCGCAAAGCTTTCTGTTTCAAAAAAATACGTCGGCAACATTTCAAAAGACAACGAAGACGCTGCTCTTGAGTGGTTTAAGTCAACAAAGCGTTCTGGCGTGATTACCCCAAACGTGACACTTCCTTTTGCAAAGGGGCACCTTGAAGAGGCCGAAAAAACTGTTGAGAAACTGCGCTCTATGGGCGTAGATGTGTCTATCAAACCTGCCGTGCACTGGCAAACCTTGCGTGCTCTTGTTCGCGAGTTGTACGAAAACGGGGATGTAATCCCCGAGTGCATAAGCACGTTTGTCATAAACGAAGCAAAGATCACACGAAGCAAAGAGCGAGGGTAATACCATGACAAAAAAGAAAACCGATGTCGCTATCAGTGGCGACGAAATATCGACCGTATCTGCCATTGAAGGGTACGACCTGAAAGCCCTGATTGCTGACGCCGGGCTTGGGTCTGAGGGACTTTCAGCTGAAGACATTGCGATACCATTTATTGGCATTTTGCAAGGTCTGTCTCCGCAGGTAACGGAAGGGAAAGAGGGTTTCATTGAAGGCGCTCGTCCGTCGATGTTCTACAACAACGTTACTGGCAACACCTACGAAGGTCGAAAGACCGGTATTCTGGTCGTGCCAGCCTTCTATCGGAAGCAGTGGCTTGTTTGGATGGACCGCGACAGTGGCGGTGGCCTTGTTGACGTTTACGACAACAATTCGATCATGGCTGAAACAATCAAGAACGACAAAGGCCAAAATGTCATCAAAAGTAACACAAAGCTTATCGTTTACGAAACCGCCCAACACTTTTGCCTTCGGCTAAACCTTGACACCGGTGAGACCGAGCGTGTGGTGATCAGTCTGAAGTCGACTGGCCTTCGTGCAAACAGGAAGTTCAACCACGCCATTACATCGGCAAAAATTCCAGGCCATCCGAATATCGCGGCGCCAAGGTTCATGTTTGCCTATCAGGCCACAACGTTCCTCGAAGAAAAGAATGGAAACTCGTGGTGGTCGCCGGAGTTTACGCGTATGAAGGACCCAGTTTCGAAGCCGGTTTACGACGAGGCCAAGACGTACTATGAGCAAGTCAAGTCTGGGAATATCAAACTGTCTGAAGAAACGCAGGCTGACGCCGGCTCTGCGTCAGAGCGCGTGGCCGAGGCAAGCGATGACGAAATTCCGTTTTGATATAGAATGCCGCTAGTTGGCTAGTCACCGCCCGCGTGTCTGCTCTAACCGGACTGCGTGGGCGGTGGCGAATTAAACCAACGTCGCTGTTCAACCCTGGTACGGCGTTGGCAAACTACCACGGCGTCTCTGACGCCGTGGGCTTTTCTTCGATACCAAATAATCAAATACAGTGAGCATATCAGCAATGACACCGGTTGAATACGAATACGGGACAAAACCCTATGGCCACCAGCGTGACGTCTTTGAAATATCCGCTGACCTGCCATATTGGGCGTATTTCCTTGAGCCGGGCCTTGGCAAGTCAAAAATACTTGTTGACAATGGCGCCTACCTATACCTGACCGGGAAAATTAAAGCTCTGGTAATCTGCACAGTCAAAGCAATGTGCCCAAGTTTTGAATTCATTGAGGTGCCGACACACATGCCGGCTGAAGTTAGGTACCGGACTTTCAGGTATAATTCGGCAAAAGTAGGCTTAAAGTCATTCAAGTCAAATTGGTCCGAGTTTCTAAAGTTTGACGGGCTCAAGGTGTTTATATTCAACGTCGACTCGGCAAGTTCCGATAATCTTACCAACATGATGCGCGAGCTGTACCGCGTGGTAGGAAGTAATTTTCTCATGGGTGTGGACGAGAGCACCACCATTAAAACACACACTTCACAAAGATCAAAAGCCGTGGTAAAGTTTAGCCGAGCAGCTAAATACAGGAGAATTATGTCTGGCTCGCCGATTACGAATGGTTCTCTTGAGATTTTTGGGCAGGCCATGGCGTTAGCTAGGCCTGAGGATATACTTGGGCACAAGTCGTTCATCTCGTTTCGCAACTACTTTGCCAGAGTAGAGAAGAAAACGTTTGGCAATAGGTCGTTTCAGGTGGTTACCGGCTATCAAAACACCGAGGAACTTACGCGCCTTATCGGAACCTTTGCGTCAATCGTAAAAAAGGAAGACGCTCTTGACTTGCCTGAAAAGATTTACAGCACGGTCGTGGTTGAGATGCCAAAGTCTCAACGTGAGATGTACGATAAGCTTCGCCAAGAGGCTATCATTGAGTTAGATGGTCTGGGGGAGACGATAGAGGTAACCAATATCCTGACGATGATGGTGAAGCTCCACCAAATCGTTTGCGGACAGCTCAAGTACCAAGATGAAAACGGCCGCGATAAGTATGTGTCAGTGGAGAACAACCGAATTCAAACGTTGCTTGATCTTATCGAGCTTGAGACCGGGAAGGTGGTTATTTGGTCCAACTACAAACAATCACTAAGGGACGTTGTTTCTTCGTTGTCTACGGTATATGGTCAGAGCAGTGTTATCGAGTTTCACGGAGGGGTACCGCAAGCAGACCGAGAAGTGGCGGTGAAAAGGTTTCAAGACCCAAAAGACAAAGGACGGTTTTTTGTGGCGAACCCGCAATCCGCCGGCATGGGCATAACTTTGACAACGTCAAACTTGGCCATATATTATTCAAACGACTATTCGCTTGAGCGGCGTCTTCAGTCAGAAGATCGGATACACCGCATAGGCCAATTGCGTTCCGCAAGATACATCGACCTAGTTTCGCAAGATACTGTAGACACAAAGATACTTGCTGCGCTTAAAGAAAAGAGAAGCTTCGCCGACAAGGTTATCGTTTCCAACTGGAGAAATATAATATGACGGACTGGGCATCTTCAATTCTTTTTCACCGTACTTCGTCTGGGAAGACGAAAACCTGGAAAGTTTACACGATAGGCGAGGATTGGTACACCGAGACTTGTGACTATGGCTCGGGACAAGCCCGTGTGTCTTTCCCTACGCGTTGCAAGCCAAAAAACATTGGTCGGTCAAACGAGCGCACCTCAAGTCAAGCGGCGGTTGACGAGGCCAAGTCTAAAATGCAGGCAAAGCTTGATGAGGGTTATGCTATTTCTTTAGCGCATCTGGTTGAGATGGAGGCCGTGCCACGTGCGATGCTTGCAAAGCCAAGCCTTGAAAAAGAACTTGCAAGAGTTAACAAAGCCATCACAAGTCGAAATTGTTTTGTTCAACCAAAACTTGACGGCTTTCGTTGTCTCGCAGATCGCAGGGGCCTATGGACTCGGAATCTTCGCAAAATTGAAACCTGTCCTCATATTGAAAAAGCTTTGGCGCCACTGTTTATAGAGCACCCAAGCCTCGTTATAGACGGGGAGTTGTATAGTCACGAGCTTAAGTCTGACTTTGGAAAAATACAAAGCCTTTTGACCAAGACGCAAAGCAATATGCTTGAAGCTATGGAGGTTGAAGACACAATACGCTATCACGTTTATGACTTTGTCTCAAATGATCCGTTTGTGAAGAGGTTTGTGCAAGGTAAAAAGCTCCTTGCCGAAACAAAGTTTGTTGACATTGTAAAAACGTTGCGGGTCGAGGGGCTAGACCACCTGTACCGCAAGCACGCACTGTTTGTTGAGGAGGGTTACGAGGGAACAATAGTCCGCGTGTCAGGCGTTGGCTATGAGCAGGACAAAAGAGCTAGTCAGTTGATTAAGCTTAAAGAATTTCAAGACGAAGAGTTTACGATCCTAGCAGTCAATGAAGGTAAAGGCCAGTGGGCGGGCTACGCAAAGTCGATAACTTGTTGCATGAAAAACAGTGAAGACACGTTTGACGCCGGGTGTCGTGGTACACAAACCCACTTAAAGACCGTATTGGAGCAGGCCGTTTCTTACGAGGGCGGAAAGGCAACACTCAGGTTTTTCCAGAAATTCCCAAGCGGCAAACCAAGGTTTCCTGTGGCTATAAAATACTTTACGCGTTAGGTGTTTCTGGTGTGTACAAACTCATATGTTTGGTGTACACTATAGGTGTAAGCCAGTTACCTAAACCAACCTGAACCCTGAAGATTGATGGAGATACCCATGACGCATGCACAAACCACCCGAGTCCACCTTTACAACCGATTGACCGGCGCGGCGTTTTTTTCGCTTGATGTTGACAGTAATAAGCGACCCGCCACTCGTATCGGGCTGGCCGTGAGGGCTGCGCTGGCGGCATCCGTCGATATGAGCGGAGCCTACCTGAGCGGAGCCGACCTGAGCGGTGTCGACCTGCGCGATGCCAACCTGAGCCATGCCTACCTGAACGGTGCCTACCTGCGCTATGCCAACCTGAGCTATGCCGAACTGAGCGGTGCCGATCTGCGCTATGCCGACATGCGCTGTGCCGACCTGAGCTATGCTGTCATGACCGGCGCGGAACTGAACGGTGCCGATCTGCGCTATGCCGACCTGCGCGGTCTGCGCGGTGCCGACCTGCGCGGTCTGCGCGGTGCCGTTCTGCGAGGTGCCGACCTGACCGGTGCCAAACTGGACCTTTGACCTTGATGGAGAAACAGATGCCACATCCACCCGGATACATGCCCGCCCTCCGTGCTCTGATGGACCGCAAATCGTCGCCCGCGATGATTGCGGCGGCGCTGGCGGTGATGGCCGCGATCAATGCAACGCTTGCCGATGCCATGATGGCGGCACGAAAGGAAACGCCATGACCCTACCCAATGACGACGATCTGCGGGCGATACTTGCGGCCGCAACGCCCGGCCCATGGACAAAACCCTTACACTTCGCAACCAGTGTCGAAGACCCGACAGGGCGCGGCATATGCAGCACAGGCGGCTACAGTGACAATCGGGGGGGCACCTATGAAGCCAATGTCAGCAACGCCGACCTGATCACCTTGGCCCCTGACCTCGCCCAAGCCTTCCTATACCGGGGCGCTGATATATCGCGGCTGATAATGCACTTGGCTGACACTGAGGCTTTGGAAATGCAGCACGGGGCTGTCGTGGAACGGCAGGCGGCTGAGATAGCGCGGCTTCGGGCGGCGCTGGTATCAATCATTCTGCTGAACCGACTGCGGGGGCTGACGACTGACAGTGGCGAGCGAAAGGTATGGCGCGACGGCCCATGCGGCACCGTCGCCCGCGCCGCATTGGAGGCAAAATGAATATCGAGGTTTTCCGACTTAAATGCATGGCTGGAAAAGAAGGCAAGCGAATTAAATGGGGCGCGGTTCCATCTTTTTTTGGCTTTCACACGGTCAGAGGTTCCCGCACGGTCTTTGCTTTGGCCAAGAACGGTCGCAAATTTAGGTGTTTTTATGGCAAAAGCCCATTTGAAGCGTTGTCCCGCTGCAAGTCTGCATTGGAGGCAAAGCCATGACCCTACCCAACACCACCCAATCAAACGAAGACTTCACGGTCCCGGCAGACATGGCCACCGCACTGATTGGCGGTGGAGGTATGGTCATCGCCCATCTGATGGTCGAGGGG